>Ga0105054_10008369_pt1 | contig 13709 bp, 16 predicted proteins | sample BON02_FD_78091 | JGI IMG/M metagenome (GOLD analysis project Ga0105054, IMG submission 78091) | Freshwater microbial communities from Lake Bonney liftoff mats and glacier meltwater in Antarctica - BON-02 (megahit assembly) | ecosystem: Environmental > Aquatic > Freshwater > Ice > Glacier...
AAGGGGAGGGGGGGGGGTGGGGGGGGGGGGGGGGGGGGGGGGGGGGGGGGGGGGGGGTTGTATGAAGTAAAAGAGGGGAGTGATAGGAAGGAGGGGTGAGGGAGAAGGAGGGGAGGGATGTGTGCTTAAAGGAGGTAGGGGAAGAGAAGGAGGAGAAGGAAGGGAGGGAGGAACGTCGTCGTCGCGACGTTGTGCGTGCATGTGTTGTGTGTGTTGTGTGTGTATGTGTGTTTATACCTTTCACGATCAGACCATCATATTTTGTCTTTAGAATCCCCCGTGTATGTGTGAGTGCCTACGCTAAGAAGTGCACACAACGCAGCGGCCAGCAGCACAGCAGCACCTCTCTTACTCCTCGTATTTTTGCTCATATATTTGAGAATGAGAGACTGTTGCTGCTGTTTGGTGTTGCGGGTGATGCTGGTTAGAGCGCAAAGACGCACGCATTACGGAAACATGTCTGGCGTGCTACATAACCGTAAAATCTTATTTAGTTGAATTGTAGGAGTGTGTGTGTGTGTGCAAACAAGCGACAACAAAACAACAACCTTTCCCCATCTACCCTCCCTCCCTCCCTCCCTCTCTCCGCTTGGGCCGCCACGATTATGGTCCTTGAGAGTCAAGACCAATGAAGAGACAAAAGGAGAAGTGAATGAGGATTTTAATGAATCCAAGCAAGTGAAGCGACGCGGGAGAGAGAGAGAAGAAAGACACAAAGAAGGAGTAAGCGAGCTATCCCTTCCAGCTAGCAAACTGAAAACCACCCCCTTGTTGATGTAGTAGTGTGATGAGAACTAGAAGCGGAAGAATAGAAGAACCAGAGAAGGAGAAGAGGAAAGAAGACTGCGAAAGAGAAGAGGAAAGGAATGGAAAGGTAGTGGAGGAATAGCCACCAAGAGACATTGATACATCAGCAGCCAGCACTTTTAAGGAGAAGGAAGATGAGAAGGAGGAGGAGGACGGCGACGATGATGATGATGCGGACGACGATGCGAAGAAAGGATTCATAGAAAGTTAGGAAAAAGAGTCACATATCTCTAAAGGAGGGAAGAGAGAGAGGTTTAGAGATACGGGGTTGTAGAGAAATACAGAGGCAATCGGTCATGCCACCCGCTGAGAGACCTACGAAAGACAAATGACACGAACAGAAAAAGATGGAGAACAGGAGGCAACAGAATAAAAATAAAACACTTTTGAGATGTTGACCTCCTCTTCAGTTGTTTTAGCTGAGTTGTAGTTCGTTCTTTCTTCGTATAGAATTTGTTTCCTGCTCTCTTTCCTTTTGCCCCCTTTATTCTCTTCCCTTTTTTCCTACAACGCCGACGTCGTTGATTAATTAAATTCTTCTCACCTTGTGTGTATGCCTTTCGCTTTGTTTCCTCTTCTTCTCCTCCTATGCTATTAGTTTGCTTTCATTTTTGTATTTAATAACTCCTTGACTCATTCACTTCTTAATTCTCTCTGACGCATCAATCTGCTTGCCGCCCAGCACGCACACCGCATTCACTAACCCACCCTCTAATCCCTCCCTCCCTCTCTCAATTCGGTGGACTCGCCGGATTCCCCCCACAATACCCTCCCTTCCCCCCCGCATCCACCGACGCCTTATTCTTCTCCACCGGTAAATTCTGCGCGGGGTTCCGATCAAAAAACGAGACGGGCTTGATCTTAATCGAGATCATCTCCACAGGCATAGTCCCAAAATCCTCCACCCTCACAACATGCGTCAGCCCATAACAAGGCCACACAACCAGATCCGCCCCTCGCACAGACCGCTTCTGCTGGGTCCACATCGGCAGGCCCTCCCCCCCCGCTGACTGGGTAGGATAATCCCCCGCAGGCCACATCTCACTCGCCTTGTACGGAGTCACCCACAAATTCTTGGTGGCGAACGCCCCCTTGCGCGCAATCAGACTGTCAGCTGACGCGAGAATGAGCGGGTTTTCAGGCACCACAATTTTGTACCCTACCTTGTGCCCCAACCGATTTTTGACCTTCGGATTCCGCACCACCCAGGAACGCGCCGTCGCTGCATTCCCGACTCGCTGCGCCTGAATCTCGTCCTCCAACACCGTCTCCTTCACTCGAAAACCATTCCCAAACGGATTATCGATCTCCCCCCTCGGCATCGCCTCCACCTCCTGCTCCACCACCTCCAACCCTTGCCCTCCCTCCGGGTCATCCACCGCCATATCCAACCGCGCACAAAACATATGCTGGTGATGCTGCGCGTTCACGAAAGGATCAACCAAAATTCCGTGCTCCGGCGTCTCTTCCCCAGGAGACAAGGCATTGGTCGACAGCTGGCCCGTGAGCTTGATCTCGAATTCCATATGGCCATCTTGATAGAAATACCAGTAGTTCTGTTGAGAGGGAGGGAGGGAGGGAGGGAGGGAGGGAGGGAGGGAGGATGAGCATATGAGAAAATGACAAATTTCGACAAAGGAGAGCGCAAGCCTAGGGCCGACAACACTATCGCCGCTGTTCCATCTGCCACTACTACTGCTACTACTGCTGCTGCTGCTGCTGCTGCTGCTGCTGCTGCTGCAGCAGCAGGCAACTGGCCCGCAAGCGCATGCGCTTTCTTTTACTCCCACCTTTCTCTCTCATCCCCCTAAACAAGCACACAAAAGCAAAACAACGTACCAAATATTCATAGTTCACCACCGTCGTTAAGAAGGAAATCACCAACCGCCGAGACCGCCGAGACTCCGAGTGGCCCGTTCGATAATCGACATGCTTCCAAAGCAACCCAAAGTCCTCCTCGTGCATGCAAATCGCCTTCTTCAGCTCCACCGGCGCCCCCTTCCTGTCGTTGAGCACTGCATCGAAGTACTTGATCGCACCCAAGCAGTCACACCCCAGGGCCAGAGAGGTGGTGCAGTTGCCTGGGTTTGTAAGGTAGGTAGGGCAAGAAAAATGAGTAAGCTTAGTTCATCCTTTCTTCTCGCTTCTTGTCTCGCTCTCATCGCAATCAACCACATCCTCCCTCCCTCCCTCCCTCCCTCCCTCCCTCCCTCCCCTTCCCTCCCTCTCATCCTACTCACCCAACCCATAATCCGACACGTCAAAAGCACACTTGCGATGATAAGGCGCTCTTGGCTCCGCGTAGGGCACCGCCATCTCCACCATTGACGCCCGAAAGATAATAGGCCTCACACGCCCCTGGTCTTCATACCCCACCTGGTGCAACACCAGCCCTTCCCTAAAATTAAACCCCACGCGGAACGACCACTGCTGCCAGGAGACCTTGTTCCCTTCCACGGTGAAGGACGGGCCTTCGGGCTGCGTGATATTGAGGGGCTTGGGGGCGTCGGTGCGGAAGCCGCCTTCAACCAGGTCTAAGAGGAAAGGGAAGGAAGGAGGAAGGGGAGGGAAGGGAGGGAGGGAGAGGGCTTTTGTGAGTTACTAACTTTATACAATCCAAGGGAGGAAGAGGGACATATGTGTGATTCTGAGAGGAGGGAAAGGAGGGAGGGAGGGAGGGAGGAAGAGCTTATGTGAGTCGCTAGCTAGTACAATCCGAGGGAGGAAGGAAGGATATACGTGTGATTCACCGGCTTGAGCCCCTCCATGCTCTTACCTTGGTGGTAGTTGTTGGTCACTTCATTGATCTTCTGCGGCGTCTCCGAGGCATCAACATGCACGACCACGCCCTTCTCCAAACACACCACCGGGACCATGTCAATCGGATGGGAGTACTGGTTGTCATTCGGACTCCCAACACGCTTGTAAAGAAACAACTGCACCAACCGTCCCTGCAAATCCCCGTGCTCATGGACGCTCCAAGGGTCGCAGGCAACGTCCACTTCCACGTTAGTGATGCCGTATCTCTCCGCGAGCATTGCGCAAACCTTCGCGTCGGCCTTGCATATCTTCTCCGCCTCAAAGCAGTCCTCGGGCGTAATGAGGGGCTGAACACCCGGCACGAGATTCCACTGCTCCACTTCCTTGCTGTCCAGGTTGACAATCACTTCGACGATCGCGTATCTTTCGTTCTCGCCGTACACGCTCAGCGGGGGCTGGAGGATAGAAAAGCTCTTGCGCGCAGGCAGGGGGCCCTTGCCGGCATCAAACGCCAGCAGCTCCGACTTGCTGGGCTCGTCAAGGGTCACGACATTGAAAATCAAAGCCTCGAGGGGTGCGCCCGGGTGCTTGCCCTTGAACGCCGCCCGAATCAATTCCGAGGCCGCGAGCATCTCGTCCCCCGAGAGCGGGTCGAGCGGGTGAGAAGTAGAGGACGAAGAAATCGCCATGGTTTAGACAACAGGGGTTTTACTGCGCTGTGTTGTTCTGTGTGTTGGTGTGTTTGTAGGTTTCAAGAGGGGGGATTGTGAGTAAAGTTAGGCGTCGGGAAAGAGTTATATCGGGCAAAGCGCCAATGCATCAGTCAGCAGCACGGGCGGCGATTACTAACTCTAGAACTTCTGAATGATGATGCTAGGTAATGAACGATTGCCAGTCAGTCGAGTGGAGGCATAATATGGCAGCCAGTAATATGCCACGCAGTTTTACAAATCTGCCGGTCAAATTGCTGTAGGAACAAGGGCGTACAGGCGATGCGACTGCAGACGCGGCAATATGTCGGTCGGCGATTTCTGGTAACGGTTTTAGGGCGGAGATTCCGTGTGAATTTCGCACTAGAAGCCATCCACGTCCACAGGACAAACAACTTAAAATGTACTTGCTGCTGTGATCATGCAAAAATGCCCGGCAGCCAAACGACTGGTGGTCCAAGACTATAGATTTTGACACATCATCCCGTTGTTGAATCTCCCCACGTTGCCATTTCTACACGAACTCAGTCTTTCCTACCGTAGAAAAAGAAGGGGGGAACGCTTTTAAAACTGTAGGCCAAAAAGCCTGGCAGAGATTCGCGACAACAAAGGTCTTTATATGGAAAAGAACTTTGTCAAATTCAAGAGCAAAGTCGAAGATTTCTAAAACCTCCCCACCCCCGGCCGCATAAGCACAAAGCAAAAGCATAACGTACTATACATGCGCGCATGTTCTTCTCCTTAACGTCTTTTCTTTTTCTTTCTGTGGTCTTCTTTCTTTGCTCCCGTACGTGATTCTCACTGCTTGCTAAAATAGATTATATTTCCCCTTCCACCAACCCCCAAAAAGTCTCTTCCCCATCCTCCCTCCCCACACCCCACCCAACAACCACACCACCACCACCACCCCTTTACTTAGCCCCCGGCTGCGGCGGCCCCGAAAAGTGACGGTTCGACCCTCCGGCATCCGCGCCCTCATCATCCTCCTCCTCCGCCGCCGCCGCCGCGCCCGGTCCTCCATCCTCATCATACTCATCGTCCTCCTCGTCCTCGTCCTCGTCCTCGTCCTCATCCCCCTCAAACGCGTCCAGAGGGACAGCAAACACTCGCAGAGTGGCCTTATTCGGGTCCTTCAACAACACATACTTCCCGGGCTCCATATTATTCTCCGGCGCCAAGAACTTATCACACAACCACTTGACAATCCCCCACATATTGGTCACCTTCAGGTTCAACATTCGCTCCGCAAACTCCACAGGCTTATACTGCGTCGTCCCCAAAATCAAATGATCAATCGCCGACGCCTGCGACACCCGGGACACAAACCCCACCTTCATCAAATCCGCCCCTGCCAAAATCGACTGCGCCGCCCACTTGGCCAGCTTGTAGCTATTGTTCTTGAGCTCCGTCGCAATGATACTCCCCTTCTGCATATCGATCTTCTGCCTCCACCTCTGAGTCTCCCACTCATTCAACGCAAAACTCGTGATGTACTCCTCCTTCCCCCCCCGCATGACATACCCCTGCAATTCCGTCCTCGCCACCAGCCTATACGCCCCCAGCTGGAAACGACGATAACGGTAAGCAACAGTAGCAGGCTCCAGCCCCTCCTCCTCCTCCTCGGCATCAAAGAACGGATTCGGCTGGAACGTCTTCCGGGTAGTAGCCGCAGCAGCAGCAGCAGCGGCAGCAGCAGCAGTACCACCCGCAGGGCGCTTGAGGATTTGATGGGAAAAATTCTGGTTAATGGCCGTGGCTTCTAATTCTAAGTTGCGGGGGTGGTTGACATCATCCTCTGAGTCCGGCATGGGAGGCATGTCAGTCGCCGTCTCGTTCACGGTCATTGTTTTCAAGGCAATCTCGTCGTCGCGCGCGTACAGGAAGAGCAAGCCGCCTGGGAATTGCTCGGATTCGACCTTGTGAGCGACCAGGTCCCAGGAGTAGACCTGTTGCAAGGGGAGGGAGGGAGGGAGGGAGGGAGGGAGGGGTTAGTGTGTGTAAGGTGGTGGGGTGGGGTTTTTTGGGGAGGGGGAGGGAGGGAGGGAGGGAGGAGGAGGGAGGGGGTGGCTCTCATATTAGCGTATACTAGTAGTGTTGTTACGTTCAGTGTCCGCCTGGCTTGTGCCCCTGATAAATAAGGGGGGCGCGGAACCAGGCTGAGACTCACCTATCTGCTCTCGAATGAGAGGTGCTAATCATCGAGTCATTCATTCATCCCTCCCTCCCTCCCTCCCTCCCTCCTTTCCACCATACCACCTCTTTATTTTCCCCAAGGCATAAGCATAATCGAGCCCATTCTAAACCCTCCGATTTCCCTCCCTCCCTCCCTTATTATTACATAAAGCACTCACCGATCGTCCGCACGTCATCAAATGCGCCAACACCGCGTCCGTCGCAAACACCTGCCCCGCAAACTCCTCCGCGGCGTATCGCTCCAAGTTAGGGTCGTCCATCGTGTTGACGTAGTAAGGCAGAATCTTATCAAAGGGCTTGAGAGGGCGCTCGTGCCTTGCCGCCACCTGATTTATATTTGAAGGAGGGAGGGAGGGCGGGAGGGGTGGTGAGCAAGATGACTTCATGTAGAAAGGAAACTCCACATCCCTATACAAACTGCTCTATTCATACCCCACCACACACTCCTCCCTCCCTCCCTCCCTCCCTCCCTTAATCTCCCTTACCTTATCATACGCCTCATTATACTGATCCAACGCCCCAAACCACTCCAAATCCTCCACCTCCGGCACATTCGCCACATGCAACTTACTCAACTGCGGCAAGTCCACCTCCTCCAACGTCTGCCAGTCACTCTCCACATTCACACTCGCCTTCCTATTCTCCATCCGTCCCCTGAACGCCCCTCCCCTCCCCCTCCACCCAACCCTCCCCCCCCTCCCTCCAATGGCCGGCCCACCCTGCAGCCGCCGACGATCCCCCGGCGCATTCTGCACCGCCAACGCCTTGACATCCCTCGCTCCCCCCCTCGCTCCTCCACGCCCTCGTGCCCCAAACCCGCCTTGCTTGAAGTTAGGCCCGAATCGGCTCTTGATCTTCTTCTTGCCCTTCTCCGAGTCGACCATCCGGAAGGACTTATCCTCGGCTTGGTCATACTCATATTTCAAACTCTCATTCGACACCTTATACGCGTCCTCAAACCTCGTACGACGCTGCTCACGCATACGTAAATAATAAGCACTTTGCGTCAACTCCGCGGCTTTCCCCAGGCGGTCTGACTTGTTGAAAGGGCAGTAAGGCAAGAAGCGGAACTGCGCAGGCTCATTCTCGGGGGTCGGGCCCCAGCCGTGGTCGTTGAGAAAGACAGAGGGTGTCTCGAAGGGGAGCTCCTCCACGGGGCCGTTGCCACCGTCGTCGCCGTGCGCCATGATTTGGGCTGTGGGTTTGGTTTGTGAAGGGGAGGGGGAGGGAGAATGGAAGGAAGAAGGGTGTGGGTGAGTGTGATGATGATGATTGGTCAAGCCGGTAAAATCAAACAACGCGGCCAAGGCAGCCACGCCCACGACGCTGCACACAGCATCAAGTGTTTATCGACGTGCTTGAGTACGGGTGTTGTTTCGTGTTCCGTGTGCTTTGCAGGGAGAAAGGCCAAGGGTAAGACGATGAGGGTGGGGTGGTTGAGGCCCGCGAGAAGCAGAGGCAGCGGCGAGACCAAGCCCTCCACCCAACGCGCAGACGCAGGCACCGTTTTCATAGGGTATGAACCGAGGTGTAACACCGTGTGATGGGGCTGTGTGGATGCGTGAGCGTGTGGGTGAGGCGTGCCAAGAAGGAGAAAGAAGAAAGACGCGAGCCTGCCTGTGTGTGGCTGATGAGCGAAGGGCAGGGAGAGGAGGAAATCACATGGTTCCCCAATCCGAGGAAGCAAAACAAACCTCCCACCCTTTTCTGCATGGTGACTTTTATACAAGGAATAACAGAACCACAACAACAACATACGCACGCTAATGTATTGCTTCTCAAAATCGTACGTTGTGCTTTCTTTTCTTCCTCTGCTCTTTTTCTCTTTCCCCCCCTGCTCTCCCCCGGCTCCCTCAATTCTAATTCTTATTCCTCTTCTTCTTCCCCCGCCTCTCCCTCCCCCGCTGCGAGTTCGGGTTCTTCCGCCCATACCCAAACTGAATCCCATCCGCCGCCGCCGTCTTGGTGACCGCCACGCCCAGCGTCTCGGTGATATCCGCCCCAAACATACTATTCAGCGCCTTGGTCCTCCTCTTGACCTTCTGCTGCCAAATCCCCATTTGCAACTGATCCTCGCGCAACAACAAATCACCCTCCCACCGACCCGTCTTCCCCTTCGGGGCCTTGGGAATCGAGTACTTGCACCCCTTCCTCGGCCGCCAGAGCTTGCTTAAATGCACACGCAACTGACCCGTGACACTATCCACGGAAATGGAAACCCGCGACAAATAAGCATTCCCACACCTCGGACAAAACATCCTCTCCTGATCATGCACAATCTTCGCGCAACTCTCACATCGCCTCGCCCACTGCTTTACCCTGGTGACAGCCACACCATCAATCGACAACAACCCCAACCCCATCTGCAGCAACACATTCTGCATCCCAAAATCCGTCGTCACACACGCCACCACCGGAGCCGGCGGGGGCACCCCTCCCTCCCTCCCTCCCTCCCCTAAGCTCGCCCCCGTATACCCATCCCCCTTCCTCGCGCCAAACAAAGTCTCCGTCCCCTTGGCACGGACCGCCTTGATATTCTCAACACTGATCCACCCCTCCCCATCATCCTCCTCCTCCTGCCCTCCCCCATGCGTAGCAGCATCCCTGCCCGCGCCACCCAAGAAACGAGACGTCACTTCACCACTCTTCTTCGTAGTGTTGGCTGATCCTTCAGGAGCAGCAAAATGGACGTACTTCTCATTTAAAGAAAGATTTTCCAGCTCAAGAGGGATGGCTGGGGTGCCTTCCGCCTCTGCTTGCCGTTGACGACGAGCAGCCACGGCATTAGCAGGCGGGGGAGGTTTGGAAGCCGTCGCTTTCACGGCATTTGCCCAGCTGAACCCGGCCTTGACGGTGCTGCTGCTGCTGATGCTGCTGCTGCTGCTGCTGCTGCTGCTGCTGGCGGGAGGAGCAGGAGGAGGAGGAGGAGGAGTGGGTGTGGGGGTGGGGGCAGCTGCAGCAGGAGTAGCAGCAGCGGCTTCGTTGCCTTCTTCCTCCTCCTCGCTTCCACTTCCGCTTTCATCATCCTCCTCATCATCCTCGTCCTCGTCCTCGTCCTCGTCCTCGTCCTCGTCCTCGTCCTCGTCCTCTTCGTCTTCCTCATCGCTACTATCTCCACCGTCCACCTCCACATACACACGTTCATCCCCCGCCTCCCCCTCCCCCTCCCCCTCCCCCTCCTCCTTCTCCTCCTCCTCCTTCTCCACCTTCTTCTCCCCTTCAGCCTCCACCGCAATAGGCGCTTTGGCATTCGCCATCGCCGCCATTCGCGTCGTAGTCGTCGTCCTTAAATGCGCAACGTCCCCCCCATGCTCCTCTGCCTCCAACGTATACGTCAAAGACAACACCCTCAGATCCACCTTGGACAAAGCCGAGTAATCCCCTGTCTGCCTCGCAAATTCCGCCACAGCCTTACATGCCTTCAGCGTCGGCTCGCGTGTCCGTAATTCGAACGGCAAAGTGTCGAGGTGGAAGCGCGCGCGGGGGTCACGCACCTCAGCAATCACTTCGGGGATAGTCCAGAAATGCTCCGCCATACGCGCTAGGCTGTACCCCTGGCCTTTGATCAGCGCCCCCGTGTCCAAGACAAGATGCCGCACCTTGCTGTCGCTGCCCAGGGTCGTGGATGGCATGGACGGCGTGGGCGTGGGCTCGGTCATGGTGGTGGATGGTGCAGTGTCTTCGTGTGCCATGCCCAATATCTCTCTGTGGATGGTGATAGGGGAAATGAGAAGGATTAGTCTATACCAGACAGAAGAATTGAAGGCAGCGGCACCACCAGCACCTCGGACACGTCCTGCTCGTCGTGCTTGTACCCACAACGCGTGGATTGGGGCTGTGGCTGTCATAAGCATTGCGGCATTTGACCTCCTCCCAGCCAGCCACCACACTTCCTCTCGTCGCCAAAGGCAAGCACGGCCGCAAATTTACTTCACGATTCGCACGCTTACCGTGCACCACCCACACAACCCTTACAACAACAGGCACTCTGCCAGCTAGCTCGTGTGCTTATTTATGCACAAGCACAGCCGCACCGTGGAAGCCGCCCCAGCACAAGCCCCACCACCAGCCTCCTCCCCCTCCCCTTCTTCCCCCAACCCCACGACGACCTCGACCGCGGCAGCAGCCATGGACATCGATACCCCACCGGCACTGTCGCCTCTCACGGTGTTGTCGAGGCTGGATTTAGACGGGACGCGGCCTGTCACGGACCCGAAGCATTATCGTCTAATTACGCTCAGTAATGGCTTGGAGGCTTTGTTGGTGCATGACCCGCGTATCACCCAAGTCTCCGCCGAGGCAGCAGCAGCAGCAGCAGCAGCAGCGGCGGCAGGAGGGAAACGAGGGAGGAAAAGGAGGGAGAAAGAGGAGGAGGAGGGGGGCAGCGATGAAGACGACGACGAAAGTGGGAGCAGCGGCAGCAGTGGCAGTGAGGGCGAGGAGGACTCGGAGGGCGACGACGACGACGAGGACGATGATGAAGCCTCTGCCTCTTCCTGTGAGCTCGACGCCAGTGCTGCCAGCACCACTATTAACGGCAACGGCAAAGGCAAGGCGCCCGCTTTAGATGCCTTGGACACGAGCTTAAGCCTTAGTACGAGCAGCAATTTTCCTTCTGACTCCCACGAAATCGAATCGCCCCGGCGGAAAAAAAGGCATCCGCACCACCTGTACGCCCCCCCTCACGTCGGCGGGCACGGCGAAGAGGAAATCTGTCTAGGCGGCCCTGAGCACGACCATCCTCCGCATCTCGCCCCTACAACTGACGGAGACGAGAGCGGCGCTGCTGGTGCTGCTGCTGGTGCTGCTGCTGGTTCTGCTACTGGAGGAGGAGGAGGGGAGGATGGAGGAGGGGTCCGCTTGTCTGCGGCGGCGATGGCGGTGGGCGTGGGGTCGTTTAATGACCCGGAGGGAGTGCAGGGACTGGCGCATTATTTGGAGCATATGTTGTTTATGGGGAGTGAGAAGTACCCGGATGAGAATAATTATGACTCCTTCATTTCAAGCAGGGGGGGATATAGTAATGCCATGACGGAGTGTGAATATACCGTGTATCATTTCGAGGTGCCTCCGGCGAGTTTTAGCGAGATCCTTGATATCTTCGCCCAGTTTTTTATTAGTCCGCTAATGAGAGCTGAGGCGTCCGCGAGGGAGTTGGAGGCGATCGAAAGTGAGTTCAACTTGTCCCGTGGTAGTGACAACACACGTTGTACGCAATTGATATGTCATACCTCCCACCCCTCCCACCCTTACTCCCGCTTTTCTTGGGGCAATTTATCTTCGCTCCGTGATGCTCCTTTAGCGGCTGGACTTGACATAACTGAAGAGCTGCGTCGTTTTCATCAACAGCATTACACCGCGCTTAAAATGAAGCTCGTTCTATTAGGAATGGAAGACTTAGACACGCTCGAACAAACCGTCTGTCAAACCTTCGCTGGCGTCCGTGCCCCTCCCTCCCTTCCTCTCTCTCTCTCTCCTTCGGTCCTTGAGGGGCTGCCACCACCAATGGATGAGACTAATGCTTTGGGCTGGTTATTTAGAGTTGTGCCTGTCAGAGATTTGCACCAGCTGCACGTGACGTGGCAGCTGCCTTCGTTGCTGCAGCAGTATCGAGCCAAGCCTTGGGAATACCTTGGGTAAGACGGAGGGAGGGAGGGCGGGAAGGAGGGAGGGAGGGCGGGAAGGAGGGAGGGAGGGAGCGAGAAATGCCTTCGACACTCTTCAATTCACTCACCCCTCCATCCCTCCCTCCCTCCCTCCCTTCCAGTCACCTCCTCGGCCACGAAGGCCCCGGCTCCATCCTGGCTTCTCTTAAAACCAAGGGCTGGGCAACCGCCATCGTTGCTGGTATCAGCGGCGAAGGGTACGATTCCTCCACGGGCCTCGCTTTGTTCACCCTTACGGTGACTCTGACTGAAGGAGGGGTGAAGAAATGGTCCGAAATCATTTCCTTGATTTATACGTATCTCGGGCTGATTCGGAGGGAAGGGTGGCAGAAATGGATTTGGGAGGAGCTGGCGGCTATTAGTGCTATGCAGTATAAATACCAGGAAGAGATCGAGAGCGGGGATTTGGCGGAGCAGTTGTGTGTGGGGCTGTTGCCTATGTATGGGTTTCGGAAGGAGGAGGTGTTACAGGCGCCGTTTTTGATGTGGGAGTGGCGGCCGGAGTGGATGGAGGGGATGATGACGATTATAAGTGATCCGAACAAGTGTAGAATTGATTTGATGAGTTCGGTTTTTGGGAGGGCGGGGGTGTTGGATGCGCTGGAGCAGAAGGAGGGGCAGGCAAGGAGGGAGGGAGGGAGGGAGCATGTGATTGAGGGGGTGTCGGTAGAGAAGGAGCCGAGGTTTGGCGTGCATTTTACGAGGGAAAAGCTACCGGAGGCGACCCTGCAAGGGTGGGCGGATAATTTTGCTGTTGCTGTTGCTGTTGCTGCTGCTGCTGTTGAGCCAGGAGAGAAGATGGAGGTGGAGGGCAAGGAGCAGCAGCAGCAGGAACCTCGGTTGGCCTTGCCTCTTCCCAACCCCTTTATTGCCACCGACTTGGCCGTCAAGGACTTACCTCCCAGGCGAGACCCCCTCTCCTCCTCTTCCTCCTCCTCCTCCTCCTCCTCCGTCGTCCCTCCCTCCCTCCTCCCCTCTGCCTCCTCCCTCTCCCTCCTCAGCAGCAACAGCAGCAACAACAACGACAACAATGAGCTAGAAAGCTCCCTTCAAAGGCTCCAAACAGACTGCCCCGAAGTCACTCCTATCCTCTCCCAAATCCAGTCCTCCCTCCCTCCCTCTTACCAGTACCACTACCCCACCCTCCTCCCTCCCTCCTTCCCTCCCTCCTTCGATGCCCTCCATTTGTGGCATTTGCAAGACCGTGTTTTTCGGACCCCACGGGCAGCAATCTACCTGAAGCTCGCCACTCCTCATGCCTACGCCTCACCACGACACGAAGCCATGACGGAGTTGTTTATTCGGTTGATTCAAGACAGTTTGAATGAGACGACCTACTTGGCCAGTGTTGCCGAGCTGCATTACGCTTTGAAAGGTACATACTTTTGTCCTCCCTCCCTCCCTCCCTCCCTCCCTCCCTCCCTCCCTCTCATTCAGGGATAGCAATGCATGAAATTGTATTGTTGTTGTAGCTCATCTCTCCCTCCCTCCCTCCCTCATCTCTGCCTCTCTCCCTTTCGCAGCCACTGAACTAGGGCTCGAGCTTCATTTTCACGGCCTTTCCCACAAGCTC
>Ga0105054_10008370_pt1 | contig 13709 bp, 13 predicted proteins | sample BON02_FD_78091 | JGI IMG/M metagenome (GOLD analysis project Ga0105054, IMG submission 78091) | Freshwater microbial communities from Lake Bonney liftoff mats and glacier meltwater in Antarctica - BON-02 (megahit assembly) | ecosystem: Environmental > Aquatic > Freshwater > Ice > Glacier...
ATCACCGTCGATGTGCATGACCCATGGGTCGATGCGGATGAGGCGCGTGCTGAATACGGGCTTGACCTGCTGGCGCAGCCTTTTTCAGAGACATATGACGGCATCATCCTGGCGGTCGCGCACGAGCAGTATCGCCAGATGAGCATGACCACGATCCGGGCTTTGGGGCGCCGCAGCCACATCGTTTACGATCTCAAACACGTTTTCAGCACGAGCGAGAGCGACCTGAGGCTATGACGAAGAACGAAAGCCTCGCCCGGATTGCAGGGCCAAATCTGGTGCTGCGGCTGATCCGCCCGGATGATGCGGATTATGTGCATGGCTTGCGCATTGACCCCGCCTACAACGCGCATCTGTCGGAAGTGCGCGGCACTGTGGATGATCAGCGCCGCTGGATCGAGACTTACAAAGCGCGCGAAGGGGCAGGGGCCGAGTATTATTATATTATCGAACGCCACGACGGCACGCGCTGTGGTACAGTGCGGCTCTATGATATTGACGGTGACAGTTTTACCTGGGGCAGTTGGATTCTCGACCAAAACAAGCCCCGGAAAGCGGCGCTGGAGAGTGCCGTCCTGTCTTTCGGTGCCGGATTTGGCGGCCTTGGACGTGATCTTGCGAAGGTTGATGTCCGGCTCCGAAATAGTCACGCCGAGGCTTTCTATCGTCGTCTCTGCTTGATGGAAATGCACCGAACGGAACAGGACATTTTCTTTATCTATCCCCGCGCGCGATTTGAAGCGGATCGCGCTGGCTATTTCGCAATTCTGGAAGGGGAGGGCGGTGTATGATGGATGCTTCCGGCTTAGTAAGGCAGATCAATCTCCCCCAGATCCACGATCCGCGTGGCGACCTGACCTTTGTCGAAGGGGGCAACCATATCCCCTTTGACATTCGGAGGGTCTATTACCTCTACAATGTTCCGGTTGATTCCGAGCGCGGTGGCCATGCGCACCGGGAACTGGAACAAGTGGTTTTTGCTCTTTCCGGCAGTTTCCGCATGAAGGTCGACGATGGCCAGACCAAGTCCGAATACTGGCTGCGTGACCCACGCAAGGGGCTTTATATCAGCCGTTTGGTGTGGCGCGAGATGGACAGCTTCAGCCAGGGCGCGGTTTGTATGGTATTGGCCTCGCACAGATATGATGAAGCGGATTACTTCCGTAGTTATGACGATTTTCTGAATGCCGTTGGAGTTTCCGAGCAATGATCCCCTTCCTCGACCTTGGCGCCGCCTACCGGGAACTCAAGCCCGAAATCGACGCTGCCGTGTCGCGGGTTCTTGCGAGCGGCTGGTATATCCTCGGGCCAGAGGTCGAGGCCTTTGAGGCCGAATGGGCCGCCTATTGTGGTGCGGATCACGCGGTGGGGCTTGCCAACGGGCTCGATGCGCTGGTCCTCGCGCTGAGGGCGCTCGATGTCGGGCCGGGGGATGAGGTGATCGTGCCATCCAACACCTATATCGCTACATGGCTGGCCGTGTCGGCGGTTGGCGCCACGGTGGTCCCGGTAGAGCCGGACCCTGCCACCCATAACATTGACGTGACCCGCATCGGCGCGGCCATCACGCCGCGGACCAAGGTGCTCCTGCCCGTGCACCTTTATGGTCAATCTGCCGATCTTGACCCGATTCTGGCGCTGGCCCGTCAACACGGCATCGCGGTTGTGGAAGACGCAGCACAGGCGCACGGCGCGCGTTACAAAGGTAAACGCATCGGCGGGCATGGCGACGTTGTCTGCTGGAGCTTCTATCCCGGCAAGAACCTTGGCGCGCTTGGCGATGCCGGGGCGATCACCACCAACTGTGCCGATCTGGCCGAGCGGATCCGTGTGCTGCGCAACTATGGCAGCCGGGTGAAATATGTGAACGAAGTGCAGGGGACGAACTCGCGCCTCGATCCGATTCAGGCAGCGGTGCTGCGGGTGAAGCTGACCTATCTGGACGGTTGGACCGACCGTCGTCGCGCGATTGCCGCCGCCTATACGGCGGGCTTGCAGGAGTGCGGCCTGATATTGCCGCATGTACCGGATTGGGCGGATCCTGTCTGGCATCTTTATGTCCTGCGCAGCCCGCAACGGGACGCTTTGCAGGATCGGCTGAAGGAGGCCGGCGTCGGCACGTTGATCCATTACCCGATTCCGCCCCATATGCAGGCCGCCTATGCCGAAATGGGCCTTGCGCCGGATGCGTTGCCGCTCGCGCGCCAGCTAGCGGATGAGGTGCTCAGCCTGCCAATCGGACCGCAGTTGTCGTTTGAGGATGCTGACCAGGTCATCAATGCCGTGAGAGCGGCCACCGCGTGAGTGATTCGTCCTATCGCACGATCCTGCGGTCCTCCTCGATCATCGGGGGGGCTCAGGTGATCAACATCGCCGTGGGACTGGTCAAGATGAAGGTCCTGGCCGTGCTGCTGGGGCCGGCGGGTGTGGGACTTGCGGGCCTTTACCTGAGCCTGATCCAGACAGGTGCGACCATCGCCTCACTGGGTGTCGGCACGGTCGGCACAAGGCAGATTGCTGCGGCCAAGGCTGAAGGTGGCGATATTGCCGTGGGCCGGACCCGGCGCGCGCTGTTCTGGGGCACCTTGATCCTTGCCGGGATCGGCGCCCTGATCTTCTGGCTCGCGAGCGGCTGGATCGCCCGCATCGTTCTGGCCGACGAATCCAGGGCAGGCGATGTGGCCTGGTTGGCGGCGGGGGTCGCGCTCAGCGTCGCGGCCGGGTCGCAGGGTGCCGTGCTGGCAGGGTTGCGCCGCATTGGCGATCAGGCGCGGATTGCCGTGTTGGGCGGCGTGATCAGCGCGATACTTGGCGTGCTGGCGCTGTGGCTCTGGGGTGCGCAGGGGCTTCTGGTCATGATCCTCGTGGCCCCGGTCGTCAGTTTCGTGCTTGGCCATATCTATGTGGCCCGCCTCGGTCCTCCTGTTGGCCTGCCCACCCGCTTGCCCGAGATGACGAAAGAGTGGCAGGCCATGCTGTCGCTCGGTTTTGCCTTCATGTTGAGCGGGCTTGTCACTGTGCTTGGCCATCTGGCCGTTCGCACGCTGGTGCAGCGGGAACTCGGGTCCGACGCCTTGGGCCAGTTTCAGGCGGCCTGGGCTATCGGGATGACCTACCTTGGCTTTGTCCTGGGGGCGATGGGCGCGGATTACTACCCGCGGCTGACCGCCGCGATCAAGGATCATCCGACCGCCGTGCGGCTTGTGAACGAACAGACCGAGGTGGCGCTTTTGCTCTGCGCGCCGGTGCTGCTGGTGATGCTGGGCTTTGCGCCGTTGGTGATCCGGCTGCTCTATACGGCTGAGTTTGCGCCTGCGGTCGAGATTTTGCGCTGGCAGCTTTTGGGTGACGTGCTCAAGGTGATGAGTTGGCCGCTTGGTTTTGTCATTCTGGCCTGCGGGGCGGGCAAGACCTTTCTTTTCACCGAAACGCTGGCGATGGGCGTGTTCGTGCTGGGCGTGCTGATCGGGCTGCCGCTGATCGGGGTGACGGCGACGGGCGTTGCGTTCCTTGCGATGTATGTGGTCTATTTGCCGCTGGTGTGGTGGCTGGGGGTGCGGCGGATCGGGTTTCGCTGGAGCCGTGCTGTGGGGATGCAGGCGGCTGCGGTGATCACGGCTGCGGTGATCGTGGACGGTGCGGCGCGGTGGTCCGATCCGGCGGGCGCGGTGCTTGGTGTGGCATTGGCGGTGGCGTCGGGGCTATGGGCGCTGGTGCGGCTGTCGACGATGACGGAGGCGGGCGGACGGCTGGGTCGGATCGCTGCGGCGGGAGAGAGGCTGCAGATATGGATGAAGCGGTAGGCATGACGACGATTGACAGCGAGACCTTGCCCGAAGGCACAGCCGACCGCCCGCTCGTCACCTTTGCACTCTTTGCCTATAATCAGGAGAAATACATCCGCGAGGCTGTGGAGGGAGCGTTTTCGCAGACCTATGAGCCGCTGGAGATCATCCTGTCGGATGATTGTTCGAGCGACCGGACGTATGAGATCATGCAGGAGATGGCTGAGGGGTATCGGGGGTCTCATCGGGTGAGGTTAAGGCGGAGCGAAGTTAATCGCGGTTTGGGAATACACATTAGGTATGTAGTGGAAATAGCAAGGGGTTACTTAATTGTAGTGGCGGCAGGAGACGACGTTTCTTTACCGCATCGAACAATATCGCTGGTTGAACTGATCGAGGACGAAAATTCTTTGTTTGCAGCGTCCAATTATAATACGATGCACGATAATGGCGAGTTAACTGGCGAAAATATTCAGAACGATTACACTGGAAACTATTTGTGGTCAATAACCGATGCAGATCCGAAACATTTCGCGAATGGCGCTGCCGCAGCTTATCGACGCGACTTTCTACAAGCAGCACTTTATGCTGCACGAAAAGCGATCGAGACTGGAAATCTTTATAACGAGGACATTCTCTTCGCAGCTTTTGCTGTTGCCGTCAGCCAACTGCCATCAGAATATACTAGTGGAGCCCTAATAAACTATAGAATAAACCCACTGTCGCTGTCGAATTTTCGGGTTCAGAATGCTACAATTGGTGCAGAAATACTTTTGATTGAACGCGAAAGTTTTAGAGCAAGAAGCAGGTTAGCCTGCCTGCAAGCTGTTAACGAGATTGCAGAAAGCTATCCTGAGCTTGATAAAAAATTAAGGCGAAAGTTAATTCGATCCGATATGCGTCTATCATTGATTGAAATTGCTGCCTGCAGTCCTCGATTTCTTACCCGCCTTCCGCAATTGGCAAAAGCAAAGACGTTGAAGGAATTGCGAATTTTTCTGGCTCGGCTATTTGGGGTGCGGGCACTAGCTACTGCCAGAGTTTTGAAGAGACGGATTAAGGCTAATTTAGCATCGGAAGTTTCCCATGAAGAGGGCTGAGATTCTAACATCAGTTATCATCCCTACATATAACGGATCACGAAAAATAGCTTTGATGTTGCCCTCAATCCAATCCCAAATCAATGATTCACGAGAAATAATTATTGTCGATGATGGCAGCATTGACGGGTCGCCAGACGATATTGCCATCTTAATTGCGTGCATCCCCAATATCAAACTATTGCGGCAGCCGAACGGAGGAAGATCCGTTGCACGCAACGCAGGCACTAAACACGTAAAAGGTAAATTTATCGTATTTATTGATGATGATATCATAGTTCCTCCGCGTTTTCTTGATCGTATCGAAATGAATCTTCGTACTTCACCTGACGCTTGGATTACGGGCAGCGTCATCCAAGATGTCATCAAAGTTCCTCATTATGATTTCCTCAAATTTCGGAGTAGATTAGACTACGTTCCTAAGGATCTGTCGGCAACTTACAATGAAATTATTGAGCAGCAGTCTTTCACAACGCAGCAGTTAGGCGTAAGATTGACTATTTTTGAAAGTTTAGGAGGGTTTGATGAGAGATTGACTGACTCTGAAGATTTTGAGCTTAGTGTTCGTGTTAAGTCCGTTGGACAGGTTATCCTTCATGACTTGAAAAACACGGCGCGACATGCTGACTACACCAATTTCCATGGCTTTATCACTAGGCAAATAGAATATCGACGTTCAAAAGAAGCGCTTGCTAAACTGCACCTAAATCACTTGGAAAATCTTGCTGTCGACGTAAAAAAAGAGCGAAGTGCTTTAAATTTTCTGGTCAGGAGAGTATTTGTCTATAATAGTTTTTGGCGTTACATCTTGCACGCAAAGGTTCGGTTGATTGTTCCAGAACGAATTCGGTTCAAGATTTTTGATCTGGTATTGTCCTCTACCGTTATTTTTTTTCGTGAGAGAGGATTATTTTTTTGAAAATTTCTGTCGCAATGGCTACGTTGAATGGTTCAAAATTTATTTTCGATCAACTACAAAGCCTCGCTTTACAGAAGCATATTCCGTGGGAGCTTGTCGTTTGTGATGACGGATCAATCGACGATACAGTTGAAAGGATCCAAGAATTTGCAGAATCAGCTCCATTTCCCGTAAGGGTTTACCGCAATGAAACTAATCTTGGCTTTGCTAGAAATTTCCTTAAGGCTGCTCGCTTATGTCAGGGAGAATGGATATCCTACTGTGATCAGGACGACGTCTGGCTTCCAAACAAGCTAGAGGACGTTTGCGCCGTAGTTGAGCAAGACCCAATCATCAATCTTGTCTTGCAGAATGCATTTATTTGCAATGAAACTCTCTCACACGAAGGGCGCTTATTTCCAAACCGAATACGCCAAGGTTCGTATCTACCACAATCGCAGTATGGCTTTTGGGTTTGGCCTGGTTTTTTGCAGACCTTCAAAGCAAACCTACTGCATATTCTTGATGAAGAACTGTTGCCTAAAAGTTACTATCCGGGACATGCTAGGATGACTCACGACAAGTGGACGTGTTTGATCGCTAACGCCACGGGAAAAATTCGAGTTATTGAAAATCCGGCTGCCCTTTACCGACGTCATGAAAAAGCGGTTACTGGCTCTTACGAACGGCAGGGAATTGCGGCGAGAGTAAAGAAATCCCTTCCCGTAACCGGTGAAACGTATAGTTTTCTTGCTACCGTGGCTGCCGAAACCGCAACCTACCTGCGTGACATTGCGTTGCAGGCTAAGGAAGACACAGATGCCGATTTTACGTCAGCTTCAAACGCGTTTGACCGCATAGCATACATTCATGTCTGTCGTGCAGAACTATATGATTCACCACGACTATTTCTACGGACAAAGTCGTTTTTTGCAATTATTCGAGCCGGTGGATATCTGGGTCCACCAATGATCTCACTTGGCGGTAGGAGCGCATTGAAGGACGTATTGCGCGTGATTGGTATAATTGCACCCGGGAAATATTACAGGCCATGAAAATCTCCATCCTCCTCCCCGATCTGCGCGGTGGCGGGGCCGAGCGGGTGAGTGTTGATCTGGCGCGGGCTTTTGCGGTGCTGGGGCACGAGGTTGAATTCGTGCTGATGTCGGCGACCGGTGATTTCCTGCCCGAAGTGCAGCGGGATTTTGGCGTGGTCGATCTGGCGGTTGCCAGAACCAGAGACCTGCCGCGACCGCTTGCCCGCTATCTGCGGTCCCGCCGTCCTGCCGCGCTGATCGCCAACATGTGGCCCTTGACCTCGGCTGCGGTGATCGGACGTGCCCTGTCCCGCACAGGCTGCCCGTTGCTGGTCGTCGAACACAGCATGTTGTCCAAGCAATATCGCCCGTGGGGCGCGCTCCATAACCTAGCGATGAAGGCCAGCATGACGGCGACCTATCGCTGGGCCGACCGGGTCGCGGCAGTATCGGACGGAGCGGCCCGCGATACCGCTCGCCTTGCCGGGCTTGGTGCAAACCGGGTCACTGTCCTGCACAACCCCATTCCCAAGCGGCCAATGCCGCCGGCAGAGGCTCTTTTGCAGGCCGATGCGCTATGGAATTGCCCGAAGGGTGAGCGAATCCTGACTGTGGGCAATTTCAAGGAAGTGAAAAACCACTCCATCCTTCTGCGGGCCTTCTCGCGGTTGCCGCGTCCGGACGCCCGTCTGATGCTGCTGGGCAAGGGCGAGAACGAGCCGATGTTGCGGGCGCTGGCTGTGGAACTCTGGGTTGCGGATCGCGTGGTGTTTGCCGGGTTCCATGCGGATCCTTCGCCCTTTTATGCCACGGCGGATCTGTTCGTGCTGTCGTCGGACCATGAAGGCTTTGGCAATGTGATCGTCGAGGCGCTTTCCTTTGGCCTGCCTGTCGTCTCGACCGATTGCCCCTCTGGTCCTGCCGAAATACTGCAAGACGGGCTTTACGGCAGGCTCGTCCCGGTGGGCGATGCTGCGGCCCTTGCCGCCGCGATGGACGCGAGCCTGGCGGCCCCGGTGGACCGCGCCGCGTTGCAGGCCCGGGCTGCAGATTTCGCGCCTGAGATCGCGGCGCGCAAATACCTCGACCTGCTCGGCCTGTCATGATCCCCACCCTTTACCTCACCCGCAACGGTCTGCTGGAACCGCTGGGGCAGAGCCAGGTCTTTGCATATCTGCGCGGGTTGTCGCAGGACCATGCGATCACGCTGATCACCTATGAAAAGCCCGAGGATTGGGCGGATACGGAGGCGATGGACCGCGCGCGGGCCGCATGTGCCGGGTATGGGATCCGCTGGCTGCCGCAACGCTTTCGTCCCCGCCCAAGGGTCGTGGCCCCGGCGCTCAGCACGATGCGCATGGTATGGCTCTTGTGGCGTGAGGTGCGCCGGGGTAACGCCCGGTTGATCCACGCGCGCTCTTATATCCCGGCGGCTGCCGCGCTGGTGGTGCATCGCCTGACAGGAGTGCCCTTCGTGTTCGACATGCGCGCCCTCTGGCCGGAAGAGCTGATCACGGCGGGGCGGTTGCGACGCGGATCGTTATTGCACCGGGGGATCGTCGCGGCGGAGCGGGCCTGTCTGCGGCAGGCGGCGGGTGTCGTTTCGCTTACCCATGCTGCGGTGGATTATCTGCAAGAGGTCTACGCCAGCGAGCTTGCCGGTCAGCGCGTCACCGTGATCCCGACCTGTGCCGATCTCGACAGTTTCCGGCCCGGACCTGTGTCCAGGCCGGCCCCTGTGGTGCATGGCTGTATCGGGACGGTTCTGAGTGGCTGGTTCCGGGTGGACTGGCTGGCGGCGTGGATCGCTGCTGCAGCCAGACTGGACCCTGAGGCCCGCTTTGACATCGTGACCCGTGATGATCCTGCCCACGTGCGCAGCCTGATTGATCCCGAAGGGCATCTGGCAGCGCGCCTGACCATCGCCCCGCGGCGCCCGGGCGAAATGCCGGATGCGATACGGCGGCATGATCTGTCGGTGATGTTCTTTACCGAGGGCCTGAGCAAGCTTGGCAGTTCCCCCACCCGTATGGCCGAGGTTCTGGGGTCGGGGCTGCCGGTCGTGGCCAATGCCGGAGTCGGCGACGTTGCCCGCATCGTCACCGAGAACCGGGTCGGGATTCTGGTCGCGGGGCCAGCCGCCGGACAGATGGACGCCGCCTATGCCGCGCTCCGTGACCTCATGACCGACCCGGATCTGCCGACCCGCTGTCGTGCGACGGCGGAGACGGTCTTTTCGCTTGGCGCGGGCACGGCGGCTTACCGGACCCTCTACCGATCAATTCTTGCCGGGGCCGATCCAACATGTGCGGTCTGACCGGCATCCTTGCCCCCGCATCGCAGTCAGAACCTGACGCGGAACAGCGTGTCGGCGTTATGGCTGACAGGCTGGCCCATCGGGGGCCGGATGGACGCGGAGTCTGGGCGGAAGGGCCGATCGCCTTGGGTCACCGACGGCTCTCGATCCTTGATCTGTCGGCGGCCGGGGCGCAGCCGATGCTGTCGGACAGCGGCCGATTTGTCATCGCCTTCAACGGCGAGGTCTATAACCATCTGGATTTGCGGCGCGATCTGGCTGCTGCGGGGGCGGCACCGGGCTGGCGCGGCCATTCCGATACCGAGACCCTGCTGGCCGCCATCACCCGTTGGGGTCTGGAAGAAACCCTGCGCCGGTCGGCGGGAATGTTCGCGCTCGCCGTCTGGGACAGGTCCGAGAGGCGCCTTTCCCTTGCGCGCGACAGGATGGGGGAGAAACCGCTATACTGGGGTTGGGCCGGGCGGTCTTTGGTCTTTGGCTCTGAGATCAAGGCGTTGGCGGCGCATCCCGACTTTGCGGGCGGGATCTGCCGCGAAGCGCTGGCGCAGTACCTGCGCTTTGGCTATGTCCCCGCGCCACGCAGCATTCACCCCGGCATCTACAAGCTGGAACCGGGCACGGTCCTGACTGTCACGGAGCCGCCGCCCCCTGCGCCGCCGGTGGCACCGTTGCGGCCCGGTGACAGCCACGGCAGCATGACGATCCGACGGTGGTGGTCGCTGCCAGATACGGTCGCGGCGGGTGCTGCTGCACCGCTCGGCGACGATGTCGCCGCTGTTGACCAACTGGAGGCAACGCTCTCCGCTGCGGTTGCGCGGCAGATGATCTCTGACGTGCCGCTCGGAGCGTTTCTGTCGGGTGGGGTGGACAGCTCGACCATTGTGGCGCTGATGCAGCGGCAAAGCAGCCGTCAGGTCAGGACCTTTACCGTCGGATTTGATGACGCGGCGTTCGACGAATCGCCCTACGCCCTCGCGGTGGCGCGCCATCTTGGCACCGATCACAACGCTCTGCACGTGACCGATGCAGACGCAAGGCAGGTGATCCCCGACCTGCCGCAAATGTATGACGAGCCTTTTGCCGATTCCTCGCAGATACCCACGTTTCTAGTCTGTCGTGCCGCCCGCCAGCAGGTGACTGTCGCCCTGTCGGGGGATGCGGGGGATGAGTTGTTCGGCGGCTACAACCGCTATTTCTGGGGGCCCCGGATCTGGAACCGGCTGTCTGCGGTCCCGCTTCCCATGCGGCAGGTGTTGGGGCGGGCGATTTCTGCGGTGCCGGTGTCGGCGTGGAACGGTATCGGCGCGCAATACAATCGGCTGCGTCCGGGCAAGGCCGGGGTGGCGCGGCTTGGCGACAAGGCGCACAGGCTGGCGGCAAGGCTGCGAACCGTGCGTTCGATGGATGACCTCTACCTCAGCCTGGTCAGCGAACATGTCGACCCCGGAGCGCTGATCCAAGGGGGCGTGGCCGAGCCAGCCAGTGCGATTTACGACCCGTTACCTGCGGTCGGGGCAGAAGACCCCGTTGCCCGGATGATGTTTCAGGACATGCGCAGCTATCTGCCCGACGACATCCTCTGCAAGGTGGACCGGGCTGCCATGTGGACCAGCCTCGAGACACGGGTACCGTTCCTCGATCCCGAGGTTATCGCGCTGGCCGCGCGCCTGCCGATGAAGATGAAGATCCGCGACGGTACCGGCAAATGGGCGCTGCGCGAAGTGCTGTACCGCCATGTGCCGCGCGCGTTGATCGACCGTCCCAAGGCCGGTTTTGGGATCCCGGTCGGTGCCTGGCTGCGCGGGCCACTGCGGGACTGGGCCGAAACGCTGCTGTCGGAGCAAGCACTTGCCCGCGATGGTCTGCTCAACCCGGCCCTGATCCGCGCCGACTGGGCCGATCACCTCGCGGGCCGCCGCGATCTGTCCTCGCGGCTGTGGATCGTGCTGATGTTACAGGCTTGGCGAGAGCGGAGTTCATGAACCTTCTGATCCTGACGCGCTATGATCGGCTTGGTGCATCGAGCCGGTTGCGGATAATGCAATACCTGCCGTATCTGAAGGCGGCTGGCATCACGGTGCGGATCGATCCTTTTTTTGAATCAGCCTACCTTGAGCGCCTTTATGCAAAACAATCGACGACAACGGCCGCGTTCAGGGCCTATCGCCATCGGTTGTGGCAAATGCTGCATCGGCACCGCCCCGATGCGATATGGCTGGAGAAAGAGCTGTTTCCTTGGCTGCCGTGGGCGATTGAACGCCTCTTCTTGCCGCATGGTGTGCCGGTCATCAGTGACTATGATGATGCTATCTTTCACAACTATGACCTGCATAGAATGACCCTCGTTCAGAAAATCTTCGGGCAGAAGATAGACCATCTCATGGGGACATCGGCCGTGGTTTTGGCCGGGAACGCCTACCTCGCTGATCGCGCTCTAAAATCCGGTGCGGCCGAGGTTCGTATCGTTCCGACAGTTGTCGACACTGAGGTTTATGATGCCGCGGCTCATGCGCCGCAAGATCGCAAACTGCGCATCGGCTGGATCGGAACGCCCAGCACCTGGACCCAGTATGGTGCCCCCATGATGCCGATGCTCGGCTCTCTGGCAGCAGAAATGGATGCAAAGATCGTCGCTGTAGGCGCTGGCTCAGCAGCGCATCCAGAGGCCGTGCTCGAGATTTGGCCTTGGTCGGAGGATCGCGAAGTTGTAGATGTCCGCGCATTGGACATCGGAATCATGCCGCTGGACGACACCCCTTGGTCACGTGGCAAATGTGGCTACAAACTGATCCAATACATGGCCTGTGGCCTGCCGGTTGTTGCGTCACCAGTTGGTGTCAATACCGACATAGTCGAACATGGTGTGAACGGGTTTCTGGCCTCAAACGAGACCGAATGGCGCCAGGCGCTCAGCACGCTGTTGCAGGATTCCGATTTGCGACGGCGCATGGGGGCGGCGGGACGACGCAAGGTCGAAACGCAGTATTCCTTGCAGGTCTGGGGGCCACGTGTGGCCCGGATGCTGGCAGATGTCGCAGAAGGGCCCCGCGGCTAATCATGCTCTATGTAGGGATCATGAACGGCCTCTTTCTCATCCGGTATGGATTGATCGGCAATGTCAGGCTGCGCGATCAGCTTTATTATGTGATCCTTTTTGCGCTCTTTATGTTTTCGGCCTTCCGTTATGAGGTGGGATGCGACTGGTCGGGCTATTACTGGCAGTATGTCGGTGCAGGTTATCGGGGTCTTGAAGGTGCGCTCATTGATTCAGAGCCGATCTGGTGGTTGATCCTGCATGGGCTGCATGTGCTCGGATTACCTTATCCATGGGCCAACGTCATTTCATCGGGGATCTTTTTTGGGGGCGTGCATGTCCTTGCAAGGCGGCAGCCCGACCCGCTGGCTTTTCTCATCCTTTTATTTCCGATCCTGATAGTGAACATGCCGATGTCCGGAATCCGTCAGGGCGCGGCTATCGGCCTGATCTGCATTGCGCTGGCGGCATTCATTGATCGCAAGCCGGTCCACTTCGTCTTCTGGACCATCATTGCCTCAGGATTCCACAACAGCGCATTGATATTCCTGCTGCTGACCCCACTTGCGAGCGGGCAGTACAGCTACAGACGACTTGCATTTGCGGCATTTCTGGCAATCCCCGGTGCTCTCGTGTTGTCGAGTGGGGACAGCGCACAACTTGCCGTAGATCGATATGTGGATACAGGGATTGATGCCGCCGGCTCCGCATTCAGGGTCGGAATCCTGATGCTCTCAGGGCTCTATTTCTTTCTGTTTCTGCGGCGCCCTTGGGCTGAAACCTTTCCCAATGACTACCCCCTCGCCAGCATTGGGGCCATCGGCATGGTTTTGATGATCGTCATGGTACCGGTATCAACGGTGATTGGCGACAGGTTCGGCTATTACCTCATCCCGATTCAGACAATGATCTTTGCCCGCATCGCCTATCTTCCGCTCCCCGGTTCCAGAGTGCTGCACACGGCATTGCCCTATCTTGGGCTAGGCCTCGTTTTTACCGTCTGGTCACTCTTATCATGGCATTTCCACAAATGTTACCTCCCCTACAACAGCTGGCTCTTCGGATTCCCGGGCGGTGTCGCGTTCCAGCTTTGATGTGGCAATGCGTAAGCGGCGGTGCCAGCCTATTGAATTGTAAGTGCAATGCCTAGCCTCGGTGTTGATCTTGATGGCGCCGGTGCCACGGCAGGCGATTTCGGCAGGCGAGAAGTTCGGCAAGCGCCACACGGCATCGGGCACGTCGCGGAAATGGGCAAAGTCAGGTTCGGCATTGGGCTGTCTCCAGAAATGCAAAACCCGCCTTGCAGTCGGGTGCGGGAGGAACAGATGCGATAGTTGTGCAGTCGGGATGTCGGTCAATCCGTGCGCCCTCGCTGGAAGGCTTCGAACATCAGATCGCGCATGGCGCGGATGTCGGTCTCAGAGCCCGATTTAAAACTAGTTGAGTGAGTTCAGCAGGTTGTGATTCTGTTCGGTGTGAAGCTGAACGGAGACCCCAATGGCCTGGACCGAACTCACCCGTCGCCAACATGATCGAAA
>Ga0105054_10008377_pt1 | contig 13698 bp, 12 predicted proteins | sample BON02_FD_78091 | JGI IMG/M metagenome (GOLD analysis project Ga0105054, IMG submission 78091) | Freshwater microbial communities from Lake Bonney liftoff mats and glacier meltwater in Antarctica - BON-02 (megahit assembly) | ecosystem: Environmental > Aquatic > Freshwater > Ice > Glacier...
ACGCCGTCGTCTGGCCGGTCGTCGATTAGGCCTGCGATGTCGTCGGCACTGATCATGGTCAGCCCTGCGCGACATATTTGGTGACGAGATAGGCCTCCAGACCCTCGTGTCCGCCCTCTGAACCGTGACCGCTTTCCTTGACGCCGCCAAAGGGAGTCTCCGGTCCGGTCAGGATAGAGAAATTGATGCCGATCATGCCCGCTTCCAGCGCATCGCCGACGTCGGCCGCCGTCCGTGCCGACCGCGTATAGGCATAGGCCGCCAGGCCATAGGGCAGCCGGTTAGCCTGTTCGATGACCTCGTCGAAACTGGAGAACCGCTGCGTCACGGCGACGGGACCGAATGGCTCCTCGTTCATGATCCGGGCGGCGTTCGGCACATCGGCCAGAACGGTCGGTCGCCAGAAGTTGCCGGGACCGTCGACGCCTTCTCCGCCTGCCGCCGCCCGCGCACCGTGCGAAATCGCATCGCCAATGAACTCATCCATGGCCCCCAGTCGCCGCCGGTTCGCCAGCGGCCCCATCGTAGTGGCCGGATCCATCCCGTCGCCGAGCTTCAGGCTGGTCGCATAGGCGGCGAACTTTTCGACAAAGGCATCGTGCAGGGCCTCGTGCACATAGAAACGCGTGGGTGCGATGCAGATTTGGCCCGCATTGCGATATTTTCCGCCGGCCGACAGTCGCACAGCCAGATCCAGATCGGCGTCCTCGAACACGATGACCGGCGCGTGGCCGCCCAGTTCCATGGTCGTCGGTTTCATGCCTTCGGCGGCCAGTTTCGCCAGCTGCTTGCCTACGGCAGTGGACCCGGTGAACGAAATTTTCCGGATGACGGGCGAGGCGATCAGATAGGTCGAGATCTGGGCGGGCACCCCGAACACTACATTCAGCACGCCCTTGGGCAGACCCGCGTCGTCGAGACATCGCGCCAGCTCCAGACAGCTTCCCGGTGCCTCTTCGGCCGGCTTGATAATCACCGAACAGCCCGACGCCAGCGCCGCCGCTATCTTGCGTGACGGGATGGTGGTGGGAAAGTTCCAGGGCGAGAAGGCTGCGACCGGCCCGATCGGCTCCTTGAACACCATGTGGCGGACGCCCGGGTTCTTGGATGGCACGATGCGGCCATAGGCGCGGCGGGCTTCTTCCGCGAACCAGTCGAAGATATCGGCACAGGCCATGGCTTCGGCGCTAGATTCGGCCAGGGGCTTGCCCTGCTCGGCGGTGCTGACTGAGCCGATGTAGCGGCTGCGTTCCCGCATCAACCGCGCTGCCTCGTGCAGGATGCGGGCCCGGTCATAGGCCGAGGTCCTGCGCCAGATCTTGAAGCCGGCGTCGGCGGCGGCCAGCGCCTCGTCCAGGTCAGCAGTGCCTGCCACGGGCAGGTCGGCGATGGTCTGTCCGGTCGCAGGGTTCACGACGGGCTGGGTCGCGCTGTTGGTGGCCATCCGCCAGGTGCCGGCGATGAACAGTTTGGGGGCGGGATAGCTGAAGGCTTCGGTCACTGACGTTTCCTTTGGCCGCATCATCATTGAGGCGTGGCGTTCACGGCGGAATCAGGCTGGGAGGGAGGTTGGTTTGGTGTCGTCTCAGAGCACTCCGGCGAGCAGTTGCGGAATTTCGATCCACCGCGCTCGCCACGCGGGCAAGGCAGCCGGGTTGTGCAGATAGGGCGGAACCTCACCCGCCAGTGCGGCCAGGGTGTTCTCCGCCGCCACGACCGGAATACAAGCGTAGAGGTCGTCGGAATGACCGACGTCGTGGGACGTGGCGGTCACTGCGGGGTGGTTTCTGAGCGGATGGTCAGCGGGCGGGGGCTCGGTCTCCCAAGCGTCGATAGCGACGGCAGCCAGATGACCCGATTCGAGCGCGGCGATAACAGCGGCCTCGTCCATACAGCCGCCGCGACCGATGTTGATGATCGCGCTGCCTGGCTTCATTGCGGCGATCCGCCCTGCGTTGACGATGTGGCGCGTCTCAGGCGTCAGGGTCGCCAGCACCACGACGATGTCGGAGGCGCGGAACAGCTTGTCGATATCGACGAGCGAAACGCGCAGCCCGACCGCCAGGGCGGGGTCGACATAGGGATCGCACGCGACGATCTCGCAACCCCATCCGGACAGTCTGCGCGCCACCCCCTGGCCGATCCGGCCCAAGCCCAGAATGCCGATGGTCGATCCCAAGACGAGGCGGCCCGCCGGAGCAGTCTTCCAAGCCCCGGCCCGTGTCGCCGCCGTCTTGCCGGCCAGGGCCTTTCGCGTCGCTGCGATCAACATGACGCCGGCCTCGGCCATGCCGTCGAAATTCTCGGACATCGCGCCATGGGCGACAAGGACGCCGGCTTCGGTCGCGGCCTGAACGTCGATAAACTCCGTGCCAATGATGGGCGAGGTGATGACGCGCGCGCGGGGCGACGCCTCGACCACCTCGCGCGGCAGGCCGATGCCCCGGAACGTTCCGACATAGGCGTCGGCACCCGGCGCATGACGGGCGATTAGTTCCGGCGTCCAGGTTGTGGTGCCGGCTGGCAGGCGATCAATCTCACATCCTGCCTCGGCCAGACGCGCGATCACGCCCTCGTGCGGACCAAGACTTGCGGTCGCGACGATCCGCCAGGCCATGGTTCAGGCCTTCTCGCGGCGTTGCAGCAGGTGGTAGCCCTGCTGTTTCCGCGCCTCGTCCAGACGCATCCCCGAGGAAATCAGTTCGCGGATACGGCCCTCGGCCACCTCAATGGCTTCGGCGATGTCGAGGACCTCGTCCTCGCGGGCACGGGGGATCACCACCACGCCGTCGGAGTCGCCACGCACCAGGTCGCCCGGACTGACGCGCGCGTCGCCGATATTGACGACCTGGCCGACCGCCTCCAGCTGGACCCGGTCCTTGCCGGTCCGCATCGAATAGCTGCGGCTGTAAATCGGATAGCCGAGATCGAGCGCCAGATGCGTGTCTCGGCAAGCGCCGTCGATCACTGTGCCGCCCAGGCTGAGCTGGTGGGCGCAAGCCGTCATGATGTCGCCCCAGACCGTGGCGTCGGGCCGTCCGCCGTTGTCGATCAGGACGATATGGCCGTTCGGTACATCGTCGATGAAATCACCGACCGTTCCCCCCGGTCCGGCCGGTGCATAGGTGACGGTAAAGGCGCGGCCGGCCAACCGGAACTTGTGATCCAGGGGCTTGATGCCCAGGCACTGGCCGGGAATGCCCAGTTTGTCCAGCGCATCGCTCAGGGTAGCGGTGTCGATGCGACCCACGCGTTCGACATTGGCGTCGGTCATCTCAGTGCTGCTCCAGCAGGTGTTCGTAGCTGGCCCCCATGACCTCCCTGACCGGCTGGCCCGACATGACAGCCTTGGTCATCGCCGCTTCTGTCACGGCGATGTTTTCCGCAGCGGCCAAAACGGCTTCGATTCGATCGGCGGGCACAAAGGCTGCCCCGCTGGAGTCGGCCACGACATAGTCCCCGTTGAAAACCATGATATCGCCGACCTGGATGGTCCCGCCGGTCTCGGCTTCGTGGATGCGACCTCGCGCGGTACGAGCCGTGCCGCCGCGAGCATAGACAGGAAAGCCGATGTCGGCCGCCTCGTCGATATCGCGCGCCAGACCCTCTACGATCACGCCCGATATCGCGCGGCCCCGGGCCGCGTTCGACAGGATGCCGCCCCAGCCCGCGCATTCGATGCCCGTTCGCTGCTCAACGACAATCACGGCTCCGGCAACGGATGTGTCGATCGCCGTGGTGCAAAGGTGACGCGGCGACGCACCTTCTGGCGGCTTGCCAGCGGCGAGGCGAACCGTCGTGACTCGACCGGAAATCCGGCGGCGCACCGACAGGGCCTTAAGTCCCGTCACCGACGGAAACCCGCCGACATGATCGAGCGCGTCGGAAACTGCACAGGCGTCGAGACGCGCCAGCCGGATCAGGATTTCGTCGGTCACAGCGCCGCCTTCTTGTTCCAGGCCAGCCAGCCGTTGGCCGTGCCGGTTCCAGCCTCCGAGCGGTAGCAGGGCACGTAGTCGATCAGATCGCCGCTCAGATCCGTCTCGAACAGGCAACCCGCCGCCGCGATCCAGTTCTTCAGTTCCGAGGTGCCCGCCTGGAAATACTCCTCCCCGATGGTGCAGAGTGTTTCGGCGTCGCGGGCCTGGATCGCGTCGATGATCTTGGCGTCGAAGTCTTCGTCGATGACGAAATGGCTCATGCCGCCCGATCCGAAAACCGCGACACGAGCGTCGGTATCCCAAGCGCGGATCGCACGGCCGACCGCCTGGCCGAAGGCGAAACACCGCCGCGCCGTGGGCTGGTTCGGCGAAAAGAAGGTATTGGCGAACAGCGGAACATTGGCCACCGGCCTGTCGCGCATGATCTGCCTGTAGATGAACCCAAAGGCATGCCCGATGCCACTGTGCCAATTGTCGGGATTCTCGGGAAGCCTGGACGACTTGGCCACATCGAAGCCGTCTGCGATGGCTTGACGAATGATGCGGTTGGCCAGCTCGGGATGACCGGGATACTCGGTGTACTGTGGCGGCTTATGCCCCCATTCAGAAACATGGATCCCCGGCGGCGATTTTGCTGCCTGCGCCTCGGTCGCCGGGGCATTCCAGATCATCTCGCCATTGAAGACGGTCAGGGCCGGGATCAGGTCATCAAGGAAAACTTCGTGCTGATCATTGCCGAAGATGACCGCCACATCGACGCGGGCTTCTTCGAAGATGTCGGCCAGCCTGTCGATGGCGGCGCGACAGAGCAGCGATCGCCGGGTGCGCTCCTCCAGAGTCGCCTTGGCCGCCAGGTTTTCATCCTTGCGCAGTTCCACGAGCGCGGGAAAGTCGTATGTCGAACCCCGAAACGGGTGATCCTTGCGGGCCTTGTCGGCGGGCAGGCGCAGCAGCCATTCCTCGGGCGTCGTCGAGAGAGTTGGCCCATGCGTGGTCCAGGCACCCAATACGATCTCGGCCATCAGGCCCTCCTAAACATCCAGCTTGAAGACGACGCGGGCGTTGTCCTCGAAGATCTTCTTCTTGTCTGCGTCGCTGAGGAAGTCGAACCTAGCGATGGTCGGAGCGATGTGGTCCATCGTGTGCTCGTGGCCGTCCAGCACCTTGGAGCCCACGCCAGGGCATTCCGAACCGAACAGGCACTGGTCCACGCCGACCGTCTCGATCAGTAGTCGCAGCGCGCCTTCGGTGTAGAGCACGGTGTCGTAGTAGAGCTTGCGCATCCCGTCCGAGAACCGCTTCGTCGATCCCGGATGAATCGAACCCGCCTCGAACCGGCCGAGTTGGTAGGGGATGGCCCCGCCACCGTGGCTGACCACGATCTTCAGGTCGGGAAAGTCTTCCAGCACGGTGGAGTTCACCAGATTAAAGACGGCGACCGTCTCTTCGTTGATGAAATGCAGGCTGTAGGGCGACCGGTCCGAGCGCGACCCCGTCGCATGGACGTGAGCCGGCAGGTCCAGGTCGCAAAGTTTCTCGTACAGCGGATACCAGTAACGGTCGCCCAGACCCGGGTGGTCCGTCCGAGTGTTCTCGTACGGATCGGGGTTAAGCAGACAGCCCTTGAAGCCCAGTGCGATGCAGCGATCCAGTTCAGCGAAAGTGTTCTCGATCGGCTCGCCCGCCACCTGCGGTAGGCCGCACACACCGACAAATTTCTCCGGGAACAACTGTGTCTGACGGTAGATGATTGTATTGCACTCCTCCACGAACCAGTGGACCACCCGGCCCGGCTCGAAGCTGGACATCATCTGGAACGGGCGCGGCGAAATCAGCTGCAGGTCGGTGCCGTGCCGCTCGAGCATGTCGATGTGGCCACAGGGTGCCATCTCAATCTTGTTCACCGCTTTGCGGATATCGTCGTCAGAGACCCGGACCCCGCCGCGACCATGCGAACCGCGATGCGACAGGACGCTGGCCTTGTAAGCCCACAACTCGGCGGGGGCGCTGACATGGCCATGGCAGTCGATGATCATGTCCGCTCTCCCTCGCTGGTACTCAGCAGTTTAGCACTCACCGTGACGCGATTGCACAGACGTCTGTATATCCGCCCGATCACCTCGCGTGCAAGGCCATAGTCTTTGCAGAATCAGAACTACGCGAGTTTTTTCTTGGCAAACCGGCAGACGTCTCATCATATGTCATGACACAAGGTTCAGCTAAGGAAGTGACGATGCCCGTACAGTCCATGGAACGGCACGAGACGGACATCGTGCCGCAATCCGAAGCCGTCGTGGAGACCTTTCTGGCCCTGCTGAAACAGAAGGGTGTCGACTACCTCTTCATCAACAGCGGAACCGACTCGGCTCCCGTGGCAGAGGCCTATGCGCGCCAGCCACTGTCGCGGCTGGACTTCCCGACACCAGTCATCGGAACGCATGAAAACCTCGTCGTCGGCATGGCGCATGGCTACACCATGGTCACGGGCCAGGCGCAGGCTGTCATGGTCCATGTCAGCGTCGGCGCTGCCAATGCCGTGTGTGGCGTGATGAACGCAAAGCGCGACGAGATCCCGATGTTGTTTATGGCGGGCCGGACGCCACTGTACGAAAAGGGCCCGCTGGGTGCGCGCAGCGGCGCGATCCACTGGGCCCAGGAGATGTACGACCAGGCCGGCATGCTGCGCGAACTGGTGAAGTGGGACTACGAATTGCGCTCCGGACTGAACCTCGAGGACGTGCTGGATCGGGCCCTGATGACCGCGGCGGCAGCGCCCGCCGGGCCGGTTTATCTGACTCTGCCGCGTGAAGTCCTGTCCGCACCTTCGGAGCCTCATGTCGTCCAGGCCAGACCGCTGGCACCGACCAGTCTGGCGGCGCCAGACCCCGACGCGGTGAGGCGACTGGCGGAGATGATCGATGGCGCCGAATGCCCACTGGTGGTGACCTCGGCGTCCGGCCGGGATCCCGAGACCGTCGCGCCGCTGGGTGCGCTTTGCGCCCGGTTCGGCATCGGCATCGTCGAGGCGAAGTCCCGGTATGTCTGTGCAGCCGCCGATCACCCCTATCACCTGGGCCAGTCGGTTCATCCGTATCTTGGTGACGCCGACCTCTTGATCTGTCTGGAAACCGAGGTGCCTTGGTTGCCGGAAACGCGCGAGCCGAGATCCGAGACCCGCATCGCCCATATCGGCGTGGACCCGCTGTTCCTGGACTATCCACTCCGATCGTTCCGGGGCGAACTTTTCGTGACCAGTTCGGCCAGCCAGCTTCTGGCACCGTTGAGCGAGGCGCTCGCCCAGATCGCCGACGAAAAGAGATTGGCGGCACGGGGGGCCAAGATCGTGTCGCTAGCTGACGGCCGGCGCGAGCGGCGGCGAAAACGCCTCGCCCCCCTGCTCGACCAGCCGCGCATGACAAAGGACTGGCTTAACCATTGCCTGAACGAGGCCCTTCCTGACGATGCGATCGTCGTCAACGAATACTGGGTCGATCGGGAGATCTTCAACGCCAGGACAGCCGGCAGCTTTTACATGCATTCCCCGGCGGCAGGTCTGGGCTGGGGCATGCCTGCGGCGATCGGCGCGGCGCTGGCGGCTCCAGACCGGCCGGTGGTCTGCACCCTGGGTGACGGTGCCTATCTGTTCGGCAACCCTGCGTCCTGCCATCAGGCGATCGCGATGCACGAGACCCCGCTGCTGACCATTCTCTGCAACAATGCCCGCTGGGGCGCGGTCGAGACCTCGACCATCGGCGTCTTCCCGGAAGGCCATGCTGCCCGCGGACCCAGGCCGGCCCCGCTCAGTGACCTTCGACCCATCCCTGATTTCGAGAAGTACGTAGAAGCCTCGGGCGGCCACGGCGAGCGGGTCGAGGATCCAACGACCGTAACCGATGCGATCCGTCGGGCGATCCGCATGGTGCGTGAGGAACGACGACAGGTCCTCCTGAACATCATCTGCGAGTGACGGCAGCGGAGCACCTCGGCCTGGCGGTGCCGCGAAGGCATGTCGCGGTGTTGGCACTGTCGCTGGGGACCGGCATGCTGGTCGTCGACAATGCGATCGCGACGGTCGCTCTGCCCACCATCTCGCGCTCGCTCCATATCTCTTCAGCCAGCGCCGTCGTGATCGTCACAGTCTATCAGGTCGTCATGCTGATGGCCCTGCTGCCCTTCTCGGCGCTCGGTGACCGCGTGGGCCATCGTCGGCTGTATCAGACCGGGCAGATCGTGTTCCTGGTCGCCAGCTTTGGCAGCGCGCTGGCCACCAGCCTGCCGATGCTCCTGGCCACACGATGCTTGCAGGCGCTGGGCGTTGCTGCCGCCCTCAGCGTCAGTTCCGCACTGCTGCGCGCGACCTACCCCGCAGCGACGCTAGGGCGAGGGATTGCCCTGAACGGCCTAGTAGTCGCCGTTGCCGCAGCCTTAGCGCCTAGTCTCGGGGGCCTTATCCTGAGCTTCGGATCATGGCGGTGGGTCTTTGCAGCGGCGGTCCCCTTCGCGGTTCTGTCGCTCCTTCTGGGTCAGATTCTGCCCAAACCAAAGGCGCACAGCTTCCGCTTCGACTTGCTCGGTGCCGGCCTTTGCGCCGCGATGTTCGGCCTCTTGATGACCGGTCTCAGCCTGCTCCTCCGAGGCAAGCCAGCCATCGGGCTCGCCCTGATCGCGATCGGTGTTCCGGTGGCTATCCTGGTCGTGCGTCGAGAACTGGGGTCGGCCAGGCCGATCCTGCCGGTGGACCTGTTGGCACGAGCGACTTTCGCCCTGCCGGCCGGCGCGCTGCTGTTCGCCTTCTGCGGTACGTTTTCGTTCATGCTTGCCCTGCCCTTCCGCCTCCACGCCGCTGGGATGCAAACAGGCACCATCGGCCTCCTGCTGGCAGTCTGGCCCGTAGCTATGATGATGGCTTCGCCGGTCGCCGGCATACTCGCCGATCGGGCCGCAAGGGGATTGCCCGGGGTCATCGGCATGTTCCTGGCGGCGGCAGGGCTGACGGCCGCAGGATTCCTTCCGGCAGACAGCGGATTCCCGGTGCTTGCGCTCCCGATGGCGATGATCGGCGCAGGTATGGGCATCTTCATGTCTCCGACCTCACACCTGATCGTCGGGGCGGCACCCAGGGACCGCGCGGCGTCTGCCGGTGCGTTGGTATCCTCCACCCGGTTCGTCGGGCAGGCTCTCGGGGCAGCGTTGGCCTCGGCCTTTCTGGCGACCCGTTTTGGAACGGGGTCGGCACCGGCCTTCTGTGCTGCAGGGCTTGCGCTCGCCTCGGCAGGATTCTCACTGTTCAACATGTTGCGGGGCGGGGGCCAGCGACGACCGGATCCCACAGAAGTGATCGATGTCTAGTCATGAACCGATTCCGCGCGCACTCCCCCATTCGACAGTCACAGCAACGCAGTGTACTGATTGTTGCGAATCGAAGCGTCCGTTCGGGACAGGTTCGACAGACCGGGGCTTCGACTTGCCTTCACGTTCCGACACAGGAGCGTCCGACACAAACAGCGTCGACGCCCTCTACAAACGCCCGGGATTCCTGCTTCGGCGCGCCCACCAGATCAGCGTCTCGCTGTTCATGGAGGAGAGCGCGGAGTTCAACGTCACTACGACACAGTACGGCGTTCTGGTCATCCTTCGGTGCTGCGAGAATCTTGATCAGATCGGCCTGTCCAAGAAGGTCGGCCTGGATCGTTCCACGACCGGCCTAGTGGTCAAGCGGCTGGAGAGCGAAGGCTTGGTAGTGCGCGTCGAAGATCCCGCCGACCGCCGCCGCAAGGTCATCGTCCTGACGGGCAAGGGCGAGCGAAAGCTGGAAAACCTCCGCCACGCAGCCCGCGTCGCCAGAGAACGCGCCCTCTCAGCCTTTTCCCCGGAAGAAGGCGTCGAGTTCCTGCGTTTGCTGGAGCAGTTCGTCGGCCGGTTCAACGGCGTGACGCGCGCGCCGATCGTGCTGGACGAAGACTGACGCCACGCCTTCTCAGCGCGCACGACCGATAAACGGCTTGCCTTCCTCGATCTCGATCGGCGCGCCTTGGGCGAATGCGTAGAGGTCCAGCGTCCGCTCTCCGCGACGTATCGCCTCGATTTTTGCGGTCTCGTCTGCCTCGCGTCGATGGCCGCTGACGATGACTTCATCGACCCGCTCGAAAGGCAACGCGACCACACCATCCCGGTCACCGACGATCAGATCGCCAGGCTGGATCAAGACATCACCGATCAGAACCGGCTGCTGCAGCCAGGCTGTCGCGTCGTAGTCCTTGCCTGTGCCCCGGATGCAGATACCGTTCGAAAAAACCGGAAATGTCATACTCGCGAGGCCCGCGCTGTCTCGCACGCCACCGTCGATCACCAGTCCGCCGAGCTCGCGCGCCATTGCCGCCTCATTCAGGATATCGCCCCAGTAGCCCGCCTCCGCGCCGCCACTGACGTGCACGACCAGGATGTCGCCCGGCCTTGCCAAATAGAGGGCATGGTGGATTTGAAGGTTGGACAGCGCAGGGCAGTGAACCGTAAAGGCCGGGCCTGCCAGCTTCATCGCCAGATCAACGGGCTTGATGGCACCCGGAAGCGCGCCAATTCGCCCGGCGGCTTCGTGCAGGGTTGCGGTTCCGAGCCGCCGGGCCTCGTACAGAGTTTCGAGTGAAAGCACCGGCATGGACATGCCTCCCATTGGATCGCGTGAAGTATGGAGCAAATTGTCTAACTCCGCCATTTTAAGCAGATAGTCAGACGTATTACCGTCAGGAACTGCTCAGAGCTAGTCGCAAATATGACTTCCTCTACACACACTTATCGACGCACGAAACTGGTTCAGCCAGTTGAATAATATGTTATTTCTGTATACGCGACATCCTGGGCCGTCTCTCGACGACAAATTTTTCAAACCGCAATTGAACAGACGTCTTTCCATTGGTATGAACGCTGACTACTAGATGCCCTCCGGCCTTGGTGGGTCGGTTTGGCTAGGGAGGCGGCGTGGAGATTGCGATCATAGGCGGCGGGATCGCCGGTTTGGCCCTCGCCATAGGACTTCATCGGCGAGGCATTCAAAGCAGCGTATTCGAGGCAGCGCCGAAGCTTCGAGAGATCGGCGTGGGCATCACCCTGCTACCGCATGCGATGCGTGAGATCGCGGAACTGGGCCTGCTGGATGTCATGCGCGCCAGCGGCATCGAAACCAGAACGAGCGAGTTCTACAATCGCTTCGGCCAGAAGCTCTATAGCGAGCCGCGTGGCATTTTGGCGGGCTATACATTGCCAGAGGTGGCGATCAATCGGGGCAAACTGCATTCCCTGCTATACTCGGAGGCGGTAGCTCGCCTCGGCCATGAACGGATCGCGACGGGCCGCACTCTTGCCGACCTGACGCAGGACGCCACCAGGGTCACGTTGCAGTTTCGCGAGACTGCTAGCGGTACCCCTGCGCCGACGGTCCGCGCCGACATTGCGATCGGTTGCGACGGGGTCAACTCCGCGACACGCAAGGTCTTCTATCCCGATGACAAGGTCGTCTTCACCGGCATCAACACTTGGAGAGGCGTTACGCGCAGAAAGCCGATTCTGGATGGACTCACCTATTTCCGGGTCGGCTCGCTCCGGACGGGAAAGATCGTCATCTATCCGATATCCAACTACGACGACGGCTCGGGGGACCAGCTGATCAACTGGGTGGCCGAGATCGAAAGACCGTCTTCCACGATGAACGACTGGAACCGGGGCGGACGATTGGAGGACTTCCTGCCGACTTTCGAAGGCTGGCAGTTCGACTGGCTGGACGTGGGCGACCTGATACGCGGCGCAGAAACAGTCCTTGAATATCCCATGGTCGACAAGGACCCGCTGACGAAATGGACGTTCGGGCGCGTCACCTTGGCAGGCGATGCCGCCCATCCGATGTATCCGCGCGGGTCGAACGGCTCGGCGCAAGGATTGATCGACGCACGAACCTTGGCCGACCTGCTGGCGGCGGGTGGTGACCCGCAGGCGGCTCTCAAGGCCTATGAGGCGGCGCGTCTCGAGACGACCGCGAAGATCATCCAGACCAACCGCACGTCTCCGCCCGATATCATCAATTTGAGAGTCGAAGAACTTACCGGCGACCGGCCGTTCCAAAACCTGGACGACCACATAACCCAGGACGAACTCCGGCAATTGTCGGACAACTATAAGCGCATTGCCGGGTTCACCATCGAACTGGCCGCCGCGAAGTAACCGAGGGAACCCGGCATGGACGCTGCAACAAACGAAATGCTTACCCAGGTCGGTCCTGGCAGCCGCATGGGTGCGATGATGCGCCGTCACTGGACGCCCATTGCCGGCGTCACCGATTTCGATGAGAAGACGCGCATCAAGGCCATCCGCCTGATGGGCGAGGACCTGGTCCTCTATCGTGACCTGTCCGGGCAGTACGGCCTGGTCCAGCGCGCGTGCGCCCACCGCCGCGCCGACCTATCGTATGGCTTTGTCGAAAAGTTCGGCTTGCGCTGCAACTATCACGGCTGGGCATACAACGAGGCCGGGCAGTGCGTGGAGATGCCCTACGAGGACACCGTCGCCGCCCGCGCTAAATATAAGGAGAAGGTGCGGATCACGGCCTATCCGGTGCGCGAAAACGCCGGGATGCTGTGGACCTACATGGGGCCCCTGCCGGCACCGGAGCTGCCCAACTGGGAGCCGTTCACCTGGACCAACGGCTTCACCCAGATCATTATTTCGGAGATCCCCTGCAACTGGCTTCAGTGCCAGGAGAACTCGATCGACCCCGTCCATTTCGAGTGGATGCACACCAACTGGTCGCGCCGCCAGACAGACGCCATGGCCGAGCTGGGTCCGAAGCATCTGCAGGTCGCCTTCGACGAGTTCGACTACGGCCTGATCTATCGTCGCCAGCGCGAAGATCTGCCCGAGGACCACACCATGTGGACGGTGGGCCGGGTTTGCCTCTTGCCCAACTGCTTTTTCCTTGGCGACCATTTCGAGTGGCGTGTGCCGATCGATGACGAGAACACGCTCAGCATCTCGTGGGTGTTCACGCGCGTTCCGACCGACGCCGAGCCGTATGTCCAGGACTCAATTCCAACTTGGCACGGTCCGATCAAGGATCCTGAGACCGGCCGCTGGATTAGCACTCATGTCATGAACCAGGACTTCATCGCCTGGGTCGGACAGGGCACCGTTGCCGATCGTACAAAGGAAAAGCTGGGTCTCAGCGACCGGGGCATCCTGATGCTGCGCAAGCAGCTGATGGCCGACATGGACGCCGTGGACGCGGGCGAGGACCCCAAGGGCATCATCCGCGATCCCAAGGTCGCCGCCTTCGTGAAGCTGCCGATCGCTGAGCGCGACGTCCTGATAGACGGAATTTCGCTTGCTGAAATGCGGGCGCATCCGATCGTGGGTCGACATCTGGAGCGTTTCCTGTTCCAGGCCGGTCAGCCGTCGGACGTCTGGAACGCCTATTGCGACGCCATGGGCATTGCCGGGGCCAAGGCAGTCGATGACCGAGTCGTCATCACCATCTGACCAGGGGTCCAGATCATGTCGCACGCTGCACTGAGCAACGAACAGACCAGCCAGCTTCAGGCTCTTTACGACGAGATGCGTCCGGCCAGCCTCACGCCACTTTGGGAAGTGCTGAGTTCTCTCGTGACGCCAGTGCCCACCTCGGCGCTGGTGCCGCACAAATGGTGCTATCACGACGCTCGCGACTTCCTGATGCGAGCCGGCGACCTGATAAGCGCCGCCCAGGCCGAGCGTC
>Ga0105054_10008380_pt1 | contig 13692 bp, 8 predicted proteins | sample BON02_FD_78091 | JGI IMG/M metagenome (GOLD analysis project Ga0105054, IMG submission 78091) | Freshwater microbial communities from Lake Bonney liftoff mats and glacier meltwater in Antarctica - BON-02 (megahit assembly) | ecosystem: Environmental > Aquatic > Freshwater > Ice > Glacier...
ACACACACACACACACACACACACACACACACACACACACACACACACACACACACACACACACACACGCACACACACACAAATAGACACATAAACACACAGGTGCTGCATCCCGATGGCAGCTGCGTGTACATCACACACACATACACACATACACACCCGCACACACACAAACACACACATACACAGGTGCCTCATCTTGAGGGGCAGCTGAGCATACATCAGACACAGACACACATACAGAGAGAGAGAGAGAGAGAGAAACACACACATACACACACAGGTGCTGTATCTCGACGGGCAGCTGCGCATCCATGAGACAGGAGAGGGCAACATCTTTGTGCAAGGACGGCCAGATTGGATTGACTCGGTGATGCCTAAACCCTAGGTCATGCCCTAATTCCGAAGCCTCAAACAAATCAACAATCAAGACCTTCATGTGTGAGCGTGCTCGAGATAGGAGAGGTCATGTGTCAAACACAGGGGGGGGGGTGATGATAATATTGTATCAACTTAAACATGGAGGAGTTATAAGACATCAGATACCTGCTTATAACACATCAGATACCTGTTTATAACACATCAGATACCTGTTTAGGGTATCTCGCTATACCTGTAAGTCTTTCTGTCTCACACACACACTCTCGCTCTCTCTATCTCGCGGGCGCGTGCGGGCACGCTCTCCTTCTGTCCAAGTGCCCATGGCGCACTGCCCGGGAAAGCGCTGCTGCCCTGCGCTTCCGCATGCAGTGGACTCTGGCTGCCCGGCGGCGAGATTGCGACACGCTGAACCATGCGGAATGCCCGGCCCTGCCCCACGCAGCCGCCGTGTCGGAGTCACAAAAGGTGTGGACTCTGAAAATCTTCGTTTCTTTTCCCCACCGTATTGGGGAAAAAAATTGCTGGAATTTCGCCCTTAATAGATAACGAGGATCGTGCCTTACACGACTCGGCCAATGCAGCCTAGTGAAGTGGTCTTGGCGCAGGCACCATGTCTGTCTACGCTGGCGGCGCAGGAACTGCCACCGGCTCCTGGCGGGTTCGACATGCCTCCATTTCTTCCGCTGGTTAGCGTGGGTGTGGTGGGTGTGCTGGGCATGGCCGAGCCTCCGAAGTCGGGGGTGATGATGACAGCGTCTGTGCTGGCCGACAACGCGCGCAGGGGCCCGCAGCCGACCATGTGCGACCACCAGATGCCCAGGTCCAACAAAGTGCAAGAAATGTCAGGCTTGGGGGTTTTTATTCGTGTCTCTGAGACTGTGTATTATCAATCCGAAGGATCCCTTCAATCAGATCTATCTTCTTACCAATAGAGATGATATTTTACACTGCATGTGTGCGTGTTTCTTATTTTTTGATATGCATTTTTCGTGAATGTGAGACTCTGTATACACATGTACATACTTCCATGCACCTGTATGTATATACATTGAAATATGTATATATCAAAATGAATACATGTTTGTATACATGGTTGAGCACATAAGTATTTATGAGTACGTGTACATTTATACACATGCATATATAGTATATATATATGTACATATATGCGTATGAGGTTGTGTTGTGTGTGTCTGTGTATATATACACACACCCTCTCTCTCACACGCACGCACGCACTCACAGTTATAGCACATATCTATATTTATGCAAGCGTTTATGCTTTGCCGAGCACCTCCGTATTTCGCAACAAGTCTCCAAACACATGCTTTGGCTGCTTTTACACATTCCCAGGCCTTTTCATGAGTCATCATAAACATGAAGACGGGCAGTAGGAGGAGGGGGAGGAGGGTGGAGTGAGAGAGAAGACACCTCCCTCCTCCTCAATCCCCTGGGAAGTAAGCGGTACGCGAAAAATCCCCTGCTTTGAGCTCTCTCAACTAAGCACCAAGTAATGCAAGACGTCCTTGAAGTCGTCTTTTATCGCGCCTTTGTGTCAGGGAGGCTGAGGCGTTCCAGTGCACTCTATATTCTGGGACGGCGCTGGTTTTGGTGTGCCCAAGAGATTCTTCAATCTGCAGAGAAAGAAAGAGGCATGGTCAGCATTCCACCAATATGTTAGGCAACCAAAGGGTGGCATTGGCACCACTATGTCGACTGCAAAAAGACAGCAGGAAGCCGGGCGCGCGGCGGGCGCAAGCCCAACGCTGGCTTGCGCCAAGGAACCCCTGCGTGAGCTACCAAACGACAAATGGGAAACGTCGGAAACAACGGGGGACGAGAGCGACCTTTCAATTTCAGCCTTTGCCTTATCTAGTTCGGAACAGGCGCGACGTCCGTCGGCTTCGTTGTCTACTCGTGCCGCAGAAGCACGTAGCTGCTGGTTCTCCTGCATCAGCTGCGCCTTCTCAACAGCCCACTGATCTGTCCGTACACCCACTGCACCATCCTTGCCTGCCTCAAATGTACCGCCCTGAATCTGAAGGCGTTTGGCTGGGTTGTCTTTCATTTCCCCAGAGCCTCCGTTGCCAGGAGCGGGCTTCTTGGGCGGGACTCCAGGAGAAGCTGGGACCCCCATCAGCACGGAACCGCCGACCACACAGAGAGGCATACCGTCGGCCCCGTTTGCTACACCCTTGATTTCTTCCGTACCATGATCCTCTCGCAGGCGCTTCGCGTTCCAGCCCTGCCCACGCGGCATCCTGCGAGCCTCCCTCTCTGAGTCGGCAGCAATGCACTCTGGACACCTGCTCTTCACACGGTAGTGCACGCACCTGCAAAGAACAAGACAGTTTGAGATACAAGGCTTCGAGACTCCAGAGATCCTTGGGCAGGGGCGCGCGACAAGCGGAGTTTAGCTCCGGAGCAGCCGTAGGGGGGGGGGAGGAGGAGCACAACGTCCAGGGGGGCGCGCGGCGGCGGAGGGGCTTCCGCGCGCAATAGGAGTTGGTCTGCAATTCTACTGACACACACATCTTCAATTCCGCCTTTTTCTGCCTAGATCGGACGTCTTAGACGTCTGATGTGACGTTGGAAATAGTTGTCCAATTGTTGTTCAGTGTCAGATCGGACGTGTCAGATATCCGATCTAACCAAATCCTGAAAACCGCGAAAAAAAGTCGCTCCAACAAGGCAAGACGCTAAGAATGAGAACAAAAAAAAAACGAAGCGCGAAGCGCTAGTGCTAAGTGGAGTGGACTCACATGAAGCAGTCCTTGCAGCGAAATTTCTGGCGGTTATGCACGCAGATTTGCGAGCCTCCACATTCCTTACACTGCCCCTTGCGTCTGTCGTGCACGCAGAAATCCATTCCTCCACACTCGCGGCACCTGAATGAAGGATATAGAGAGGAAACGAAGACAACCAACAATCAACAAAATGGACGAGTCGTGCACAGCAGAAAGCGGACAAATCGCGCACAAGAAAAGGCTGGAGGACACGGGATGCAAGGCAGATGGGCGCAAAACCTGCGCTTGCGCTTGCCGTGTTCGCAATAGCTGCTGCCGCCACAGTCTTTACACTCTCGCCGGATCTTGTTGTGGTTGCAGAGGGCAGAGCCATCGCACTGGCGACACTCCTGCAGAAACATACAGCCACAAAGAGAGCATCAGCGAAACGCTTGGCCTCGTCATCTGCAACATGAGCACTTGCATCGGGATGGTTCGGGCAAAGTGTGCTGCCTCTGCCGAGGTTTCGCAGCCTTCCAGAGTACTCTGGGGACAAAGGCAGAATTTGCTGGCAAGCACGTGCATGCATATGGGGTGGTTGGGAGCACACAAATCAAGGGAAGCACACAAGTGGCGGCGGGGGAACAGACCTTTTTGCGGATGTCGTGAATGCACAGCGCGGAGCCGTCGCATTCGCGGCAAAGCTCCTTTTTCTTTCCGTGCTTGCAGATGCGCGCCATGGCCTTACATTTCTTGCACTTGGACTTGGGCATCTGGTGCTCGCATATGGTCGGCTGCGGGCCTCTGCGCGCGTTGTCCGCCAGCGCAGACGCTGTCATCATCGCCCCCGACTTCGGAGGCTCGGCCATGCCCAGCACACCCACCACGCCCACGCCACCCAGCGGAAGACATGGAAGCTTGTCGAACCCGCCAGGAGGCGGCGCCGGCGGTGGAGCCGGTGGCAGTTCCTGCGCCGCCAGCGTAGACAGACATGGTGCCTGCGCCAAGACCACTTCACCAGACTGCATTGGCCGAGTCGTGTAAGGCACGATCCTCGTTATCTATTAAGGGCGAAATTCAAAACAATTTTTTTCCCCAATACGGCGGGAAAAAGACACAAAAACTTTAGAGTCCACACCTTTTGTGACTCCGATACGGCGGCTGTGGGGCAGGGCCGGGCATTCCACATGGCTCAGCATGTCGCAATCTCGCCGCCGGGCAGCCAGAGTCCACTGCATGCGGAAGCACAGGGCAGCAGCGCTCTCCCTGGGAGTCCGCCACTTCATGGCGGCGCCGGGTCGCCGGCGGTGGAGGACACGCGGTGCAACTCGGGAGTGGGGAAGCGCGGGAGGGGGGACAGATGGTGGGCAGGGAGTCTGCTGAGTATTTTATTGATGGCATGCCTGCGTGCTGCCGCGGGCTTCCGCATGGTGGGTGACCAGTGGCCGGCTGTTCGAGACACCGAAGAAAAGCGCCAGGGGCTGCCGACCACCATCCAGGAGGCATTCGAAGACTACGAAATCAACCCGGAAATGATAACTGGATTCAAGTCCCTCGGTGCCTTCGACAAGGGAATCCATTGCGCGGGGTACGACGACTTGAAGCGCATCACTTTCAGGCGTGTTCAGGAGGCTGTCGTTGCCATGGGGGTTGCAGCCACGTTCGATAAATGGGATGGCATCGACGATTCTATACAGGACCGCAAGCTCAATTGGAAGGAGCTGCGTATGGGTCTTCGTTTAATGGTCTCTTCAGTCATTTTCCTCACCCTCACCAGGATTCGCAGCTGCATATGCGTGTGGCAAAAGTCATTTACACTGGCTGCGTATGCGGCACATACACAGTACTGTGGCCGATTAAAGCAACAGTCATTTGCACCGGCATGTGTCTCCCAATTTGAGGCGACCGACGAATGTGCGCGCGGTGGCGAGGCACGCACTCACCGTCCGGTGTTGAGAGTTGTGTGTACAGTGAATGGGCATGAGTTCAAGGCCTATTGCCGCCCAAGACAGAGTTGTCTCAAAAAAATGGCCGATTTGATGCCGAAGACACGACCATGTGTCGAGGAATATTTCCCCGGCAAAAAAAGAATCTTTTTTGTCGGGGGGTGTCGAGAGGCGGTTGTGTGGATTTTTTTCGTTGTATCCGAGGGATAGGAACATAAAATTAAGTGTCTTTCGTTCATGCATCTGTCAGAAGCAAGAAGCGGGTTAGCCACCCACTTCGGCGCTAGCACCGCTGCGTGCCCTCCGCTGCCGCACGCCCAATGACTTTCCACACGCCTAATTCTGTGTGACACGCAGCGGCCGAATCTCGAAACATTCCACTCCCGAGGGTTTTCATGGGGTACGGATCTGTCCCGTAGGAGGGGGATACGGACCCCTTCTCAGGGGGGGAGGGGTTCCAGCGATGCTCGGGGGGGTGGGGGCTGTGTTTGGTGGGGGGGGGGGGGGGGGTTACAGACCGGACTTTGGTTTCCTAGGGGGCCGGTTTTTACCCCCCCCCCCCCAACAGACTGTACCAGTAACCCTCCCTGCGGGTCAAACCCATACCCCACAACCCCTACTGATAGGGTCCGTCCCCCCACAGACACATGCTTTGAAACCCCTCAGGGACAAAAGTTTTCGAGATTCCGCGCCCAATTTCGAGTGACACGCGGCGGCCACGCCGCCGCGCGCCCCGACCCGAGTGGCAGCAGCTTCTGGGAGTGCGCTCACGTTGTACAACTACTCATTCACATACAAACGACTGCTGACATTTTCCTTTGATATCTTAGGATCTCTACGACCCGTTTGGTAAGAGGGTAGAACTTTCAGTACAGGAAGTGGAAATGTTGATCCGTGAAATGACCGATGATGATACATCCGAATTTGTCGCGTCACAGTGGGGCAGCTCCTATTACAAAACCGACGGTTCCAGCATAGAGTCCCTTACTCGGCATTATGCCGGCCAGCCCAAGACATTAATGGATGGTGGAACAGACAACGCGATGTGTTCATCGGCAAGTGGGCAAGACCTTGAGATTTGCGGGGGTGTCCGGCTGCAGAATTTTACAAGCACAATAATGCAGTCGGCCGACATGAAGTATTCTGAAAATTGCAATGGTCACGGGATTTGCGACCTATCTGTTGGTGTGTGTCACTGCCAAGCTGGATGGTCTGGGTTTAACTGTTCAGAACCCGAGAAGCCTTGTGAAGGAGTCGTGAAGTTGACGACAAGTTTCGGGTCGTTTTCAGATGGGTATGGTGTTGGGCGGGAGTACGGGCATAACATCAATTGCACTTGGATAATTGAGCCCGAGCACCACGATACGTACGGTCTGCCGATGGTTTTCACCTTCGTGTTTCTTGACATGGAGGCAGGTTTCGATGCGGTTGAATTGTACGAGGAGCCAGTCGTTGACATCAACTTCAAACTCAGGGCCATGGGTGTAGGAGGAACTTTTCCAAAGGACCGATGGGCAATGCCACATTCTATTGTTGTCGGCAATGGCAAAACGGTTGCAATCAATTTTGCAACTGATGCTGCAAATCCTTCGGGTGTGTTCTACGGCTTTAAAGTACTGTTTGGACGGCTGGATTCTACATATATAAAGGCTCTTTCGTACCCCCTCTTGTCTCCTGGCTGCAATCGCAAGCTGGGTGAAGGAAATCCAAAGTGCTTGGATGATATGTGCACCAACTGTGGAGTTACTTTGGATGAAGACACAGACGATGCTGTTTTTATGGGCTTGCCAGAAAACATGTGTTTTAGTTCCTTTCAGTCCTCCAATACAACCCATTACAATGTGTCACAAGACTACTACATGTGCCAGGAGGTGTTGCAAGACACGTGGCTCCAATTCACTGCAGGAACCCGAATCACAATGAGTACACCGTGCCGAAGAGGTATGATGAAAATTCCAGTAGGCTTCGAGTACGATCGGCCAGAGTATGTGTTGGGCTCGGGTCCGCCGGAAGCCAAGGGTCCGACCCTACAGGAAGGCCAGGCTTGGCAAAGAGGCTATATCCCAATGGATTGGTGGGAAAAATGTACATTCCAGTGTAATGCAAACCGCAAGAGTGAAAGATATAACTCGATCTTCGAAGATCTTCCTGGCAAAGCCGGCCCCATTTTTGTAGCGCAACTCACAGCAAGAGAGTCATCCCGGGCAAGCAAATTGGAAGGAGTGTATGTGACTCGTCCTCCATCGCGAGTAACAGGACTCCAGTACGGTCACGAAAGCTTAAAAGACAATCGGACGCAAATCGAAAAGAACTCCATGATTTTGCGAGATCTGTACAACCCAACGTTTAAGCGCTTCACGACCACGTCGAAGGATGTGGAAGTTGAACTTGGCAAAGAATACTGTGAATTTGCTTTCACACCAACTATGCCGGGTATTTATCAAGCAAATTTCTTCGAGATGCGAAAGGACAGATATTTTGGCGATTATGCGGAACCTGTCCCTTTTCCTCCCGGTATGGAGCATCGAACAGTAGTAGTGATGCCAGGTAGGACCAGTCCTGGGCACAGCAAAGCTTTTGGTCCTGGTCTTGCTTATTACCAAACCACCCGCACAGGCATCGGTGTTCCGTTTCGTATTGATTCGTATGATCAGTACGACAATCTTCGTTTGGTAGGAGGTGACACCTTTGTTGTTGCACTAGTGCACGAACATATGGACAGCCAAACATATGCGCAGGTGTCAAACAATGGAAACGGCTCATATTACGTCGTTTACAACGTTACACTTAGCGGACGATACACTGTTAGCATTACTCTGCCGTCACTGCCACAATTGTGTGACAAGCCCAGACGCGTCTTACTTAGCCCACCCAACGCCAAGGGGCAGGTTCGACAGATGACAGGCCTACGATGCGACCTCGGTACTGATTTTACTGTGATGAAGAATCAATCTGACGGCAGTGTACATTGGTGCACGCCGGTGGGAACAGCAGCAGCAGAAGCGGCTGGGGAGGACAATTTTGTCGAATATTCGTACCAGCAAGCTGCTGCACTGCCGGGGCAAAATTTCATTCAGTTTGGAAGCCCATTCAGTGTATGGGTTGATTCGGGGCCTATTACAACATCATCTGTGCAAGCATTTGGCACTGGTCTGTCTGTGGCAATTGCAAGTTATCCAGCATTTTTCATGTTGCGAATCAGAGACGTGTTTGGAAATTGGGCTTCTTCGCTGGAAAATATCACGACGGGATTCGAAATGCCACGTATTTCTCAGAATATGTTCCACGACTCCACCACGCCCACATCGTCAATGGCAATATTTGCTGGCGACGAGGTATTTCAGGGAGATTATGCCTCAGAATGGCAGCCATTCATTGCCGGGCATCACCGAATCTCAATCATGCTCTGCAATCCTTTCTGTATTCATATTCAGGGGTCGCCGTACATGGCCAGAGTACACCCTGCGCCTACATACGGTCCCAACTCAACGGCAAATGGCAATGGCATTATGGATGGGTTTGCAGGACATACCCGGACTTTCGAAATTCAGGACCGAGATTCTGCACTCAACAGACGAAACGTCGGCGGCGAAGATTTTGCCGTGTCACTTTCCGGTTTATCTCTCTCGGACTGCCCTATTATTCAGGATAAGGTGCTACTTGATTTGTCTCGCAAATGTCCCCATGTGTACAAATCGACAATAACGCCATGTAATCGGGCTGCGACGCAGTATATGTCAGGTCCTGCAATCAGCATGAACATTCTACCTGAGCTTTCTTGCATGTACATGCGAAATACAGCAGACTGTCGGCAAGGTTGCTGTCCTAATGGCACAGCAGATGCATGTTCTGAGTTTGACCATCGTATTACTCGGTCTGGAAAATCTCCACGCAGTACTGGGTGCGCCGTTAGGCAGTGTGGCTTTCCATCTGATTGTAAGTTTGCTATGAAGAGGATGCTCCAGCATCGACAATTGATCGATCAAGAAGATCTCCTCCAATCATTCTTGAACAACGCGCACTACCGATGCCCACAAATTGAGCGGCTTGGGCTCGAGGCTAAGATGCTCCTACCTCCGGATGTTCGCAAAGATGGACAGTTCAATCTCATGATTCCAAGTTTGCAACCCGATAGACCTGTTTGGAGAGGTCCCATGTCAAATATTGAGATTGGCATGTGGATCTCTGAAAACGACCTTGCATTCCTCTACTACGACCAAACCAGAAATGCCTTGGGTCAGCCATATTTTGTAGCATACGGGAATGCCACCGGGAAAAGGGACAAAATCGAAGGATTTGTCTTGGAGGAGGCGTCTGTTCAAAAGTCGTGAGTGCCCTGCTCACTCCTCCATTTGTGTCAACATCCTTACATCTGTGTCAATCTGTGCATCGGGCGCGCGGCAGCGAAGGTAGCCCCAAGCTGCCGCGCGCTACATGGTCATAACCGAACCAGGGAGAAAGTTTAGTTTTTTCAGTAAGTCGACCTGCGGCAGCCGCAGTTCGACCATTTCTTGACCTGCGACAACATCTGTGAAAATCTTTGGGGCGCGCGGCGGCGAGGTGCATCGCGCCAAAGCTGTCGCGCGTCAGCCTGCGGGCAGGTCCCTTGTGGGCAGGTCCCAACTAGAGTCTCCAGAATACCTCGCCCAGTCGGATATACTTTCCGGTCGGATCTTTTTTCTTGGAAGGTTCGGGTGTTGAGCGATAGGTTTGGGTGTTGTGCGATATTTGGCAGCCCAGACCACCGGGAAAAATAATGTTAAAAAATTATCGAGACCAAAACTGTACATCCATATCCATGTTTTCGAAGGAGGAAATCTACCCTAACGTAAAATTGGGAGGGTAGTGTATCTGTTCTTGTGTATCTACTATATATAGTGGAGTGTCTACCCCAGATACACTTCTCTCCAGGTTCGTTTTTCGAATCTGAAAGTCGAAAACCTCCCACGAATTATTGTATGCAGGTTATAATTCGTGTCGGCTCCCAAATTTCAGAGCCGACCAGTTCCCAGGATATCTGGACTGGAAACACTCGGACTCAGAATTTCCTCGGCAGTATTTCTGAATTTAGGCAGGATATCAGAATTTACTGAGGCAGGACATCTGTCCGGATATTGCGGGGGAAAAAAAAAGGACACGGGACCTGCCATCCGTATGGATCATATTGTAGATTCGGTTTGAGACCTACCCGCTGGCGCGCGGCAGCTTCGATGCGCCTCGCCTCCACGCGCCCAAAATTTGCCTGGGTGCGCGGCGGCGAGGCGCAACGCGCCGGAGTTGCTACGTGTCATTGCTGATAGCGTGTGGCTGTGTCGTTGCGTTGCTCATCGCAAATGCGCTCCAAGTCACTGTCTGCTGAGTTCTTGTAATGACATTTTGTGTGGGGCGGGTGCAGGCAAAGAAGCAAGACTTCTTATGGACCAGTAACTGCATCGTTGGATCCATTGCAACGCAACATGGTTGGAAATTTCAGCTTTGTAGACAATGATGACGGAACGTATGACGTTGCATATAACATTACTCGAGCAGGGCTCTACAGTTTGTCAGTCTTACATTCGGGTCTTCTGCTCCATCTTGCCCCATTTGAATTTATCATCCGGCCAGAGGTCTTCGCAGCCAAAAACTGCATTTGCAATGGGACGGGCGTGTCAATGGATAAAGACACGCATTCTGGTATGTCTGATTACAAAGGTAATCAGATCGCAGGGAAGATGGTCAATTTTGATGTCGCTCTCCGGGACCGATATTGGAATTACATCTGGACATCAAAGCCCGAATCTGATTTCAAAATATACCTCGATCCCATGCGGATCCGTTACTATGACACGACTTATCGTGTTGAAAAGTTGGTTTATTGGTCCGTGTCATTTGCGACGTACACTTTCCATGACTACGGTGATGCCAACTATAAAGTTGACTACCTTGTCACTACAGCTGGCACCTTCCCCCTTAACATTAGGCTCAAATCACCAGGTGGAGAATATGTCCACATTGACAAAAGTCCTTTCATGATTCAAGTCAGACCTGATGTAGTTGATATTGCATCTTCCACTGCCTTTGGAGTCGGTCTCACTCTTTGTGGCGCTGGTTTGATCTGTACATTTGCTGTGGAGACACGAGACAAGTGGGGCAATCGGCGAGTGCTAAGTGGTGACGAGGGTCCTTATTGCCACACCTGGAATGCGAATGTGAACAATGGTGGCAGTGGAAGTAATCAGTGGCGGACCATTTTCCCATCTAACGGGTGTACTGCAGGAGAGGACTGTGCTGCGAAATGGATGAGGTGGGCCAATACGATGCCAGCGAGTGGCTACATAGTGGATGGTCCTGAAGAAGCTCAGGATTTTCCTGCCTACAACAACGAAGTGGCTTACCATGCGCGTGGGGGCGTACTACATGATTGCATTCCCTTGATGCCATTTGCGACGGAGGAAGAGTACACCCAAAAACCGTCGTGTATTACGACGCGACAAGGGCCGTGTGGAAAATATGACGAATGGGGCAGACAGAATCAGAAGATCTGGTTGGGAGAAGATGGAGAGGAGTACGATTGGGTCGCGTATCGAGCTGCCTACACTGAAAAGCGTCCACGCTTTACTGCCTTCATAGACGGTGCGCAGCCAGCCAAGTACGAAAGATTCGATGTCTTTATCGATGCTGACAACATGTACTCGGGTATTTACAATATTACCAGGGGAGGTACATTCAAGCTGAGCATAGTGAATATTGATCCAGAGACACTGCAAATGATGCACGTGAGGGGAAGTCCATTTGTATTGAGGGTGACTGGTGGTCTTACGGACTCACTGAAAAGCTCTGCTCAAGGGCAGGGCCTTGAATCCGCTGTGGTTGGATATCCTTCCACCTTCACCGTGTTTGCAAGGGATCGATTTGCAAACAAGCGAACCCTCGGCCGAGAGATTGTGCAGGTCTTTATCCAGCCCACAAATTTTGGTCGTGGGCGAATTCCTTCGCTGGTTCACGACCTCTTAGATGGATCTTACTATGTAGAATATAATGCTACTATCGCTGGAAGATATACAATGTCGGTAAGTCTTTTGGAGCAAGACATTCCCGGCAGTCCTTTTCAGATTCAGGTGCAAAAAGGCTTCAACCTTGAACATTTCAATAGCTCGTGGGGCCTCAACTTCGCCGGCAGTGCATATTTGCAGCCAGAGCAAGGGCATGTTTTCTGTTGGGGAGGCAAGACTGGTTGTGTCAACCAGATCAGGCTGAATACTGGAGACAAAGATTCGGTGGGCGCCGCTTGGTACAACACCATGCAGCACGTGTCGGGTGGATTTGAAACACAATTCTCATTTAGAATTACTGATTTGTCGAGGCATTGCAAAACCGATGTCACGATTGAAGATCGGTGTATGGCACGTGGAGGCGACGGGTTTGCCTTTGTCATTCACGACAACAACTTCTCGCATGCACTTGGGGCAGGTGCCAGCAGCATGGGATATGGAGGAATAGACAATAGTATTGCCTTCGAGTTCGACACATGGTACAACTCCGAGCTGGGTGATTTGTATCAGAACCATATTGCTGTGCACACCATGGGCACGGAAAAGAACACTCCTGGCTCACGTTCCCGCCTCGTTACGTCGACAGATGTGCCAAATCTATCAGATGGCAACATACATACCGTAAAAATGCGGTACGAACCGTGGATGGAAGCAGATTCCCTCCTCGATCCAAGTTACGGGATTAGCCCTTATAGCCTGCAATGGATTGCATCTGGAGCTGGAACACTCAAATTATGGATAGATGATCTCGACAGACCTGCCCTCACATTTCCTCTCAACCTTGGAAATATTTTGGCCCTGACTGAAGGCCGAGCATGGATTGGGTTCACGGCTGCAACGGGTGCAGCAGTTCAGAATCACTACATACATTCTTGGTCATTTGTAGATAGTGTGTGTCATAATGATTGTAGTGACCGTGGAGATTGCATCGCAGGCACATGTTACTGTGAGGACCAATTTTATGGTGAGGATTGTAGCTTGGGTGCTGTAGAAAAACAGCAAAAGGATCACTTTCTGTGCCCCACGCAAAACCAGAAACCGGATTCAACGATTGCCGCCAGCAACTGCTCATGTCCTGGGGGTGCTTATGGCCCAGTTGGAGGCCCTTGCGATCCTTGCCCATCCGACACCTGGAAAACAGACCTTGGCGATTCGCCCTGTCTGCCCTGCCCACCCAACTCGGATAGTGAAGGCAAGTCTGCTGTGCAAGACAGGGCAGACTGTAGGTGCAAGGCTGGTTATGTTGGGGTCGACGGTGGCCCGTGTTCGGCCGTCCCAGAGGACACCTACAAGATTGGGGTCGGGGCATACAAGGACGCTACGATAGCATGCCCTGATCATTCAGGGACAGTATTCCGTCAAGCACGGTCAAACGTGCTAGATTGCCTATGCAAACCAGGCTTTCAGGGCCCCAATGGAGGTCCGTGTTTGGTCTGTCCAACTGAGTCATATAAATCTAGTTGGGGTGACGCAACTTGTGAAAGTCAATGCCCGCCCTTCTCTGAGACGTTTGGGTGTGACGGACCAGGGGGCAATACAGGGTGCACTTCGTCGTGGCAATGCGTTTGTAAAAAAGGCTACACTGGGAACCGGTGTTTGTTAGAGTCG
>Ga0105054_10008382_pt1:2500-13689 | contig 13689 bp, 6 predicted proteins | sample BON02_FD_78091 | JGI IMG/M metagenome (GOLD analysis project Ga0105054, IMG submission 78091) | Freshwater microbial communities from Lake Bonney liftoff mats and glacier meltwater in Antarctica - BON-02 (megahit assembly) | ecosystem: Environmental > Aquatic > Freshwater > Ice >...
AAGTGAGCTCTGCGCGCTGACTACCCTCACTTTTCGAGGCAGAATCCAGAGAATCCTCAGGATTTCCCGACAGCGCTACGCTGTTTTCAGACTTAAACGAAGACAGATCTGAGGGGCCAGGACGAATCTGACTTGCCTCTTCTCCATGTGTATGTCCTCCACTTACATATCCAACATTTTGTCGGGCATCTCCACGACGTTCTCGGCCGGTACCACCCACTTCACTTCCGCCTTTCCCCCTCTCTGCCCCGTCCTTTCCGTGTTCAATCATGTGTGCGCCGTTGGCACGTCGGCGACGCATCGATGCAAGTGCCATGTCACGGTGATTCTCTAGTCCGGCTTCGGAAATCAAGAGTGGAAGTTCCTTCTTGCTCATTTTCTCGGAATGGACCTCAAGATGTGCAGCAAGTGCCGGGGCGAAAAAGCTGTCGCGCTTCCACAGAATTCCATCTGACGCACAAGATGCATTTGTCAGTCATGTAGCTGCTGTTCTGGAGTTGCAGCAGTTAGCCACGATTGGATACACACATGTACAGCACGCACGCACTTGCACACACACACACACACACTCACACACACACACACACACACACACACACACGCACGCCCACACACGCACGCCCGCACGCACACACGCACGCACTCACAAGCACACGTGTTTGACATACACACTTGCACGCATGCATACACACCAGGGGCGCACGACACGATTTCGCCAGAGGCACAGTTTTTGAAGCGAATATCGCCATTGCTATTACTCGGGATTTCGACAACCATACCACCAAAGTGATGCCGGAAGCAATGGATGTCTTTGCCAAAATGATGGCCCGCCGACCCCTGTCCCACGACAAAGGTCCACGGGTGTTCGCGCAACCGCCGCTGTCTGTTAAATTCGCGCCGTGAAATCACATCGTCTTGCTCTCTCAGCACTCCGTAGGCGATGTCAAGGGCCGTCTGGCAGTGCGCGTGGTGCGGAAGAACGCGCAAATGCTCGTGGATTGCGTGAAGCATGTTGAAGCAAACGGGGTCCATGTCAGAGGGAAGGGTCTTGTCCTCGGGCGGCAGAGGCAGTTTGGGCAGCGTTGGAGGCCGCAGATAGCGGGTGATGAATCGAATCAAGTAGTGAGCGCACAAACTAACCACTGGTTCAGCCAGAAAAAGACCCACCACCACCAGAAGCACTACGAGCGAGAGTGAAATAGAATAAAACACCAGTTCGCGACCCTTGTCTTCGAATTCTCCAGCGCTGCCGTTGAGTTCAAGCCCTGGAATCCCTTCAGTCGACTGCCCGAAAAGAACCACGGCAGACAAGACAAAAATTGATGACAACAAGCATGAAATGGAGCTGACCCACTCCATGCGGTTGAAGCTGTCAAGCTTGAATGGCCTCCAGAGTGTATAACAGCAGTAGAAGAAATTCACAGCCAGAATGCTACAGGCCTGAATCTCAGGAGTGCGGATCAGAAGGTATTTCATAAGCACAAGGCTGCCTCTTCGAATCCAGACAACACCCTCGAACCACTCTTTATCAGGCCAATAGTTTTCAACAAGCGGCCGCATGGCAGCCCCTCTCATCAGCACTTTCAACCTCCGAAATCCAAACAACTGCGGAGGATCCCTCAAAAACTCAAAAGTAGCAATGGAACCATCGGCTATATGATGTACATCATTCGCACGGAGGCCCATCACTGGAATATCAATAGCCTGAAACGTTGCCAAGTTTTCAGCCACAACTTTCGGGGCGAACCAGATATTGTCCTCATTTACCACCAGCACTGCAATTGCACCAGCAGCCTGCACCCTCCGTACCTTATACAGAGTCGACTCGTGCTGTTCGCCACGTGCACGCCACAAAAGCGCGATACACCCACGAATATCTTCCTGATTATCCACAAAATCTCGTTGGCAGTATAGCGGATCTACGCGCCGGATTTCTCCCGTGTATTGACTGCGAATGCCGTAGTGGGCCCACAGAAAATAGATGTTGGTGTGTCTCGATAAATTCACCGGCATGAGCCAAAGAGCAGATTTCCATACACAAAACATCAAAGTAAAGGCAAGTCCTGGCGCAATTGCCAAAAAAGTGCCCAAAACAAAGGCTCCCTGCAGCGCACGGATGCGAAAGATATCCAAAGATTTACACTTTTTCTGCAACTTTGCCAGCAATTTCCGCCACAATACAGGCACAGGGGTCATAAACACGAAGGATTCGCCGCGAGCATATTTCGCAAGCGCCATTTTGCGGTGCATTCGGTGCAACCGCTGCTTCTGATACGACACCACTTCGACAAAGTTGAGGAGATCGCCCTTAAAAGTCATTTCCGTGTGAGCAATAGCCGACATCTGTCTTTCTTCCGTATCTTTGACGCTGGGCAAATGTTGCAAACTCGCTTCCAGCACCTGCTGAGTACGCGACAAGAGAGCAATCCGCTCGAAGCACACCTCACATTGCTCTTCGATGTCTGCGATTGCCTTTCTCCATTTTGCACTTTCTTTGTTGCTGCCTCTTTTTACGGCATCCTCCAGCAGTTGACTCAGCCGCTCCTCCTCATCGTCGCCCATCTGACAGAGATGGTGCATTTCTTCTCGTTTGTCTTCCAAAAACTGCACGACGCCCGTACCGGGGGATTTGCCGATTCCTGACTTTTGCTCCTTTGCGATGCCGATGTTGACGACTTTCATCAGCCCCATCGCGCTCACTGCGCGTTTTTCCTTCGGGAGTGGATTTCGGATAGAGAGCTCCAAGTCCGGGAGAAAGAAGAAGGACATGGGCACTCCGACAAAGATACACATCAATGCGGCAAACGCCCCTGCGTATTCTTTTGCGTGTGACGGACCGTGACAGACAACATAGGGATTGTTCGTGAGAACAGTGCGCCCAGGTGTATTGTAGGCGCCGCCAAAAGAGCAGTTGTCCCATGAGGGGCGATGCAATTCGTAGCCTGCGGGCACACAAGAGCACTCGACAGCGCGCAAAAACGTGCCCACAAACGGCACCGAATACCATACGATATAAAACCCCAGCAATCTCCAATAGGCCAGAGAAATCCTTTCGGCACTGACACTGGGAAAGAGTTTAGGCACAAACTGGGTGCTCGTAGCCAGCAAGACGATGAGCGCGACCGTGCAAATTGGGAAACACACCTCGATCAAGAAGAGCAGCTGCCACATGCTGCCAGTGTTTCCAAACCAGCACTGTGGATTCGTGAACATCAGATCCCAATTCATGATTCGTAATGCGCGCACGAATGTCATCATGATCGCAGGCCATCGCACATTGACCGACAGTGCGAGATCTTGGTTCTGGAAAAAGAAAATCATGATACGCAAGTAAACTGAAATGCGGGAGTCCACTCCCGTAAGGTCGCAAATAAGAGGTATTCCCAGCACGGCCCCTGAATAAATCAAAAGCAGGATTATTTGATACCAGATACTCGGGCATTTCTTGCATTGAAACGACAAGAATTCAGGGTAATAGCCTTCGTAGCAGCGGCTGCACATCAACTGATCATACCCATCTGTGCACCCATTGTTTTGGCCTTCGGATGTTATGCAGTGCCCCTCGACACGATCCATCGCGATACACGCTCTTTCGCATGAGTCCGTTTCAGAAAAGACTGTTCCATTGTCATAGCCTGTACCCGCTAGACAAGTATGTCTGGGCCATAACCCATTGCAGCGCAGACCATGCGGACACACAAAGCAATCTTCCGTCCCGTTGGCACCAAATTCTCCATTGTAAGTTTCTGGTGCACATTTCACCTTGTCAACGCCGCCCGGGCAATAGTGGCCTTTTGGGCAAGTAACACAAGACGTACTCCCAGTATGTTGCCAGGCGTTGATAAATTCGTCAAACATGAAGTATGTTTCTGTGTATTTTCCCTTTTGACAATCAAAGCATCCGTCATACTGGGAAATCGCACCGGTGACAGGACCATACGATCCACTAGCGCACGCCGAACAACTTGTAGACCCGTACGAATCCGCAAATCTCCCAAGGCCACAGGCTTTACACACAGTGCTGCCCAAGTATGAATACTGCCCCGGCATGCACGCCGTGCACGAGCCCACTCCACAGTCAAGGGCATATGTCCCTGGCTGACATGCTACACAATCCCCATGTGCAGTAGAATACGTGCCTTCTTTGCAACCCGTCACCATGAGGCCGCCATACACGTCGGAAGTTGCGTGTTCAAACCTTTTGCTCGGCAGCTCCAATCCTTCACTGAATATAGCCGTGTCAGCATGCGGCTGCACTTGCGGCGGATTCTGGATGGGAAACCCAAAAAAGTAGTCGGCTCCAACAATCGTATTCGAGCGCACAGCAAGTTCGAGGCCCCGGTCGTTCCATTTCCCCTTTGCAGAAAATGCCGCAGAGTTCATCCAGACGGCAACTCCTTTGGGCTGATGGCATTGCCCAAGGTCGAATGTTCGAGCTGCTGTCGCGTTTTGGTACTCGATCTTTCCAGATTTGGCATGGTAAGGCTTTGTGGCATCCAACATACATCCCCAACAAAACAACTGTCCATGGATGGTCAGACCGCACGTGTGCCGCCGTCCAGCCGCTATCTGCGCCCACTGATGGCCAGCAGGGACATCACACTGCCCAAGATTTATATCCGAGCTATTCCAAGCAGGACACAAGCTCGGGTTGCACTTACAACCCCAACACCTACCTTCACCAGTCGATGTGACCCCGCACGTATGAAATTCAGAAGCTGAGACAATATCCCACAGGTCTGCCGAATTCTCTGTCGGAACATCACACTGGCCTTTATCGGCATCCTCACCCGTCGGAGACAGGCCAATTGTCCTCCCGAGCCTATCCTTGCCACCGCAGCCCCAGCAATACAAGGCGCCTTCTTGTGTCACTCCGCACGAGTGCCACACGCCGGCAGACAACATACGCCACTTGTAGGAGCCGAGACCAGGAACTGGAACAACTTGTCCTGTGTTTAGTACCTGGTCATTTGCTCCCCAACAATGAGCCGTGAGATCGTCGAGGATACCACATGAGTGGAATTTTCCAGACGTGACAAATCTCCATTTCCGCGCGGCAATTGCTCCTGGAGGAGAAGCTTGTGCGTCTCTGTTGAAGCCCCAGCAATTCAAGGCACCAGCCATCGTAATACCGCACGTGTGCAAATATCCGACCGCAAGATGCGACCAAGTTGAAGTGTCTTTTACCGTACCCGCTTTCGGAATGACCTCATTGGGATCTATCAGATTGCACGTACCCTGCTTTTTGAAACAACACGGCGCACAACCGACAGATGCCTCCTCCGGATAAAAGGTGAAAAAGTCACAACTTGGATCTGTACCACATGCAGCCTCGCATTCATCCACACTTTTGGCGCCGATAAGTTCGTTGGCCTTGGCTTTTTCCTCAGTATCGAACGTGCCACCGCAGTATGCCTTTTCGCCGTACATGATGAACGCAAATGAAGGACAGTCCCTGCACACGCAATTCAGCGTCGGTGTACACTGCTCAGACTGATTGTTGGCGTTGAAGCGGATTCGCGACGCCACTTGTGTGTCGGCAATCAAATAGCATCCTTTTGGGTATGTTGGGGCAAATCCTGGCGCCATCACATTAGCTGATGGCTGGATGTATCCGAGCGCTTTGCCTGCTTGGGAACACTGAGATGCCGTGTAAATGTACTGGCATTGCTTTTCGTGACATGTGCCGTCCGAATAGGTCTGGAAACATCGCCCGTTTTCGTCGCACTGTCCCGGAAAGGCAGTGATGGTGACTTTGCGGTAGATAGTGCTTTCGTAATTCGCAGACATACAACTACAGTACTCATTGTATTTTTTAGAGCACTCACATGGGGCATCCGGAAACATGATCTGCTTAAACGTATTGTGTCCCCAGCAATACCCTACTCCTGCTGAATTGATACCACAGCCGTGGAATGCCTGAACGGACACCGATCGCCAGATTTGCTCAGCAGGTATACTGCAGCTACCCCTCCAGAATCTAGTCCATTTAGTGCGCATGAAAAACACAACGCCGCGAGATGTAGTGTCCTTGCCAATAGAATATTGACCGTGCCAGAAGTTTGAAACCTCATGTATGTGAATCCAATGGTTGCCGTCTCTTGGATCGTTCGCTGCCTCAATCCTCCACATCATGGCATCAGATGCCGAGTCGTCTGGAGAAGTCATCCAGCGGTACCTGTCCACAACCACCCGAGTGCCAAAATCAAATTGCAACGGCTGCCTTCTCAAATCAGCCCATTTCGTGTCTTGATCGCCGTCTGCAGCTAATTCAGCGATGAGTCCTGGCGGGTTGAGGCCTCCTGGATTGCTCGCTGCCACTACAGGCAGCTTCACCGACGAATCCTTTGCGTAAAATTCGATTTCAGACAGGGATACAGACATGCCACCTGATCGTGTTGAGAGCGGTGTGAAACGCCAGTATCTCGCCCTGTAGCCACAAGTCCAGGTTTGGACGTCGTCTGCAGTAAAATACTGTTCAGACTTGCCCCAACAGAGCGCGGAGCCATTTGTGAGAATCCCACACGATTGCGTCTCGCCAGCCGCAATCGACGGCGCACCAATCGCATAAATTGGCACAGCATCCGTCGGATGCGGCATGCTGCCGCTTTTTAGCCCTGTCACTATAACACGCGATCCCGTAGTAGCTTTCAGCTCTGCATTTAATGCCGGCTGTGCAGTCAAAACGGCGTCCCTAGCACGGAGAAAGCGGATACAAGGATTGAAAGCACCAGGCGTATTTCCAGCAACGCCATTACAAGTGCAAGCTGCGACGTTAATTTGCCAATCAGGATTGCTTGTGTATCCCGTGCCGTGATTAGTGATGTTGAACCTGCGAATGCCGCCCAGCGGACTGGTATCAATGACACTAGCAAGGAACCCTAAACCACCCCCACCACTCGTCGTTAATCTCACATCAGTGTTGCAATTTGCTGTCAGCCCTTGACTTGGCACCACGGAGGATATCGTGCGCAACTGCCTGCACGTATCACTCACTGCACCAGCATTGCCATTCGCGTCGCATCTTCTTCGCGTTGAGTATATTAGCTCGATGGTTGGCGGTGTGGTGTATCCCTGCCCGTGTTTCGAGACATCCTCAAACCGTACCGCAATGACTACACCATCAGCGTTGGTTACGAAATAAGCGCTAGCACCTGTGCCGCCTCCTCCAGAAATGAGCACTGTACCTGCTATATATCCAACGCCCGGATTCGCAAGGACACAGGAAGTTATGGTTCCCTCCTGCAGAGTAGACTTGCAGCCCATATCGTTGAAGGCACAGCCTGGCGCGTAATAGATCTGGACTGACTCTGGGAACCCCGTAAATTGAGCGCCACCTTCATCAATGACGACACTGGAAATCTGTCCGTCGCTTTCACGCACATCGCCCCGACCTTCAAAACCGACACCACCTGGCTCAACAACTTGTAGCGTTGAAGTTGTATATCCTGCCCCGCCGTTGAGAATTCTAATTGATTGTACCGCGGTGGTCAGCGCAGCATTAGCCTGAATTGTGACGCCAATTATGTTGTCTTTCGCCGGACAGGCTGTACTCTGCCCCATTTTAGTCTTTGAAAAGCTCAAGGACGTACACTCGTCGGAAGTCTGGCCGAATCGAGTGAAACCGGGTGCACACAAGCAGTCCAGTTTGGTTGTGCTACCCTTGCAAGCACCAGTGCAGACACCCATCACATTTCGTGCTCCAGTATTTAGTGGACACGCGAGACAGGTCGTCGTAGCGGTGAAGGGCTGATACGTATTTTCGCCGCAAAATCTGCACACAGTGTTGCCTCGTCCCACGACATAGGTACCTGCTGCGCACCCAGTGCAAATCCGAGCCGCTTCCGCTGAAATAGTGCCATTTGGGCACAATGTGCAGTTCCAGGCAGCAAAAAGGCCGGTGTAGGTGCCAGGTGCACATGAGAGGCACGCCGTAGCACCAGTCACGTTCATGAACTGTCCAGGATTGCAATTCACTTGGAACTGTGCTCCGGGACAGTAATTTCCTCTTGTGCAATTCTGGCAGGAACTGGATTTTGCCTCTGAGAATTGTCCTGGGGGGCAAGGAGACCTGTCGCTATTTCCAACACAAAAGTAGCCCACTTCGCAGTCCTTGCATGTGGTCTGTCGGATACTTGATGTGTAGGTACTTGGGAGGCACGAGGTACACGAAAACCCGCCACAGGCCTCGGAGTATTTCCCAATCACGCAGTCTGTGCAAGACACGTCCCCACTTTTCATCCAAGTGCCTGAATAGCAAACGAGCAATGGGTAAACAATCGGCCAATATGTGCCAGCTGACACATCCCACTGGAGCACGTCAACCGAAGTTTGTACGCCAGCAATACCATTCACTGCAACAGTGATATTCTGTGGGATCTGAGGAGTTGGAGGATTAATGAGCGGCACCACAAATGTCATGGTTTGCCCAGGTATGTTGTCTGCAAAAAAAATCCCATCAATAACACCGGTACTCTTTTTCCAATTGGCGCTCTCCAAGATGGTTGACCACGACGTGTTGAGGAAGAAGATTTGCGAGAGTTGTGCGTGAATTTGCCCGAGATAAATCACTATTTGACCATTGCCCACAACTGATATTGAGCCCGTATCTTGTTCTCCACGCTTCACCTGGATAGCCTTCATATGAAAGCGAGTCAAACCTGCCACAGGCACAGGGTTGAAGGCCTTTGTAAAGAGGGCCAATCTCGTGAATCCATTGTACCCCACAATCTTCCTCCGCTGCAGTACTATGTCCTGCCCGCCCTCACCCGTCACGGCACGATCGATAATCACAACATCGACATTAATGTAGTAGCCATCTGCATCGTTGAAATCGTTCGGCAGAGTGACAGACGTGGAATCTGACGCTCCTAAGATACCATTGCTATCCAACACTTTATCCACCCGGGCGATTTCATTATTGATTTGCACATACCTAGCATCTTCTTCATCCAGGGACTCTTCAAAACCAGTCAGGTGATCGACATTAATCCACTTGTTTGCATTCCCAACACCAGGGCTCCCGTCATCGAGTTTCACATCATCCATCAATGCAGCAACTATCACTCTGAACACCAGTGTGCCCCTGGCGTGAAAGGCGAATGCAGAGCCCTGTGATAAGTTTGAACAAAAATAAAGATTCACAGAAATCAGTACTTTGTCACAAAAACTTGGGAAAATTGAGGACAAAAGGAAAACATGGCACATATTGTATCTGCAAATGTAAAAAATAAAAGGATAAGTGGGGAAAATAGATCACATGCTGTGCGCGCGCAACTGTTATTTTATTCCAGCAGCCCACGTGTACAACGTGCGATTTGTTACAACCAGGCCCAACTATTTCCAAAATTCTCACTACTTCCTGATTCAGCTGCACTGTCGTGTTGATAGAGAACCTGTCGACAGCCAGCAAAGGATGCACACGACAAACACGCCCACACAGATGGTCAGCTACTTGAGTTAGAATGGCATGAGGACGTGTGAAGATAAGGCAATGATGGGTGCGCGGCGGCGTGGCGCTTATCGCCGAAAATCTCTGGTCATTGCTCTGCTCATTGCTCTGGTGAGCAATGAGGACAGGGAGGGGAGTGTATTATACTAATACACTTCCCTCTCTGAATACACTCCCCTATTTGAATACCCCCACCTATTATCCGCACACCTCTGGTCCGATCCAGTGGGCGCGCGGGGACGTCGGGCTAAAGCCCTCCACCGCCGCGCGCCCCCGTCGGTTCATTCCTCGCAATCACATGAGACTTTTTTGGTGCAACATACCCTGCTCTGTAGGCATTGTCGACCTTCAAAACATTATCATCTGTGTTCCTGCCGAGGTTGAATGCGACAACAGCTGATTTCGAAAAGGCCCGCTGCATATCTACTATTGGAAGCACGGTCGTGTCTGTAATCATCCTCAACAGTCAGCAGTACTTGGGGTCGTGGGGAAAATCCGAGAGATTTGCAATATTGTCGTGGATCAGTTTTCCTTGCCTAATTCATAGGGGAAAAGCTATCGTTGGGGAAATCGTCTGGTGACGGGAGGTGCACGGGATTGAAGGAGAGTAAGAGGAAAGGGGGTGGAATTTTGATACTTCAAAAACACTTGTTAGGTCCGTTCATTGCCATCCAGACAGCACAAAAGGGGCAAATAATTACCTGGCTGGCCCGTTTCAATCAGGTTTGAGACCTGCAGCATGGACGCTTGGGGGAGGGCGTCCTTGAAACCTTTGTACGAGCGGTACAGCTTGTTGGCAACCTGCAGCCGCCAAACGTATCAACACGAGGCGCCATCTTCACAAGAAACGCACACGCAGCTGGGAGGGAGGGGTACCTGCAACGTGACGGTGAGAGTGTTGAGCGCTCCAGCGCACGCAGTCTCCTGCGCGATCGACTTCTTCTCAATATCGTTTGCTGTTGCTGGCTGCGGCAGCAGGAGGGCAAGCAAAAGGAACGCTGCAACATTTCCCATACGGCATCTTGCTCGAGCACATACGGCATGTTGCTTGGCAGTCGCCATGAGCGAGCGTCCACAACGCAGCCGGTGCGCGGCTGGACTCCTCCCCAGCCCATCCTGAGGCAGAGCGTCACAGTGGATAACGTGCGGCATATGATTGCTCTAGGGGTTGCGATTGAGATACGTGTGACACAACATCTGATACAGTAATGGCAAGCGCGGGCGGCCAGCCATTATAAAAGTCCGCCTAGCAGAGTTCCCGCCCAAATAAGCCGTTGGAAAAAAAAAAATGGAGAATCTAAATCACAGATCTGAACAGCGGTGAAGCATGGACGATTACCTGATCTACTGCGCTAGCACGCTGCCACTACAGCCCAGCGAGTGTGACCTGCTCCGAACGCTTCTGAATCAGCGTATTGCGCTCCGCGAGGCCGAGCGGAGGCGCTCGGCAGCTGCATCTGCTGTCGCAAACTGTGTACTCGTGGTGGCGCCCGCGCTTGAGCGAAGTGCGTCAGGGTTACTATTCGGCAGGGGATGGCAGGTATCTGTGCTGCTCTCTCCCTCGCTCTCGCTCTCGCGCTGACGCTCTCTCGCTCTGCTGCTCGCTCTCTTTCTTGCGCACGCGCTTGCTATCTCTCGCGCACGAACGCTCTCCTCTCGTTGTCGCTGTCGCTCTATCTCTCTCTCTCCCTCCTTCTTTCCCTCTCCATCTTTTTTTCTTTCTATCTCTCTCTCTCTC
>Ga0105054_10008387_pt1 | contig 13684 bp, 12 predicted proteins | sample BON02_FD_78091 | JGI IMG/M metagenome (GOLD analysis project Ga0105054, IMG submission 78091) | Freshwater microbial communities from Lake Bonney liftoff mats and glacier meltwater in Antarctica - BON-02 (megahit assembly) | ecosystem: Environmental > Aquatic > Freshwater > Ice > Glacier...
GTGGACGTAAGCACGACAGTGGACGTAAGCACGACAGTGGACGTAAGCACGACAGTGGACGTAAGCACGACAGTGGACGTAAGCGTTTTGCTGGCACAGGATGCTATCACTACCACAGCGAGTTGGGTGAAGGAGCTGACTCGGTGGTGATGAAGTATGTCTTGGGTGATGAAGAGAAAGACTCCGTCTATGTCAAAGAAGTGGCAGTCAAGGAGGTGGTGTTGGTTGATGATGAGGATGAAGACGAAGGGCTTGAGAGGCGAGCTCGACTCGACCGCGAGATCGAGGTTCACACTCAAGTTACTGGTCATCGCCTCTTTCCCGAGCTTTACTTTGTTGACAACTCTGAAGACGAGAGTGCTCGTCTCTTTATGGAATTGGGACCCACTTCATTGGAATCGTACATTTGTATGCACGGACACCAACAGGTACAGGTGCCGACTCCCTTGATTCGATCTTACATGCACCAACTTTTGTCGGCTCTCAAAGTTCTTCACGACAAACAAATTTTACACGGAGACGTGAAACCGGGCAACCTGTTACTTTTTCCAGACGGTAGCCTCAAAATCATAGACTTTAATCGCAGTGTGTCTGAATTTGAGCCGTTGGCTATCAAGTTAAATCCTGTAGGTACCATGCCCTATAATGCTCCAGAGGTGTTGTGCGGGTTTACTCGTTTTGATTATTCTGTCGATTTGTGGGCAGCTGGCATGACGATGTTGCACATGTGGTACGGACGGCCTTTTGTTGAAGCCGACGGAGTGTGTTCCGACACAACTTGTCGGTGTGAGAAAAGTGTGGTACAACAGATGGCTGGTATGTTAGGTCGTCCTCCCAAAATTTTATTGAGAAAATGGTCCGACGATGCCCTTCGTATCCCGAACATGCCGGCCCGTCCCAACCAGAATCGCTGGTTGCCCGTCTCTACGGAAAACGGTGACACAAGCAGAGATTGGCTGTATTTTTCCAAGATGACTCCGGTGATCAAAGACTTTCTCGACACTATTTTCCACTGGGATCCGACGCAGCGTCCTACCGTCGAGCAATTGCTGGCACACCCTTATTTCAGTCCACTTCGGCGATCGAAGGCAATCCCGTTACCTCGTGATCTTGCACCTCCGGATAGGGTGCCACACTACCACCCCTAGCCTTGGCATCCCACATGGTGTTGAACGTTTCCATATAATCTTCATACGACACATACTTGGTCATGTGGTCTTCCATGTTTTTCAGTCGCTTTTCAAATGTAGCCATTTTCATAAAGACTAAAAGCAACCCCACCAACAGCAAAAACATGGCAATCTGGATTCCATGACTTAGAAACAATAGGTTGTTGAACATAGGGTCAAGAGTTTGTTGTGCTTTGTAAAACCATATTTCGATATAGAGACGCGTAAAACGCGGGGACAGGCATCTTTGACACTGTAAGAAAAGCCTTTGGTTTAAGAAAAGCCTTTGGTTCACATGTCCGCGTCGAAAAAGTCCGTCGCTCTCTCGAAACGAAACCAACATCATTTGTCGTTTAGCCTTCCGTTTCGTTGGTGGCACGTTGTGGTCTTGTTAATTATCATTATCATTGTATTGTCGGTGTTTGTGGGTGTCTTGTCGACCGGTGCATTACCTTCCGCCAAAGTTGTAAGCCAGGCTCGCTTTTCTGACTTGGCTCTGACACAAGCCTGGGAGGCCACTGACGAAGACCATATTCTCAACGGGTGTTTTGCATACAACCGTACCGGACAGCGTTTGGCCTGGGTGTCTCACGGTGATTTGCAATTCATTAACTTTGCCACTTGCCAGGCTGAGGTCTTTCGTCATCTACCCGGCCAGCAGCTCAACTATGACGAGGCTCGAGAAATCTCAGAGCTGTGTCTCGACGATTCGGGATACAGTTTAGCGGTGGCGTGGTCTTCCCAAACGGTGACTGTTGCCAACGCGGTGGATTTGTATCGTTTTGACGCGCCTTCGGAGTCGTGGTTGTTCGAAGGATCCATTCAGGGGACGCAGAAGGAACACGCTTTTGGGGTGGCCCTGCAATTCGACGATAAGTCAAGGTTGTTGTGTACTTCAAAGTTGCCGTACGGTATGTACGTTTACGATTTTCATTCCGACGTTGCTGAGTGGCAAGAAGCCCAGTTTCTCTCCATAGGCCATAAGCGAGAGCGTACTTCCACGACATTTTATGGTAACGTGTTGACTTCGCAGCGCCACATCGCAGTGACTTCTGACCCGGGTGCACAAGGCGGAAAAGGAGAAGTGTACATTATCAAACGCGAAAGTGGTAGTGACTATGGTCTTTACCAGACCCTAACGTCCTCGGACCAGACACTCTTTTCCTTTGGTACTCAAGTAACCATGGATTTTCTGGCCCGTCGACTGTTTGTGTCCTTTGGACCTCGAGAAGACCGTGTCGACTTTTATCAACGAGGGGTTGACCAGCATTTTCATCACCTTCAGACCATCAACATGAATGGACTGCCGCGTGCTCTTACTTTTCCCAGGTTTGGTTCGGCTATGAGTTGTAACGAAAAATATTTGGCCATCTCTGCTCCGGGGGAATTTGGAGACACCTTCAGCTCGGTGTTTGTGTATTCGTTTGACGACAAATCGGGAGAAGCTAAAATGCCGCAACAAATTTCCAACGATGGAGCTTTGTTAGGGTTTCATGTGTGGTTATGTCCCTTGCTGGAAAAGACCAAACCGTTTCAAAGTTTGACCTTGTTGGTTACGGACGAAAACGGGGGTGATTTCGGTCGCGTTTTGATTTACCAATCGGCCACCATGCATTAGCATCCATTGCGTTCGATGCCACTTGGTCCTCATCTGCGTTCGATGCCACTTGGGCCTCATTTGTGATCGATGCCATTAGCATCCACTGCGTTCGATGCCACTTGGGCCTCATTTGTGATCGATGCCATTAGCATCCACTGCGTTCGGCAAACGCACACCGTTCACATACTCTTATCAATAAATAACAAAGAATCTATGTTGCATCCTGGTGGAAGCGATAACGAATCTGCGTATCGCGTACTCATTGACCGGAACGAATTTCATCAAGGTGGTCAGCCTTCTGCTCGCAGAGGTCATCGTACCAAGTCATTATTGAGCGGGGGGTTCGGTAAACCTCGTCCGCCGGCGGGCTATGCCGGCACCCAACCGCCGGCGGGCTATGCCGGCACCCAACCGCAGTCTGGTCTTTCCCAACAAAATCTATGGATGCATAACCGGCAACAAGCCCCTCAGGTTCCAACTTCGGCTACCATGACACCGTTTTTGGGTGGAGGGTTGGCCGGAGCACAGTCTACGAATCCCAATTCACTAGCCTTTATGAATCGTGCTGCGCCACAGCCAGCCTCCCAATACCCAAGCGGTTTTTTAAATCAAAACCGATGGGGTCAGCAGAGCACTGCGGGATACGGGGGATACGGTGGATATGGTCGTGGAGGATACGGTCAAGGAGGGTACGGACACACCGGTGCCTACGGTAGTCGCGGTGCCTATGGTGCCACTGGCTACAACAAATATGGAAAGTATGACAAATACGACAAGCATTACGGGCGTCGTCGCAAGCACAAGAGCCGTCACAAGAGTAAGAACAAAAAATGGTATGACGGATCTTCAGATTCCTCGTCGGCCTCTTCGGCCTCTGAACATGGTCACAGTCGTCGTAGCCGTCACCACTCGCGAGAAGACTGGTGGAAGTCTTCTTCCGAATCGGATTCCGACTCAGAGTCTTCTGATGGAGGAGACCGACGTAGATCTCGAGACCGCTATGGCATGAGTGATTCCGAGTCAGACCATTCTGAATACGATACGGACGACTCTCGGCATCACCACCACCGTCAGCGCTATGACGGCCTCAACTCTCTGCAGAAAAAGATGGTGTTGAACACGATCCGAGACTATTGTCCTGACAATATGCACAATGCGGTGTACGAAGATCTCATGAGTCAGATGGAATTGTTGGACAAGAAGGGCTACAAGTTGCCCAAAGGTTACGACAAAAGAAAACACGACCTTAGCGAGAACGAGATTCGTCTCTACGAACAGCAGTTGCAGCGCGACAAGAGTCGGGACCAGAAAAAGATGTCCTACATGATTAACTTTTCGGCGCTAGGCCTGAGTTGGTTTTGTCAGTGCATTAGTGTCGACTGGATCAAGACCAGGCACTTGCCGGAAATTATTCGTACGGCTCTGGAGGACGGTGAATTTGATGACTGCCTGGAAGGTATTGGTATGTATCTTCGCGGTACCGTCTTTGACAATCCGGTCTTTTCCACCATTCTGAAATTTGTGGAGAAAATAGGAGAAGCCCACCATATGGAAATGGAGGAAGACCAAGACAAGTTGGAAGAGGCTGAAGAACGAAAGGAAATGCGACACGCTGCAGCTTTGCGCTCGTTGAACAAGTTCCGTCAACCGGGCGCTTCCGAGGGTGCTCCGGTTTTTGATGTGCCAGCTCCAGATGCTGTCCATACCAAGAGTCGTTCTCAGCGGTACGAGGATACCAGTGATTCGGGCACTTCCGCTCGTGGTACGACGGGAAAAAAAATGATTTGAGATCCCAGCACAGACCGAAAGCCAGACCAAAAGCCAAGCCCAAGGCATCAGCCATGGACCCTATGGGCATGATGAACGACATGATGCAATTGTTTGGCGGCGGTTCCAAGACCAAAGAAAGAGTAGTTGACCAGGCTGTGTTGCCCGCCAAAAGTACAGCTCGTCGTGCAGCCTCGCCCCCTAAAGCTGTGACCCCTCGTATTCCCCCTGCCTCCGCTCCCACCCTAGACTCTCCCGCTATCAAGGTCGAGACCAAGCTTGCCAAACCTGTCAAGCCCGTCGAGTCAACCCCCACTACCCCTAATCGTCCGTCTACACCTCAACCCGACAACCAGCAGAAAAAGAAGAAGAAAAAAGGTTTCAAGAAGGTGGCAGCCCTGAATTTGCCTCCTGGTGTGGGCAAGTGGGTTTCGGCTATCCAGGCTCCGATTCAGCAGATCGAGACTATGATGAACGCAGAAGAAAACATGGACACGGAAGACATTGAGGCTCGCTCGCAACAACACAGTCTTAGCTTTTGAGAGGGCTACGCTAAGAGAGCTGCGCTTCAATTTCCCATACATAAAGGATCTGTTTAACAAACTTGTTTGTCTAACCAAGCATGTCTTCTTCTAACATAAAGTCGCTGCCGCATGAGGTCAACGAGTATTCCAAACTTAACCATGAGAAACGAGCTTTGAACCGACGTGTGGCCGAAATTAACGCAGAACTTCGCGGCTTGGACCAAGTCTTGATCGAGAAGATGTCTGTTGAAGATTTGGACGCTTACGAAATTTGTCCTAGTCGCACCGAGGAAAAAATGTATGGAGGCATTGGTGCGCTACAACTTAAAGTGCGCAACGAATACGACCGCTTAAGTCATGACAATTTGATTCGGTTTTCTATTCAATTCTGGCAATATGTTATGCCCGAAGGGGATGACCAGGCAGTTACCCGTCTGGGGTACGGTATCGCCAACTGGATTTGGAACAATCGAGGCCGCACACCCAAAAAGTGGTTGGACCGCATTTATTTGGAAGATGCTGAGAAGAAACAAAAAAGAAAACGACCTACTCCCGCCGCTTCACCGGCACCCAAGAAGGCGCGTAACATTGCTCCAGACAATGTTCCCAACACTCGGGAAGAGTTCTTGTCTATTCCCGATTTTCAAAATCTTATTACCAGTCACCAAGCCGAATAAATGTTTCAACTAATAGCGACAAATAAACTTCAAACTTTATGGTAAGTTGTTCTAAGACCTTGGTCGCACTTCCTGTGCCAGCGTAGTTCGGACCTGAGCTGACCCGGCTGTCCCGGACTGTAGTACCATGCATTAAACTCCTCAGAGCGGACCCAGCGGCGCAAGCGTTTTAACGGTGCCCAGCGTCGAAACCACGTTTGCAGATAAAGTAAATGCCTCACATTCTGCTGATAGTCAGGATTCTTACGAGGCAGGGGGCAATCGGAACAATCCAGCCAGGTACAGCCCTGGCAATCCAGATAAGTTAAGGCCGGCAGAGAGGACAGCTGGGTAAGACCGGGGCATCGGTAACAAACCATACGAGTCACGGCTGGTAGCGAGGGTAATTGGGTAAGACTGGGACATCCATGACAATTCAAATAAATCAAACCCAACAGCTCAGGCAGTCGAGTGAGGCTGGAACATTGAGAACAATTCAGAGAGTTCAAGGCCGGCAACGAGGGCAGATGGGTAAGACCGGGACATCCGTAACAAATTAGACGAAGCAAGGCCGGTAGAGAGGGTAGTTGGGTAAGACCGGGGCATTGATGACAATTTAAAGAAATCAAAACCGGCATCGAGGGCAGTCGAGTGAGGCTGGGGCATTGTGAACAATTGAGAGTGGTCACGGCTGGTAGCGAGGGCAGATGGGCGAGGTTGGGGCAATCAATACAATACAGACGAGTCACGGCCGGTAACGAGGGTAGTTGGGCGAGGCTGAGGCACTTAGAAAAATCAAGCCATGTCAAGGCCGGTAGCGAGGGTAGATGGGCGAGGTTGGGGCAAACGGCACAATCCAGGCGAGTCACGGCCGGTAATGAGGGCAGATGGGTCAAGCTGGGGCATTGTGAACAATTGAGAGTGGTCACGGCTGGTAGCGAGGGCAGATGGGCGAGGTTGGGGCAATTGTAACAATTAAGCCCCGTCAAGGCCGGCAACAACTCGGGCAGTTGGGTTAGTTTGGGACAGCCAGCACAATTAAGCCATACCAAGGCCGGCAACGAGGGCAGTTGCGCCAGGTTGGGGCAACTGTAACAATCCAGATGGGTTAAGGCCGGTAGCGAGGGCAGTTGGGTGAGACCGGGACATCGAGAACAATTCAGACGGGTCAAGGCCGGCAACGAGGGCAGTTGGGTGAGGTTAAGACAATTTCGACAATTCAGACGGGTCAAAGTTTGCAAGGTCTTTGCCTCAGGGTTTTGGCATAAAAAACACATGGCGGTCTGATATAAGTTTTAGACATTGATTATATGGATTGATTTTATGGATTGATTTTAAATTCATTGAAGACTAGGATGTCGCGAGGCGACTTGCCCGCTACTCACAAATCTGTTTCGAGTCCTTCTGGTTCATAGCGAGATCTTTTTTCTGAGCCCAGGTTTTCCTCGTCCTCTCGCGGTCTTTTGTCAAACCTCCTTTTCCAGCGTAGTTCGGACCTAAGCTGACCGGCTTGTCCCGGACTGTAGTACCATGCATTAAACTCTTTAGAACGGACCCAGCGTTGCATTCGTTTCAGCGGTGCCCAGCGTCGAAACCATGTTTGCAGACGAAGTAAACGTGTTACATTCTGGTGATAGTCGGGGTTTTGTGAACAATCCAGCCAGGTACAACCCCGGCAATGTAGCTCGATCAAGACTGGCATTAAGGGCAGTTGGGTCAGGTTGGGGCAATGATAACAATTCAGAGAGGTCAAGACCGGTAGCAAGGGCAGACGAGTAAGACCGGGGCATCGGTAACAAATCAGATAGGTCAAGGCCGGTAGTGAGGGCAATTGGGCGAGGTTGAGGCAATTGACACAATCCAGATAGGTCAAGGCCGGCAAAGACTCGGGCAGTTGGGTTAGACTTGGGCAATTGGCACAATTCAAATAGGTCAAGGCCGGCAACGAGGGAAGTTGGGTCAGGCTTGGGCAATTGGCACAATTCAAATAGGTTAAGGCCGGTAACGAGGGAAGTTGGGTCAGGCTTGGGCATGCAGCACAATTCAGAGAGGTCAAGGCCGGCAACTATCTGCGTAAGGTTGAGACATCCAGAACAATCCAAAGATGTCACGGTTTGCAAGGTCTTTTCCTCGGGGTTTCCACACAAAAAACACATGGCGGTTTGGTAGTACAAAGGTTTTTATCGTTGTATGTACTGTACCTTGCTTTAACTTCATTGAAGACTACCACGTCGTTGGGACGACTAGAATGTCGTGGGCATGTCCCGTTTTTTGACACATAAGACGACGACTATTAACCCGCTGGTGTGCCGTCCACACAGTCTGTGGAACACACGGGTATACCGTCGGACCCTGTGCTCGAGGTGGTACAACACTTGCCGTCGCCATTGCAGCACGGATGCGTGACAGGACAACACACGTCACTGTTCAGTGTCGCACAACGAATGGGGCAATCTTCTGTGCAAGAACACACCCCGTTCAAGATGTGTACTCCGTCTTGGCAGCACTTGCCGTCACACATCATGTCGGTCGAGCACGCTGAGGGCACACCCGACGGATTGACCGAGTTACTTTCCGACTTGGCAAAGTGGATGATGGCCACAATAGCTCCTACCATGACAATGGCAGAGGCAATGATGATAGCAGCAATGATGAGACCCTTGTGTTTCTGCCATGTCGTCTTTTTCGCGGGGGTCGCCGCGTATTCTTGGTCTGGTATGGTGTTTACAAGGTATTGATGTGTCAAGGGCGGCATATCTTGATAGGATAAATTCGTCGAAGCCGTATAATCCAAACTTGGAACAGTAGCCATTTGTTAACCCTGCGAGTTTTATTTTCTTATTTACCAGTCTAAATAAGGTCGAGGTAGTGGCGGCAACTCGCCCACCTGTGGTAGAGGTGGCAATTGCTCTTTCTCCAGAGGATGCGATTTGATGTGATTAAAAGCCTGTGCATAGTCCCAGCGTGGTTCGTCCGGAAACAACTTTTCGTTAACGATGAAGTGATAGGCCGCAGTGGACAGAGGCTGCAACGGATTGGGTTGCAACAGTTGTCGAATGTTGTGGTGCAGTTGGTGAGATTCTTTACCGCCGACCTGATTGTATGTACCTTTCCATGTAGCATCTACCGTTTTGGTGTCACCTGCGGGGTGGGTCGAAAATAACAGCTCGTATACTAGAATACCGAACGCGAACCTGTCGTGTTGCGTAAAGTCGGGCTGGGTGGTTCCGTCGTGGGGATACTGTAAGGGATCGTCAATCCGGATCGAAGTGCAGGTGGGTTTTTCTCCCAGTTCGGCTACACAATCATAGTCGGCCCACTTCACAGCGACCAGATTATGCTCCCAATCCAGTTTGTACAACAAGTTCTCCTTCTTCACGTCGTTGTGGGAAAACCCGCGTTGATTGAATTGATAAAGTCCTCTCAGGGCGTGAATCAACATGCGCTGCAGACGGTTCCAGTAATACGGATCGCGCTTTTGAAAATGACGCTGAAAGGACGTTAGGGACCCGTCCATGGACTCCATCAGGGCATACATGTTACTGGTCTGCGATTTTCGCTTATGAGGTTGATTTTCAGACGTACCTACTTCGAGTGCATAGAGAGCCACAAAATAGTCGTGCATGGACTGCTCGTTGACTAGCACGAACCGTACGATATTGTGACCGCGAATCGTGCCGGGGTGGACCTTGTGGTTAATCTTGAGGACAGCATCGCCTCGCTTTTTGGTGATCTTGTGCAGTGTGCCGAACTTTCCGGGGTCGGCGTTTTCGATTTTAGCCACTTCGTAGAGAAAGGCAATATCGCCCGGACGGTACGAAAAGGTGTCGCGCTCGTTGAACATGTGATCGGCAATAGCTCGGGCCTCGGAACATTCACCCGTGTAGTGATCCGCGTCCACCAGTGTGTTTCCGCAACGTTTCCAGCGCGTGTTTCGACCGTGCTTTTTCTGAATGTAATACCTCCACAGAATAGCGCAGTTGCGTTGCAGACATTCGCCTCGGTCCTTGTCCTGAGACCCACACGGATTCAGTTTGAGTTTTCGCATGACCTGCTCCAATTGGTCTGGATTAATGCTACCGTCCTTGTCCAAGATGAGCTTCTTCAGGTAAGGACACTGTTGTTGCAGCAATTCGGTCCAGGGGAGATCGTGATCGGGTTGAAAATCGGTCTCTTCCGTGCGAAGGCCTGTCAGATTGAGCCCCGGGGGACGTTTGGCTCGCGGTACGGTCACATCGTCGTTCAACAAGGCTTGACTCTCTTCCAGTTTCAGGTCGGGTAAATCTGGTTCTTCCAGACCTTTGATGGGGTTAAATTTTTCCAGAAAGGTCAACATCCCAACGTTTTTTTGGCAGTGGAATATTTCTTGGTCTTGGAACTGACTTAATTATGGGAGTTGGTAGGAGCCGCGTCTCCCTCACAACTTTTCATTCGTCCCTAAGAAAAAATATGTCGTCTCATGCAAGCACCTCCCCTATCTCGTCCGAGCAAAAAGTGCCCGTCTGGCAAGTCGAGCCCATGACGTTGAATCCGGTGGACCGGTTGTGCCTGCAACCCGTTCAACACCAGGACCTCATGGACAATTACGAAGATCAGGTGGCCCGGTTCTGGACCATGCACGAAATTGACCACTCGACAGACTACAAAGATTGGTGTACCATGAATATCGCTGAACAACACTACATCTCCAAGAGTCTGGCTTTCTTTGCCAATTCGGACAATGCCGTGATGGAAAACTTGGCCACCCGGTTTCGCACCGACATTACCTGGCCCGAGGCGCAGCTGGCGTTGGGACACCAGTGTGCCATGGAAGGCATTCATGTGGTGAGCTACAACAACATGATCAGCAGTGTCATCAAAGATCCGATCGAACGTCAACGCCTGTTTCACGCCGTCAAGAACGATCCCATTATTGCCCGAAAGATTGACTGGATCCAAAAGTGGGCCGGAGATCCCACCGTGGCGCTGCATATTTGTTTTGTGGCGCAATGTTTCTCGGAAGGTATCGGCTTCTCTCCGAGTTTTGCTTCCATGTTTTGGCTTCGAAAGAACCAAAAGTGTCAGGGTATCTGTTTTGGCAACGAGAAAATCGTGGAAGACGAATCCTTGCACGTTAAGCTCTTTGCTCTTCTCTACAAAAACTGTGTCAATAAGATGAGTCGCGAAGCTCTCGTGGCCATGTGTGAAGAGTTTGTGGCCATTGAACACGAGTTTGTGGACGAAGCCCTGCCTTACAACATCAAGGGTATGAACAAGGCACTGATGAAGCAATACGTCTGTCGGGTGGCCGACACCGTGTTGGGCGAGTTGGGGGAAGCACCGCTATACAATGTGGCCAATCCTTTTTCTTGGATGGAGGGTATTGGGTTGATGGGCAAAACCAACTTTTTTGAAAAGAATGTGGGTGAGTACCAAAAGACTCGCAAGGAAGACCAGATTCGCAGCACACAGTTCAAAAGTCTGGGAACTGACTTGGACTTTTAAAAAAAAATGTTTGGTTACGATAGAATTAAAAAAAAAATGACAGCAGAATATCGGTTGTTCAAAAAAAAATACTGTCATGGGTAAACATGTATCACTACCAAAGAAAACCGACATGGCCAAGTGTGGTACAAAATTTAACCTTGACGATGTGAAAAATGGCCAATATGTATTTGTAGGGTTACAGACAGGTGTCTTTTACGCTAAGCGGAACGTACCTCCTGTACAGTACTACACTCAACGTGCAGCTTTAGTCTCTAACCATCCATGGGACATTATTTCCAAAAACCTGATACCGGTGCCTGTTCGAAAAGCTCTCGACAACACGGTTGCCCGTTTGCCGTATGAACACGACCTCGACACGATCAAGCTTTGCAATTTGAAGGTCGATGTTGAAATTATGAATTTGCGCCGTTTCCTTCCCTCTGCTACTGAGTTTAAGACAGGAAACTATACTTTTCTCAAGTACAACCACGTAACCTACGCCAAGCGACGTCATTCGCCCGTTCAGTACTTGGCTATCGAGGACGACAGTGACGACTTTTCAGTGTGGAACGTCATGTCGTACCGGGAAATACCGCGTGCAGTTCGAACAGCTTTAACGCATCCGGAAGTTCATAGTAACCTTCCCCGAGAGGTACTTCACCTTTCGTTTGGTTCCATCGTTGTTCCGGTCATGGGTGTGGCTGCCTCTAGACGTAAGGCTAGAAAGCACGACTTTTTGGAGCCCGCTCAGGATGACTCTGATGATGAAACAGTGGCCGATGAGCATTTGCATCACGAGTTTGAACAGAAGCACTTGGAGCAAAAGCAACCGGTAAACATCAAAGTGTTGAAGCAGATGGTGCAACAGTGCATCAGGAGTGCTGTGTCGGACATTGAAAAAAGCTATTCCGGTTCCGTGTCGAGTTTGTGGGAGCCGGCCAAGAACAAGCACACACAAATTACACAATGCGATCCTGCCAGCTTCATCGACATTCGAAGTAAACCGCTGGTCAAGAAACGTCTGCCTGGCTTTGTGCTGTATGGTAGAAGCGTGGAGGCTTGGCCCGATTTGTTTCCCGCATGGCCGCTGCACGGCCATGCCGTGTATCCTACCCAGTTGAAGGATGGAGGGCTATGGTATCCTAATGAGGCCTGGCCCCTATTGCAGTACGTCATTGCTTGCGGACAAGAAGTGGGTCAGCTATACTCTGCACACCAATACTACGTATCGATGGAGAACCACACTGCACCACCCTCGAAACAAATCTTGGGAGTCGACATTCCTTGTGATATGCCAAAATGGACGGAGGCCTTAAAGCGCGCGGACCACAAACCTTGGAATGCATTCTTTAATCCCTCTGTCGATTCCGAGGGCCTAATGTATTTCGGCGAGGCCGCCACGGAGCCTCGTTCGGAAAATTACATACTAGCTGCGTTGCACAACATGAGAAACAACGAGGCTCGACCCTTTGCGCTGCTCTTCCCGTATTCGATCGATTTGCGTGAAAAGAGATCAGTCAGGGGCCGGTTTGTCGATTTTCGAGGTTATTTGCAAAAGTTTTGTAGTGACGCTGAAAGCCGAGTCGCCGTCATTGGGTTTGAAGAACACATGCGAATACTCTTTAAAACGGCAGGACCGAAGAAATCGAGACATTTGGTCATGCTGGATCCTCACCGACAACATCAGAATTCCCGCGGATGGCACGCTTTGCAGTTAATGGTGACAAAAATCGGCAAACTACTGGAGCTGGGAGACGGCTACCATGTAGTTTTCCAGAGTCGCAACGAAGAACAAGGGGCAGATGAAGGTAGTTGTGGCCTTATTGGCATTTGTCGTGCAGCTTGGATAGCCCACGAAAGGGTACGACCAAAATCTGTAATCGAGCCGCTGCCCTGCTGGGTTCCTATTTTGGTGCGTCGTCTGTTGGTTAACTATCGTCATCAGCCCAACATAGATGTTTAAAATTTTGTGATCTCAGACAGAAACTTTCACACCATTCAGGCGGCTATAGATGCGGCTGCCCTTATTTCCACATTAGAAACCCCGCAAGTGGTACTTTTATCTGCTGGAGTGTACCGTGAAAATTTTGTACTCCAAGGAGAAGGTTTATTTCTTAAGGGTACAGGCGCTCGGTTTCGTGTCGATCAAACAGGATTTGAGTCGGAACAAGCTTGTGAAATTATTGGAGACATCTCTTTGGTTGCGGGTTCTAAGACCATCGAAGGCTTAAGCATCAAGGGGCATATCACAAGCACCGCTAACGCCAATGAGTTTATTTATATTCAAGATTGTGTCATACAATCACCGGATACGACCGCCACGATTGATTTAACGTTGGGTGGAAATTCATGTCTTATCGGATGCTTTAACTGTTATATCCTTTAAACCCCTAAGGGCAGGATATGGGTGGTGAGCCTAGAGAGTTAACAGGGCTCGATAGGGGGGGGTGCGAATTCTGCACGGTCTTCTGCCTCTGGCGTTCACTTCCCTGACATAGATTA
>Ga0105054_10008388_pt1 | contig 13682 bp, 21 predicted proteins | sample BON02_FD_78091 | JGI IMG/M metagenome (GOLD analysis project Ga0105054, IMG submission 78091) | Freshwater microbial communities from Lake Bonney liftoff mats and glacier meltwater in Antarctica - BON-02 (megahit assembly) | ecosystem: Environmental > Aquatic > Freshwater > Ice > Glacier...
AGCGTTGGCGTTACACGGACACTCTTTCGGACAGTCCACCATCGGAAAATGGCGCCGAGAGATAACCCAATGACACTTGCCGAGGACATCGCGAACGCACAAATCCCGAAGGTGGAGTCAAAAGCATCCGCGACGATAGGGCTTGACGGTGGTGAACTGGAAACAGGCACCCTACACGCGCCGTTAAACGGCGACTGGACTTCGGTGCTGATTGGGTTCGGGTTAGACCCCACAATTTTTGAAGTCGCTGACGACACGGTAAAACTTTCTAAATGGCAGACGAGTAAGAGACTCGAAAATGGTGACAGAGATTTGCAGTGGCTCTATTCCTACAAGGCAAGGTTCCGCAGGCGTACCGTGCCGATATTGGCTGATGCCGAGTTGGATGCGTTGCGGGTGAAGGTCGGCAAATGGAAGCCTGCCACCACCAAAATCAAGGTATCTGACGAGATACCGTCAACTTTCGTTGTGTGCTGGGCGGATTGGCAGTTAGGTAAGAGTGCTGGTGGCGGGGTTGATGCGACTGTGAAACGGATTCTGCAAGGGTTCGCTAAGACGGTTGAGCGAATTATTGAGTTACGCAAAATCGGGCGCAACATTGAAGGCATCGCCGTGGTGAATATGGGTGATCCAACGGAGGGGTGTGACGGGAACTATGCGTCTCAACTTTTCACTGTGGAACTGAACCTTCGCCAACAGTTGCTACTCGCTGGCGACCTGTGGTGCAAGGGGATTATCACGGTCAGCCAACTATCCGAAATGCTTGAGTTCATATCTGTGCCATGCAACCACGGGGAATGGATGAGGCGGAACGGTAAGCAGGTGACAGGTGACTCGGACAATGTGGGCGGCTTCTTGGGTGACATGATCCAACGGATACTCGCAGGAAACCCGCTCACCGAACACATGGAATGGCGTATCCCTGATGACGAGATGACAGTTACCAGCGTCCTTTCAGGTGTGAAGGTGGCGTTCGCTCACGGACATAAGTTGACAGGGAAGCCGCTCGAATGGTTACGCGGGCAATCCATACGGATACTCCGCGAAGAAGGCAGGGAGCCTGACCTGTGGGTCACAGCCCATTTCCATCATTTGTCCGTAATAGATTACGGTGCGTTTACCGCCATCCAATGCCCATCGAACGACGGGGGTTCAAAGTGGTTCGAAGACACAACAGGGAAATGGTCTACGGCGGGGACGCTCACCTTCCTTGTCGGCAAACATGATGTAAGAAATTGGAGCGATCTTCAAATCTTATGAAACTTTGTTCTAAGTGCGGCGTGAATCCGCAGGTGTTGTATGCGGCGCGGCTGTTGGCGTTTCTTGCATGGCGCGACGACCAAACAGAGGTTAATTGGGAGACCTACGCGAAGCGCCGTGATGCGTTGATGTTGGTGGAGGTCGGTTCGTGACAACGGTGCTTGTGTATCAGGGTGACGGGTTTGCTGTTGTGGCGTCTGATACTCGGACTACTGGACCTTATGTTGATATTGGGATTCGTAAGGTTGCCGCTGTTAGCACATATTTGTTGGGGTGTGCGGGTGATGTGCGGGCGATGAACATTCTTCATCATGCGTTCAAACCGCCGACCTGTAAGGCGAACCTGACGGGGAAGGCGTTGGATGGTTTCATTACCGCTACTTTCATCCCCGCGCTGAGGGGTGCTTTCGACATGTACGGCTATTCGGTGCCGACTAGCGCCGACTATCTCAGGAATGTTGCGCAACAGGATTCCCATATTGTTGTCGTTGTGAACGCCACGGCGTATCTGATATATGAAGATTATTGTTGGACTCGTAGCGCGGGGCGTGTCAATGGTGTCGGTTCAGGTTCAGGGTTTGGGATGGGTGCGTTGGAGACTTTGGCGAGGGGGAAGCGGAAGCCGTCTGTGGCGGTGGTGAAGAAGATGATGTTGGAGGCGATGAAAACTGCGGCAAGGTTTGACGAATACACCTCACAGCCGTTTCATGTGCATGTTCAAAAAGTGGGTTGATACTTGACATGCCCCTCGCGGGTGTGTAGGCTCACAGGAAACGCTGGGAGGTGTTATGGAGGGGTGCCAATGGTGCGGTGGGAGCCGAAATGTTTTGCTTCCTGTCGCTCAAGAAACGGACACATTTCCTTGCCCTTTGTGCGTACCTGAGATGTGGGCAGGGAAAATCCCTGTCGTCACCTACAAAAGAACCCTGTTACACCCATCGAGGAGAATGGAATCATGAAAACAAAACTTAAACACAAGCACGGCACAGCCCCTTGGCTACAAGACAGATGGAAGAACGAGGACGGGAAAGCCGTGTTCGGTTTTTCTGATGCTTCCGCGCTGATGGGTGTCAGCCCATACAAAACTAGGGCGCACCTGTATCTGGAGAAACTGACGGGACCAGTGTTCGTGGAAGAGTCATGGGCGATGCGCAAAGGCAACCTGTATGAGCCGATCTTGGTGGAAGAGATGGGGTTACGCCTCGGTGTCGAAATGGTGACACCTGATGTTGTCTACATGAATGGTCGGTGGGTGGGTTCGCTGGATGCGACTCCTGCGGCGTCTGTGGAGAACCCTGAGTTCATTGGTGAAATCAAAGTGACCGCAAAATATACGGTGAACAGTGCCTCGGATTTGCCGCAAGAATGGTTGGCTCAAGGACACATGCAGGCTAGGGCAGGTAACTGTCCCGTCTTTTTCGGTGTGTTCGACAAACGCCAAAACTTTTCGGTCATCGAAATGCCTGTAGATAGCAGGCTGTCTGATGCGATAGACGCGGAGGCTGAACGGATCGGACAAATGGTGGATGACGGTGAAGTGCTGTCAGATGAACTGATGCAAGAGTTAGGTGCAGATGACATCGCGAACATGTTTCCCGCCGCAAAAATCTCTATCGAACTACCCCCCGAAGCCGAAAACTTTTTGCGGCTTTTAGAAATCGGTAGAGAAACAACGAAACAGGGTGAAGCCCAAGAGAAAGAAGCCAAGGATGCGTTGGCACGGTTCCTCAAGGACGCTGAGATTGGGACGATCAATGGGCGTCCCGCAGTGTCATGGAAACAGACAGCAGGTAGGGAATCTTTGGACACGAAGGCTCTGAAAGAGGCGCACCCCGATTTAGTAAAGCAATTCCTAAAAACAGGAAACCCGTTTCGCACAATGCGAACGATGAATGGAGGAAAATCAGATGAGTAACGAAACAGAAACCTTATTGTTGAAAGCGGTGTTGGAGCAATACTTCCAACCTGACAAGTCAATCGTTGACCTGTTGCCGAAAAATCAGAAGCAGGCTGACGGAACATACAAAAAAGTCAACTTGTCGTATGTGTCTCACTCGGAAATAACAAAAATCCTAATCGAAGTCGATCCCTTGTGGTCATGGGAGCCGATTGGTTGGGATAACGGTCGCCCGTCGATCAATGTGGTGAACGGTAATGCGACTATGTGGGCGAAGATGACTTTGCTCGGCAAGACAATGATCGGTGTTGGCACGGCATCGGCGGACAAGCCCGAAGTGGACAAGGAACTTATCAGCGATTTCATTAGGAACGCCAGTATGCGTTACGGAATCGCCTTGGGTTTGTGGTCTAAAACTGATCGGGACACACCGACCCAACCGTCAGCGCCAAGACAGCAAGCCGCTCAAGCGGTTGAGGGGGCGTTTGATGCGGCGTTCCCAAACTCTACGCCTGTTTCCGCTGGCACACCGCAACCGATGGTTGCCCGTCTCGCGTCGGCGAACGCCGCACCGAAACAGGCGGCGGCGGGGAACCCTGTGTCAGAAAAGCAGGTGTATCTCATCAACAAGTTGGTGAAAGACAACGGCATCACGGACATCACACTCTTCGCAGGGTCGGTTGTCGGACATCCAATCAACTCGGTGGAAGATTTGAGTAGCCGTGAAGCGTCGAAGGTGATTGACAGTCTGATGAATCCGAAGCCTGTCGCCGAAATTAGTTACCCACATGACGAGGAGCCTTTCTAAAGAGTTGGGTTGGTAGCGGCGGTCGGTGCTTATCTAGGGTCGCCGACTGTCGCTATCAGCCTTAAAAATGTAGCCACAAAGTTTTAGAAAGAGGTCACATGAGCATTGAAGGCTTGAATTGGGCGCTGAATCATGCGCCTGTGACGAACACGGCGTCTAGGTTTGTGTTGGTGTCGTTGGCGAACCATTGTCATCCTGACGGGACTTCGGCGTTCCCGTCGGTGAAAACGATCATGCGTTACACGGGGCTTTCGGAGCAGGCGGTGCATAAGCATTTACGGCTGTTGGAGGCGGCTGGGGTTATCAAACGGAGTGACCAGCGGGTTGTGGTGGCTCATATTTCTAGGGCTGACCGACGCCCGATTGGGTATGATCTTGACCTCACTTTACGGGCTGACGGGCTAATCCCTGTTGAGTCCGCAGATGTGAACGGGCTAATCCCTGTAGCGGAACGGGCTAATCCTCAGAGCGAACGGGCTAATCCTCAGAGCGAACGGGCTAATCGTTGTTTAGACGAACCATCATTAACCATACAAGAACCATTAGAAGAAACCATGTCGGACGCTTCGCGTCTTTGCGATCTTTTGGCTGACCTGATTGAAGGCAACGGAAGTAGGAAACCGAAGGTCACGGCGTCTTGGGTTTTAGACATGGACAAGTTGATGCGACTTGACGGGCGCACCGTGACTCAAGCGGAGGCGGCTATCCGCTGGTCGCAGAATGACCCGTTTTGGCGCTCGAACATCATGTCGCCGTCAAAGTTGCGGACAAGGTACGAGACCATGCGACTACAGGCGCAGAGGCTACGGGACGCGGCGGAGCCAAAAGGTTTCGACGGTATTAGGCAGTTCTTATTGGAGGAAGCGTGAACAAGCATGAGACGGCGGCAATGTTGAGTTATTTGGCGTCGGCGTACCCGAACGCGAAAGTGACCCGTGAGACTTCCATTGTGTTCCATGATGTGCTAAAGGATTTGGCGGTTGACAAGGTGATGTTCGCGGCGCGGGAACTGGTGCGCGAGTCAGAGTGGTTTCCGTCGGCGTCACAGTTGCTCAAGTCGGTTGCCCGCAGGAACGGGAATCTGTCGCCTATCCCGTCGTTGGCGTGGCAGGAGGTTATTCGGATGGCGTCGGAACATGGGCAACGGTTTATCCCAAAGTTCAGCCATGCGACTACCGCGGCGGTGGTGCAGGCGATTGGGTGGCGGGAGATTTGCATGTCGGAGAACGCCAATGTGCTTCGATCCAACTTTCTAAAAATGTACGAGGGTATGGCAGAGCAGATTGATCGTAAGAGCCTTGCAGAGATGGCTGTGAGCGTCCCTAATGCGTTGTATGGGCAGAAGGCGTTGGAATCGGGTGACGAAGCGAATGAAGGCTCCTACGATGGATGAGCGCAAAGGGGAATGTGGCGGGAACACCGAAAAATGTTCGGTCGGCGGAGACTGCCCGATCTACGGAACTCTTGGTCGCGAAGGACGCGACGGGAAACGCAGGGTACGCGGATGCGGCGACCCAACTTCACGCGGGAAACGGAACCGAACGAAAGGCGACAGCAAGGCTCGTATCGCCCGCAAAAAGTTGGGTCTCGCCGCTACAGGGAACGCAGGGACGAGGCATGAAGAGCATTGGGGTGGCATGTTTCGGGTTGAGGTGAAGGCGGGGGCGCAGGTAGGTCCGATATGGACACGGTTTCGTGATGCGTCCAACCAGTCGAAGGCGTCGAAGGCTCTCGGCGACATCCGCCCGTTCGCGATGATCGCCATGCCAGACGGCACTAGCGAAGGGGTCGTTCTGATGAGTCTCACGGAGTTTGCCGAACTTACGGCAATAATAGCAGAATGAACTTTAATGTTATGGTTGGCGACTGCCGACAGCGGTTGAAAGACCTGACAGACAACTCTATTGACAGCATCGTGACCGATCCGCCATACGAGTTGGGGTTCATGGGCAAATCGTGGGATAGCACGGGTATCGCCTACGACATAAATGTGTGGCGTGAATGTTTGCGGGTACTCAAACCTGGTGGTCACATGTTGGCGTTTGGCGGGTCGCGTACCTATCATCGTTTGGCATGCGCCATCGAGGATGCAGGGTTTGTGATTCGTGACCAGATTCAATATGTGTACGGGTCGGGATTTCCAAAATCTCTCAATGTGTTCAAGGCGTTGAGTAAGAAATGCACCTGTGGTAATATGGTGGCGTATGAAAGAGCCGCGCAGAATACCAAACCACAAGTGCGACCTATGTGGGAATCCGATTTATCGGAGACCGTCAACCCTGAGAATCAACAAGGGGAAGTATTGCAGTCGGGCTTGTCGGAACAAGGTCTACCGTTTCAACAACCCCAGCCCGCCGAGAATGTATGGGAAGGACAATCCCGCGTGGAAAGGCGGGTTCGGCGGCACGATTTTTTTACTGTGCGAAAGCCAGCAAGCGTGACCGCAACGAAGGTCTAGACGGATTTGAGGAAGTCCGAACGGGTGCGATGGTCGAAAATCTCAGAAACAAACCAAGACTGGGTGGTGACGGTTCCCCCATCCAGACCCCAATTCGCGCCAACCATCATCCGACAGTTAAACCAACCGAACTGATGCGATACCTATGCCGACTAGTCACACCACCGAACGGCACGGTACTCGACCCATTCACAGGTTCGGGTTCGACAGGTAAAGCCGCCGTGCTGGAAGGTTTCAACTTTATTGGCATAGAACTCAGCCAAGAATACGCCGATATTGCTAACGCCCGAATCCGAACAGCCAACATTAGTGCGGTACACTAAAGCACACTCAACACAGGAGGGTGAATGGAACCGCAAATTGTTATCACCGACGACAGCATCAAACAGGACAGCGAACAAAGCGACCTAGACAAATGCCGCCTACTCACACAGATGATGCGAGAGCATCAACAGTCGGTCGTGAGACTCGGCAAGCAACGCCGTAAGGTTGTCCGCCGCTTGAGAGAGTTGCGGGTACCGTACCGACAGATCGCCGATTCGTGTGGCGTCACCGACCAAGCCCTGTTCGCCGATCTTAGGAAGCATCCCGTGGTGGTTGAAGCGTGAGAACATCGCCAATTACTCAAGGGCAGATCGAGGAAGAACTAATGCGTTTGCTTGGCTTGCTCGAAGGGGAGACAGAAGATTTTGAGACGCTCGCGGTCACGGCGGCTACGACCGAGGCGTCTCATCGCGGGGCGTGGGCGAAAACATATTTGCTGTCGTCAGGGTCTATCCGTCAGCGGGAAGCGGAAGCGGATGCGGCGTTGTCGGACAGTCTTCATGATTACAAGATTGCGGAGGCGTTGATGAAGGCTAAACGGGAACGGCTGTTGTCGCTTCGTACTTCGATTGATGCGTTGAGGACTCTGAACGCCAATGTACGCGCCCAAACATAATACTTGACAAGGGGCGATTGTTCCCCTATGCTTAACTTGTGAGACAGGGAACACAAACCGAGGGGAGAATCGGCATGGTCACAAAAACCAAAATAGACTATCAAAAGATTTACGAGGACGCGGTAACTATCGGTCAGTACGCCGCCGAGAATGTCAAGGTCACGCCGATGATAGTCGGTGAAGCCAAAAACTTTTTCAGCGACGAGATTGACTACGCTCAGAAAACCTATTTCGTGGCGGGCGGGGTTTGCGGATTCGCGACAGTAGTTATCAAGCCCGCTCGCGGCGGGTTCGTTCAGTATCTTAAGGGTCTCAACATCGGCTACAAGGCTTACTACGGCGGGTATGCGATACCTGCCCGTCCCGTTGTGGCGGGGGCGCTGGTTCAAAGCATGGCAATAAATGAAGCGTGGGCATTGGGCTTCGCGCAAGTGTTACGCGATAACGGGATCGAAGCGCGGATGGAAAGCAGGATGGACTAATGCGGTATCACAAAAGGTTCACCAACTTTGATCGGCGAACTATTGCCGCCACCAAACTGTTGAGACGGAATTGGTCTTCGTCCACCGATACCGAGAAGTGGATAAAGATGGACGGGTGGGTTCAGGCGGTGGCGGGGGTTTACGGTTTTCAGATACCCGCTCTAGCCTTTAATCGGCAGGCGGGGGACGGATTTTATAGCCCGTCGAAGAACGAGATAAATATGTCCAAGCCGTCGATTGTCACTCTCATCCACGAGTTCCGCCATGCTATGCAGTCCAAACAGGTCGCTACAGGCTTCAGCAGGCTTGCTCGTGATGTGGAACATGATGCGAGGGCTTGGAGCCTGTCCCTTTACTTTAAGGTCGCTCCTGTGTCGTTTAGGCGGTTGGTGGCGGAAGGCAAGATTTATCACATCACAATGAATGACTTGACACGGGGCAGAACTACCCCTATACTTGAGTTGTAAGGCAAGGGTCTTACAGGGAGGAGAAAGATGCCACTAGGAATCCAAGGAACGGGGTTCGCGGATCGGAACCTCCGTCAGCCGAACCCTCAATACAACACTCCGTTTTGGGAAACTTGTGGGCGACCTCTCACCATTCAAGAGATAGATTCCTTCTCGCCACGCGGCGCCTACTACCTGCGAACAGCGCGGAACATGCCGTGGGCAGAGATTGCCCGCCGACTTAATCTCTCAGGCGAATCAATCGCCCGCGCAATGGCAACACGGTTCGCTCGCGAAAACAACTTCGCTCCGCTAACCGTTCCGAACCCGCGCCGTTCAGCCGCCGCCCGTGTCGCCGTTGCCGCCCGCTTCAACCGTCCAATAGTCGCTCAGTCGGTTCGCCAACAGGTTCTCAACCCACAGCCGACAGGTCTTAGGACATTCGGTTGTGAAATTGAATATGTGAACATGAACCGTGTCACTGTCGCCAACGCGGTCGCAGTGGCTCTCGGTGTCCCCCATATCCATGTGTTCCCCTACCACGGTGATACTTGCGAAACTTGTCAGGTGCGGGTCACGGAAAAGTATCGTGAGTGGAAAGTTGAGCGTGACGGTTCGGTGTCTTCAGGTGGCGAAGTTGTTTCACCAATTCTGAGCGGCGAAGATGGTTTCCAACAGATTAAAAAAGTTGCTACCGCTGTTCGTCAAGCGGGTGGGCGAATCAATACGAATTGCGGATTGCACATTCACTTGGGGATGCGAGACCTAACCAAGGCGCAACGCGCAAAGTTGATTCAGCGTTGGTACGCGAACTCTGTAGTGGTGAACCAATTCGTTTCTCGGAGCCGTTGGGGGAACAGGTATTGCCAACAGGCTTCTGCCCGTGAGATAAATTATTGGGTGAATCAGTTGACGAACGAGAACACCGATCCTGACGGAATCAAGATGCGTTCACTTAACATCTCGCCTTTCAAAAAGATTGGGACATACGAGTTCCGTCTCCACCAAGGTTCGCTCAGCCCCAAAAAGATTGTGACATGGATCAAGTTTCTCCTAGCGTTCACAGAGTTCGCCACAATGGATGAAGAGATTCAGAACCCAACGGACGGGACACAGGGGTTGCTCAACTACTTGGTTCAGCCGTTAGCCGCCAAGGTTAATCTGTTCACGGAGCGCGATGCACAATTCATGCAGGAGCGTGTCAGGGATTTAACTACAGGGAGGAGAAACTAATGTGCGGTATCGCAGGATTCAGCATTTCAGATAAAGACCATCGCGTGATCGGGACACGAAAACTTTCGAAGATGTTGCTCCGAGAGATTCAAGCGCGTGGCACCGATGCGACAGGCGCGGTGTGGTCAGAGAACGGGGAAGATGGTGTTGAACTTTACTACGCGAAAGACGGGGTTGACGCCGACACTTTCATCAAGTTGAACATTGACCTGATCCCACAATTCACCCGCACCGCGTTGCTTCACACTCGCTACGCGACACAAGGTTCACCTGATGACAACTCCAATAACCACCCGATTTTGGTGCCAAGTATCATCGGCATCCACAACGGACACATCGCGAACGATGACGCGATTATCGAGGGTCTCGGTGTCGAGCGAATCGGCGAAGTGGATTCGGAAGCAATCTTCCAACTGATCGCCAACAGCAAAGAGCCACTCAAGGCGTTGCTCAAGTTGCGGGGTCGAGCCGCTATCGCATGGTACGAGGTGGATGATCCGAGCACACTCCACTTGGCTCGCCTAACAGGTTCGCCAATGTGGGTTGGTCACACTCACAACGGTTCACTGGTGTTCGCTTCGACGCGGGATTTGTTGGTGGAAGCAACCTTGGAAGCGGGTGTCAAACTTCAAACCATTTGGGAAGTTCCTGAGATGCTTTACATGAAGATAGTCAAGGGCAAGATCGTGGAGCGAATCCCGTTGGGCGAAAAGCCTGTCCCGCCCGTGAAGCCATTCAAGGCGAAGACTCACGGCTACATCAGCCCATTCAATTTCAACAAGAGCCAACGCGAAGAGTACGCCACGCTCCGAGAGCGGATGGACGCTTCTTTCGGGTTTGGTAGTTAGCCGACAGGGACACGGTGGCGTGTACTGTTGGCGTAATGTCTTGGACTGATAGTGCCGCCTGCCGTGACGAGGCGACATCACTATTTTTTCCGCGTGATGGCGAGAAGAGCGGCGACCGCAGAAAACGGGAAGCGAACGCCAAGATAATTTGTTCGACATGCACCGTCATCGACAGGTGTTTAGCCGAGTCCAAAGGCGAGGAAGGTATTTGGGGTGGGCTAACCGAATCGGAACGGTCAGGCAGAACACGCCGAAACGGTTTAGACAGACCGATAGTTCAACATCATGCGTTTGACCCGTCGCCGTGGATAGCGATAGATGGCGAAGGGGAGATACAGATTTGGCAACGCGAAACAGAAACATCATGGCACGGAGTTGAGTGGGCTGTAGTCAAAAGAGGCGAAATCATTTATCTTTCTCACAACCTTGACGACACCTATGCGAAGTACGGCGGTCTGATATGGTGCTGATGTCATCGATGACAGGTGGACTCCCTCTCCCTGTGGACTGCGTTTTCTCCTTTCCGCGTCCACGGGGAGCCACCGACAAGGAGCAACATGGAACAGCGTGACGAACCCCAAAACTTACCCATTGACAGCCTGCGGTCGCACCCGTCGAACCCGCGTAAAGGCAATGTCAAAAAGATAGTCGAATCAATCCAAGCGAACGGTTTTTATGGTGCGATTGTCGTACAGAAATCGACGATGATGATTCTGGTCGGCAACCATCGTTGGATGGCGGCGAAGGAATGTGGGATGACGACGATCCCCGCAATAGTTGTGGATGTCGATGACCTTGCCGCCAAAAAGATTCTGTTAGCCGACAACAGGACATCGGATTTCGCGATCTATGACACCGACGAACTCTCCCGCCTGCTACGAGACATCATCTCCGACGACTCCCTGCTCGGCACAGGCTTCGATGCGAACGATCTGGACAAACTCATCGCCGATGTCACTGACGCCCCGAACGCCAAACGGGTACGGAACCTAGAACCATTCCACACCTGCTACTGGCTTATCAAAGCCCCAATGTCCCACCAAGGCACGATCACCGATGCGATGGCGAAGGCACTCAAAAGGTTCGATGGGGTGGAAATCGTTTCGGCGACAAACTGATGGCGCCCCGCTACACCGAGAACAGCCACCTTCGAACCAAAGCCCGTATCAGGTGTGAGATGCTTGACCGTCTCGGTCTTAAAAGCGTGTATGTCTTGGATGCGTTCGCTGGGCAAGGGCTGGTTTGGAAAGAGGTCGCACGGCAACGCCCAAACATTGAGATTGTGACGCTAGGGATCGAGAAACGAAAGTACATCAACCCTGATGTCATCATGGGGGACAACCGCAAGGCGATGAAGGGCATGGATTTGACGGTGTTCGACATTATCGACTTGGATGCGTTCGGTTGCCCGTGGGAGCAACTAGCCATTTGCGCCGCTCAAGCCCCCAATGTCCCTGTCGTTCTAACCCACATCTCGGTGACACTCGGACCTGTCCCTAAAGGGCTTCTAAAGGCGGCTGGGCTACCTGCGGCGTGGTATGAGTCTATGGGCGTCCCACAGGCTCTCTACGGGCGTCTAAGGTGGCATTGGTGGGAAGTATTCTGTGCCGATCTAGGGTACACAGAGTCGGTCTACGAACTTCACCTTGACAAGAGCGCCGTCAAACTGTATGAGTGCCTTTACCGCTAAACCATCCTTGACAGCGCCTACAGTATGGTCTATCTTTGAAGGTGACATGTCATTTGCCACAGAGACCCTCCCACAGGTATTGCTTAAACAGTACGAACGCCTGTTCGTCCAATACGGCGAAGTCGTAGAGGAACGCGACCGCCTGAAATCGTTGCTTGCCGCGACACAGCAAGAGTTGGACTTGGCGGAAGACTTGCTGGTGCGCTACGAATCACTAGACTTGGATGCGAACAGCACCGACTTTCACCGCATCAATCACAGCGAATGAAAAGGGCGATGGTGTGGATGTGGGAGTATCCGATAGAAGAGTTAGACGAGAAAGGGAAACTCGTGAAGAGAACTGAATGGCGGACAGAACCGCGAGAAAACACGCGGCAGGTGCGCGTAGCACACTACAGATATATCAACCATGAGTAATCGGGTATCTGAATACGCTACCTTCATGTCCCCAAAACCGTTGATGGAACGGTACAAACATGAACCTGACCCACACAAAATAGCGGAAGCCCTCGGATGCAATGTTTCGACAGTAAAAAAGTATCTGAAGAACATAGGACACATACATTTCAGCAAGGCAGACCAGTATGCGATTCGTTTAGGCTTACACCCATTCCTAATTTGGGGTGAAGAGTGGGTTAGTCCTTCACTACCGTCGTCTAGGAAAAGACCCCAAAAAAAGGAGTAAGGTAGCCGTCCCCCCAACCATCGCTAGGAGCGAAAATGACATTGACGGACATCCAAAACGCGATAAGTTTCATGTCAAGGCTGTGGGTTGGCAAAGGCGACGAGGAAAGATTTATGAGGACACTATCCGCACTCGAAAGCGAGGCGGAGCGTAGAGTTAGGAAAACGGTAAACGCGAACTAAGGGAGCAAAGCAATGGGAGTAAGTTTCGTTTTTGGGGCGCTCGTAATGTTGACGGCGGTTCTCGTCTATCTGTGGGTGGGGCGCGATGGCTGACCACACCAAGGACTTCGTGTTGCCGTGTGGATGCTTTTTCGCGCACAAACTTAACGAGATGGGCGCCTACAGTTTGTCAATCAGCCCATGTTCGATGACCTGCCCCAATTTACGGATCGCGTTAGATAGGGCGACAGAAAAACGGAAACCGATAGCGCTGAAGGTCAGCGGATGATTCTTGTTGGTGATGTGCGCGAGAAACTAAAAGAGTTGGCTGATGGGTCGGTTCATTGTGTGGTGACTTCGCCGCCGTATTGGGGGCTACGAGATTACGGTGCTGATGGGCAAATTGGTTTAGAGCCTACATACGATGAATATGTAGAAGACATGGTTGGAGTGTTTCGTGAAATCAAAAGGGTTTTACGAGACGACGGAACATTATGGTTGAACCTCGGGGACTCGTACGCTGGCAGTAATGGCAACGGCTACAAACAGTCAATAGCGTCAACGAACGCTTCTAACGCTGGTGGTGAAAACGGAGATTTCCGTCGAAAAATTGGGCGCGACGACGGTGCTCTGAAACCGAAAGACTTAGTTGGTATTCCGTGGCGTGTCGCGTTCGCGTTGCAGGCTGATGGCTGGTATTTGCGGCAGGACATTATTTGGGCGAAACCGAATCCGATGCCCGAATCGGTGACGGATAGGTGTACGAAGTCGCAT
>Ga0105054_10008391_pt1 | contig 13679 bp, 16 predicted proteins | sample BON02_FD_78091 | JGI IMG/M metagenome (GOLD analysis project Ga0105054, IMG submission 78091) | Freshwater microbial communities from Lake Bonney liftoff mats and glacier meltwater in Antarctica - BON-02 (megahit assembly) | ecosystem: Environmental > Aquatic > Freshwater > Ice > Glacier...
ACACATTTGCGTACACGCTCGCTACAGGGTGTGCATATGCGCTCATGTATGTGCATTTTGTTCATTCAGCGTTGGGGAACAAGGGTGGGGGGGTCCAGCTAGTCTATGAGGGCACTTGATGCTTGGCGTGGGGGATTATTTTTGACAGAAGGAGAGTTAAGGGTTTTTTCTGTGTCTTCTCTATTTTTAACGTGGGTGGGAGTGTATGTACGTGTATGCGTGTGTATACGCACGCACACACACACACTGCACAGTTGGGATACTCGGTTGTGAGCCCAGGGGTCAGGATGAGACATCTGGAGGGCCCAAAAAATTCAACTAAATCTCGGCATATATATATTCGCATATGTTTACAAAGACTAACTGCTTTTTTTCCAACACATTTTTTCTCTCGAAAAAGAAAAGCAAAAGATGTGAACGCAAACCACCGATGATTTCAAGACTAAAATAATAGATTTGAGCGCATAGACCCTGAATCAAGGGTACTAAACCACCTTTTATAGCAATAAAAGCAATAATCATCATAACTGCTAGTGATGCTGAATTGCCCGTTGGTACTTGGAGACATGGCTGATTCGATCTCCGATCCTTGTATCGGCAGCAGTGCCACCTCTTCAGATGCTGATAGTGCCTCTGCATATTTTTCTTCTTCCGATTTCTTCGAGCTCATCATTAGGATTGTATCATGACGACATGCCACGCGCTCTATATCACGTGCTCTTTGCTCTCGTCAAGGGGGGGAAGACCCTATCTGGTGATTTTCAAATACGCTCGAGGGGAAGCATGCTTTTATTTCTCAGCATCCAAGCAGAGAAGATCAAGGATTCAAGGGTATGCTGCTTGCAGCACATAGCTTTGATTCGACAAATTCACTGTTTAAAGCACTGGCTACGGCTCATGGACGTTAATGTCAGAGCAGATCAATCTCAACAAGAATAGCAAGGCTCACACGTCTATCATGCCGCGAGCGGCGTTCTCGATTTCAATGGATCCAGCAGAGGCTATCCACAAAATCTGCCAGATGGCTGCAATGGCACTCTAATTGTGTTGTGATTCAAGCTGCCTAACTGGAGTCACACATTGTATGTTCGAAGTCGAAGGAAATCGTGTTTCCTTGATGCCATACCTCACCTGGCATTTCTGACACCAAGGATCTCAAGTTGGGTGCCTTGTCTCCCAACATTCATGCTGGAGTCGTTTTCTTCGGTTCGCTACCTTAAGAAAGACGCCTACGGATCTGAATCCTTCTGTCGAAGAAAAATTGATTGACTGAGGATTTTGAGGACATGCAAGGTAACGAAATTGCGGCGCTGGATCCTTCGCAAGAAGCTGCCGAGGTGTTGACCAGATCTTCAAAGTCTGTTGTTACATAGCAGTTTTGCGGACTCAGAATATTCTCATCCGATGGATTTTGACAGTGAGGTCTTGGTGGCCCTTGCTCATCTTGACAACGCTCCTACTCCTGCTACCATCGTCAAGATTTCACCCATACTGCCTTCATCTAAATCTTCAACATCTGCAATTATGCTCGTGGCGGTTCGAATGATTCATCTGATGAAGATATGGCTTCTTATGAATCAGATTGTGTTAGGATGTGGCCTCAGTGATCCTGTTGAAGTGGGCAAGCGCATACAACACTAACTATAGTGACAGTGATTGTCGCAGTGACGAAGATGAGGATGACGGTGCAAGTCCTGCTTATGCAACACGTTTCTCGGCACACGGCGTGAAATCGCTGATGTGAACTGGCGATGATGATCGCAGCAATCCATCCAATCTTGCACCCAAGATTCATAAGTCTAAGACTTCATTGACAGAACAAGGCCTACGTGCTAACAAGACTGTGTTACTTGATATTGGATACTAGTCTCACGTATCCACCCAGACAAACACAGCAGGGCGCATTTCTCTACAGTAGCAGCTATGAGAGATACGGATGAGTATGATATTGTCAAAGATTTGTACAAGCTTGAGTCTGTGGTAGACAACGTGGTGCACTTCATGACGTTTGAGGACGTGCTAAGTATGTTATCCAGTCATGATAAAAAACAAGCCAGGACACATCAGGCTTGCGTCATACACTGTCTTGCTCGTGCTTCTCACGCAGTTTCCTGTCTTGGTATTGGCAATTTGATGTAACTCCTCTTTTATCCGAAAAGTTTACCGAGCCCGGCGATTACAAGATGTACTGCAAGGCGCCTGATCATTCCGAATGGCTCAAGGCAATGATTAAGGAGATAAAAGAGCTGGAGAAAATGCGCTACTGGAAAGTTGTCGAGTTGTCCTCAGTGCCTCACGGTGCTGAGCTCATTTCTTGCCGTTGGATGTTTAAGCTCAAGTACAGGGATGGAATATACGACCATCATCGTGCATGATCAGTGCATGCCTCGTCGCTATGGGTTACCAACAAGAAAAAGCACGCGACTACTTTGAAAGCTTTGCTCTCACCTGCTCTTACGCTACTATTCGGCTTGTCCTAGCACTCACATCAGTTCTTTGGATCTTGACGCCGTGTGTGCTCTCATTTCAAGCGACCTTGTCGAATTGGAGTGCGTTTACATGAAAGGTCCACCTGGTTACGATATTGGTGATGGAAACTGCTTGTCTGTGCTCAAGTGCATTTATGGCCTCGTGCAAGCTCCTCGCCAATATTACATGTTCTGTCGTGAAGTTTATCAGAAGGCTGGTATGAAGCAGCTTGAGAGCGATGAGTGTGCCCGAGTCTTGACTCGTTACGTCTCCAGCATCATCGGGCAACCATCACTCACGAATGGGAATCTGCTTTTCAACGACAAATTTCTCTGCATGGAAATTGTGCCTTTGCAGATGCAGGTGTACAGATCGTGCTGTCATCTAGTGGCTGCTATGATTTTGGTGATGTATGTTGATAATAACGGTATCCATCACAACTTTGAGGATTTGGTGCAAGAATTGAGGAAGTCTGTCAAGCAAAATGGTCGCATTAATTTGCAACGTGAAAGAGAGCTCGACTGGTTTCTATTGGTTCGCTATACTTACAACAAGATCACTGGCGCTGTCGGTTGTAGCCCAGAGGCTTACATTTTCGCTTGGTCAAGAACGGCATGGCATGCCGTTCTTGACCAAATGCTAATGCTTGCAAGCTGCTGATGAATCCAGGCTCGACCTTGACTCGCTTCACGTCCTTGACACGCCTGATAAAATCGTTGTGCATGCTTATGCAGCGCTGATTGGCGAGCTTCTCTACATCGCTATAAACACCATGCCTCAGCTCAGCTACTCCATGAGCTCTCTTGCTAGGTACATGTCCAAGGCGACGCCGGCACATCCGCGGCTTACCTATGCTAAGGTGGAGTTGCGTTATCTTACTGGGATCAAGAAAAGGCAGCTCACGTGGTTTGGACAACGGGTATCTTGGCCTCATATCTCAGGCGAAATTTTGGCCTTTGTCGACTCTAGCAGACAACATGAATTAAAAACATGATGGAAATAGAACTTTGTGGAGGATGAGGTCCGCGGCCAAGTGCGAGTGCGAACCACAGACAAAGTGGATGAGGCCTGCCCCAACGCGGATGATCGAATGATGCCTGTGCGATACCGCAGCGGCTACCACGTCATGAGCTAGCGTGGATTTGGACGGATTTCTTGAGTGAACAGCGTCGTGAAACTAATCTCGTCGAGACAGCAGCAGGGCGGGCGGCAAACAACAGCCTGCACGATGCTTTGCGCAAGACTCAAGATAAGTTCGCAATAGTTTCCATGGCAAAGAAGTTCCTGCAGCGTTGCATGGTCGTGCATGCACGGGTGCATGTGCATTTTTTGCGGAGAGTATGCATGCATTTTGACAGGTGTTGTGAGCACCACGCATGTGTTGGTGTGTACGTTAAACAGGTGTTGTGTGCATCAACGTACACATTTGCGTACACGCTCGCTACAGGGTGTGCATATGCGCTCATGTATGTGCATTTTGTTCATTCAGCGTTGGGGAACAAGGGTGGGGGGGTCCAGCTAGTCTATGAGGGCACTTGTTGCTTGAATAAAAGCAATTATCATCATCAACAAGCGCAGTTCCATGGCTGAGTATCTGTTCGTCAACAATGCGACCTTTTCATGGCGTGCCACCCTCTTGCAGATCATTGCGTTAAGCACTACTGAAGCCAAGCTTATGGCTCTGGCTAGTTTCTGTTGTGAAACTGTGAGGCGTAAACATGCTCTCGAGCTAGGTTTTCCGCAACTCAAGCCTACTGATGTTTACGAGGCCAACACTGGTTGCATTACTCTTGCTAACACATGCACCTTCGTGGTTGCAGTAAGCACATTGCTCTGCGAGTATGCTTTATTCAGTATCTCATTCTGGACGGATTAATCAACGTTAAACAATGACCCATTACAGCGCAGATTGCAGACATTGGCAAGTTGAACAAACGCACTGCCTCGTATACCAATGCAAACTTTACGGATCAGATTTTCGGCGACAAGCACGTGGCAACAAAAGATTCATCATTCGGCCTGTCCTAAGCCACGTGTGTCTGCTATCAACTTTGATTTGGTTTGCTTGGTTAGGATGCTTTGTATTTTCCTCTTCTTGTCTTGCTGTGCGTCTGCATGATTGCTCAATGTAGGCTGTTTGGCTTCTGAGCAAGGGGGGGGAATGCGCATTGCTTTAGCAACTACGATTATCTGTTATTTCTGAGTTATTTTTGAACACATGCTTTATGCTCGTACATCTCACATGCTTGATTATGATGATGATACAAGTGAGGGGGGTTGTCAGAGTCAGCCCGTGACACTGACATGTGTGACTGCTCTAGCCTCAAGAGCATCATACAGACTCTAGATCTCATCTTTTGTTTCCAATGTGTAATCTATACCTTGAGACGTACATGGGGTTTCATGTACAGTCTCTTATGTTTTCATGGTGACAGGAGTCACAGGAGAGGTACTTTTCCTTCGTCCCTTAAAACGTTTCACGTTGAAGGATTTGCTTGAGTTTCAAGATCGACCTTGTGAGCCGTTTGGACCAACACTTGCAACGTCAGCTTACGGCTGCGTTCAACATCTGCAACAAAACAAGACCAAAGAGAGCAACGCAGCGCAAGATTGTGCTGCGGGCTGGCGCTACTAAAGGTGGGCGTCTGGCGACATATATCGTTGATTCAAGTAAAGGCTGAGCTCACTGCTCCAAGGGCCATTTAATAGTGCCTTTCTCTTGTCTTCATTCAGCAGTCCTTGGGGCAACCCCCTCCATGTCTGCCAACCTTTGCCATAGAGAACACATTGACTCTATTTCAACCCGCGTCAAAAATAGAGAAGACACAAGACAATATCTCTTTCTCTCTGTCTGTCAAAAATAACCCTCCACGCCAAGCGACAAGTGCTATGCATAGACTAGTTGAACCCCCCCACCCTCGTCCCCCGACGCGAATGAACAAACTGCGCATACACGAGCGTATGTGCACACCCTGCGGTGATTGTGTCGCAAATATTTACGGAGAAATCAAAAATACCTGTGGAATGTACACACCTGTGTGCACTGTTTAGTGCATACTGCGCTCACCGCAAAAATGCACATACACCCGCGCAAGCACGCCTGTGTGACGGTGCAGTAACTTCTTCACCATGCGACCCGACCCATCTTGCAACTTGAGCTCTGCCAAAGACACCGTCAGAATCCACGCCAGCCCAAAGCGCAGTCGCAGCTGCGTTTTTACACAGGCATCATCTGATCATCTGCGTTCGTGCGGGCCCCATCTAGTTTGTCTATGGTTCGCACTCGAAGCTTGGCCACGGAGCCTATCAATCACAGAATTCTATTTCCACCATCGTTTTCGCGGGGTTCTACGTTCACACCTCTTGCTTTGCTTTTTCGGAAGGACAAATGTGTTAAAGAAAAAAAGCAGTCAGTCCAAGATGTCATCTCGCCTCCCAATATATAAGTACACATGTGTAATTTGTGCACATATACGAGTACACATATACGAATACACATGATGAGATTTAGTCCGTCTATATTCTTCCGGCCCCTCAGGTGTCTCGTCCCGACCCCTGGGCTCACAACCGAGTACCCCATGTGCAGTGTGTGTGTGTATATACACACATACACACACATACACTCCCACACATGCGTGTGTGTGTCATCTTTTTTTTAAACGGGAGCCCACTGCTCTTGCCACTGTTCCCACCTATCTACGCATTTTTCCATCTCCTCTGCAGATCGCTCAGCATCGAGCTTCCAGCAAAGCTACTCAGTAGTAGACTATTTCTTATGGAGTAATAAAAGCAACATCAATCAAACTGAGCATTTCTCCATGCCCTCTGCAGATTCCTCATAACCGGGCCACTCACTGTACAAAGCCGTCGGGTGCAGCCTTCACAAACAAGCATGTGTGCATCTGTGGCTCCGAGGCCTGACGTGACATGACTAAAAAAGATAGAATCATCCGCAGTTTATTTCTTCACTCGGGAAGACAAGGGATGGGAGTGACAAGCCTGACAAGGCTGAGCGTATGCTCGGACAGTGCGACACCTATCTGTAAAAAAACGTTGGTCAATTTGCTCGGCGAATCGCTGGTGTTGCTCACTATGTTGATCAATGTCCAGTGTACTATACTATGCGTACCAGTGTTTGCATTTGTTCTCGAAGACGGAGCTAGTGCAGGTACAGGTACCTAACAATGTCGTATGCCTTCTGAATTTGTGAATGCGGAAGATATATCATAGAAAGAGTACATGGATCTGAAAGAAATGTCCCACATAATACGTGATGGAAAACGACGCAACTGTGTGAAATAACGATGTATATAAAAATCGTCCAACAAAAAAGTCTGTGTCTGTTTGCAGAACATATGTGGAATTTGTAAAATCCTCCACAGTGTCAACATGAGATTCTACATGAAGTATTCAGATGGAAGACACAAAAGTGATTTCATTTGGGTGATGAATGTCACAAAAGTGATTTCAAAATTCAAGAAGAGTGATTGCAAAAAGATCTTGAAACAGTCGTCGAACAAATACAAAAATTGAAGTGTCTTGAGATTCACAACCCTCGTTTTGCAGTGATAAAGGTGGGTTGTCACCACCCAAGAAAGAAAGGAAAAAAAGTGATACCCTAAGACACAAGAAGTTATTCGATCATTTGGCTTGTGACTTTTTGTTGTAAACGCATAAATATATCCTACTCCTCATTACTTATCACTGTTCGTCAATACTCGTTGGATTCTATCTTGAGTGTTTCTCATCATGTCTTGCTAGCATTCATGAGGACTCCTATTAATAAGAAGTACTCTTACTCATTAGAATTTTCAATGCACACTCATAAAAAAGATCAATCTGTCCACAGGTAACAGTCTGTCGCTTGTGAAAATGTCAGACAATTCTTAATAGATACATAGATAGTCAGTCGGATGGAAGATAGATCAATGCATTTATTATTGCTCATAAAAGACATAATGTAGTAGTTTTGTTTGGAACTCTTAAGGTGCAGTCTTTAATGCTCACCGGATTGAGAGATTGTGATTTGCTGATTGTTGTCACATCTTCTACTTTTCTCAAAAAAAAAGACATGTTAAAAGAAAAAAACAGTTAGCCCAGATCATCAAAACCCGCAGCCAAGCATATATATAGACAAATGTACTTTGTACACCTATACAGTCTACATGTATACTGCGCTTTGATCGATCTGTGTTTCTCTGGCTCTCCAGGTGTCCATCCCACATCTAGGCTCACATCAAGTACCCAAGTAGTTTGTGAGTGTGTACGCGAGTATACAAGCACACACACACCCACCACCCTAACACCCGCAAAAATAGAAAAATATTCAAGACAAAACCCCTATCTCACCCCTACCAAAACATAGCCTCCCACACCAGTAACAAGCGCTATCCATGAACAAGTTGAGAAAAACTCCACTTCCAATCCCCCCACACACACGCATGCAAGGGTTAAGAAACACCTGTGATACACGCGCATGTAGTAGGGAGATTGAACAGTACAAATAAACAAAATGCGCCTACACGAGTGCACATGTACACCCACACGTGTGTTTATATAAATGTATATGAATACATATACACAGACATACATATATACATATACATACATATACGCATGCACCTATACACGCAAACATGCACACACATATACATACGCATGCATATGCACACGTATGCACAGTTAGAAAATCTTAGTAACAAAGCCTCAACGTGTCAAGCTATATCATAGACGCACATACGCATCCATATAAATATGCATGCATATACACATATATATAAATATACACATATGTACACAACCTGCAGCGAGTGTGTTCGTAGATGTGTACGTTGGTGTAAAAACACACCTGTGTAACTTACACACCTGCCCATGCACTAGTGCCCAAAAAACCTGTTCCAAAGTGCATGCAAAACTCACTGCAAAAAGAATGCACCTACAAACATATTCATATGCATACATATGCACACGAACACACATGCACATGCATGACACTTTCCACACGCTGAAGCACTGATACTGAGACAAACAATCTATGCACAAATATGCGTACACATACACATACACATGTGTATAAAATGTACACATATGTACACAACCTGCAGCGAGTGTGTTCGCAGATGTGTACGTTGGTGTAAAAACACACCTGTGTAGCTTACACACCTGCCCATGCACTTGTGCCCAAAGAACCTGTTCCAAAGTGCATGCAAAACTCACTGCCAAAAAAATGCACACATATACATACCTACAAACATATTCATACGCATACATATGCACACGAACACACATGTGCGTTTTCACCTTGATCATCAATGGTCCGTTCTTTAGTCTTTGTCACCCCCCCCCCCCCCAGGGGGCAAAAAATGATTTATCAGCACCTGCGGAAAGCCTCGAGATAAAAAAAGACAAAAAAAAGAAAAAAAAAATATTCATACCCAAAATATGCCAACCGAACACACTTTTGCGTTTTCCCCCTGTACACCAATGGTCCGTTTTTTATTTTTTTTCCCCCCCCCCCCCCCCATGGGTCAAAAAATTATTTGTCAAAGGTGACTAAATCCTTCAGTACGAAAAATGACGAAGATGAAGAAAATAATCGATTCTCCTGTGTGGAGTGGCAGCGAAAAGAGGGTACGAAGAAGCAAAGAAGAACCTGTGTGAGCACCTTCGAGGAACAAGCGATGGACAGGCACATTCCAAATATGTCGGTGTGCGACAAAGATTTTTTTCATGTGCGAATGTTCACAGAGGCCTTCCTTAGTAACGAACTGGAAGTTGCCCAAATCAGAATAGATCACCGAGCAGTTTGAGATCTAAGCTCGGATTGAATCATTTTGTATACCCATAAATCCCCTTTTTGAATGCCTGTGTGATGAAACTTTATTTGTTGATGGGATTAGCCATATTCATGCGTACATGATTCGAAACCCCTAATTAACACCTGGAAGAAGCCCAGATCAGAATTGATAACAGAAGTATTTGAGACATGTACAGTCTGATTGAGTCATACCTCTGCCCTCGCACAACAATTCATGACACTGATGATGAGGGGAAGTACATTCAAATATGTTTATAAACCTCTGATTGACAACTGCAAAATATTTAATTCAAAACATATAACAGAGCTGTTTTAAACTTATCGAGTCCGTTTCAGTCGTCTCGGCGTATTACATGTTCACATTTCCCAAGGCGGGGGGGTATGCCACGGACATGTATTTTTCATCTTGTTCGTTTGTAAACACACGCCAGCCTTTGCCACGTGGCATAGGGCTCCCGTGAAAGATTTCAGCCCAGCCTCAGTTTCTTCAAACAATGTTTTCCTGTATAGGCTTCTTTTCTTGTTCCAGCCTGCTGTTCTCAATGCAACCGTTTTTTAATAGACCCAACCGACTGTAAATTAGACAAATAAACAGATGAATCAATCAATCGACTAGTGGATACTGGCGCTTGTAATGAAGGCGGACAACACAAATGGCTATGTTTCACAAAAGTCGCCAAAACTATGATCGATTGTTCGGTTGCAGTGCGACTTGTTGTGTTGGTATGAGTCTGTCGCCAAAAAGCAAAGTCCGCTCAGGCTGCCTGCGGGAAGTAACTTTGTCGGATGCGCTGCCTACAGCCGCGGAAGCGCCTGTTTGTGTGTGTGTGTCACGTTGTCAGCGGAGAGCGTTTGCCCTTTGTGTGCCCTCGTTCTCAGACTCAAGTAAATGGAAGCCAAAAACTAAGATACCACTGCTTTGTCGTCATCAAAGGGCGCTAGGGAAAGTGGTGCTGTTGCATCTTCATTTTTTTCCAGTGTCTCTGATATACTGACAAGTGGAGTCATGAATGATGTGTTAATGGTGGTGCCCAGGTGCCTGGAAGATAGCTGCGGCTCGCTTCCTTCAAGCTCAGCAATATGTATATTGTAGAGAGGGCTCGCTACTTCAATGTGCGGTTGTTTGCTGTTTAAGTTGGTGGCCGCCTGTACCGCCCCGTGCTTCATAGAGGACAATGCGTGTTCCTGCATGTTGAAGCGAAGCCTCGGAGTGTGTGATTGATTCAGGGTGTGCGCGTGCATGGTCTGCGTTGACATGGGTTGATCATGATGCGTGTCTGCCTGAATAACACGTGCGAAACTGGCCTTTTGTGTGTTGAGCATGACGGAGTGTTGCTGCACCTTTGCATCCTCTCGTGCAGGTTCGAAGCTTGCCTCCACATTATCCTTGTTGCCGGCATGGTGATTTGAAACGTGGGTCGGCATAAGAGGTGCGGCTAGAAATAAGGTAGGCTGGCATCGGTTCAATGTCGTCATTACGTCAAATTCTTCGCCAAACACAGAGTTTGAATCGGCTGCCCGTGTGCCCATGCATCCAGAAATATGTCCACCCCATTTTCTGCCTCTGTCAGTTTGTATGTTTGAGCCTGGATGTGTGTTCAAGGAAGGCTGGGTTTGAACAAACGGTAAGTTTGTTCTGGGGGCTGGACTGGGGGCTGGCCCCCCCATCAAATCCAAAAAGTGGAAAGAAATTGGCACTGGTGAGAGCCCTGGCAGCGGCATACCCATCGCCCTGCTTTGCATACTGGGGAGTGCATCAGGTAGGCCCGACAGAATGGACCTGCCAGTCTCCAGGCTATGCGCAGGGACAATGCCGCCGTGCCGGCTGCTGAGAAGAGAGGGCAGTGACGGCAGCACCACGGATTTCGACTTATGCTTGTAAACCGATGGCATGCTAGATCCATCCGCATGGCAGCGTTCATCTGCATGCAGCTCTCCTGTTTTAGAGGAGCTTGTCTGGCCATCGGCATTCATGTCATCAGGCTCTTGAGCCAAGGCCTGTTTCGTTGTTCAAACGTAAATCTATTAGTGACACGGTGATGTGCAAAGAGCGGCAATGGCAACCAGTAAAATAGGATACCTCACACGCGGCAGAAAAATATGATCAAAGGTGAGTTTGGTGAACAATTGGATTTTGATTTTTTTGGCGGATTGCAAGTCGGGTTTGGTTTGCTCTGTTTTGGAGTGCAGCGTCGCAATCTGAATGTTTTGCACATGTCGGATTCAAAAGAATCCAAATCATCCAAAAAAATTGGTTTGGACCTGTGTGGCGCGGAAGCTCTGCCAGCCTGGGCTAAAGCCTATCGCAAGCCGCACGCCCAGACACCACACACACTGTGACACGCGGGAGCACGGAGGTGACTGTTCAACACTCCTATTACCTTGCCTTGCCTACGGTATGGCCAACGATTGATGCCGAGCTTGCGACACACTTGCTTGAAGGCAGTCAGTGAGATGCCGAACGACGCAGCTGCGTCCTTTTGGGGCAGATTAAACTGCGACTCTACTGCCTTGAGGCCCAGTTTCAGCGGTGGACGACCACGTGGTTTTGGCTCAGAGTTTGCTGCGCCCTGCTCTCCCTCGTGAAGTTTTCGGCGAGGAAAGATGCGAATGCCGCCATCTGCGTTCCCATCGTTCCCATCTTGCACCGTACTGTGGTCAGCGCGGCTGTTCATGCGCCCATGCTTCAATGGTGGACAAGCTTTGATACAATGGACTACAGCACAGTGCCCCAACTTCGCCGGCAAGAGCAGGCATCCTTTGCTCGCGGGGAAGGTCGCAAAAATTAGATTCAAACAGTCGCAAAGATATAAATTGTTACTCGCATCAGAGACGCAGGAGACAATCAATCGTAGATTCTTCAAGTACAACCGCCTAGTCTATCGAAGCGTGTTTCCCCTCTTTTCACACCTTAATTCAATGCGCAATGAGCGATGCTCCTGTGTCACCCTGCACCTCACTGATCTACCCTGCAGAGACTCGGAGCCAGAGAGCACGATTCGAAAGAGAGCGAAATAGCACTTTACTAGTGGTAGAGAGTGATTTACTACAGCGTTTTTTTGGAACTAAGATGAAACTCATAGTCGTATCTTACCTGCGCCTCTCCAATCCATCAGAAGGACACCGTGGGCTACAAAAGCAAACAGACGCAGTAGCCGAGGCAACTGTGCCACGATGTCTCTTATCACTATCACTCTCCTGCTTTGTGCGGCAATCGCTGTGAACGCCTTTTCGCCTGTCCCAACCTCACTGCGCTCTTCCAACATTGTTGGCAACTTTGTGAACGGCAAGAGCATCTGCGCAACGGCCATTCCGACTTGCGCAGGCGACAGGATCACGCTGCGCGCCATACAGCGCGAGGGCTCGCAGTCGGACTTGCTGTCCTTGGTTGGTGATGTGAAGCCGCGGGTCGAAAGTGCCAAGAGCGTCATTAGTGACAAGAAGCAAAGCGACGAGTCAGTCGCCGATGCCAAGGATGCCTTTGCGCACTTTGACAACTGGGATGCCTTTGCTTGCGTTGGCAATTCGGATGCTACGGATGCCTTTGCTCGCTTTGACAATTGGGAGATGGCGAGCGACGAGTTTTCGAATTAAGAGTTTTTAGTATGTGAGTTCATTACTCAGATACTTGTACATTAGCGATGGGATGGTCTCTAACCATCTCATGCGCCACACACCGACACACAATCTGCAAAAATTCAGCTGTTACCAAAAAATGCGCACATTACGAGGGTATAACTGTATGCGCACACTTACTCGTATCATATGTACAATCCTGTCCACCCAGGGCGATTCTTTCTTTTTATTTTACTCGTTGAATCGAATAAAATCAGTGTACAACAACCTCAAGTGTTTTCGTGTGAACGCATTTATACAGCTGTATGGTGCAATTTGTGTTCAATTTCACACAGGTTTACAAATAAAACACACACAGACTGGGCAGGCTCACTTCCTTGCTATGCTCAACAGCCAGAAATTACAAAATACCTATTCTCTTTCTCCCTCACAAGACCCCTTCACTGAGGGGAAAGATGAAAGGGCTATCCTCTCTCCCTTCTTGATCTGGCGGTCTGGCTGTCTGTCTATCAAGGAGTCAGCAATGGAGCCTCGTGCGCGCACACGCACACAACCATGATAAAACCTGCAGAGGACTTGCTACCGGGCTTGTGTCCTACTTGAAGGCTTTAGGATGTGATTATGATAGCTGAGTAGTTTTATTATGAGATGGCCGCGACCAAAGTCTCGGCCAAGTTCTGGACTTGTATCAAACTATGCAAATTTACTGACAGTGAAAGATGCAAAAGTACGACGATTTGATACTTTTTGTTAATGGTTGGCAGTCTTTTGGCAGATAATAGTAAGATAATAGTATTAAGTATCCAGGACCATCTTG
>Ga0105054_10008395_pt1 | contig 13675 bp, 14 predicted proteins | sample BON02_FD_78091 | JGI IMG/M metagenome (GOLD analysis project Ga0105054, IMG submission 78091) | Freshwater microbial communities from Lake Bonney liftoff mats and glacier meltwater in Antarctica - BON-02 (megahit assembly) | ecosystem: Environmental > Aquatic > Freshwater > Ice > Glacier...
CAATTTCTGACTTCCCATAGTAAACAAAAACTCAATATATAATTATTTCCCCAATGAAATAGAATAGAAACTAAATATCAAAATATCTAACCAGAACCCTCCTCTTCTACGGAAGCTTGAATGAAAGAAAGTTGCACGTAAGTGTTAGCGTGCAGTCCGGTGGATTCGTTATCCTTTAAGGTGTACAATGCAGTCGGATCTTTCGTCTCTGGTCTTGAATCAAGAAACTTTTGTAGCATAGACGCTGCTTTACTCGTTCCCACAACCACACTTTCTGTCACAAACACCTCCTCCATTTAAATTCAATGAGGAGAGCCCCCCCATAAACCGTGTACTCGTTTATTCGCGAAATGCCCTGTTAATTCAACGATCACTTCACGTCTACACCGACGATGTACATTGCCTAGGTTTCAATGAATAGTGGATGGTGTGTTCAAAGAGACAGTTTTAATACCTACAAAGCTTGCGAATGGGAAATACGAGGAGCTTGACTTGTCGACAATTCTATCTATATCTATGCGAATCTTGGAGAAATACTTAAAGAGGCTGAGATTCATTCTGAATTGCCTTTGGTCTTGGCTCCGTAATAATATTGGTGAAATGAAATGCACCGCAAGGTGATGGATGACCTCTGTATTTCATCGAATTCATTAAGAATCCTGGATTGGATGCAATTTCGAAATCAATCTTCTATTATTTAGTTTAATCCTAAATTGGTGATGTGCCCAAATCGAATCATACTGTACATGCCAAGTAATGTACATCGTCAAATTCAAATCGAATTTTCAAAGGAAACAATCAATTTAGGATAGTTCCCCCTCACAATACCAGATATAGGTCGGAAAGAGAAAACGAATCCAACATTATCATGATCAAGTCACCACTTTGCGAACTGTTGGGTATCCGCCACCCGATCTTATTGGCGGGCATGTCCAAAGTTTCAAACCCAGAGCTTGCTGCAGCTGTAAGTTACTCATTAGGAACTCTCGAAAATTGCTCATTGTTGTTTTCAGGTGACAAATGCTGGTGGACTTGGAGTTATTGGAGGAGTTATGAAATCGCCGAAGCAGCTGCGAGCCGAAATCCAGCTTTTAAAATCCTTGCTAGATGACAAAGATGCACCCTTTGGTGTGGATCTACTTCTGCCACAAGTTGGAGGCAACAATGCCCGGGCCACCAACTCAGATTACACGAAAGGCCAGGTACGTACTAGTTCAACTGAAACTTCCAAAAGCTAAATGTAAATTTGAAGCTTCCTGAATTGATTGACATCATCATAGATGAGAAAGCGTCTTTGTTTGTCTCAGCCGTAGGAGTGCCTCCGCAATATGTCGTAGACAGGCTTCATGGAGCAGGTACGTATTTATTAAAGAGCTTGTCGAATATTTACCCTGGTAGGTATTCTCGTTGCTAACATGGTGGGCATGCCGAAACACTGCATCAAAGCACTGGAGATCGGAGTAGACATTATCATTGCACAGGGCTATGAGGCCGGAGGACATACAGGAGATATAGCTACGAGCGTGTTGGTACCTCAAGTGGTTGACGCATGTCGCGGTCGGGTATCAGTGTTGCATGGAGGACCTATTCAAGTGGTGGCAGCTGGTGGTATTGTCGATGGGAGAGCTATGGCTGCAGCATTTGCAATGGGTGCAAAAGGTGTCTGGGTTGGAACTCGTTTCATTTGTGCAACAGAATCAGGAGCCACCCCCATGCATCAACGACTTGTGCTGGAGAATGGAATTGGTGATACTTGCAGAAGTACTTTATATACCGGTCGCCCTGTGAGGTGCTTGAAAACCCCGTTGAATCAGGAGTGGGAAGGCAAACGCAGAGAGGAAATGCTGGCAATGCAAAAGAAAGGAGTCGTAGTTTACAAGCACTTGGTGCAGCAAGCAAGGAATAAAGGAGAACACTTTGATATTGCTGGAACATTCCCTCAATACATGGGGCAATGCATAGGATCTATCAAGAAAGTCATGCCTGCAAAAGACATTATTGATGAGATGATGTATGATGCGTGTCAAGTGATGCAAGAAAATGCTGCTCTGGTATCCAGAATATAGCTACCGGTAACTAAATGATATTATAAAAAAATACTACGCTTGTTATTGATATTAGTGCCTAAATAGAATACCGTTCTACTATGCAAGAAAAGTTAGTATTGCAATGTCATTGTGAATTGTGGTGTATCGAAGTCGGCTGGAGAAGGTAACGTAAGGACGACAAGAACGATAGCGACAATGGATAGAACTGTAGTGATTGTAGCTGCAAATATGTACCATTTGGCAGCCTGGACACGTTCTTGCTTCATTTTTTCCGACCAGATGAGTCCAAATAACAAAGGAATGGAACAAAACAAAACCACGAGATCCCCACAGGCAAGCTTCGGGAAACTCAGAACAACCAATCGAAAACCAAACCACGAAATCAACAGTACCCATGTCACCACCGTAGCCACGTGTAAAAATGGGTTCGGTCCGCCGCCATAGATATCGACTGTGAGGGTTTCCCCTTGAATGCTCAATATACCGAATATTCGAGGCATTTGAGATCCTTGATATACTGTTCGATCGATTTGCTCATGCTCCCATTTTGGATTTGGCAATGCGTCCAAACCACTGCAACTAACTTCGTACAAATTAGGAGCCACTTCAAACACTCCCGGAGCATGAGTATCACCTGAAAGAAGCACCACACCCCTAATGTTGTTTTCAACGATGAAATCTATTAGATTGTCTCGTTCTGCAGGACATTTCTCTTGTTTTTCTAGACCAGTCAATCGTTCACAATTAGGGCAACCACAATTCCATCCACCATTGGCATCAGGGTCATTTCGTGTGAATGGTACTGGACTTACAACAAACTTCCAGGTCCTGCCTACTGTGTTGTTCTGCTCGACCAGCCATTGAGTGACATCATCATATTGCTGCTGCCCAATGATCAGACCCTGGGATTCATCGCGATGATACCGTGTATCAAGAACATAGAACCCGGTATCACCAGAATCGAACGAGTACTGGTATCCAAATGTGGTTCTTCCTGGAGGGTTTGCGTCGCCTAAGTACCTGTTCCAACTCTTCACAGCTGCTTTGAACATCTCAGTCTCGTTCCCTTCTTGGTAATCATTTGTAATCTCGTGATCATCGTACATCCAAAATGCAGGAATTTGTGCTAAGGCGTTCTGGACAGATGCTCGATTGAAGGTGGAAAGATATTCTTGTGCATAGTATCCAAGATTAGAACCAAATCCCCATCCAGCATACCCAACTCCCCAAGGAACATCTGCATAAATGTAATCTCCAACAAACATCAAGAAATCGGGCTGTTTATCTGCAATGTGATTGTACCCGAGTAGCTCGGACCCTCCAAGTCCTGTTTTATGAGTTTGGGTACAACTTGTCAATGCAAAAGAGAATTGGGTCGTAGATATATCGGTCAAACTAGAAGAAGGAAGGGTTTTAAACTCCCCAATGGGACCAAATGTAGAAGCACCATTGGCACTGTAAAAGACTGTCTCGATTTTGTATTCTGTCGCGGGTTCCAAATTCAACACACTTGCTTGAACCATGTAATCGTTCGAAGCATCCACAATTCCAGTTACTTGATCAAGAAATGTGCCATTAACATAAGAGCAAATCACTTTATAGGTGTTTGCTTCTGCTGCTCGGAAATGTGTTTTCACGCTGGTAGCTTGTAAATCTCCAAAAGTTATGAAAGAAAGTTCCGGGAACGAAGCCCACATTGGTTGAAGGATATAAACCGTGGAAAGAACTAGCAGCACTGTATTGATAAAGCAATGGCAAACTGCCAGTCGCTTCGTTACCGCTCTTCTCGGGGACACCACGTATTCAGGTTGTCGTTCTGATTTAGCTGATGCAGTGTCTACTACTGCTTCTGTATCTACTACTGGGGCTAGTTCTCCTTTAGCTGCTTCGGTATCTTCTACTGGAGCTAGTTCTGTGCTCAACTCGCTGTCTTTCTGTGGCAAAAAAGCTCGAAGAAGAAATGCTGGAACCACAACGAGGTAGGCCAGAGCACCTATGCCATATATGAGCACTTGGTTGAGCACGAAGATAGCCCATGCGATGATAACCGGAAGTGCAATGATAGAAAAGAGAATCACCATCTTAATAAGAAATCGTAGCACTCTATTCTCAACAAGAGATCGTCGAGGAAAGAACCTGTAGCTATCCGAGTTGCTGGAGTAGATTTCATGTTCTTCCTCCAATTCTTGATCCGCAGCCCATTGACTAACACGGCCTTGGTACATTTCATGAAACTTGTTGGGCATCCATCGGAATCCATTACTGTTGCTCATTGGAACTATCAAAGTTATCGTTTTGGATACGAATATAGTTTTGTAAAAATCTGAATTGGAAGTGTGCATAGAGGTACACAAGAGATTTAGTAGTGATTACCCTAACAGTCAATACTGTATGTTAGGATGTACTACGCGTGCAAATAATCCTTTTAGAAAATGTTTTTGTTTTATTTATGAGTTTCTCATTGGTTGATCTCCATCTGGGGCTGGATTGGAATTATTTCCTCGAGACTAAAAGCATCAAAAACTGAACTAACACGACAATAGCAAAAAAACGTACCTGGTTGTTTACTGCCGCTGAAATTTCTAGCATGCCCAGCATCAGTTGTCCACTAATAAGAGCTTGGGCCAGAACTGGTTTTTCGCTAAATAGTTGAACAGCGTAAGCATTATCTGTTTTAATAAGGTCTTTCATTTCGCTAATCATGTCATAAATTTCCAAAATGGGCATTTTTTTCAGAGCTGTTTCGATTTGTTTCTTTACTTCCGCCGATAATCTAAAGACATCCTCTGTTTGGTTCTCGGTATTGCTATTTCCTTCGGCACTATCTACTTTAATTCTCCTTCCAGTTATCTCCTGTTGGTCTAAACTATTAATCGCAGTCCTTGCATGGATTTCTTCATGAAATTCACAAAATCCAAACCCTTTAGGAAGACCTGATTCACGATCCACCACCAGTCTGGATAGTGATTGCATTAGATACACTTTCATCACTAACAAAACAAGTTTGGCTTACCTGAAATTCTTCACAGGACCTATTTGTCTAAACATTTCTCGCACTCGCTCTTCACTGACATCGAAGGGAATGTTTCCCACTATAATCATTGGTTATCATGCATTCCATTCAGTCGCCTGTCTACTCACCGAACACCGTACGCTTGTTCGCCAACATCAGTTGGATTTGAAAAAAAAAAAAAGCTTCGAGGAACTTCATAATGTGAAGTGCAAGAAACAGACCGAAACCTATTCATTCATCTTTCAACGATGTCGCGAGTATGGGCTTTTTACAATCATGGCAGAAAACATTTCAACAGACGAGGATGGCTGGCAGCGAAGCCATTACCTCTTGAAGATGTAAACCTCTCTGGAAAGGTGTTTGTTATCACGGGTGCGAACTCCGGCATAGGCAAGATGCTCACTGGATACCTTTTCTCCAAGGGTGCCAAAGTGTACATGGTGTGTCGTGACGAAGGTCGAGGACTAGCAGCCAAGGCCGAGATAGAAGAGGGCCCTGACACTTTTGGTTCATTGGAAGTGCTGATTGGAGATTGCGCCGTGGCTTCTGACGTCAAACGCCTGGTCCTGGAATTGGAAGGCAAGGAGGCCGCCATAGATGGTCTGGTATGCAATGCTGGTGCTTTGCTCAATTCTAAAAATATGACATCCGAAAATGTCGAGTCTACTTTTGCATGCCACTTTTTAAACGGGACGTACTTGTTCGGTCAGTTGGCCATGCCGTTATTGTCCCGCAGTAGCGCTGGTCGTGTGATTGTTGTCACCAGTGGTGGTATGTATACTAGCAAGTTGGCTCCATGGAATCTATGCATGTCTGGCGGCGACCAATATGACGGTCAAGTTGCCTATGCCAGAGCCAAGCGGGCCCAAGTCACGTTGTGTGAGGTTTGGAAAGACAAATTCGACGCCACTGTCCCGACAGTGTCTTGTCATCCTGGGTGGTGTTTGACCCCAGGAGTCAAGTCTGTTTATGGCACCATCGGACAATGGTTTTTATCACCGCTACGATCCGAGTGGGAAGGCACTGCAGGCATAGCATGGCTTTGTGTTTGCCCGATTAGTGACCTATCCAATGGCGAACTTTATCTTGATGGAGTGACCCAACCGAAGCATCTTCATAATTCGACAAAACCTTCTGACGATGACGTGGAACACTTCGTAACATCACTCAAAAATATTGCTTTGCATTGATGGAGCTGCCCAATCGAAACATCTTCATAATTTGACTTATTCTTCCGAAGATGAGGAACAACATCTTGTAAAATCATTCAAATTAGAATTTAAATATCTCATGGAGTTTCCATTCGAAACCTCTTCATAATTCTACAGAACTTTCCGAACACGAGATGCAACATTTTGTAAATTCATTCAAAAGTATCGCTTACATCTCGATGGAGTTACCCAATTGAAACATATTCATAAATCAACAAAACCTTCGGAGGATGACCTTGCGACAACAACCATTTTTTCGAGCCCGCTTTTCATTTTTGAAAGGACCCGACAAAAAAAATGTCGTCTGTCACGGTTTTCAGTGTTGAGCACGCACTCAGCGCTCGGGCGTCATGCAAGAAGTGCAAGCAGAAACTCGAAAAGGGAGTGTTACGATGGTGCAAAAGAGTGGAAGGGGAGGATTTTGGGACTATGAAGTCTTACTTCCACGTCGGTTGCTGTCCTGCGCCTGTGCGAAAGGTGCTGGACATTAGTGAAGTTGAAGGACTGGAGGATATTTCGGTAGAAGAACGCGAGTCAGTAGCACAAGCACTGGTTAATCATTACAAACCGAAAGAGAAAGTCAAGCGTGGACACCCTGATCTGGAAGTGGAGTTCAAAACGTCGTCGAAGAAACAGAAGAAGCAAATGGACGACGATGGTGTTATTGTTGATGTTGATGATATAACTGTTGAGTTCTCTAAAAAATCAGTTGCTGACCTTAAGGATTTATTGCGCATTAATAAACAGATGATCAGTGGAACCAAGAAGGAATTGGTGGTGCGAGTGACAGATGGCGTGAAGAACGGTCGCTTACCAGTATGTCCTGCATGTGGTCATGGCATTTTGAGGCTATCGAGCAGAGAAGGTCTCGTGGAATGTGGTGGATATTTTGACGAGGAGATTGGGATGCGGATACCTTGCAAGTTTACCAAACCATTCGAGGATGTTACGAGGCTACCATGGTTGACGGAGCGTGAAGAGGAAGAGACTCCCAATGCACAAGCCGAAAATTCGGATAATGTGCAAGTATCAAAGAAGGTTTCTCAAGCATTGGATGCTTTGGCCGAATCTGGAATCAAGCCTAAGGAAGCAGCCAAGCTGTTGGTTAAGGTACGTTGTCTTGATTTGGGTGGCACAAAGCTGACATCAATTGAAGACTGCTCGCGAAAATGGTGTGCTTATACCTGAAATAGAGTCCGCAGCGAATCAACGTGCAGGAGTGTTTCTTATGCGGAATAAACTACCTGCTGGTGGGTTTGATGGAGTTGCCGCTTACAAGGATATGGCTGCGGAATTAGGTACCGTAGTAGGTCACGAAGAAACCTTGGCTAAGAAAGCTAGGTCGAGGCCCGAAGCACAGGTACCTGAGAACAGCCGGATAGCCGATTTCATAGATGAACTTGCAGAACTGGAAGCCAAAGTGAAAGAAGGAGACAATTACAAATTCAAAGTGACGGCAATGAAGAAGGCGTGCATTGCCATCAGACAAGCCACCTTCAAGATCACCACGGGGAAACAGATCTCTGCAGGCAAGCAGAAACTTGCCGGGGTCGGAAAATCAACTGGATTATTGGTCGATGAATTCCTAGCAAACGGAGAAACGGACAGGATGCTCATGTTGCGACAACGCGTAGCCACCCTATAACTCTCTTGCATTAATTCTCTTGGAAAGAAATCCCAAAGTAAATACTAGTAAGGACAAACAATTTATTTTTAAAAACGGCATTTAAAATAACTAGGGGACCGTACCGCAGTTTTTCCCAGCAAGATGAGTTGGAGCAACGAGGAAGACAAGGAATGGAAAAACGATTTGGAAGCTTTCATTTCGTCGCATCAATGCCCAGAGTGTGGGTCCAGAAAGGTGACACAGTCTATCCGTGGCAAGCCATACATGCCTTTTGTTGATTGGCACAAGGCGCAATCCGAGTCTTTAGGATATAGAACCTTGGCTCTAAGTGGATGCACGAAACCGAGCTTCTTGCAGTGCTCGGAATGCAGCCATGAATTCAAAAGCTGATGTTGTGATGTTTTAAAATATAGGAAAACCAACCAATTTGTTTTTAAATACTGGATGTAATGACCGTGTCTCACATAAAAGGCAAACCGGGAATCCCTAAACTCGATATATGATCTGCTTAAAATTTATATTATATGATACTTTGCTGGTACATTGAAGTATGTTCCTCAAACAGATTTTCCAACCTCTTTAAGACCGCTCGACGCTCTTCGACTTCAGACGACGCGATTTTTTTCTGTCTGGCGATTTTGGTCTCCGAGTTTGAGATTGCCGATTGAAGACGATCCAGTTCATTCTTGACTCCTACATTCTCACGTTGGAGCAAGTCTCGTTCTTTGTTAGCTTCATTCACAGCGTGCGATGCTGCAGCTAACTTGATGCGTTCTGTGTTGTCCAGTCTGCTGGATCCGTCTTCAATAATCTTGATTTGACGCTCCAACTCGGCCTTTTTATTTTGCAATTGACGCATCACATTGGCATGGTCTTTCAAACCGTTTGCCATGCGTTTCACCTCTTTACTGGCTTCTTTGCATCCTATAATATTCTTTTCAGCATGTGCCATCGAAGAGGAAATGTCTGACATTTGAGATTTAGTTTTCTCCAACGCTTCGACATGGTTTTTCAACCTTTCAAATTGGGTTATCTGTTGCTCCAATTGACTTTTACCTTGCTCAAGTGTCTCCCGTTGACCTCTCAATTCTCCCTTTAGTCGTTCCGGAGAACGAACTATATTCGATTGCATTTTCTCATATTCTTGATCTACATTTAACTTTTGGAATCGCAAAGTAGCAATACTGTCTTTCAGTTCAATGCTCGATTGCTTCAGTTGCTTGGCTTCATGGGTCAGTTTAGCCTGAAGTTTGTTCCTCTGTTTCAAATCTGCTTGCAATTCGCGACACTCATCCTCAAGAATCTCCACTTGAGGTAGCTCTGATTGCCTTTGTACATGGATTCTTCTAATCTTGTCCTCAAGCAATTGAGATTCTTCATCGACTGACGCTTTATTCTCTATCAAGGATTCAGTATCATTGGAAAGATCTGTGAATGTCATAAACTTTTCTTCTCTAAACTTGGCGAAATTGATGATTGCACTAAGATTTCGTTTGAACCTTTTGGCATCTGGGTTGGTTACATCAGCGAGTTTCGTATCGTAGACACCTGCAGCACTAAGCAGCTGATTCACCTGTTTGAAATAGATATACTGTGGAACAGACTCATCGTGAACTTGCATGTACTCTATGGTACTTGCCGCTTGCTCGTTCAAGTTGCCAATTTCCTCATCAGTGAGACCCATAAAGCTTTCACAGAGGGCTTCATAGACAGGTCGCACAGAATGCAACGATGGTTTATCCAGGTCTTTAGCCTGTAGAGGAACCTGAAGTTCCTTCATGCATTCGACTATCTCTTCATTGCCCAAGAGTGGAAACGAAAAATATTGCTCCACCATCAGTGACAGTTAACCTTTTGAAAAACGTCGTTAAAAAAAAATCGAAACTTGTGATAGGTATCTTCTCGTATTCTAAGGACTTCGTGTTTCAAGTATAAATTTGTGTTAAGCTAGATAAATGTAAATTCTAAATGAGTGGTTCTCAGAGCCTGAACCATTCATTGATGCGAAGCGAACATTTGCATAATGTTCAATATGTAAATATAAGTATTTCATCTTACTCAATACACCTCCAAGCTCTGCATTCATAATCTTTCCTGCGAGATTCTTGATTTGAGGTCCAGGCAATTATTCGTGAATACATCTGCACATAAGTCGTTAGTTGGCATGTACTTGAATACTATGATACCATCGATTACCAGTTCGTGGTTTTTATGTAATCTTCCATCAACCACCTTTCCTACTCCTTTCGGGATAAGCTTTTCATATACTGGGAGACTTGACTTAGAGTCTGTCCATATGACAGTAGGCTCTAATTGTTCTATACCCATTTCCACTAGAATTCTTCTGTAACAAACCACTTCCATTGCCAGTGTTATTCCTGCATAGATTTCTGCTTCACAGCTAGATAGGGTCACACAATGTTGTGTTTGTGATAAAACACCAATTGCGGACTTACCAATTGCCAATACACCTCCTGATGTACCCCGTCCAGTACCACCTTGTTTCCATGCTGCATCAGTAAATGCACTTAGAGTTATCTGTTTGTTCTCACATGCACGTAGCAGAAGGGGAACATTAGCGGTTCCCTTGAGGTATTGCAATACTCGTTTTGCCGCCTTCCAGTGGAAGTCACCATTCCTATGAAGATGTCTCGCTAGCTCTTTTACAGTGTAAGCAATATCAAACCTCGTATTGATGGCAAACATTAACTTTCCAACCAGCTTAGCATTCAACGGATGCTTCTCTTCAGTTTCATGCTTCGGGAGATGAGAATTCGTTTCAGCTGGAGCTCCTATAGGCTTGCTATCTGACATTCCAAAACCTTCGGCTATCTCTTCAATGTACTCCTAGGAGTTGGGTAACCGTACAGGTTCTCTTACTTAGGTCAAAGTTCCATTTCATTCCCAAATATCTTCCATGATGCCCCGTTGTCATCTTGACTGACCCAGTTTCCATCTTGTTTCATTGGTTCCTTGATGAACCTCTCAGACTTGCAGAATACCTTTAGATCATCCACAAATACACACACTATTGCCTCAAACCCACCCTTGTGATCTAAAGCGTAGAATAAGCAAGGATGCCAGCTACTCTGGATGTAACCTTGAGTCTTCAAGAGGTGTGAGATATGGTCAAACCATCGTACAGGAGTACTTGCTAAGCCATACAATGGTTTACGTCGACGATCGACGATAGTATTTGCTACCAGTGACAAGACCACGGGGCATTTCAGCATATATAAACTAATCATCGGCGATTGGGGGAATTAGGAAAGCCTGGGTGACATCAAGATGGAAACATTGCATGTAAAGGGTCAAAGCAATATCGGCGACTATTTTCAATATTACCTGGCTTATTGTTGGAGCACATGTAGAATACGAATGAATAAGTTCTTCGAGAAAACCTAGGCATACTAATCTGGCCTTGAGACGGCGCCGTTCAATTCCTTGATCATCCTCTTTGAGGGGAGCATCACAGATAAGTTTGGGAGGAACGGGCCTCGTTTTACATTCTTCGCGTTTACATAATTCAAGAGTACCGGAATCAAACAGGCGGGTAAGTTCGTTATTAACAGCATCTGTCCAGATTTAGATCACTGCTTTCAAGGTGAAGCATGCCCCGGAAGGTTTTCGGAACTATTACCGGAGACGTATGAGATTGGGAGTCAAACACCTTCTTTTCACAGCGCCTGTATGTCATTCCTAAAACATCTTTTGCCTTCTTATTGAGTTATGTAATAGGGCGGATCGAGTGGGTAAAACCTGGTGTCTTTGAAGCCTCCTCTGTCATATAAGCTTCATGCGTGTCTTGAAGATGAAGAAGTGAGGTTCCTTAAATCAAGGACAACTTCCATTGAGCGTCAGGCATCCTTTCAGAGTGAGATTTACCGGATGACTTGGACTTCTTTTTAGACCTCTGTTGGGAAGACAATATTGTGAATAGGGCGCAATTATTATCTGTCGGTGATGCCTCTACAGAGCATTCGTCTGTTTCCGGATCAGATTGTCGCTCAGCGGTGTGATCAAAAGATCCAGTTGCAGGAGCCAGCCGCTCAGCCGTATGATCATAAGATACCGTTGCCGGAGCCGTTCGTGCATTAGACGGGACACTAAAACGTATAGTAGGTCGGCGAATTCGAATGGACCTCCTTTCTGGTTGGAGTCCCGATTCAGTCGCATCAGTAGTCACCTCCTCATGAGGCAAGTCTACGGCGTCATGCCATTCATCATCATTGGAATCATCTTCGTCTGGTATGCAAATATCTGTGTTTGGATCCACCAGTGCATCATCAGCATTTGGAGAGTCGAGTACTTGATCAAGTTTCTCGAGTCTAGCATGTAAGTCAGGACAGTACATGCATTCAGGCTGCGGGTTAGGAGGATACGATCCAGAAGTGAGTCCATATTGTCATGAATACTAGGAAATACGTCTTCATACAACTTAACCGATCGTCGGGAGACTATTTCTTTTGTTGATTATAATAATACCTTATACTTGCCATGAGGAGCAACTGGGTAAACTCCAAGATGTATGCCAGGCTCGCCACGAGGATCAAAGCTACCCTTTGTTCGCTAGAAAATTTTCGTGACTACTAGACGTCCAAACGGATGAAGAATATCAAGATTTGGCGGCTTCCCAAAGTGCTTTTGGAAAGGAGACACCATTCCAGATAGGAAGGGGAAGAGACTATAATTATAAATCAAATTACAGTGAGTATAATACTAGTCCCACAGTGTCACCGGGACCTTGCAGCGAAGAAGTACAGTGGAACACATTTCATCAAGGGTCCGTATTCTTCGCTCTACTGATGCATGACTGTAGTGTTCATGTGGTACACATGTACGTAATTCATAACCGTATTCTTGCTACACTCTCCTCTGAAATTCACCAGCAACCAATGTTTATCCTGATCAACAATGACCTGAACAATTGCTTTAGGTTTCATTTTAGCTCTCCAACGCTGGATGTGATCCGCAGATTATGTTGTACTGGATACTGCGTATTCAGTACCAAATTAAGAGAAATCATCCCGGTCATTATTCCGAGCCGATGCAATTTTAGCACCAGTGAAATCAGTATGAATTACTGTGTTTGGAGCATTGGATCTTGACTCATGCGGACCCTTCGGAATATCCAAAGCTAACATCTTCCCAATATCACAAATCACACAACGACAGTCTGCTGTGGGGCTTGATCCACATTTATTTCCGCAAAAGTGCGCCATTACCTCATGCGAGACTTCGCCCAGAGGAACTAGTGACTCTGCATCAGTTCGATCTTCACGATTCACCGGTATCTGCATTAACTTCGAGTCCTGGAAATGGCACCTCAGTATCGATATTAGCAGACGCTGCAATTCTTGAATTCGACGATTCATATCTTTGAATGAGAATTTTGGATTGAAAGACTCTAGAATTTTCACGGGGTATCTAGGAGATATTTATACTGGTATTTCTTTCTTTTCTGGTACAATGACCGTCCCGATAATTCAAATTAGTACATCTCAAGATGATACATCGAAAGAAGAGTTTGACTAGCCTCCGGACAGTATCGAACATCCCTGAGAAGAGTTGGACGGAGAAATCCTTTTACGTCAATGATATACGTTAACAAATCTCCTATGGCCTCCACATCAATATTAGCACCAAACTTGTGGCCTGATTTCGATCCTGAACTTTTTCCGTATATTAGAAAGCAAACCAATATCAGGTGTCAAACTGCAACTACAGCAAGTGTCAATTTTTTGTAGTGAATTATCAGCATTTGTTCCCGCAGCGA
>Ga0105054_10008400_pt1 | contig 13672 bp, 13 predicted proteins | sample BON02_FD_78091 | JGI IMG/M metagenome (GOLD analysis project Ga0105054, IMG submission 78091) | Freshwater microbial communities from Lake Bonney liftoff mats and glacier meltwater in Antarctica - BON-02 (megahit assembly) | ecosystem: Environmental > Aquatic > Freshwater > Ice > Glacier...
ACACACACACACACACACACACAAACACACACACACACACGTTCTTGAGTCTGCAGTAGTGAAACGTGGGTAGACAGAGAGAGGGCGAGCGAGAGAGAGGGGGGGAGGGAGAGAGAGGGGGGCGAAAAAATATTGGGAGAGAGGGAGAGAAAGAGAGAGAAAGAGAGGGAAGAAGAGAGAGAGAATGAGGGAGAATGCAAGAGAGAAGAGAGGAAAAAAATCACATAGTCACACAGGCATACAGATGAACAGATACACAGACACACAGATATACAGGCACACAGACACGCAGATATGCAGACACACAGACACACAGTCGCACAGACACACAGACACGCAGACGCACAGACACATAGACACATAGACACATAGACGCACAGATACACAGACACACAGACACAAAGATACACAGATACACAGACACACAGACACATAGACATACAGACACCGTTGGAGGAGTTTCCTGAGTTGTACAAAGAGGCACGTTCTACTCGTTTGGTTTTTGATACTGCTGTGAATCCCAAGTCCTTGACAGGCTTCAGGAAAGCACCTAATTACGAGATTTAAGTCTCTCAGGGAATTACGACTGTTGAGCTGCTTTTGTACCAGCTTGGTACTCAAGGTTTCAATTTCTAGTACCAGCAGATTCGACAAATCTAGAGATCGACTGAGGAAAGAAAGAAAGGTAGAAGAATGTTTCTTTCTTTCCTCACGCAATCTACAGATTTGTCGAATGTTTCAAAAAAAAAAGTTTAGAACATTCCAATGTTCTATTTCTAAAGAAATACTGTGCTGGGTAACACTACCTGCACAATGCCAGCACCAGAGCCCGGTCCTGCGGGACTGGGCGCACGACCGAAATCACTCTTCAGTTTCTGCCTGTACTGGTCGAGCAGTTGCTCATGTCTGCCCGTCAAACGAGACAGTAAGAAGGGAACACATACGGTGCTAACACATTTAAGCCACGAATAGATGCGCTGGCAGAAATTTGTCGAAATGCACACGACACACGCAAGTACACACGGCATACAAACATACGACAAAGGACTCGTTGGCTCGCGCATATTTATGGAAGTAAAGTACACACACATTCATCTGGACGAACAGATTACATGCGGATCATGCCGGATGCGTGTGAATGTGAGATTCACATGCAAAAAAGAGAGAAAGAGACACCTGAGTGTTTGTGTGTGCATGTGTGTATGTGTGTGTGTGTGTGTGTGTTTGTGTGTGTGTGTGTGCGTGTGTGTGTGAGAGAATGTGGATGTGTATGTATGTGTGCGTGCGTATGTGTGAGCATGTTTGTGTGTGCGTGTGTGTGTGCGTGTTTTTGTGCGTGCTGAGCTAGAGGAAGACTGCGTCTGGACCAAGGCAAGGACATGGGTGTGGATGCGTGTGCTTGAAGCGCTCTTGTGTGTGTGTCTGTGGTTTGGAATTCAGCCCAAAGTGACGGACACCTGGCCTTTTGGTGATTTGCTACTGGCGTAGCAGGAGCAGGCAATCCCTGCATGTCTCCCATTTCCATGTTCTCCTCCTCATTGCTTCTGCTCTCGCGACGTCAATCTCTACTCTTCTCTAGTTGTCCCTCGAAGCAGGAGAAAGGAAGGAGCCGTCCTTTCCTTCGAGCTACAGCAAATCAGAAGGGGAAAATCAGGCGGGTATCGGCGGGCTCAGGCTAAGGAAAGCGCTTCCGGGCGGCCCACCCGAGACGTGCATAAAGGCCACGACTCTGCATCCCTTTCTGTCTGTTGAATACGCGGGAAATTGCTCTTGATGTGAATTGCCGCGCGTTCTGTCTTTTTGGTCACTAATTTGTTCCAAGTCACAATGAATATGTCATTGTCCATGTGTGTTTGGTTCTATTCATCGTTTGTTTGTATATCTGCGTATGCGAATGTCTATCCCAAAACAACATTCATAAAACAAAACGTCAAAACAATACTAATAGCGGGAGTGTCTAAGAGCCAGGCGGTTCCGGTCTACCGCTATGTGTGTATGTATGTATGTTTAGTGTATATATATACATATATATATGTATATATGTATATATATATATGTATATATGTTTAGTGTATATATATACATATATATATGTATATATGTATATATATATATGTATATATAATATATGTATATATATGTATGTATATATATATATATGTATATATGTAAACAATATATATATATATATATATATGTTCGTGTATATATATGTTATCCATTCTTGCAATCACAATCATGAGGCGAATTTGCGTTTTCCTTGGGGCAAACTGAAGTCAGGGGTCGCCCAGGATTCTCAAAGAGACTTTTGATGTAATCGTGTTCATGTGGGTGCATTGACATTGTCGAGTAGTCGGGAGTGAAATTTGTTGAATTGCCATGCTTTTCTTAAATGTGTTTACGAAGATATTGTTTCCAAAATACCTCAATCCAGCAGGAGCAAGGACACCTCATTGGAATACTTTAACTTGGTTCAGGTACTTTGTTGTCCTTCCATTCTTTTGTCCATGACCCTGATTTCCACCTTCTTTTACCAGCAACCCCCGAGGACCCATATGTCTTTGTATCCTGGACTAACTTGCAGAAGTGTTGCGCTTGTGTATCTTTCTTGGTTTCAAACCACATGTAACATCCAGGCATGTCATTGGGGTTCTTGTTGGGGTGGACACCGTGCAACTCACAAATACCGCACAACATGCATGGGAAATTTGGTTACATCACTTCATACAGGTCTATCCACTCCTTTCTGGTCTGGAAGACATGTCCAGCTTGATGTTGTCACATCGACTTGCTGTCTCCCTGAAACTTGTGACACACCTCGCATGAGTATGAGTTCGTGAGAGAACTTTGACCACTTGATGTAACTACCTTATCTAGAGACTGCGTTCACTCCACCACAACCAACAACTTGTTGTCAGCGTCTTTATACACGAATCTTGAATCCTTGATCTGTATCAAAGATTTGATTGGTACCTTACTCCCGTCTCCCTTGGAACCAGCCCAGCGCAGATCAAAAGTAACTTCAGCGACTCCAATTCTACAGACCAAGTGACTTTTCCAGACGAATCATATTCAACCTCTGGACAACAGGGCACGCATTTCCATCCGTCAACATGAATCTTGTTGTCCCCAACACATACACACACACACACACACATACGCACGCACGCACAGCATACGCACGCACGCACAGACACATGAATGCACACACACACACACACACACACACACACACACACACACACACACATGACATGCCTTCAACACACACATACACACACACACTGTCTCGCGCAAACAAAACACAGAGACACACACAGACACGCCTTACCAAGAGGTAGTGTAGTGTTAAGAGGGTCCTGAGGGATTTTCGGTGATTCAGTGGTGAAGAGCGCGGGACTTCACAAATTTAGTTTTCCACAGGTCCCTGGTTCGATTCCGGCCGAAAACACGTCAACTCAGATTCACATGGATTTGAGCAAATAGACCCTCAAGGAAGGGTTCTATACTAATGTTTCCAGTAATAAAAGCGAATTACATCAACTGATTTCACTGTGTCTGTCTGTTGGAAGGTCACTGTAAAAATTAACCCTTGCCAACACCACTCCAATATCTGTCTCCCTTGTCCACAGCTTTGCTGACCTTTGCCCCTTTTGAAGACATTCATTCTGTGAAATTCTCAAAGCCCGTATCAGCACCACATGATTGCTCAGGGTTAGTACATTTGTGTGGTTGCGTCTGCACGCGAGCGGCAGCAGGAACGTGCCGCACACACCTTGCAAGTTACAGCGTTGGAGTTCAGTTCTCAACGCAAACGGCAGCAGGAACGTGCAGATTACAGCGTTGGAGTTCAGTTCTCAACGCAAGTGGCAGCAGGAACATACTTATCATCCGAATAAGTACGCTTGAACACAAGCGGCAGCAGAAACGTGCACACACCTTGCAAGTTACAGTGTTGGAGTTCAGCTCAGTCCGCGAGCTCAGGACTGTCTACCGTGGGTGACACGCCAAGAAGATCTGCTGGAATGCTGGACTCACGCAAACTCCGCATGTGCATGCGGAAACGTTTCACAAGATGTTTAGGATCCGAATCATCATACATGGGTTCAGATACAGGGCCTGTCTCAAACTCATCCGCGCTGTTGCCACCGCTTGGGTGTTGAATCAAATCGTTGACCCAGATTAAGAACGATTGGTTTTTCAACAGTTACTATTTTTTTTGCCGGGAATTTCGAATTTTGGAGCCAAAAATCTGTTCGAAAAAAATCCCATACGTTTCGTCTGTTCGAAAAAAATCCCATACGTTTTGTTCGAAAAAAATCCCATACGTTGCGTATTACTAAAGGCAGGGGGGTTTGGTTGGTTGGTTTGGGCTTTTCGGCATACATGTCATGGTAAAAAAATAACGATACCCCTTGGCATTTCATCGAAATTTTTGTTGTGGAAACGAAACAATTCGTCTGTATTTTCGTAAACGTGATCTTGACGCGGCAAACCTGCGGCCAGCGCTCGAGCATGTCTGCAGAAAGCTTACGCCGAGCGCTAGGAAATTATTTTTCCGAGCAAATCTGCTATCTGTTCCTAATATCAAAATGTAGAGGAGACTGAGATCTAGGTCTGTGCACAACTTCGGTACTTGCACTTGGAAACCCAATGCGCAGTGGCGACTTCGGGAAAAAAAAATGTGTTTCGACGCAGGAAAAATCGGATTTTGCCATTGCGCTGTGGCAATCGTCTCCACCGACCTTGTCAGACGGTAGCACTGTTTTATTGCATTGGCACAGTGCATCCTCTATGGACGCGTGAAAGCCCCTGTCTTTACCTGCGCCGCCGTGCGGGCTGGGCTGCCCGACCTTGATTGTGTAGCCATGAGCCGGCTGAGCTCGCATGGCGCGCCCGCTCACGGCTACCCGCCGCCAGCGAGGCTGGTGCGCACCATCTGAACTGCCTCCACATGATGAGCCAAGAGGCCTGCAGGCCTGGCCCAGATGTGGCCACACGTAGGGCTGTGGCATCACAATGCACCGGGCGCCTGCCCGACCATCTCACTTTCTGCCATCTCGTTGATTCTCTCTTTTCGAGAGGCTGCAGTGTCGATAGCCGACGCTAGGGTTTTGCAACTATTGAGGCACGAACACACGTCTTTTTGAAACCCCAGATTAATACCAGATCCCAAGGAAGTTGGGTGTGACGGCCGAGGGGGGGGGAGTGGGAACCTCCTCCTTGCAAAACGCGCACATGGTGTTACCCGGCGGAAACAGCACTAGGAAGCTGTCAGCTATCTCGTGATGTGTGGGATCTGTAAAACCGTGTGCGCTTTCGGTGAGAAGGGGGGAGAGCGTACCAAAAACAGACATTTTGCCCGTAACTACCCAGAAGAATCCGATAACACTAACCAGACTTTGTATTCTGCTACCCAAACTTTGTTTCTGGGTAGTTGGCGCTCCATCTGGAGTTCTTTTACCCTCCCCTCTTTTTTTTGTTTTAGTTTGGAACCCACAAGCTAGCGTGCCAATTACATCAGGAACGCACACAGATGGAGGTGCAGTAATAAGGAAGCCCAGAAGCGCCTGGCTCGAAGGCACTCCCGCAATGGACCATGGAATGAATGGCAAACGCATACACATGTAGTCAAACAAAAGAGACATAGAACAGAATACACATCAAGAAACACGGAGCATGGATGAAGAACACACATGTGAAACAACAAGAATTTTGATTATTGATCTATTTACTTATTTTTTTGTCTTTGTTTTTTTATTATTATTATTATCATTTTTTATTTTGTTCAACCGGTAATCGTATTTATTCATTTGTTTGTTCATATATTTTATTATGTATTTAATGTATGCAAGTTATACTCATTGAATCTATTGATTTGTGCTTGTGTGTTTCTTTATATATGTCATTGTGTATTCAAGTTATTCTTAATTTATTGTCGCGCATGGTGTAGACATCCACACGTCACGGGACCAGCCTGTAGCAGAGGGTACACAGAGATTTATATAATTGGGGTATATAGTTCATAAGGGATCATTATAGAGTAGTCGAAACATTTATACATATAGATATGGCAATAAGTGTGCATGAGTATGGAAGAGGAGGGAAGTGCGTATACAAATTGACGCACGCATACGTATGAATCGCCAGAATGACAATGCAGAAGGAAACGGAGGATAAGGATATGAGCAAGGTTATGAGTAAATCAATCATCCCCGTTTCATAGATGTCTATTAAATTTGTAGAAAAGGAAGAAAGAAAACAAGAAGATGGTTAAAAATATAGAACATCACACAAAACATTCACATGAAAATAGCGATAAATGTGTATGAATATGGAAGAGGAGGGACAGGTTCATACATGTTTAGATACACATACGCAGAAATGAGAGAAATATAGATGCAGGTGGAAAAGGAGTCTAGGCATATGAGCAGGGTTATGCGTGCATCAATAGGCAGCGTGACATAGGTGACTATTAATGGAGGGAGACGCGTACACAAGTGTAGACACACATACGCAGGAATTAAAGAAATGAAGATGCAGTTGGAAAATGAGTCTAGGCATATGAGCATGGTTATGTGTACATCAATAGGCAACGTGACAGAGGTGTTTATTAAATTTGTAGAAAGAGAAGAAAGAATACGGAAAGGTGGTTATGAAGACAGAACCGAACACAAAACACGCACCGCGCGCAGCACAGGTAGAGAGACAGGTAGAGAAGAAAGCATACACACACGACACAGACTCATAGAAACAGGCAAACAGACAAGGAAGGTGCATGAGGGAGACTGAGGCTATTATTGGTAAAGCGCCAAGGTTGGGGATTCACACTCGGCTGTGGAAATGTGCCTACTTCAGAGAAGTGAGGCATGCTAACTCGGCTCTGAGAGGAATGTGGGTGGGAAAACTTGGTAAGTGCTTTTATAAGAATGCCGACCGCCAGGGCAATTATGACATGACACCAAGGATAGTATCATGGGCGTGACAGCACGTCGAGGTGTCTTACAGTCCGTTCTGCATTATGCTTTCCGCCAGAAATGTTCCCAATCTTTTTTGTTTTGCCACGGTTGTGACTAGGACTCTTTTTCTGTCTGTCATGCTTCAACTCCTTTTTAATCCTTAATTTCTCTTCTTCTGTCAGCGTGACATCCCTTCCAACCCTGCCTCCACCAGCTGAGCCCCCTTCCTCAAGTCCCTCCTCTCCCTCATTGTTGTCACCAAGTAGTGCGCCCTGTAGGTCAAGCGTTACTGTTTTCCCACTCAGCGCTGAGGCAGACTGCTTGCGATCCTCACCCTCGGATCCCCTGACCCTCACCCTGAAGCTCACCTGGGCGAGTGGGGAGGGCTGTGGCTCGAAAGTGAGGTTAAATAACAGGGCAGAAGAGAAGTGGGACCCTCCGGGACCCATATGGGGAGAGGTCTGCGGCATCTGTGCCCTGTTACTTAACCTCACTTCCGAGAAGCACCCCAAGAGGTCATTTTGCTTCGTGGGGGGTGGGTTCAGGAGACCTTGTGGGGAGGGTCAGGGTGACCTTGAAGGTCCCCCAATTAACCCACACCCTAACCAACCCATTCTGAAGCGAGCTGTCGACATTGACATCACTTGTCGCTTCTTGAAGTCCATCCCATTCGAGCAGTTGGGCCCTAGTGCAGCTGGATTGTGACGTGGTCCATTCCACTCCACTCAGTCTAAAGAGCCTGACTCTCTAACATCATGCGAGTCGATTTTTCTTTGAGTCTGTATGCCTTTGGATCGGAGGGCATGGACCATCAATCGTAAGCTATTGAAACAAGCCCACAACCAAAGCGCACTTAGTGCTGGAAATGCGCCTCATTTCACTGCCCTGCATTGTACGCACACCGAGGTAATATCTCCCCTGCTGCGCCCATAGTCAGTGTTTTCTCTCCCCCCTGCTTCCCTCGCAGTTGCAGTCACAACCCATGAGACAGCATCCGACCGTCCGCAAACATGAAAGCACCTGCCCAGGTGGGCATGCTGCCCGTTGCCACCAACTTTCACAAGCCGCTGTGCGTCAGGGTACAACAATTTGAATACGGCTACATGGATTATGGGGAGATCGACGACAAATTGGTAATGGTGCGCTGCGCCAAGCCAGCCCAGCCCAGCCCGCCTAGCGCCGAGGACTTGCGCCGCCTGGCGCCCTACGAGAGGGCGTCCAAGGAGGTGCTCGAAGCGCAACAGCAGTGCAGCTTCGACACCGAGGCCCTGGACAAGGCGTTTGCGCCGCTGCTCAATGAGGTCGGGGACATGCAGGGTATTCGGGCCCACACTGCGCATCTTTTGTGCAACGTACTCGAGAAACTGTTGGGGTGGAATAACACATTAGTGGCATTGGTGAAGGTGCCGGGAGACCTGCGGCTGCTGCAGGCAGAGGTGCGCAAGCTAAAATTGAACTGTTATGCTCTGATGATTTTGCCAGAATGGCTGGGTGAGCTTGTGCATCTCGAGGAACTTTGCCTGAACGGAGGCTGTCACGATCAGGATGATGGGGATTCGAATTGGGCTCTGACTGTGCTGCTGGAGGCTCTGGGGGCCCTGCAAGCGCTGAAACCCTTGACACTCAAGAATTTCGCAGCCCTCAGAGCCTTGCCGGGAGTCTATCACGCGGCTGACGTCGCTCATGAACCTGCACATTAAATTCTGTCCTGCGCTGCGGGAGCTGCCGACCACAAACGCAATGCCAGCCCTCAGATTCTTCACGCTTTACGGTTGTATGTACGAGCTGCCGGCGTGTCTGGGGGATTGGGGCTTGCAGCACCTAGCGCTTGGGGTTTGTAATCAACTTGAGAAATTGCCTGCAATTTTTTGAAGGCTGTCGTCACTCGAGACCCTGCACTTTGAATTTTTGAAACGCTACAGAAGCTGCCTGTCATGGGCGTGATGACACGCCTGACGTCGCTCACGCTTGATGTTTGTGCGCTCAAGGAGCTGCCGTGCTTTGGAGGGATGACCGTGCTGCGGCACCTGTCTCTTGAGAATCCTCACACACTCACGCGGCTGCCCTCGTTGATGGACAAGCTCGTGGGTCTACGCTCGCTCCGACTTGTTTGGTGCAGAGGGATCACGGAGCTACCGTCAATCTGCAGTCTGCTATCGCTAGAGACCCTGCACATTGAAAACTGTGCGCTGCTGTCCATTGCCGTGCTCACGGCTCTGCACACGTTGGTGCTAGCATCACTTCCGAGGCTACGGGCGCTGCCAACTTCCATTGGTGCGCTCACTGTGTTGACAAAGCCCACTCTTTGTGACTGTGCGCTTACGGACGTACCTTCGTCCATTGAGTCTCTCACGCAACTGTGCACGCTAGCGCTTGATATACCAGCAGCACCACAGCAAGATGTTCGAGTGTTCAAGACGCTGGCATGCGCGCTTCCAGCGCTGCATCTGCTCCAGCACCTGTGTCTACGCGGGCTACCCGAGGACGACGTGGTGGTCATTGGGCGCTCGCTCAAGGCCTGGCCACTCCCTTTGCTTGACCTCAACACACCACTCTTATATCAGTCCATGCGTTCAGAGAGGTGCTGGGAGGCGCTGACACTGCCGCCCGAGGCTGCCGGCTGGGACAACACGGCAATCCTGCAGCACTGGCGCGTGCAGCAGCACAAGGCGGTAGCCTTTGCCAGCGGGCTGCATGTGCGGTTGGGCTCGACGTCGCGGGTGTCGACGTTGAATGACATGGCACTTGTGCTGATCACCAATGAGGTGCTGGGTGGCTGAAGTCTGCTCAAGCTGTGGCAGCGCGAGCGGCTAGCGCGCGAGGGTGAAACTGCGTTGTCTTCCTTGATTTGGGTACATCCATGAGTTTATGCGAGATGAGAAGACAGGTCAAGATGTTAGGATCGAGCGACACAATCAGAGTAGGCATGATAGAATGATTGAAAGATGGAAAGTATGACACACGCATGCTCGTTTGAAGTTGGTAATGGAGGAGGGGATGTCCTGCATCTAGTGTGGCGGGAGTAAATGACAAGTAGAGGGGATATCACGGAGGAGGAGCGAGGGCTGGGTGAGGTTGAGGGTGAAGGGTGATGTGGGGGATATGACATGTAAAGGAACAAGAGGAAACGCTAGAAACTGCATAGAATAGTCCTGACGTTTGAAACTTGGAGTAAGGACAAGTGAGTGGTGCCAAAACACGCATAAACACACACACTTTCTCCCTCGCTCACATACACGGCAGACCACCCAATTGAGACTTCTCTAATAGCACTTCAGTGCTTTGATATTCTTTCCTCCGAGAAAATCTGTTTTCTTTTCGTGTGAAAACATGGGTTTTAACAACATTAATTCCAATTCTCCCTGGGGGTAGCGTGACGGGGCGCCGGACTGTGTGACCCCGTCTGGAATAGTGTGACTCTTGGATAGCGAGGGAAAACTGCAGTCACGGTCACCGTGACAGGATTGAGTTTTAGGTTGTCTCATTCTATTTCCATCTTTTTCACATAACCCTTCGCCAAGAGTTTGCCAAAAGTCATCTCTTCACTGAAGTGTTATAAGATAGAAACGGAAATAAAACGACCTAAAACTTAATCCTATCACGGTGACCGTGAATCCCTTTTTCCCTCAGCACCGTGACCAGCTTTTATTCTTTCTTCGAGTCCGAAAAATTGGATTCTGACCATCCATCAATTTGATTGCTCATTGAGGCTGATTGAACCCCAGGCTGATTGAACACTAGGCCTGGCAGCTGGCAAAGGGTAAGGCCAAAGCACCTGCGTTGGGGGTGGAGTGTCGTAATACCAGGGGCAGCAGGTACGAGAGCAGGTACAGTACAAACACAAAGCAAGATGGGTATGGAGGGCGTATCTTGGAACCGCGCCCAGACTCCGTCTGGCAGCCGACGGGAGAGCTTCTAGTAACACACAAAGGAAACAAAATTGCTCATGCAAAAAGGCTATTGCAGAGCTTGGCTCAACGTCCAAGACGCTGAGAAGCTTGGACAGACTTGCATTCAGCAAGCACATTGTCGATCATTAGGATGCTGGGTTCTGTGCCAATCGTACCGCACTCGCACAAATGGTAGAGAGGAAATTGCTTGTTACATTCGTAACAGAAGTATCTCACTACGTCTCATGTGGTGCAGAAGATCTGGGAATCCGAGGGATCTGTATATTTCGTTTGACTGATCCTTCGTTTGGATCTCACACTTCTCGATTCTCACCTTGAACCGTGACAGAGTTGAGATCGAGGCCCCTCCTCACGAGTGAATACACCTTGCGGACCCTTTTTTTGATTACGTGGACAAGGCCTTCTTCCTTGTTATTCTATACAATCTACCTCCAGTCAACTAGTGTAAACCCAGTTTGGACATTGACACATCTAAGCCTGAATGTCGTGTTGAAGCGTGGTGTTTAGAGAAGATCATTGTAAAAGCTTTGCCCTGGTGAACGTGCAATTATCTCACAACTTCAAGTCACAAGCTTCTTGAGCTTATAGCGACTCGTGGCTCGCAGCAGCGCTCAGCAGCGCACGTGTGGACCCAGGTCTGGTGTTAGTGGATGCTGACGCTGCGGGGGGGCCATGCGACCTGCAGCAGTTCCGGCTGCCTACGCTCAACAAACTGCAAATCACCATGCCCAACTACTGCGGGGCACGCTATCTCCACAACGACCCGGTGATCGCACTTCCAACCCGTGCGTGACCTGCCATCCATTACGCCAGTTGTGCTCTGCTGTACTGCACCCGCACCTATAGAGTCCTTTTATGGGACGTGCGAGCCACCACACAAATAGACATTCACTCATCAGAACTTGCATACACCATTGTCCTTGAATGCTGCAAGAATTTTTCCTCCCATCCACGGCCCGTCCCTATCCTTCCTTCTGCCTGACCACCACCATCTCAGTCGTGGTCTCCTTTACCTTTCTTTGTTTCTAGGGTGTTGAAATCCCAAAGTAACCACCACATGTAGAGGACAGGACCTGCTCTCTCAGACCATTGTACTGGAAAATCTGCAGTAATGCCTACTCCAACTTCAAAATTTCATATGAAGACGAACACAAGAAGGTATTCTTCAAAGGACGTCATTATGAAAAATAGTGCCAGGTTTGAAAAGGGCGTGCGAAGGGGTCGAGACTACAGGTCGTCCCAGACTCGCTTGGGCTGACATTCTGAGCACAGCCCCAACGTGGGCCGTGTACATGCTCTGAGAAAGTGTCTGGTGAGAGTCATGTCATTCAAGACCAGAGAGGGGAGTTCACAATTCTGAAAACAGAGGTGTAGGAACATATGCATACATTCATACTACATAAATTTCATCCAACGCGTCTGGCCAGCGAGTGGTACACATTATGGTATTGTCCAAGAAAGTCAAGTCACATAAGGATAGGAGTAACCCTCAACTCCCCTACAAAGGGTCGAGTCGAAGTGGTACAATTCAACTGTTATTACACGCCAATAAATTGGAAATACCCATTCCTGACTCAGACTGGCCTAAAAGAGGGTTGCAATGTGATTATTATGTATGGATATATATGTCCTTCAAGAATTAAAGTGTATTTCAATTTTGTACAAAATTGTGAGACATACTTATGTCGCATTAACTTTATCTGATGGTTCATGTCGTTTAAATAATTATGTCATAAAATCAAATTATGTTGTGTAATAGAAAATGTTGTACAACATATATGTCTTCGTAGGATATTGTCGTTTAACATTGTTTATGTCTGTTAACACATTATGTCGTTTGAGAAAATGTGTTCTTTAACATTATACGTTACTTAAGAATATATGTCGCTTAATTCGTATACGACATGATTATGTCGTATACAAACTTCAATGACAGAGACTGATTGGGAAATAAATTCAAAGAATGATTATGTCGTTTAAGGGTTAATAGGACACAATAGTGTATTTTAAACAATATACATAAACACATGTAATTTCCTGAAGGGATGCATGGGCAAACGACAGCCTGCACAATGCTCGCGCAAGACTCAAGATAAGTTCGCAGTAGTTTCAATGGCAAAGAAGTTTCTGCACTGTCGCATGGGCGTGCATGCAGTGGGGAAGACAAACGTACTATATGCCAGCCAAAGGTGAATGAATTCATTGATTCATTAATGAATGAATCAAATAATTAAAAGAAGATGATTCTGAGCTGTGATTTGTGAAACATAAATTACATACTATATCAATAGGATAGAGTACCCATTAGGACTTAGTCAAAAAATCTGCCCTGCGGCGCATTTTGTTTGATAAGTCTTGTCTGCGGCGCATTTTTTTTCAAAAAGAATCTGGCCTGCGGCGCATTCTTCTCATACAAAATTTTCATAAACAGGGATGCATTTGATTTGAAGTTTCTTATTCTGTCTACCAATTCATTGGTGGTGACAATGATTCTAACTCTAATACTGAGTGATCACAACGATGCAGTTTGTACCAAACAGTAATAAAGAAAGTTTCAAATAACAAACCCTCTGTCAAATCAAACCTCTTGAGAACCAAATCGCACAGCACCATTTCAATTCCAAAACAGTTTATCAGAAACAACGTACAGCATTCATATATATGTATATATATATATTGGCAATATATATATAAATGTGTATGTATGGGTATGTATATATATATATATATGTATGTATATATATATAATTATATATATATATGTGGGTATATATGTACATGTATATGTATACATGTATATAG
>Ga0105054_10008401_pt1 | contig 13672 bp, 11 predicted proteins | sample BON02_FD_78091 | JGI IMG/M metagenome (GOLD analysis project Ga0105054, IMG submission 78091) | Freshwater microbial communities from Lake Bonney liftoff mats and glacier meltwater in Antarctica - BON-02 (megahit assembly) | ecosystem: Environmental > Aquatic > Freshwater > Ice > Glacier...
GCTTGAGAGCCGATGCGTTAGCGAGGTGACGAGGACGTCGGAGGCAAATGGTCGTCACCGCACGGAGTCGAATTAAGCCATGGATGGATTAATTCTTTCACGAGTACGGTGACACGCTGGCAATTAGTTACACCATAAAACGAAGTTCTAAATTATTCCCCACTATGTCTTTTATATATAATGATCGCCCCATACCTTGTGCGCCATACCTATCCTGAAACTCGCCACATATAACACCACAGCTTTTCAAATAATCTTGAAGTTCTTGCTCTCCACGTAGCGCTATTTGTAAACAAAAATGATCGATATTATTGCCCATATCATCGGGAGCATCTCCACCCCGCTTTCCTAGTTCACCGTTGACATCTACAATATCAATTAAGGCATTTCCAGCTCTAAGGTGAGTAAGCCCGAGAGAGTCTTTAGAAAGTTCTAAACTACAGCCAATCACATTACAATAAAAATCGATAAGCTCTTGATATCGTTCAGTTCGAAGGACTATATGATCTATCCCCTTAGGCTTAATCATTATCTTTTAACCCTATTTGAAAAAACACATCCTTTCCCCTTAAAACATTATTTAAACAGGGTCACTAGGCTTGAACAATCTCAATGATTCGCTCAAGTCGCCTACTGAAGCTATTGGTTCATTTGACGATGTTAAACGCAAGGTTTGCTGGTATTGGTCATCTGGCTGCCAACCAATACCGTCTCTCATCTGACTGTCAGGGCGACCAATGTAATAACCTTGAGCATAATCGACACCAAACGCATCTAATATGGTTAAAATTTCTTTGTTTTCGACATATTCAGCAATGGTCTTTTTACCTAAGCCTTTTGCGACGTCAACCAAGGCTTTTACAAATAGTTGATCATCCGCGTTTTTATCTAGATCTTTGATGAAGATCCCATCTATTTTGATAATGTCTATGGGCAATTCACGAAGATAATTAAATGATGAGAACCCTACACCAAAATCATCCAATGAGAATTGGCATCCTAATTTTTTAATTTCAACCATCAACAATTTGGCTTGTTGAAAATTTGATACGGCAGCTGTTTCCGTAATTTCAAATATTAGGTTTTCAGGATTGATATTATATTGACTGATAGTGCGTTTAAGTAGGGGAAGTAATAATTTATTATCTACTACCGCGCCAGATAAGTTAATAGCTAGTTTCGCGGTGATACCTTGGTTTTGAAGCTCTGCTAACTTCATCATACTATGTCGTATTACATAATGATCTATCGTATTAATCAATCCTGTTTCTTCGGCAATTTCAATAAATTTATCTGGTAGATTTATTTCATCTGTATCGCTCTCACGCATACGAATCAACACTTCATAGTGTTGAATTGTATTTGTTTTAATATTCATAATTGGTTGGAAATATAAAATAAAGAGATTTTTTTCTAATGCATTTTCAATTTTATGTTTCCATAAGACACGTGTTTCTAATAACTCTTTAGTTTTATCATTAGCTGAAAAAGTATGATACGTAGCCTTACCATTAGCCTTTGCTTTGTACATAGCAAGATCTGCAAACCCCATCAATTCATGAATATCAGTATCATTATATGGGTAGTGAACAATACCAATACTCGTTGATACCTTATGATTTATTTCGCCGTAGGATAATTTTATTTTAGCTAATTCAGCAATGATTTTTTTTGCCAGAATCACTGCGCCAACTTCATCTGTTTCTGGTATTAATATTGCAAATTCATCGCCACCTAGTCGTGCCACTAGATCTGTATATCGTATTACATTTTTTAGTGTTTCTGCAACAGCCTGTAAAAGTTCATCGCCTGCGCCATGCCCGCTAGTATCGTTAATATCTTTGAATTCATCTAAATCAAGATAAAGCAATGCATTATTATGTTTATAACGTATTGATGTTTGTAAAGATTTCTCAAATTCCATCATGAATTTTCGGCGATTAGCGAGATCTGTTAAAGGATCATGCTCAGCCATCCATATGATACGTTTTTCGGCTTCTTTTTTCGAAGTCATATCCAAACCTACGCTTAGAATAGCGGAAGCACGACTTTTAGTTTCAATGCGTGAGTGTAACCATGAGATATGTTTGATATGGCCATTAACATCAATCATTTCGGCTTCTTGTTGGGCAATAGTCATGTTACCTGACAAAAGTTCTTTAAAGAGTGGAATTGCCTCTGTCCAATTGCCGGCAGGAAACAGTCGAGATACCTTCGTTTCGATCATGTCATTTTCTGTAAAGCCCGTTATTTTTTCAGCATAATCATTGAATGTAGTTATCTTTAAAGCATCATCGGTCGTCAAAATAATAAGTTGAGCGGTGTTTAGTAAGTTTTGAATGAAATCACGCTCTTTTTCAAGTTCATTTTTTTGAGCATGAATGAGCTGCAAACGTTGAGCAACATTGCCATCAAGCTTTTCAAGGAGTGACGTTAACTGAAAAACAGCAAATTGTAATTGTGTAATTTCTTCATGCTCTGACTTTTTGTCGCCTAATTTGAATGCTTCTTTGGCTTCCTTGTATTTTTTAGATGAGAGTAACGGTAATGCGAGTGTGATGTGTTCAAGACTGTAAATTAGTCGAGCTAGGCCCATATAGGTTCGTGAGGCAAATAGCAGTGCTATGACAATAAGACCTACCGTAATTTCACTCAGGTAGATGGTAAATTCTGTTTTAGAGAGAGATATATAAGGATAGAGTAAATAACTTAACAACGCTGTAACGGCCACAGTGGACAGTATAATGCTAGTGAAAGTATTAACTGCAATTTTCCATTGTAGGCTATTGCGTTTAATTGGATTCATATTAACTCTTTAAAATGTAGCAATGATAACGGTGTGATTAGCAAGTATATTGAGAGAAAATACCAGTAGCGCTAGGCAATTACAATATTTTTCATGGCAGAGTAGAAAAATTCCGTAATTGCATTATTAGCCACCAATCACTCTATTGTGAGAGCGTTCAAAATTCTGCTCAGATCAATAAGCAGGTGTAGCGGTCAAATAAATCTGTAGTACTTTATAACCTATAATTTCCGACATACTTAGTTAAGTGAGCCTATTCAGAGAGCGGACCCCGCTTATAGTCTTCAAGAACTCTCTGCTTAACCTGATCACCGTATGATTTACCTTTATACTTATATTCCATCAGAACACTAACGTCCATACAGATTGATGATGTAGTTTGAAGTCTGCTATGGGTGAGACTTTAATTTGTGTGGGAAGGGACAGCAGATCCTGAATACAAAAAAGCAGCTAGTCACTAAGTGACTAACTGCTTGATGTATATACCAGGTATATGGTGCGCCCGACACGATTCGAACGTGTGACCGCCTGGTTCGTAGCCAGGTACTCTATCCAGCTGAGCTACGGGCGCTTAATCTATCAATTATACAGAACGACCAACATTATTCAATATAAAATTTAATGGCGGAGAGCGAGGGATTCGAACCCTCGATAGGGGTAAACCTATACGCCCTTAGCAGGGGCGCGCCTTCAGCCGCTCGGCCAGCTCTCCGTCTTAAGCAGACTATTATATATCAGTCGCTTCATTATTGGCTAGTGAAATTTCACTTTTATGCGATATTTTCTTGATCTTTTTCAGCTTGAATACGATCATAAATTTCTTCGCGATGTACTGACACTTCTTTTGGAGCATCAACACCAATTCTTACTTGGTTTCCTTTAACACCCAGTACATTAACTACTACATCGTCACCGATAATGAGTGATTCACCTACACGTCGTGTGAGTATTAACATTGTATTCCCCTTACTCTTAAAAATTTACTGTATTAGCGAGGACATAAGAAAGGAGGTTGATTCTTTTCAATCTAACATTATCCTGCGCTACTCATTCTAAATTATCCATAATCGTTCGTATTTCCGTAATACTATTGGTATATCATCAGAAAAACTTAATTACTTTAAACTTAATCAAATATGTACAACATTTCTTATTTCTAGGCACAGTTTATCAGTTCTTTACTTGCTTATCGATAAAAAGTCTCAGCAAATAGACTGTTGAAAATCAGTTTTGTTCCAAGTGAAATGCTTTATGGAGCGAACGAACACCAAGCTCAAGATATTTTTCATCTATAACTACAGATATTTTAATTTCCGATGTCGAAATCATTGATATATTAATAGATTCCTTGGCTAAACACTCAAACATAGTGCTTGCTATTCCTGCATGTGATCGCATGCCCACTCCGACAACAGATATCTTGGCAATATGCTCATCACCGATAACTTCTCTTGCACCTAGCGAATTTGCGGTGCTTTGTAGAATCGTGCGTGCATTTTTATAATCATTACGATGAATAGTAAAAGTAAAGTCAGTTGTACCATCATGTCCAGTATTTTGGATGATCATATCGACTTCAATATTGCTTTTGGCGATGGGACCTAGGATTTGAAATGCAATTCCAGGATGATCGGGCACACCAAGTACCGTTAGTTTTGCTTCATCTCTATTAAATGCAATACCTGAGATCAATGCTTGTTCCATTTTTGGGTCCTCAACGGATATTAATGTACCGCCACCTTCTGTAAAGGAGGAAAGTACACGTAAGGGTACATTATATTTACTAGCAAATTCTACTGAACGAATTTGCAATACTTTAGCGCCAAGACTTGCCATTTCCAGCATTTCTTCAAAGGTAATATGATCGAGACGGCGGGCTTCTGACACTACACGAGGATCAGTTGTATATACGCCATCGACGTCAGTATAAATCTGACATTCGTCTGCTTTTAAAGCGGCAGCAAGCGCAACAGCTGTTGTATCGGAACCACCACGACCTAATGTTGTTATGTTGCCCTCTTCATCACAGCCTTGAAATCCAGCAACAATAACGATGCGTCCAGCATCCAATTCTTTCCGGATCTTTCCATCATCAATTTCCATGATACGTGCTTTATTATGGGTATTATCTGTCAAAATTTTAACTTGACTACCTGTATAGGAAATAGCCTGTATTCCTTGTTGCTCAAGTGCTAGGCATAGCAGTGCAATAGTCACTTGCTCACCCGTGGATAAAAGCACATCAAGCTCACGACCGTGAGGATTGTCATTCAATTCGTTAGCTAAAGCTAACAAACGGTTTGTCTCGCCACTCATTGCTGATAAAACGACAACTAATTCATGTCCTTCTTTTTGGAACTTAATTAGTTTTTTAGCCACTTCTTGAATGCGTTCAACCGAACCAACAGAAGTTCCACCATATTTTTGTACAATTAATGACATTTTAACTTTCCAACTTTGAGCTAATCCAGCTTGCAACCGAATCTAAAGCAGCACTTAAATTTTCTGGTTGATTACCGCCACCTTGTGCCATATCAGGACGACCACCACCTTTACCACCTACTTGTGCAGCAACGTGTCCCACTAGATCTCCAGCGCGAATTTTACTGGTAATATCTTTGGAAACACCAGCTATTAAAGTGATTTTACCTTCATCTACTGATGCTAAAATTACTGCTGCGGTGCCTAATTTATTTTTCAATTGATCTACAGTATCACGTAGTGTTTTAGTATCTGCACCATCTAATTTAGCGCTTAATACTTTAATACCTGAGATATCTTGTGCGGTGCTTGCGAGACCACTGCCAGCACTACTCGCTAACTTACTTTTCAGCGTGTCGAGTTCTTTTTCAAGTTGACGACTACGTTGAACAAGCTGGGCTGTCTTTTCAGTCACGTTTTCAGTGGTGGCTTTAACTAACGCAGATATTTCTTGTAAGCGAGCTTCTCTCATGTCGATGTAATCAAGCGCTCGTTCACCTGTGACGCCCTCAATGCGGCGTACGCCTGAGGCAGTACCTGCTTCTGATATGATTTTTATCAATCCAATATCACCGGTGCGCGAAGCATGAGTACCACCACAAAGTTCCGTCGAAAAATCGCCCATTTTTAAGACACGCACATCTTCTTCATATTTCTCGCCAAATAGCGCCATTGCACCGGTTTGTTTGGCATCATCTAACGACATTATGTTCGTTTCAATAGCATGGTTTAATCTGATTTGTTGATTCATTAAACGTTCAACATCACGTAATTGTGCAGACGAAACCGGCTCAAAGTGAGAGAAATCAAACCGTAAGCGCTGTGAATTTACTAATGAACCTTTTTGAACAACATGATCGCCCAATACTTTTTGCAATGCGGCATGTAATAAATGGGTTGCTGAATGATTCTGTGCAGTTGCTAGTCGAGACGGTTCATCAATATGGGCAGTGATTTTATCCCCCACTTTAAAACTACCGTGTTCACATACACCGATATGGGTAAATGCTTTACCTTGTTTGCGAGTGTCGGTGACCTCAAAATTTGCCATATCCGTAGATATTTGACCTAAATCACCGGATTGACCACCTGATTCGGCATAAAATGGACTATTATCTAAAACTATAATGCCTTGTTGACCTGCATGTATTTGTTCCGCATGTTCACCATCAATCAGAATGTTGGTAATCGTAGCGTCATCTAAAGTCTTTTCATAACCAGAAAAATTCGTTACGCCTGTTATAGTCACTTGATCAGATAAACCACTGGAAAATTGACTGGCAGATCTAGCCCGAGTACGTTGGGCTTCCATAGCTCTTTCGAAGCCAGCAATATCGATTGTTAATTCACGTTCACGAGCGATATCTGCTGTTAAGTCGATAGGGAAACCGTAAGTATCGTAGAGTTGAAAAACGATTTCACCTGGAATTTCTTTATCAGATAAATGCTCTATAGCATTTTCAAGAATCTTCAGTCCATTATCTAAAGTATCTGCAAAACGAACTTCTTCTTGTTTTAAGGCACGTTCAACGATGGGTTGCGCCTTGGCAAGTTCAGGGAAAGCTTCACCCATTTCAGCTACGAGAGGCGCTACTAATTTATAGAAGAAATCTTCCGTCATGCCTAATTTATGGCCGTGACGTATGGCACGACGAATAATGCGACGTAGAACATAGCCGCGACCTTCATTAGAGGGCTGAACGCCATCAGTAATCATAAAAGCACATGAGCGAATATGATCAGCAATAACCCTTAACGACGTATTACTTGCATCTTCAGTACCTGATAATGCTTGTATGGATTTAATTAGACGTTGGAATAAGTCAATATCATAGTTGTTATGTACATTTTGTAATACCGCAGCAAGACGTTCCAATCCCATGCCAGTATCAACAGATGGTTTAGGTAATGGGGTCAATGTGCCGTCAGCAGCACGATCAAACTGCATGAAGACGAGATTCCAGATTTCGATATAACGATCGCCATCTTCTTCAGGCGTGCCTGGCGGTCCACCCGCAACGTCTTCGCCATGATCATAAAATATTTCTGAACACGGGCCACAAGGACCTGTATCGCCCATTGACCAGAAATTATCTTTGACGCCAATGCGTGAAAGACGTGCAGGATCAACGCCGATTTCTTTTATCCAAATATCAGCGGCTTCGTCATCTTCATCAAAAATGGTGATCCATAATTTTTCTGGTGGTAATGCCAATGTATCGGTCAGAAACTCCCAAGCATAGTGAATTGCTTCGCGTTTAAAGTAATCACCAAAACTAAAATTGCCTAACATTTCAAAAAAGGTGTGATGACGAGCCGTGTAACCAACGTTTTCTAAATCGTTATGTTTGCCGCCAGCGCGCACACAACGTTGAGACGTGACTGCTTTTGAGTACTTACGTTTTTCTTGGCCTAGAAATAGCTCTTTAAATTGAACCATACCTGCATTGGTAAATAATAAAGTTGGATCATTAACCGGCACTAGCGGGCTACTTAATACAATTTCATGGCCTTTCTTTTGGAAAAAGTCCAAAAAGAGATGTCGAATTTCTGCGCTACTTTTCATAATATTTATTAAAGCTTTCAGTTATTTGTTCATGAGTAAAACCACGGTATTGTAAAAAACGTAGCTGTTTTGCATGTTCTTTATAATCCTCTGGCTCTTTCTCGCCAAAACGTTTGCAACGGGCACCTGCTGCAAGCGCAAACCAATCAATATCAGATTCTGCCAATGCATCGCTGATAAGTTCAGCATCAACACCACGTTCTTTTAATTCTTGCCTAATCTTTTGATAACCAAATCCACGTTGTGAACGATAACGTAAATAATTTTCCGCAAATCGTTGATCACTTTGTAGGTTTTTTTCTGTCAACTTATTGATGGCAACAATAATGTCATCATATTCAAAGTCAGCACTTAATTTTCTTACTAGCTCGGCAATACTGTGTTCACGCCGAGCCAATAAATTCATCGCTCGTTCATTAAGCGATTGCTTCCTCACGCTTCAGAAATTTCGCTCTCATCTTCATCGACTACCACTGGCGCAGTAACGGCAATAGTGCCTCGTGGTGGCAATAAAGCAGCACGAATTTTAACTTCGATTTCAGTCGCCATTTCAGGATGCTCTTTTAAATAAGCACGTACGTTGTCTTTACCTTGGCCAATTCTGGTGCCTGCATAGCTATACCATGCGCCTGCTTTTTCAACGATATTTTCTTGAACACCCAAATCAATCAGCTCGCCTTCATGAGAAATACCTTCACCATAAAGAATATCAAATTGTACCTGTTTAAATGGCGGAGCAACTTTGTTTTTCACCACTTTAACGCGGGTTTCATTACCTAGAATTTCATCACCTTTTTTGATAGCGCCAATACGACGAATATCAAGACGAACCGAAGCATAAAACTTTAATGCATTACCACCAGTAGTCGTTTCAGGGCTTCCAAACATGACACCAATTTTCATGCGAATTTGGTTGATGAAAATGACCAAGGTATTTGAACGTTTAATATTAGCCGTCAATTTACGCAGTGCTTGTGACATTAATCGCGCTTGCAGACCCATATGGCTATCGCCCATTTCACCTTCAATTTCAGCTTTAGGTGTTAGTGCCGCAACCGAGTCAATAACCACAACGTCGACTGCGCCCGAGCGCACTAACATATCGGTAATTTCTAAAGCTTGTTCGCCAGTATCAGGTTGCGAGACTAATAGGTCATCGATATTTACACCTAATTTTTGAGCATAAAGCGGATCAAGTGCATGTTCAGCATCAACAAAGGCAGCAGTGCCACCCAATTTTTGAATTTCAGCAAGAACATGAAGCGTTAATGTTGTTTTACCAGACGATTCAGGGCCATAGATTTCCACAACGCGTCCACGGGGTAAACCACCAATACCAAGAGCAACGTCAAGACCTATTGAGCCCGTAGATACCGCATCGATATCACGGGAAGCAGCAGAATCACCCAAACGCATCACAGCACCTTTACCAAATTGTTTTTCTATTTGGCCTAATGCTGCGCCTAATGCTTTTTTCTTGTCGTCGTCCATTTTAGTCGCCATCGTTGAATCCAGATATGAGTAAACATACAATTATCCCATAGATGGCAGTCAGTCTCTAGCGTTTTTGATTATTCCTTGTAACGCGAGTTTTACTGCTTGCCGTCTAATTGACTCTCGGGCACCTTCAAAGTGACAACACTGTGTTTGAACTACTGAATATTTTGTGATCCATGCAAACCAAACGGTGCCAACTGGTTTATCGATAGTACCACCATCAGGGCCTGCAACACCTGTAATTGCGACGCAAATATCGGCTATAGATCCAGTCAATGCACCTTGTGCCATTTCGCTCGCTGCTTGCTCGCTGACAGCGCCAAACTGCTTTAAAGTAGATTCCTTAACATTCAGTAAATCTTGCTTTGCTTGGTTACTGTAAGTAATAAATCCACGATCGAACCATATCGAGCTGCCAGCAAGATCAGTACAGCATTTTCCTAGCCAGCCACCTGTACATGATTCAGCGACCGATAATCGCCAATTAACATCTAACAAACATTGTGCAACTTGCGATGTGAGTTGCCGAAGTTCTGCGTCAGAGATGGTATATATCATGTGAATCCGCTCCTTTAACATTAAAATAAAGAACCGTTCATCCCTTCTTTCTTTATCGTTTTTCCCCATAAAAATAACAGCACTAATTTATAATGCGGGTTTCAAATCAAATGCGATGCAAATCCGCTCTTCATCTGAGGTAAATGGAATTGTGCGATGAAATACCGATGATGGAAACATAACGATATCACCCACGGTTAGCGCCACGGTTTTAGTTGGGAAGTCATCATGTTTTTTTGGATAATCATCACCGTGAGTACTGAGTTCAATACTCCCTTCATGTTCGTTTTTTTTGTCTGTCGGTAAAGACAAATACAACGCGCCACTGACCCAGCCATCTTCATGTATATGCGAGGTTAAATGACCGCCTTGATGCATGCGTACATACCATGAGCTGGCAAACTCAGTCTTTTTGGGAAAAGATTTCACAAACTCACACTGTTCACCCGCAAACGTTTGACGATAACGTTCAATCGCCTGTTCGACTAACAAACCTATCGCTCGGAATGACGCTTCTTGGCGTTTAAATAGATTACCCGATGATTGAACGCCATTGATTAATCGGCCCTGCATTTTCTTTTCAACATCAGCAAAATTAATATCTTTTAATAACTGAGCGAGCAACTCACTATTTTCATATTTAAGCTCTTTAACTTCGGTATGGAACACAAAATCAAGTGGGTTTTTACAGAAATTGTAATCATTCTCTGTACCAAAGTTCTCAGCATAGTGTCCAGTTAAGGTGGCTAAAAATGGCGATATATGTTTTTTCGTTTTAAGCTGCTCTAAACCTAGCTTAAATTCATCAAATCGGCCTATTTTATACAAGCAATATAATGAGCGCTCTTGCCAATCAGCAAAGTCGGAACGCTGAAAATGCGTTAATGCCCCTTCTAAATCGCCACTATCATAAAGATAAACCGCAAAACTATAATTAGCGACAGGCAAGGTAGGATCTAGTGCTAGGGCTTGTTTATAAAATTTAACCGACTCATCGTAACGACCTTGGTCTCGCAATACTTCGCCCATATTACTGTGCACTTCAGCATAGTCGGGGTTGAGTTCCAAAGCATCGTTGTAACTCTCTATAGCATCACCTAATTTGCCTTCGTTTTTTAAGGCCGTGCCCATATTGAAATATACTTTGGCATCTTTTTGAATGGTAAGTGCACGACGATAAACGTCAATGGCTTCTGCTAGCTTATTTTGTTCTTGTAATACCACACCAAGATTAACTAAAGCTTCAAAAAATCCAGGCTCTAAAGCAATTGCTTTTTGATAACTTATCGCAGCCTGATCAAATTTATCTTGAGATTGTAATGCTGCACCTAAGTTGTAATGGGCATCCGTCAAGTTAGGTTTTAAATTCAACGCTTTTTTATAACTGATGATCGCTTCATCAGTGCGGTTTAAATTGGTTAATAAAATACCCAGATTAAAATGCAACTCACCCATCGATGGATCTATTTCTAATGCTTTGCGAAAAGCAGCAACCGCTTCTTTGAATTTATTTTGACCGGCAAGTGTGTTGCCATAAAGGTTATACAACACAAACGCGTTAGGAAAGGTATTAAGTAATGCCTTGGCGGTCGCTTCAGCAAGCTCTAAATGTCCGCCATTAAGCGCGTTTAATATCGGTTGAATTTCTGCTTGTGTGGGTTGTCTCATTTTTATTGCTTGTTTCATTATTCTTTACCTAATAAATCTGTTTAGCCGTCAACTATACTTAAAATATGGTTTTTTTACCTGTATTAACTACGTTATAGTTGGATACATTACTCAGATTTAATTTTAAGGAAACGGCATTTTATTTTCAATTGTAAATATTTTGCATGCCCTAATAAAATAATCATAAGGCCATATCATGAAAGAACAAACATCTCTATCATCATTAAACTTCGACAATCGTTTTGTTGAAGGTTTACCTGCAGATATTGAGACCGACAATCATCGTCGGCAAGTATTGTCAGCCTGTTATTCATTTGTAAAACCCACTATAGTTGCCGCGCCTAAGCTGGTCGCTTTTTCATCAGAAGTCGCTGAGTTATTAGATTTATCAGATGAAGATTGTCAATCAGATGACTTTACCCAAGTATTTGCTGGCAACCGACTATTGCCAGATATGCGTCCGCACGCACAATGTTACGGCGGTCACCAATTTGGTAACTGGGCCGGACAATTGGGTGATGGTCGTGCGATAAATTTAGGCGAAGTGGTTAATCAGCAAGGTGAACATTATGCCTTACAGTTAAAAGGTGCTGGTGCTACGCCCTACTCTCGTACCGCCGATGGTTTAGCCGTATTACGATCTTCCGTTCGTGAGTTTTTATGCAGTGAAGCCATGTTTCATCTCGGTGTACCGACCACGCGAGCTTTAAGTTTAGTGACGACCGGTGAAAAGGTGGTACGAGATATGTTTTACGATGGTCGCCCGCAAGCTGAACCTGGCGCGATTGTATGTCGTGTTGCTCCGTCTTTTTTACGTTTTGGTAGTTATGAGATTCATTCGGCTCGTGGTGATATTGATACCTTACGCACCTTAGTTGACTTCACTATTACCACTGAATTTCCCCATCTTGGTAAACCCTGTGTTGACGTCTATCTGAAATGGTTTGCTGAGGTATGTGAACGCACCGCGGATATGATTGTGCATTGGATGCGAGTGGGCTTTGTCCATGGCGTAATGAATACCGACAATTTGTCAATTTTAGGGCTCACTATTGATTATGGCCCTTATGGTTGGTTAGAAGATTACGATCCTAACTGGACACCTAATACCACTGATGCTGATGGTCGACGTTATCGTTTTGGCAATCAAGCACAAATTGCTCAATGGAATTTATTTCAGCTGGCCAATGCAATTTATCCTTTAATTGACGATGCTGCTCCATTACGCGAGATACTCAATGATTACGCTGAATTATATGATCAAAAATGGCAACTCATGCGTGCTAAAAAACTTGGTTTAAATACTTACAATGCTGCGACAGATCAGCCGCTCAATACTGAGTTACATGAGGTATTACAGCTGGTTGAAACAGATATGACGATTTTTTATCGCAAATTAGCAGATGTTGATTGTGAAAATCTTCAACTATCAGATGCAGAACTACTCTCGCCATTAATGGATGCTTATTACGCACCTGATGCATTAAGCACTGTAGATAAAACGCGAACGTGTAATTGGTTACGTTTATATCAACAGCGCGTTGCTGAAGATGGCACATCAAATGTTATTCGTCGCCAAAAAATGAATGACATCAATCCCAAATATGTATTACGTAACTATATGGCACAACTGGCTATTGATAAGGCGGAATTAGGTGATTTTAGCTTGGTGAATGATTTACTTGAGTTATTACGCCAGCCTTACGCCGAGCGACCAGATATGGAGCATTTTGCGGTTAAGCGTCCTGATTGGGCTAGAGATCGTGCCGGCTGTTCGATGTTATCGTGTAGTTCATAAACCTCTACAACACCTTAATTAGGAACCGTATTATGAAATTCATTATCAATGTGTTTATCATTCTGATGTTTTATCAACCTGCTTATAGTGCACAAGCATTAACAACAGAAACGATTGCAACTGGATTAGGTGTTCCTTGGGGCATGGCAGTAATGCCTGACAATACATTACTGATCAGTCAGCGTGAAGGCTGCATATTCTCATGCATCGCGATCACCTAATACCATCCATCGCGATCACTCAATACCATCGATGCCGATCACTTTTCGGTCAAAATGGTATTGAGTGATCGGCTTGA
>Ga0105054_10008404_pt1 | contig 13666 bp, 5 predicted proteins | sample BON02_FD_78091 | JGI IMG/M metagenome (GOLD analysis project Ga0105054, IMG submission 78091) | Freshwater microbial communities from Lake Bonney liftoff mats and glacier meltwater in Antarctica - BON-02 (megahit assembly) | ecosystem: Environmental > Aquatic > Freshwater > Ice > Glacier...
CACGCGCACACACACACATTCATACAAGCATACATACACACACGCACATACGCACGCACGGGTGTACGTGAGCAAGAGTACGCAACAGAGAGAGAGAGGGTGTGTGGGGGGGGAGGGGGGGGGGGGGGGGGGGGGGGCCAAGCGAGGGCAAGGGCGGCGGGCTGTTCCGCCGGCCGCGCTGCTCAAAAAAGAAGAGATAACGCGGGGGAAAAAAGCGCCCACCCCGCCAAGAAAACGCCGGCGCGCCCCCGGGCAGGCGGGGAAAAAAACCCTCCCGAAAACGCACCTGGTTGACGACGGGCGCGCCGCCGTACACCACCACCGGGCGGATGCCCGTCATGTAGGCGAACTTGCTCGCCTCCAGGTGGATCTGCGACGTCAGCTCGCGCGTCGGCGCCAGGATCAGCGCCGCGGGCAGCGCCTTGCGCAGCCGCCCCGTCGGCTGGTAGCCCGTCTTGAGCAGCCGCGCGATGATCGGGAAGCAGAACGCCGCCGTCTTGCCCGACCCCGTCTGCGCGCAGGCCATCATGTCGCGCCCGTGGATGCCGATGGGAATGGCGTAGCGCTGCACGGGCGTCGGCTTGGTGTACTTGCACCGGCGCACGTTGTTGGTCAGGGCCGCACCCAAGTCGAGATCCTCGAAGGTGTCGACGTGCGGCGGCACGTCGCGGCCGCTGGTCTCTACGGGGATGTCCTCGTAGGCGTCAAAGTTGATGCCGGTGTTCTCGGAGCCGAAGATGGCGTCGGACTCGGCCTTGAGCTTGTCGTCGAGGGCGAAGGGGTCGCCGCCCGAGTCGCCGCCGCCGGGCCAGCCGCCGCCGCCGCCGCCGCCGCCGCGGCCGCCGTAGCCGCCGCCGCCGCCGCCGCCGTAGCCGCCGCCGCCGCCGCCGCCCTGGTAGCCGCCGCCGCCGCCGCGGCCGCCCCAGCCGCCGCCGCCGCCGCGGCCGCCGTAGCCGCCGCCGCCGCCCTGGTAGCCGCCGCCGCCGCGGCCGCCGCCGCCCTGGTAGCCGCCGCCGCCCTGGTAGCCGCCGCCGCCGCGGCCGCCGTAGCCGCCGCCGCCGCCGCCGCCGTCGCCGCGCCCGCCGCCGCCGCCGCCGTCGTAGGGCGGGGGGCCGCCGCCGCCGCCGCCGCCGCCCATCGGGGGCGGGCCGCCCCCGCCGCCCATGCCGGGCGGGGGCGGGCCGCCGCGCTGGTGCGGGGCCACGTAGGCGCCGCGCCCCGGCGGGCCGCCGCCGTCGCCGCCGCCTTCACCCCAGCCGGACGCGGGAGGAGCAGCCATGGTTCGCGTTTGTTGTGGATGGGAGATGGGAGAGAGAGAGACACAGAGAGAGAGAGGAAGGAGCGCTTCTTGCTTGTCGCTCTCTTCGGGGGCTTGTCCGCGGTGCGGGACGTGTGTGATCGGCGCTAGGAGCTGATGATCGGACTCTCTTCTTGCGCGCGCGTAGTGGGAGAGAAAATGGGGGAGGAGGAGGAGGTTTGTGTTTTGGGAACGCCTTAAAGCCTTAAAGCGTGGGAGGGGGGAGGCGCACTGCGTGAGCCTGCGAGTGTGCTTTGCGTGAGATTGTGTGTGTGTGTGTCTGTGGGAGGGGGGGAGTCGTCTGCCTCGCGCAAACGATTGTGATTGCGTGAGGAACACAAAAGAGGCGGCTTTTTAGGGGCTGCGGGAAAGGAAGGCTGATGCGCGCGAGAACGAACACGACACAAGGGGAGCCCTCCAGCGCGGCCCTATTATGCGCCCGAGTGTCACCAGGCACCCGACGCGACGTTGCGCCTGACCTTCCTCGCGCGCGCGTGCGTGATCACGAGGGCGAGCCGGTCAGCGTCACCGCCCACGCCCCGAACCAAGAAAACGCCGCTCGCTCGCTCGACCTCGCCGACGACGGGAAAGAGCGCGCCTCACGCCCATCCATCCTCCTCCTCCTCCCCCTCACCCTCCTCCGCCTCGCCACCGCCTCGCCACCGCCACATCCCCTCGTCCCGCTCGTTGTAGCACCCGAGAAGCGACGGCGCCAGCGTCCCCTCGACCACCGACCTCGACGCCGACGCCGCGCCCGCCACCGCCCGCCCCGCGCCGTCCCCCGCGCCTGCTGCGCCGCTCCTGCCCACCGGCCCCCCGTCCCACACGAGGTCAAACCCGCCTACGCGCCGCCGCGGGCCGGACGAGGGAGACGGGCCCGACAACGCGGGAGGCGAACCAGACGGAGCACCCGATGCCGTCGCCGCCGCCCGCTCGGCGCCGGCCGCGTCGAGCGCGTCGTGCAGCATGGCGAACTTGAGCGCGCGGTCCTCGGCGTCGGACGCCGTCAGGGAGGGCGACGCGTTGACCTCGAGCAGCCAGGGCCGCAGGTCGGCGTCGATCAGGACGTCGTAGCCGTAGAGCTCGAAGCACCGGCGGTCGGGCCGCACGCGCCCGCGCACGGCCAGCAGCGCGCGCACGACCAGCGCCTGGATCGCGGAGAACAGGGCGTCGGCCTGCGCGCGGCCGTGACGCTGGGCCACGTGCAGGCGCAGCTCGCGGAGGGGCCACTTGAGCGCGGGCGGGGGCGGGACAGGAGGAGGAGGCGCGACGGAGGAGGCTCGGTCGCCACCCCCTCCTCCGCCGCTGCCGCTGCTGCTGCCGCCGCCAGCGCTCGCGCTTCCTCCTCCTCCTCCGCTGCCGCTGCTGCCGTCGGGCGGCGACGGCCTCGGCTGCTTCTGCACGGCCACGTTGGTCAGGTGCACGAGCGCGTCCGCCAGGTCGCCCCGCCGCATCGAGTACCGCGAGCCCGCAAAGCGCGCAAACCCCGAGCGGTGCAGGTACACGCGCAGGCCCGTGCTCCCCGTCGCAAACGGGCCGGCGCCGCTGCTGCTGCTGCCGCCGCTGCTGCTGCTGCCCGCGTGGTGCGAGGTGACGAGGGCGTAGATGCGCAGGTCGAACTTGCGGCCCGCGACCAGGTAGGGGGACTCGACGTAGCGCTGGGCGCAGTAGGCTGTGCCGTACCGCGCGCGCAGCGAGTCGGCGGTGGCGGCGGCGGGCTGGGCGCTCGGCGGGGGCGCGCCGGCGGCGGCGGCAGACGGGGGGCGCGGGCCACGGGGGCCAGCGGCGTCGCTGGCGTCGTCGTCGTCGTCGTCGTCGCTGCCGGCGGCGGAGGCAGCGTCGCTGTCGGCGTCGTCGTCGTCATCCGCGGGAGCAGGCGCTGCTGCCGCCGCCCCTGCCGCCGCCCAGCCGCCCCCGCCGCCCGCCGCAAGCGCCCCCGTCGCCGGTTGGCGCGGCGCCCAGCGCTCGACCTGCGCGGCGCGGCTGACGAGCGAGATGCCCTGCCCCTGGCAGCGGCCAATGGGCTTCATGATCCAGGTGCCGCCGCAGCGCCGGAAGGCGTCGGCGAACATGCGGTACTCGGTTGGCAGCAGAAAGGTCGGGGGCAGAAAGTCAAAGGGGCCGACGGGGCCGGCGGCGGCGGCGGCGGCGGCGAGGGCGAGCGCCGCCGTTGCTGGCCGCCGATGCAGGGGCGCTCGCGCCGCCGCCGCCGCGCCTCGCTGCTGCTGCTGCCCATGCTGCTGCTGCCGGTGCGGGCCCGCGGCGGCCACGTCCGCCGCCGACGCCGACGCGTCGGCCGCCGCCGCCTCGCGCGCCGCCCGCTTGAGGTTGCGCGCCAGCAGGTCCTTGCGCGTCAGCTCCTGGTGGTTGGGAAAATGGTTGATGCGCTGCCACGGGCGGCTGCCGCCGCCGCCGCCCGCGCCGCCACCGCCACCGCTCGGCAGCGATCCGCCGCGCTCGGCAAGCCACGCGCGCTCGGCCCAGATGAAATCCCACTCGGCGTCGGACTCGGTCTCGATCCACCCGACGCGCGACTGCAGCACCTCGTAGATGACGTTGTGCAGCGTGCAGCGCCAGCGGATGGGCCCGCTGTTTTGGTCACTCGTGTTTTTTGTGAAGCGGAGGGCGGCGCGAGGCGCGGGCCGAGGTGAGCGAGGGAGGGGCGTCGGCGAGGGGGGGAGTGGCAGGGCTTCCGCGGTACTGTGAGCCCCCAGTCGTTCTGATCGATGGCGGCCTTGTCAAACAGCACCCAACCACCACCACCCCACCGCCGCAAATAACGACGGCACTCACGGCGGGCGGCAAGGCCTGTAGGCGTCGGGTGCGGCGGCGGCCGAGGGCGGCGTAGCCGTCGCCGTCGCTCCCGCCGAGGCGGGCACGCAGGACGCCGCTTGTGCCGACGGGGAAGAGAGGGAGCGGTCGCGCCGTTGCATGTTGTGCTGTGGTTTCCTGCTCGTGTTCCAAGGGTGGAAGAAATGAGGGGGAGGCGAAAGCCGGGGCACGATCGTCTGAAATTGAGATCGATCCGAGGGACGGAGGATTGACCGAGCGCCCGCCTTGTTGAAGCGAGAGAGCTCTGCGGAAGGCGCCGGCGCCCAACCACTGTGTCTTTTGTGTGCGCTCGCTAGTTCGCTTCCTTGTCTCATCCGCCCTGTAGTTTCCCCACAAGATTCGGACCTTCAGATAGTACACGCACGCCGTTGGCGAGCTCAATCAGTAGCCCCCAAGCGCAAGAGGCGCTAACATAAGAACAAAAGACGACGGGCGCTCGCAAGCGCCGCCGTAAAAATAGAAAACCACCTTATAAATCAGGAAACAAAAAGTAGTACTGACGCGCTCGCCGAGCATCAGAGGCCTAGCGCCAGCGAGCCCTGCGAGATGGCGGGCGACGAGGGCAACGGCTCCCCCGCGACCAGCTCCTTCCTCGCCGATCAGGAGCGCGAGCTGCAGCGCCTGCGGCAGCAGCTCGCGCGGCTCAAGCGGGCGGCGCGCTCGCCGCGCCAGGGCGGCGGCCGCGGCGGCGGGGAGGACGACACGTCCCGCCGCTCCAGCGGCAGCGAGGCCGCCCTCGAAAACTACGTGGTCGAAAAGCGTCATAGCGGCGAGCGCCGCGAGACCGATGGGGACCCTGACGTGTGGTTGCCGCCACCGCCGCCGCCGCCGCAGCAGCGGCAGTCTCGGGGCGGCGGCAGCGGCAACGGCATCGGCAACGGCAACGGCCCGGGCAGCACAGGCGGCGGCGGCAGCAACCGCAGCAGCAGCAGCAGCCCCTGCGCGCCGGGGAGCTTCGGCCCGATCGGCCGGCGGCCGGCGGTGCTGTCGCATCCGGGCGGCGGCGTGACGTTGTATCCCGGCGGGGGAGGGCCGGGAGGTGGGGTGGGGGCGGGAGCGGGAGGAGGGCCGGCGCTCGCGGCGGCGGGGGCAGCGGCGCCGCTGCTTATGCCGTGGCCGCCGCCGCCGCTGCCCCCCTCCTCCCTGGTCAAGACGCGGCCGCTGCCTGCCTTTCTCGCCGCCGCCGCTGTCGCCTTCCCGCCTCAGGACGCACCGCTCGCGCCGGCGTCCGCCGCGCGCCCGCCCTGGCGCCTCTCCTTCGATGCCTTATCCGCGCCGCCGCCGCTGCCGCCGCCGCCGCCCTCCTCCTCGTGCCCGTCCTTCCCGCACGCGCCCCCCCCCCGCCAGCACCCCAACCGGCTGCGCTCGCGGCCCCCCCTGCACGCGCACGCGCACGCGCAAGCGCACGCGCACGTATCCTCGTTCCCTACATCCCTCCTGCCCCCCCCACACAACCGCTACGTCGCCCACAACGTCGACGAGGACACCGCTCTGCTCGCCGCCCTCGAGCGCGACGTCAGCGCCTCTTGCCTCCCGGGCGCGCCGGCGACGGCGTCGTCGGCGGGCTTGCCGTCCTCCTGCGGCCCCCCCCTGACGCGCTGGGAGGACATCGCGGGCCTGGGCGCGGCCAAGGCCGTGCTTCAGGAGGCGGCCGTGCTGCCGCTGCTCGCGCCGGGCGTCTTCACGGGCATCCGCCGCCCACCAAAGGGCGTCCTGCTGCACGGCCCGCCGGGCACGGGCAAGACGATGCTGGCGCGCGCCGTCGCGTGCGAGGCCGGGATGGGCGGCGCCGGCTGCTGCTTCCTGAGCGCCTCGGCCGCCACGCTCGCGAGCAAGTACCGCGGCGAGTCCGAGCGCCTGGTGCGCGCCCTGTTCACCCTCGCGCGCGCGCGCGCGCCCGCGGTCATCTTCCTCGACGAGATCGACGCCCTCTGCGGCCGCCGCGGCGCCGACGGAGAGCACGAGGCCTCGCGCCGCTTCAAGGCCGAGCTGCTGGTGCAGATCGACGCGTGCGCGGCGTGGGCCGAGCAACAGCAGCAGCAGCAGCAGGTGCAACAGCAGCAGGTGCAGCAGGTGCAGCAGGTGCGGCAGCAGCAGCAGCAGCAGCATGTGCAGCAGCGACAGCACACGCAGCAGCAGCGGCAGCAGCAGCAGCCGCAGCAGCCGGCCGTCGACAGCGGCGCCACCCCACGGCACGTGCTCGTCCTGGCCGCGACCAACACACCGTGGGACCTGGACGAGGCGCTGCGCCGCCGCCTCGAGAAGCGCGTGCACGTCCCGCTGCCGGACGCCGCCGAGCGGCGCGAGCTGCTGGCGCTGTGCCTGCGGGGGCTCGACTCGACGCTCACGCCCGGCGACCTGGACGCGCTGGCGCGGCGGCTCGCGGGCTTCTCGTGCGACGACGTGTGCAGCGTGTCGCGCGAGGCCGCGCTCGGGGGCGTGCGGCGCCGCGTCGCGGGCAAGACGCCCGCCGAGGTGCGCGAGCTGCTCGCGTCGGCCCCGCCCTCCTCCTCCTCCTCATCTTTCTCCTCCTCCTCCTCTGCGCGCCCGTCGGGCGCCGTAGTCGAGGCCGTCTCGCTGCGCGATTTTGAAGAGGCGCTGGCGCGCGTGCGGCCGTCGGTGAGCGCGGCCGACGCGGCGCGCCACGCGGCCTGGAGCAAGGAGTTTGGGAGCGCCTGAGAGCGAACGGGAGGGAGAGAGGGAGGGAGAAAACAGAGCGCGACGGAGAGAGGAGCGCGAGCGAACTAGAATGATAAAACGAGAGAGCCGGACGACGCCCGACGAGAACCCGCGCTTTTGCTCCCCCCCGTCGGCGTCGTATTATGACAATGATTCGCCCGAGTGTTTTTTTTCGATTTGGTCGCTCAAAATTTCTTGGCTTGTCACTCGCTACCGCCACCGACGCCACCCAATTGCCCGTCACCCTCCGTCTCTGGCACCAGCCCGATGTCCTGCGGCGCGATGCCAAAAAACGCGGCCGCCATGGCCGACGTTCGCCGCGCGACCGCCTCTTGCTCCTCCCCCAGCGCCCCTGCCACCGTCTCCAGCACGTAGGGGAGCAGCGCCGGCTCGTTGCGGTGCGGGCGCGCCTTCGAGGGGAGGATCGTGCGAGGCGTCAGGTAGGGCGCGTCCGTCTCGATCATGAGGCGGTCGCGGGGGATCGTCGGCAGCAGGGCCGCCAGCTCGGCGCCGCCGCGCTCGGGCCGCTCGTCGCACACCCATCCCGTGATGCCGATGTGCAGGCCGAGGTCGAGGCACTCGCGCAGCTCTTGCGCGTTGCCCGTAAAGCAGTGGAGGACGCCGGGGACGGGAAGCTCGGGGGTCCCACCGCTGTCGCCGTTGCCCGACCCCGCCGCTCTTGCTCCTCCGGCAGCCGCCTCTGCCTCTGCGGCCGCCTCGTTCAGGACGGCCGCGAACCGCTCCCCGGCGTCGCGGCAGTGCATGAACAGGGGCTTGCCCAGCTCGATGGCCAGCCGCACCTGCAGCCCAAACCACCGCTCCTGCGCGTCCCGCGGCGACAGGTCGCGGCAGAAGTCGAGGCCGCACTCGCCTATCGCCGCACAGCAAGGGTGCGCCGCCAGCGCCCTGAGCGCGCCGATCGTCTCGCCGTCGACGCAGTCCTTGGCGTGGTGCGGGTGCACCCCGGCCGTGAACCTCAGGAGCGGGTACTCCCCGGCGCGCGCCTCGGCGCTGCCGTTGTACGCGTCGCACAGCGCCGCCGCCGCCCGCGAGCCCTCGAGCGAGCAGCCTGTCACGACCAGCGCGGCGACGCCCGCCCGCCTGGCGCGGCGCAGGACGTCCGGTCGGTCCGCGTGGTAGGCGGCGTCGGCGATGTTGGCGCCGACGTCGACCAGCAGCGGGGCGCGCGCCGCCCCCGGAGGCCTCATGGCCGCCAGGACGAGGGCGGCCTGCGTGGGCTTGTCGGCCCCCTTTTTGGCCGCCGGCGATGCGGTTGGCTGCTGAGCGGCGGCGTCGGCGGGGGGGGCGGGAGCGGTCGCGCCGTCGTTGGCCGCCGCCGCCGACGCCATGGCAGCGGCGGCGACGGCAAGAGCAGGCCGGGCTCGCACGAGGAGAGTTGGCGCGCGCGGTCGCGCGATGCCGCGCAAGCAGACCAGCGCCCTCCCCGCCGTCGTGGTTGGCGCGCCTCCCCTCCTCGTGAGCGCGAGGAGAGACGAGGGGGAGACTTTCACGTGGTTCATGCGCCGCCGAGGAGTAGGATGGCGTCACGGGGAGGAGGCAAAGGAGAGCGATGTGAGTGTGTGCGGATGATCAAGGCTGATCGGAGAGTCGTGGACAGGTTTGAGGCCCGGCGCCGAAGAAAAAGACGCGTCGCCGCAGTGGCGAGCGCGCGCGCTTTTCGGCGACGCTTCGTGTTGCGACCGCGCGACGAAGTTTTCCCCCAGCACTACGTCACGCCTCCCTGCCCCCCGCCCCCCTTTCAGAGATAATCGTGGACCTATCGATAGAAATGATACTCACTTGAGCTACCGGATTGCGCGCTTATCAAGCATGGAACCCTTTGCGGAAGGGGAGCAGGCCACGGCAGCCGGCCTCGACGCGGGCTCCGCTCTCCTCGAAGGCGTGCGGTCGCTCGGGTTCGATGACGACCTGCTCGAGCGCCTGACGAGCGTGGCCCTCTCGGACCTCGGCGGGACCGACGCTTTGGTGGCGGCGGCGGCGACGGCCGACAACGACGCGCGCCCGCGGTCACCCTTTGGCGTCGGCGCGCCGACACCCTCGCCCCCGCAAAAAATCACATGCCCACCGCGCCTCTTCACCCCCTACAGGCGCACGTGGCTCGACCGCCTGCGCCGCGCCCTCCTTGGACCCGAGGTCCAGCTCGCGGCCCAGATCGCCGCCGGCCTGACCGTCGCCGCGCTCTTCACGTTCCTCGACGGCGCCCGGTTCCCCGGCGCCTGCGTCGCCGCCACCCTCTTTCTTGTGTGTGCCGTGCAGATGAGCCCGATGTCGCACGTGGGCTCGCGGCTCGGCGCGGCGGCGGCGTTCTTGGGCGCCCTCTGGGGCGGCGTCCTGCTGGCCGGCGCCGTCCTGTCGCTCGCGCGCGCGCTCGCGCTCGCCGGGGCGCCGCCGCCGCCGCTGGGCCTGGCGCCCGAGCCCGGCCGATGGGTCGCCGTCTCGCTGCTGTCGGCCCCCCTGCTGGTCGTGTTCGCGGCCGTGCGGATGGCCCCGCAGCCGCCCTTCATGATCGGCGTCGGCCTTTGCCTGACCCTGTTCTACGGCCTGCGCGTCCTGGGCGGCGGCGCGGACGCGTCGCACGCCGCGATCTGGGCCGCGGTGCTGGCGCAGGTCGCGACGGCGCTCGTGGCCGTGGGCGCGTCGCTGCTGGCGTCGCTGCTGGTGCTGCCGACGCTGGCGTCGCGGGCGGTCGAGGACGCCGTCTCGCGCGCGCTGCGCGCGGCGGGGCAGAGCCTGTCGCGCACGTCGGCGCGGCTGTTCTCGCCGCCCGAGGCGTCGGCTGTGGCGGTGGCGGCGGCGGCGCTGCAGCGCAAGCGCAGCCGCGACGCCAGCAACAGCGGGCGTGGCGGCGGGCAGGCGTTTTTCGTCGGGCAGCAGGAGCCAAATGCGGTCGGCGGCGGCATCGGCAGCAGCGGCAGCGGCAGCGGCGGCGGCGACGACAGCAGCGACGACGCGGACGACGACAACGACGGTGACGAGAAGGGCGGCGTCTCCGGAGCGCTTGAGGCCGCCGACACAGGCAGCCGGCGCTCGTCCGACGCGTGGGTCGTGGCCAGCGGCGGCAGCGGCGGCGACAACAAACCGCGCCGGCGCCGCCCGCCCGCCGGCGCGCCGCCGCCGCCGCCCGCGCCGCCCGCGCCGAGGCCGACGTTCATGTCGTTCGTGCAGGAGGCGCGCCGCCTGCCCCCCGTCCCCCTGCCCGGCTGCCGCGGCGCCATCGCCATCGAGCGCGAGCCGGACCAGGTCCCCGGATTTGACCTGTGGTGGGACCTGGTTTCCGCCCCTGTGGCCGAGCCGCCCTCGGCGCGCAAGCAGCGGCGGCGGCGCGAGCAGGCGCTGCAGGCGAGGGCGGCGCACCGGAGGCAGGTGGCCGAGCGCGCCGAGGCGCTGGCGCTGGAGCGGCAGCAGCAGCAGCAGCAGCGTCAGCAGCAGCGTCAGCAGCAGCATCAGCTGCAGCAGCGGCAGGGGCAGGGCGGCACCGCCAACGGCAGCGGCGGCGGTGCGGCCGCCGTCGTGAGCCCCTTTGCCGCGGCGGCGGCGGCGGCGGCGGCGTCTGGCGCCAACGTCGGTCTCGACCTCGAGAAGCAGCAGCAGCAGCAGCAGCAGCAGCAGCAGCAGCAGCAGCAGCAGGACGACGACGAGGAGGACGACGCGCGCCACCGCCGCCGGCACCCCCCGCAGCCCCAGCCCAGCGGCGGCGGCGGCGACGAGCACGAGCGCCGGCGCGCCGCGGCGTGGGAGCGGCTCGCGCACCGCGAGGCGGCCGCGCCGCCCGGGCGCCTCGCGCCGCCCGACCCCTCGTCTTTCTCGCCCGCCGCGCACCACCACCTCGACCTCGGCGCGCAGGGCCCCCCCATCGCCGGCCTGCGCCCGCTCTTGGGAGCCGCCAGGATGGCCCTGGGCGCGGCCGCCCTCGAGCCGGCCTTTTTGCGCGGCCGCGCCCTCCGCCGCTTCTGCCCGGCCAGGTGGGTGGCGCTTATCGGCGCGGTCGACTCGCTCGTCACGCGAGTGAGCGCGCTCGAGGCGGTCGCGGAGGACGGCGGCGGCCTGAACGAGGAGCGGCAGGTGTGGCTGGCGCCCATGCTCGCCGCCAAGAGGCGAGCGTTTGCCGAGGCGGCGGCCTGCCTCGCGCTCCTGTCCGAGGCCGCCAAGAGCAGCGAGGTGCGCGTTCCAGGCAGGGACAACGACAACGACGGCGCCGGGGGCGCTGGTGGCGCTTGCGCCCGCGGCGGCGGCGGCGGCGGCGGCCTGTGCGGCGCCGAGCAGCTTTTTGGGCGCTCCTGGGACGCGTGCCGCGAGGAGCTCAAGGCCGGGCTGACGCTCCAGGTCGAGGCGTACGTGCGCGCCGTGCGCGACGCGGTCGCGGACGGCAAGGGGGCGACTGCGACGCCGACGACGGGCGGCGGCAATGGCGACGGCGGCAAGGGTGACGGCGACGGCAACGGCGACAGCGACGGCAACGGCGATGGCGGCGGAAACAGCGACGGGGGCGGCAAGCCCAAGCTCGTCATCTACTCGGCCTACAACGCGCGCCTCCACTTCTTCTCGTTTGTCGTCACGACCAGCGTCCTGGACGCCATGCAGCGCGTCGACGAGGCCGCGCGCGCGGCGCTTTGCCCGCTGCGCTTGGCGGCCGAGCAAGAGGCAAAAGCGGCGGAGACGGCGGCGGGCGCGTCGGGCAACGGCCTGTATGCCCGGCTCGCGCGCCTCTTGGCCCCCGCCCCCTGGGCCAAGTCCCTTGCGGGCATGGTGGCCATGGTTCCCGTCTGGACCTTTTTTGCGGCCACGCTCCCCCGCGTCCGCGCTTACCTCGCGAGCGCGTTCCTCCGGCGCCCCGTCGTCGCCGCCTCCCCCGCGTCGCCGCCGTCGGCGCCCTCGCCTGCCGCCGCGTCAAAGGCGGGCGACGCCTCGGCCTCGGCCGGCGACCCTCCCACCAAGCGCGCCGCCCCCTTGCTGCCGCCCCTGCCCCGCGAGGCCGTCGCCGCGCTCAAGTACGCCCTCGCGACCTGGATCGCCCTGACCGTCACGCTCGCCGCGCTCGCCTTCAGCCCGGACGCGCGGCGCCTCGCGCCCGTCTACGGGTTCGTGGCCGTCGCGATCGCCACGTCGGAAAAGGTCGAGGCGACGGCGTCCAAGATCGTCTCGTGGGTGCTGGGCTCGGCCGCGGGCGGCGTCGCGGGCTACCTGATCATGCTGTCCCCTGTACTTGCCGCCGATGGCCTGGCCTTGGCGCTGCTGCTCGCGGCCTTGGCCTTCGCGGTCTCGCTGCTGGGCCTGACGGCCTTCCGCACGGCGATCGTGCTGTCGCTCATGACGCTCGACGCGCTGGTCCTCTGCCAGTACAACCACGGCTGCGACCTGGCGGCGGCGGGCGCCCCTCCCCAGGCAGCCGCAGGCCCGCCCCCCCCTGCCTGCTCCCCGACGGGTGCGCCCGAGGTGCTGGTCGCGCGCGTGACGGCCGTGGCAGCGGGCGTGCTGCTGTCGCAGGCGGTGACGACGCTCGTCGCGCCCTGGTTCACGAGCGACTGGGCGATGGTGACGATGGCACGCGCGCTGCGCGACTCGGCGGCGCCCTTTTTGGAGCGCGAGTTCGAGGCGTTCTACGACGAGGGGCGCCGGGCGGCGGCCGCGTCGGCGGCGGCCGCGGCGGGCCCGCCTCCCCCGAGTCAGGCGGCCGGGGGCGCCGAAAACGAGGGGCAGCAGCAGCTGCAGAAATCTTTGAGCGGCGCGGCGTTGGCGGCCGGCGTTGGCGGCGGCAACAGCGACGCTCCCCCTCCTGCCAACGGAGGAGACCCCGCGGCCGCCGCTGCCGTCGTCCGGCGCTCGGCCGACGCCGTGCGCGAGCTGCAGTCCGGGCTGGCGGCCCCTCTGGTCGCCGTGCAGCTGTCACTCGCGCGCGACGCCGCCCAGTGGCAGCGCGGCGTGCTCGCCACCCCCCGCGTCGTCCCCGCCGTGCTGCGCTCGATGCTCTCGCTGCTCGACCGCCTCGCCGCGGTCGAGGTCACGCTGCAGGTGGGCGCGCCCATCACGGGCCGCTTCACGGGCGTTGCCTTCCGGCACTACCTCGTGCCGATGGAGCCCGCGTGGCGCGGCGTGCTGGCCGCCGCCCGGGAGCTGGCCGAGGCGACGGCCGCGCACCTGGTCGCCGCCGCCGACCGCGGCCGCCTCTTCGAGGGAGGGGCGGCGGCAGCGGCTGGGGGCAACAGCGGCAATCGGTGCGCGGCCCGCCTTCCCTCTCGCGACATGGTCGTGCGCGCCCTCGCGGGCATGCAGGCCGCCCGCGCCCGCGCGCGCGACGCCCAGGTCGCCGCGCGGTTCGCGCACGTGCGCGCCCTGGCCGACGCGCCCTCGGACGCCGCCGCATTCGCCGAGTTTTGCGCGCCGGACGACACCCTGCGCTTCCTGGGGTTCGTCGCCGCCTGGATCAAGAGCCTCAACCGCTTCGAGTCGGTGGCGCGCGCGGCGCTGCGCGACACGACGTGCATGCGGGGCGGCACGAGCGCGCACTGGTGGCACGTGCTCCGCTGAGGGGGCGGGTTTTCTTTTTAGACATTGCGCGACGCGACGCGTATGAGATGGCGGGGAGGGAGCACGAGCGCGCGCTCGCGCTTTGCTGAAACGCAGACAGAGAAAGAGAGAGAGAAATTGATTAAATGTTGTTTTTTTGAAAGACGAATCGACGCCGCAAAAAAGCGACAGAGGACAACAGCGCGACCCCCCCCCCCCCCCTTTTCTCAAATCCCCAGCCCCCGCCCCCCCGGGACCCGCGCCCCCCGGTTGTCCCCCGGCGCAAGGCCCCCCCCGCTCCCCCCCCCCCCCCCCGTCCCGCGGCCGCCGCCG
>Ga0105054_10008406_pt1 | contig 13665 bp, 4 predicted proteins | sample BON02_FD_78091 | JGI IMG/M metagenome (GOLD analysis project Ga0105054, IMG submission 78091) | Freshwater microbial communities from Lake Bonney liftoff mats and glacier meltwater in Antarctica - BON-02 (megahit assembly) | ecosystem: Environmental > Aquatic > Freshwater > Ice > Glacier...
GGTGGAGCGAACAATTCATTATACTGGTACAGTTCCTCAGTAGCTCGAACTGTCATCGCTACATTGACTAATTTTTCGAAAGAATCGTGTTGAAGCCATTGCATCACAAAACGAGGTCCCAGTTCAAGAACTTTTTGAAGCAGTACAATCAACGAACCTTTGTTCCAGTCGCACTCCAAACGAAACGAATCGAGTCTCACAAGGAGCTGCAGCATGATGGCGAAATGTCCACTTTGCACCAGAGATTCTAATTCAATATGGTGTTCCATCATCAACGCCATAATAAAGAACAATCTAGACAGCTGAAAACAAGGAGGTTCGTTTGGACACAGCACCGCCTGTCTCACTGGTGCCCTGATATCTGCATCAGCTGCTTGCACATGCAACAGAATATCTTTGATTACAGGGAATTCAGATAACATGCGCTCAGATAGTTCAAGAGAGGTGCCACCAGTGCTATCACATGTGGTCTGGGGCAGTTTACTGGCACTTGCTTCGACCGAAGAATAATACTCACCAGTTATAAAAGGCGACAAGAACTTGCTGTCTAAAAGGTTCACGAGATACTTAAATATGCGTCGTCGTTCATGAATGGTAGTGAAGAACAGAATTGAGATGAGATTGCTAGCGAATCGCCTCACATTCGGACATTCGTGAGATACAACAAGTGGAACCACCCAGTCGCTCTTGTGGCCAAGCAACCATTTGTTTAATCGCGGGAGTCTTTTGCCAAGAACAAGGCAGCATAACTTTGCAACACAGAATGTCGGATAGAATGAAGTACTCCTGCTTTCTTTGACCGTCTTCAGCAATATTTCAACAGCGAAACTCACCCTTTCATTTTGGAATTCGTCGGTTTGAATCTCGAGGCAGCTTTCTAAAACGACAAATGCATTGCCGAGATATTCTTCTGGAATTTGCTTCAAACCAGTCACAAGTCGGTGGATTATGGACTTTGAATTTGAAAGGTTTTGATTGGACAAATGGAGACAAATATACGAAACATCAGTCGGTTCGATGTTGCTGTATAACAAGTGTGTCAGTGCACTGGTATGAAGAATAACGTTGACGTCTAATTGTGACAAGCAATCTGCCTCACAAATCAAGTAACAAATCAACTTGGCAATGACGCTATTTTTGGGTTGATGATGATGCTTGTCCGCTATTGCGTGCCTCATGTACATCACATCGTCCATTTGATTCGCCAAATAAGCGGGAGATTCCTCCCATGTTAAACAATCGATAATCCGAGGAATAGCACCGAGATCAATCAACAACTGCAACTCCGCAGGACCTGCTTTAGCGTAACTCAATAGCAGGAGAAAAAATTGCTCGTAATTCTTCCAATAAGAACTCGCCTCCGTCAAAAACCCAAGCATCCATCCAATAATTCTGGCTACGGATGAACATACAGGAGGCACACAAGGGATTCTCAGACATTTAGCCCACATAATTTCCCCCAAATCCTCAATTGATTCGAGCGGTGAGTCCAAATCGACAGGATCAAAACGGCTACCGCAGAATGCACGATACATTCGAGTGCTGGAATACATTTGGGCAAGGGATTCGTCCACTTGGAAATACTTGGATCGTTCTTCTTGAAGATTTTCAGTGACAAGAGGTTTTAAAAGACGCAGGAAAGTATCACGAAATAAAGCAATAGGACATCTAAGAAGCAGTTGTTTGATTGTGGTGCCGCCATTCGATTCGAATAAATTGAGTAATATCAAACGTGATTCTTCCGGATTCATTTCAGCCACGCGTTTCATATAGTTCATCGAATTTGAAAATGCCAATTTATCAAGTCCATGAACCAACGTATTCAATCCTAACGATACAAAGGATTCAAGGGACTTTTTATACAAGGGCTTTGAGCATGCGAGCTTCCCTCTTACATAGTGTGCTGCACTGGCCATGAATTCAACGTAAAGCGGATCAAATACATACTCGTCGTTGATAAACTCAACATTTTCCTTCCAGCAGTTGTGAAACAGGTCTCTAGGAACAGCGTTACTTAAAGTAGTTTGTAAATCCGGTTTTCGGGCCATTGAAAATTGCTTTCGTTCATATATAAGCAAGTACGCGCTGAAATGTTTAGGTATCCATTGCTGCACATGTTTGCATTGAGATGAATCCCACTTCATCGAGCATTCAAGGCCACCAAAGCAAGATTGTGGAATAGAAGACGGATCAAATGTAGACACTTCACTATCATTGAAGAACAGCCAGTTCTCAGGATCAAATCTGTCCTTAATATACGAGTAATAATGACCACTATCAGAGGTACCACTATGTACTAGAATCCCTACTAAATCATATGTGTAGTAATCATTAGACTTGAGATTGTCCCCACCTTCCAGTCCTTCCAGCGTATACTTGGTCATATCAAGAGTCATTGGAAATTCACAATGGTCGTTCACTTTAATTTTCCGCAGCAATTCCAAATCAAATTCAAAACGTTTCAGATGCAGGATCAGAATATTAGGAAGCTCTGAGAAACAGGCACGTTTCTGTGCATCGCGCTTTTCGTTGCATTCCCCACAAAGGTACTTGTTCTCGCCTTCCAGCATCTCACCTTCCACATAAAGATCTAAACTCTCCTTGATAGAACGCTTGCCTTTAACCTCCAGCTGGCAAACCATTATCTGTTCCTTTCGCTCTGAAATATGACTACAACCCTCTTTGCAAATAATTTGATTACAGAGAACTCCGCCGAATGTCTCACGCAAAGTATTGGCTGCATTGGTGTTATCCAACGCCAGCTCCAGCTGATCCATTAGGGTGTTAAAAAATTCGTCCACATCTTGCTGTTCAAAGATATCAACAGGCCTCGAGTGATTCAAAACGATACATTTTTCACAAAAATCTACCATATCGTAGCTTTTTTTCTTGCTTTCTTGCAAATTACAAAACATGTCTTTTAGCTGTAATACCAGTTCGAGTCGGTTTTTCGAAATGTCGTCAACTGGTTTTGCTTTGATGGTTTTTACTCGAAAAAGTGTTTCGCGCAGTTCCGGGATCATAAACAACTGCTGCAGCAATGAGTTCATATAGCAAATGCAACCCATATTTCTCAACCCAACATACCCACTACTAGATTTCCTTTGACTGGAAGGAACATAATTCCAGAGACGCTCTCTGTCTCTCACATTGTCGTTCGAATAGCATTTGGTCCCCAGGGTTATCAATGGTTTCAATATTGTCGGTGCCATTTGCGTCTGCAGATGCTGAGACTCGATCATTTCGAATATCTGCATCCCTATATCATCCGATATCTTGATACATTCTAACAAGAATTCAAAGGCGGCTTCTCTAGTAGCCACACTTGAACATGATGGGAGTCGAAAAGATTCGTTATTAACGGATCGAGTCACTTCAAATAGACAGGAATTGAAGACATGCGAACAAATATCACTACTCCCAATAGTTTCACAAAGCATCGTATCTTTGAATGCAGATTCTCGAATAATGGTGGTAACCACCTGGAATAATCCAACAAGGGTCTGATTGAAAGTTTCTTCCAGATTAGGGAGCCCCGATTCCAAGCGATCATGTTCGCGAAGCGAGGTAAGAAGTCGCTTGAGCAAATCTCGCTGCACTACTTGTGGTAATTGATGGATCACCAGATGGGATATGAGACTATCCAGCAGCAGGAAGAATTCCTTGCTCCTCAAAAAATATTCTTCAGTTTGTGTATCAGGTAGAAACGAAATGAGAGCTTCCAATAGATCAACACTTTGAACTTCCATCATGAATTGACAAACGTATCTCTTAGCCTGTTCGTTGGGACTTTGTAGCAGACTATGACGCAGCCACTCTGATTCAAATTTGAATCGCTCCGAATCAGATGGCGACGGGAAAGGTACAACCACTATTTTTGAACGTAATTGCAGCGCTTGCCTAATAATATCCTTACCTATCATTGCAGTTGTGGTATCAGGTGAACTTGAGGATGCCACGATTGTCACAGCCTGTAGCAACATTGTGCTAAGTTTACTTGTCTCTAGAATCGGAAGTTTTTTCATGATGAATATCAACAGGAGTAAACAATATCCTTCCAATTGGTGTTCTTCAATGGGTGCAACTTGGGTGATTGTTGACGCGAAAGCAGCAACAACACTCTCAATGCCGCGTTTTGAAATGAAAGTCGCCACCAATTCACCGTCCTCTTCTTCTAAAAGCATATGTACAATCTGCAATATATACAGCAGTTTGTATGGAGACTGCCCCAATCTCACGGCGCTAATACCATCTGCTCTAACTCTCGCTAGAATATCCGGATCGGTGGGCAAGTCCATCAGAAGGGCCCATGTGCTTGACGACAGACCTTCTACTGGGCTGATGCTGAAGACTAGCTCAGTGACCAGTTTCAAATTCTCCGTTTCCTTCAGAATATCGGCAGGTCGATGAATAGGTTTCTCATCGGTCTCCATACTAGTGGAAGAGTCCGCTGGTCGGGTAACAACATGAATAAATTGATTTTCGTAAAATTCACTTTCGGTCTCCGATTTGAGTTCTTTCCCGCTACATATGAAACGTAGCATCGTGGGCTTTACGGATAGTTGCTTGGCTACCAATACACTGAATTCGATGATGGTGGAATGCTTCAGCATTTGAAGTTGAAATTCTGGGGTTTCCATTGGTTTTACTCGAACCCTGATCGTCTCTGGTTCCGGTGTTAATATACCAGACAGCTGATTGATTCTTTTCACCATATATCCATGAGTGTCCCCGGAATTGTGTTTACAGGACTCTTGAAGATTGTTCAAAATGTAAATGCAGCGCACGATCGATTTACTGGATGATGATTTGGTATCAAGAGCCCGTTTAAGCTGTGCCAAAGCTTCTCTTGTGAAGCCACCTCGAATCATTGTATGTGGGGACCACGACAAGGACACAAATTCCTTTTCCTCTGCATCTACTACATCGTCCAAACTCATTTCTGGATCTGTAAACTCATCCATTGATAGATAACATGAACATAAAAAATCAGCAGCAGTACGAGACACAGCGTCGCCAGGAGCAAACAAAGCAATACTCCATAACATTCCTACTCCATACAAATGAGGACTCAATACAGAGAAATCCTGAGATTCCGCAGTAAATTTCTTAGAGGCTCCCCGATAGTCAATTATGGACGGCATTTTCATCAGCTTGGCATCTGTCACATCGGGACGAACCACTGTTGTTTTAGTGGCTCTTTCGTATTCAATGTTAACCACTCGAAAAAAATAGGTAAAGAAAGCAAAGGCGCGTTGGTGTATTGCAGCTAACGGAAGAGATCTGAGCCATACCAACAAAGAGTCCCTTGCAGTTTCTTTGGAAAACACATTGGCGACATAATGGATCTGCATAAGCCAAGAAAATCCCAACTCACGTTCTAAATCGGTTAATGGACTCTTGGCTAGGTTGAAGAAAAGCAAGGAAACTTGCTCGGTACTTAATTGAATCCCTGCATCTCTAGAAATCAGAACAAATTGAAGAAACGTCAAACGAATCCGCAGCGATTTCAAATGAGAATATTTACCAACAATAATGACACTGTTAATAGGATTGGTGTCCCTTACTAATGAGTCGTCCATTTTCGTTCTTCCAAGGAAAATTGCCTCAATGTCATCAGTCAGTTCAATTCCTTCATCTTCGATTTCATCATCGAGGATTGCTTCTGGAGTATCACTTTTTTCAGGTTCATCCATCGACTCGCAGGTAGATTCCTTCAAAAACAGCAAATGCTGCCTAAGGTATGAATTTGATTCGCACACCTTTTGACATTCGTGCTTGTATCGCTCAAGATCATTCAAACAAGCATCAACAAGCATCTCTTGCATCTCCCCTACCACGTCGTCAACATACTTGATGTCCTGACCTGATTGAGATGCCCCCCCTCTAATTGGAAACGAACTCACAACCCGCCTGAACAGCTTTAGAGACTGAGGTACTGATTTCGAACATTTCAAATTGTCCACGCAACAATTCAAAAAATATTCTCGTACAGGAAAGCACGGGGCCCAGGAGCACAAGTCAATTAGATACTGAAGGGATACTTTATGAATTTGTGACGACACAGAACAATCATCTTGAACCAGACGCCATAGGAACAATAAACCGAACCAATCTTGGATGGATTCGTGAGCACTAGATTTGAAGGCCGCAGAATTGACTGCGTTAACAGTGAATGTTCTGACTAGAAAGAGGAATTTCAAATCAATGAATTCTAGCGGCATATTTTGAAATTTCATCCACGTGTAGTTAAGCATCTCCAACGACAGCGACTTTGCGATTTCGGTGATTACTTGCATCACTGAATCTTTAATGGATTCATGAACATTTGAATTATGCGCAGTATCCCATATAAGATCCAGATCTCCTTGCGTAAGGAAGTTTTCTACCGAAAGAAACCTGCAGATATCGCTACTTCGTTTAAGCAACTCGACGTGAATAAAACCAGGGGAAAACAACAACTGGATGAATTGGACATCACGAAACCACTGTAAAAGATCTTGCGTATCCTTATCTTCCGACGGTGATAGTTTGCTCACTGGCTTAGGCGAAGGGACATCACCATCACTTGAGAAATCATCCCCAGGAGTGCTCAGTCGTCCCAAGCTCTCATCATCGTCGTCTTCATCGAATGAGCTGGTGGACAGCTTGGACTTCTTCGCTGCCTCTTCATTTTCCAACAATAACAAACGTTTGGTACCAAAAGGAGATGCTCTTGTTGGTCGAGTTTCTTCGACGCTTTCAATAAACAGCCGGATCTCTTTTAAACCTGAGAGTCTTTGTTGCATGAAAGGACACTTGACTTGGCGAAGCGCAATCTCCCTTCGGATGCTTTCAATTATCTGTTTCGCAGGAACATCACATTCCCCTTTGCGAAGAATCGCATTGAATTGCGACAATATTTCCACTAGCAAAACTCGACTGAGGACTTTGATGTCCTTGTTGGATAGATGTAATAGATAGTTGCTCACTGTATCACACAATTGTTCCGTGCCTAACTTTTTTTTGTACTGCAATTGCAACACATCGAACAAATTGCCGATAATAGTCAGATAACTAAACAATAGCGCAGGAGAAATCACGTTGGATTTAATCACATGGCACATTTTTTCTAAGCTGCCTTTTTCGCACACGAATTCAATCATACGGAAATAGAGAATCGGCAATGAGCGCGGTTCTGTATCTAGATCATGTCCAAAGTCGTTATAACAGAATTTAGAAGACCGAATAAAGGACAGTGCTTCCGTTGAGTTTGTCAGAAACATCCCATGGGATTTAAAAAACTCGGAGCGAATTCCCACCATGATAAGATTATTGAATACTTCTAAAAAGACCTGATGTTTCTCAGATCCAAGTGACTCCACAAATGCACCAATGAAGAAGATAACATGCTGCATAATATTTTGAACAATACCATCGTTGTAACTATCACGGACTTCCAGTATATAATTAATGCTATTCGCTAGCGTAAAACAAATATCCTGTTGTAGGTCCCCGCCATTTTCATTTCTGTAATAATTCTGAATACGAACGAGAGTTTCCGAAGGATCACGTTCAGCTACTAGACGACCCAACAGCACAGCCTTCATGTCCTCTCGTGTGCTGCTTTCCAAAAGCAAATCTTGAGACCCTGTGATCCAGCCTGCTGATTCAACGTCAGAGACCATTCGATCTGCCATCGGTTTGTTTAATAGATTTGGTATAGTGCGAGTATCAGATTCAGAGCACTCCCAAGCCCTTCTTGGAGTTCCTCACTAAAAAAAAAATTAAAAAAAATCCTAGTTGGTTGGTACATTGTACTACAAATGTATCAATTTTGATTTTGAAATTTATCTAGCTCTGACGACTTTATTAAACCGGCCTTCAGTCTAGCTATTGAGCGAAACCTTTGTCCAGGAACAGACACTGGCTGCCGAAACCCATGAGTTCTCGATACATACGTATGGCTATGCATATTTAGATTGCTTTATATATAGCTATGGATCAACTTACGGCAACGATAAGCAAACGAGTGAATTTACTGGAAGAGGTACCGCCTTATGCGAGTATAGGATGTCAGAGCCATCGAACTCAACTTGCGCATGAAGAGACACAACATCGTCAGTCGTGACTACATATATCCGTTGAAGTTGCGCTAAATGCTCGTGGTCAGGGGCCAAAAATAAATCAATGTCAAAATCAGGCCAATATTTCAACCCATCGCTAGTCGAATCACGGGTAGAAGCTTCATACGATGCTAAACTACTAACAGCAAAAAACTGCCGAGTTGCTTTGAAATAATTGAGTCAACAACAATATATTTAACCTCATCCTCGGCACTTACCCAATGAGATACACTCATACTCTAGTCCTATCAGAACACTCTCCCAAGGTTCCATTCTAGTGAAACCACTAACGAAGTGAGCATACTCCAAGCCCATTGTGGTATCGTAAGAGGAGTCTATCACATGTAATCGCCAGCCATCATATTTCTTTCTTGGACTTTTGGTCCTCTCGAAGTTCAAATCGATGGTCTCACAAGCAGCGCAACAACGAGCACTTATGGTTAAGCTTGCAATCTCTTCGAATGGGTCTTTTCTTTCTACGATAGATTGTCCACATGAACACGCGAGTCGCTCCACATGACCTGACATGCACTTGGATAGGTCTACTTTGTTATTGGAATTCAAACATGATTTGTGAGGCAGGATACAAGGACGTCCAGAGAGACTAACTGCGTCACACAAGCGCCTGTCAGATTTGTCATTCGATTGACCTCGCCATATTCTTTCGCATTCTTTCTTAATCTGAACCTCAGACTTTGAAACAATGCTTCCTCCAAAACCAACAAAGGAGCGAAATTCTTGTTGTACCATCGTAACACGAGAATTATGAGTGGCCGAATTGTACCTCGTAGGCAGGTTTTTAGTGTAGTTTTCTAATGCCGCTTTAATGCCTTTCTTACATACGGAGGTGCAAAAGGTGCTTTCAAGAAAGTTCCCCATGATATTACTTCGTTTCTTTTTCTTTTCTGATTGATCCGTTGAATTGATTGCACCAATGAAACCTTTCGAATTGTTTGAAAGTAGATCCAAACAATGCGATAGATCAGCCGCCTTTTGCAACCAGTCCTCACTCGGAAATATAGATTCGGTGGTTTTTGATTTGGTTACCCTTTCAATCAAATCAGTTTGATCTTCATTAAATTTGATCTTGATACAACATTCAGAGTTCGTTCTGCATAATTGCGATTTCAACTTGCCGAACTTTCGTGCAGTTTCATCAAACAACGGGTCTTCTCCAAAACTAGCAGGCAGCAACCATGGATAACAATTCCCAGGCCAATCCCTCAAATTTTGATTTCCTTTCTTTCCTCCTGGTGATGCGGAAGAAGACACCCTTTGTCTTGAGAGGGCAAGCCATGAAATATACCGAAAAGGAGTCTGAGACAATCTATCGTCTACCCACACTACAAAATGACTGCTCAAAAAAAGAAACATCAGTTTCTCCATTACTTCAGGAAGCTGCCATCTTGCTGTGCTGTTATCAAGTGCGTATACCAAATAGAGATTTCCATCGCATACCTCTCTCTCTATATCATCACTGACACCGTCGACTAAAAATAAACCTCTACCAGATAAATGATTAGCCACCTACAACGCTTTCAATCATCAATTCTAGAAGCATTTGTAAGAACTTACCTGCGATGCTTTAGACCATGAAGGTGACACTATCGCAACTACTCGTTTGAACTCGCTCATGATCTCCCTCAAATCAAGAATAATAAAAAATAAAAATAAAAAAATAAAAAAAATTTACACACTCTTTTTGCCCCTAAAAACGTCTTAGTTCAAACTATAGAATACGGGTCAGAACTCCTCCAATGGACATCACTTTCGATGATGTTGCACAGGTAATCCAAGACGCGAGATATCAGCAAGCAATACTAGAAACAACTCCCAAGCCAGACAAGAAGGTCCCATCACTCCCGAGGAAATTCGATTTTGAAGAGTTCAAGACGGAGCATAACATCTCGGTACACACCATGGTTGCTGAGCCTCTGGGGAGGTATTTCCTAACCCAGTTCGCAGATTTTGAGGAGAAATTAGCTGAGAAAGAGGGGAAGCCATCCAGTGCCAAAAGGGAAGAAACTGCTTTCCTCGGGTTCGTCGAATCATTGTATGATTTGAGACACAAGGATCCGAACGGTACAGTGTCATTCCTAGACATCGTTCGACTCTTGAAGGCCCACAAGGTCGAAGAACTTGAGATTGCAAAGCATGTTCTAGGAGACCAATCCTTCTCATCGGATGAGGCGGAACTGCTACGAACGGCTGTATCCAGTGCCCATTCGTTAGTGGCCGTTATTCATGTCGACGAGCCAAGTGCTGTTTCAGAAAACGGCATCATTATTGAAACTAGAATGCACCAGGAAGTGGATGACACTCATGTCGAACGCTACGCAGGTGCTACATTGCCACGAAGGACACAAGGGGCGAACACCATCAAAGGGGATTCGACACCCAGTTTGATGAGAACTCCTAGCAACAAACAGATGGTGCATCACTCGAAGCGATCTCAAGACCTTAACACCGTGCTGGAGCATGTTATTGAATCTATTTGCCAACCAATTTACGAATTACTGCTCCGAAACGGTCCTGCGTTTTTACTTTACTGTAAATATAAGTCCTATAGTGTCGAACCCATCCAAGAAAAAAATGTGAGGTATCATAGAGTTCTTGGACAAGGAGCATTTGGAACGGTTCATGGATGCTTCATTGCCCAAACTGGTTGTATGCTGGCCTTGAAAATCATGATGAAAAAGAAGATCAAACTCAAACATTCGAAATCGCAAGTCGTCGCGGAACGCTTGGCATTGGAAGCGTTGGCGATTCATCCTTCTCCGTATTGTATGAGTTTACGCTATGCATTTCAAACAAAAGAAGCCTTTCACTTGATCCTGCCTCTTGCCATTGGTGGCGACCTCAAATTCCATTTGAGAAGTGGTCGTTTTGAAGAGCAACGGGCAAAGATCTATGCTGCAGAAATTGCACTAGGATTAGGCCACATCCACTCTCTTGATTTTATTATGAGAGATTTGAAACCGCGAAATATTCTTCTTGATAGTGAGGGTCATTGCAGGATCTCAGATTTCGGACTTGCTGCCGGCATTCAAAATGGACGTCTACAAAGAGGAAGGGCTGGAACTGAAGGGTATTGGTCTCCTGAAGTTATCAATAACTTGGATTACGGAGTCGATGCAGATTGGTGGAGTTATGGATGTTGTGTATTTGAGCTTTTGACAGGGTTTAATCCATTTTCCTCCAAACATACTGGATTTGAAACGAGGAATGAAGGAACTAGAAAATCTCGAATTCAGTATCCGGATTATGTCTCTAGAAACGCAACCAAGTTAATTGCGAGATTACTCGATAGAACTGTCTCCACTCGTCTGGGCCAAAATGGTTTAGACGAAGTTTTAGGGGACGAATTTGAGTTTTGGAAAGGACTCGATATGGTTGGTCTACGAATGGGTATAGCCAAAACACCGTGGGTTCCTGAAAAGGGAGTCATTTATGCCGCTTCTCAGAATGAAATGCTTGAAGGCGAAGAAGATCTCGGAGCGCAATTGAGAAAAATTAAATTAACACCTGAAGACAGTCCTGAGTTCGAAGATTTCGTTGATACTTACGGACATGAATACGATATTGTGAGGCTCATTGAGACTCTGCCTTCAACGAACAATTTTGTTTCCGATCCACTGAAATGGAATTCTACTTTAAAGAGGCAACAGCGTCCGAGTATTTTCCCTGCATTCTTTCAAACCCAAAAGGCCAATTGCATAATTGCCTAGTATCTTTTTCAAATAAAATTCTAAATTCAATAGGTTTTTACTATAATATCTTAGGTCTTCCTCAAAATGAAGTTCTGGGAATCTTCGCTAGCTGCTCTCCTAAATCCCAATTGGAAAGCGATCGTTTTGTGTTTGTCGGAAGTTCAAAATTAAATGCAAGTGAGTTAGAAACTAACAATCTTTGACTCAATGGCGATGATAGCAAAATATTGAGTGGAGATTGGAAGTGTGTAGGAGACATATAATTCAACTCACTGAGCAATTGAAGAGTTTGAAAGTGGAGAGGTGTATATGGTAGTGGTAACGATGTTTGAACATCCCTGGTTTCGAGAGCGCTAAAGTTCTGTTTCTGTAAATTTACTTTCTCAACGGGTTTCAGAATATCCACGTTTCGGATTGCATCATCTACATGCGGTAATTCTGGATCACAATCAACGCACGAGTCCACTCCACATCGTCCTGTTTTGGAGCTAACGCAACTTCGCTGGAAAATTAAGCATTTAGTACAGGTATCCTGTTGGTTACAACGTTTAGAATGTTTGCGAAGGAATTCATCGTTAGCCAAATTTGCATTTCCTTTTCGAAACATGAGATGGTGTCGGATGGCTTCGAGAGTGCGCGGCTTGGTTGCTAGTTTATTGTATCTGTTTGCGATTTCATGCATCCAGCTTTTAGTGCCGTACATTCGCTCTTTACGTTGGTGTAAAAACACCGAGAAAAGTTCAGAATCGCCCCGAATAAGATCGAACAGAAACTTCTTTTCGTTGTCGCTGAATCTCCCTTTGGTGCCTTTCAACCAATCGTTGGGAGACTTATCTAGCGATCCCGAGGTAAGCTCAGCTTCAGCTACTGTGGAGGCAACACTGCTACCGGCATCAGATTTCAGGTCATCTTCTCGAATGGTCGTCATTGAATTATGATTTTGGTAGTTGGCAAATTTCGGCGTAAAGTTTTGGAGCGCGAATAATAGCGCGGTATGCGACAACTAGTATTTACTATAAGAATTTTGAGGATGCTCTAGTACACACAAAGTTTTCCAAATGGAAGTACAGTGAAAATTCAACGATTAGAAAAGCGATGGTCATGGGTGATGTCCATTGGCGGTATAGTGGTCTCCTACGCCATCTTGCACCAAGTGATGATACCTGAGGTCGTCTATTGTTACGATTACCTCTTGACCTGACTGCCTTGTCCAAGTTGCAAGTGATCGTCTGTGCTGCTGACATGTGTGGATGATGTTAGCTTGGTAGCTGCCTCAGTCATTGATGGTTTCATTCCTTCCCAATCGCTAGGGAACGAATAATAAATCAAATCATATACGGTTTACCTCGCCTGATATCTTTGGAAAATCGATGCTATTCAACATGCGAGAACCATTTCTAATGACTCTCGCTGCGCCTCTTTTATGCGTTTTTATCATGATTTCAATTTATGTCGTTTCGTACTTTTACACGAAAGTGTTCCTTGACCACGAATGTCTTGACTGGTTAACACGCGGTAGTTCAGATTCTGTTAGTTTACGAATGAGCATCCAGGCCCCCTAACAATGATATTTATATTTTTATAGGTAGTCAGCAAGAACTTGTGCCAATAATCAAGGGCAAGCTATCTTATTTTTCAAATGTGAATTAATTTAGTATGGTTGAAGTCACTTGAAGAGAAATTGTTAACTTGTCTTGAGCAGATTCACTCTCAAGATCTAAATGTATCTAATTCTAAATATGCTTTTGACGTCATTACTTTCCTTTAAATTACGCAATCCAGGAAAGTACAAATATACCAGACACGGTGTAGAAGGTATCTACCAGACTCGGTGTATTGAACCAACAGAA
>Ga0105054_10008409_pt1 | contig 13662 bp, 11 predicted proteins | sample BON02_FD_78091 | JGI IMG/M metagenome (GOLD analysis project Ga0105054, IMG submission 78091) | Freshwater microbial communities from Lake Bonney liftoff mats and glacier meltwater in Antarctica - BON-02 (megahit assembly) | ecosystem: Environmental > Aquatic > Freshwater > Ice > Glacier...
ATCACACGAAAATAGGGTCAAAAGATTCTTGCACTACGGGCGGCAACCACAGAAGACTCTTAGACCTGCCCTGCCTGCCAGACGTCGAACTCGGCGGCGCATTTCTGCCGCAACTTCGCTGCGACACCAGAGCTGAGCGACAGGGTCACGCTGGGCGAGACATTGAGCCGCGGAAGTGTGATGGCCATGCCAAGACGCGATTCGAGAAAGCCGATGAGCCGGTCCTGCGCCTCGTAGCGGAACAGATGGTCGACGCCGATCTGCCCTTCAGGGGTCAGCAGGAATTTGGCCTGAGAGCCCACGGCGGCGAATTCGGCCGGTTTGCCTTTCATGAACTCGGTGACAAAATCATCAAAGCTGATGCCGCGCGTGGAATTGGGATGACCCACCAGATCGTCGCGTCCACGGTAGCGATACCAACTGCCCAGCCACTCAACGGGTTCACGTACCACAGCCAGCGTCTCCATCTGTTGTCCGCCCGCCTGTTCAAAGAAAGGCTGCAGAAAACGGCGATAGCGATAGACCGGGGCATGTTTGAGAATCGGCGGATCGCGCAGGACCATCGAGGCGCGCGGGGCCAATGCCCCCTCGATCGCGGTGGTCCCGGTCTTTGGCATCGCCAGAAGAACCAACCTTTCTTTCCAGAATACAAGCACGTGGCGCCCTTTCCCGACCTTTGGTTCCGCACAGGAGGTTGGCGTAAACTACTTTTTAACCAACTGCGACAGAAGATGATGACACAAGATTTCTCTTGAAATGTTCTTGTTTTGGTCTCATTAACCATCGGAACACAAGGCGAACACTGGCAGCGATTGCCGCAGGGCATGGCGTGTGGAATAAGGACGGGACAAATGGCAACGGCAGATCTCCTCACAATGATCGACAAGAAAACAGTTGAAAAGCAGAAGGCGCTGGAAAGTGCCCTGCAACAGATCGAGCGCCAGTTCGGCAAGGGTTCGATCATGCGGCTTGGTGGCAAGGACCAGATGCAGGAGATCGAGGCAATCTCGACCGGTTCGTTGGGTCTGGATATCGCACTGGGCATCGGTGGCCTGCCCAAGGGGCGGATCATCGAGATTTATGGCCCGGAATCGTCAGGCAAGACGACGCTGACCCTGCATGTGGTTGCAGAGGCGCAAAAGGCCGGCGGTATCTGTGCCTTTGTGGATGCGGAACATGCGCTGGACCCGCAATATGCCAAGAAACTGGGCGTCAATCTGGATGAGTTGCTGATCTCGCAACCAGATACAGGTGAGCAGGGGCTGGAAATCGTCGATACGCTGGTCCGGTCGGGGGCGGTGAGCCTCGTTGTGGTCGATTCGGTTGCGGCACTGACGCCGAAATCCGAACTTGAAGGCGACATGGGCGATTCGAGCCTGGGTGTGCATGCCCGGCTGATGAGCCAGGCGATGCGCAAGCTGACCGGGTCGATCAGCCGTTCCAACTGCATGGTGATCTTTATCAACCAGATCCGGATGAAGATCGGCGTGATGTTCGGATCGCCCGAGACGACGACCGGCGGCAATGCGCTCAAATTCTATGCATCGGTCCGCCTCGATATTCGCCGGATCGGCTCGATCAAGGATCGCGAGGAGGTGGTTGGCAATTCGACCCGCGTGAAAGTGGTCAAGAACAAGGTCGCGCCACCCTTCAAGCAGGTCGAGTTCGACATCATGTATGGCGAGGGCATCTCGAAAACCGGTGAAATCCTCGATCTCGGGGTCAAGGCCGGGGTGGTCGAGAAGTCTGGTGCCTGGTTCAGCTATGGCGATGAGCGAATCGGGCAGGGGCGCGAGAATGCCAAGACCTTCCTGCGCGAAAACCCCGCGATGGCCAATGAGATCGAAGAGAAGATCCGTGCCTCGCATGGGCTTGAATTCCAGATGTCTGAAGCTGGCGACAGCTCGGGCGACGATCTGGTCGATATGTAGCCATCCCCCAAGCTGGCAAAGGGGGCCGGGCGGCGACGCTGCGGCCTCTTTTGCTTTTTTCAACAGGTATACGCACTGGACGCCTCCGGGTCATGGGTCTATTTCATCGCAGCCTGCCCAGCCCAAAGGGACGATCATGACCAGTCTCGCCGACATCCGCTCGACCTTCCTCGATTTCTTTGCGCGCAACGGGCATGAGGTCGTGGCGTCCTCACCGTTGGTGCCACGTAATGACCCGACACTGATGTTTGCCAATTCGGGGATGGTGCAGTTTAAGAACCTGTTCACCGGAGTGGAAACCCGCGACTACGCGCGCGCGACCACGGCGCAGAAATGCGTACGCGCGGGCGGCAAGCATAATGATCTGGACAATGTCGGCTATACCGCCCGCCATCATACCTTTTTTGAAATGCTGGGTAATTTCAGCTTTGGGGATTACTTCAAATCCGAAGCGATCCCCTTTGCCTGGGAATTGCTGACCAAGGATTTCGGGATCAACAAGGACAAGCTTCTGGTCACGGTCTATCATACCGATGACGAGGCGGCGGATATCTGGAAAAAGGTTGCGGGCCTGCCGGACAGCCGGATCATCCGGATTCCCACTGACGATAATTTCTGGCGCATGGGCCCGACCGGCCCCTGCGGTCCCTGCACCGAGATATTCTATGACCATGGCGATCACATCTGGGGCGGACCGCCGGGATCGGCCGAGCAGGATGGTGACCGGTTCATCGAGATCTGGAACCTCGTGTTCATGCAGAACGAGCAGTTTGCCGATGGTACGCTGACGCCGCTGCCGAAGCAGTCGATCGACACCGGCATGGGGCTGGAGCGGATCGGGGCGCTGTTGCAGGGCAAGCATGACAATTACGACACTGATCTGCTGCGCGCGCTGATCGAGGCTTCAGCACATGCGACCTCGACCGATCCGGACGGGTCGGGAAAGACGCATCACCGCGTCATTGCCGACCATCTTCGGGCGACGTCATTCCTGATTGCCGATGGTGTCATGCCCTCGAACGAGGGGCGCGGTTATGTGCTGCGCCGCATCATGCGCCGCGCGATGCGCCATGCGCATCTGTTGGGCGCCAAGGATCCGGTCATGCACCGACTGGTCCCTACATTGGTGCATGAGATGGGTGCCGCCTATCCGGAACTGGGACGCGCGCGCGCGCTGATCGAAGAGACGCTGCGTGCGGAAGAGAGCCGGTTCAAGCAGACGCTGGAGCGTGGTTTGCGTCTGCTCGATGATGAGTTGAGCGGGCTGGCGGATGGCGTGGAACTGCCCGGTGCGGCGGCGTTCAAGCTTTATGATACTTATGGTTTTCCACTGGATCTGACGCAGGATGCGCTGCGTGAAAAGGGCCGCGCCGTCGATGTCGCCGGTTTTGATGACGCCATGGAAGCGCAGAAAGCCATGGCGCGCGCCGCCTGGGCGGGCACTGGCGAGACGGCCGATGCGTCGGTCTGGTATGACATCGCCGATGCGCAGGGTGTGACCGAGTTTCTGGGTTACGATCTGGAGGCGGCTGAGGGCCAGATCTTGGCGCTGGTGCGGGACGGTGCGCCCGTGGGCGATGCCCAGACCGGACAATCCGTTCAGATCGTGGTCAACCAGACGCCGTTTTATGCCGAATCCGGCGGGCAGGTTGGTGACACCGGCTTTATCCGCACCGATACCGGCTTGGCGCAGGTGACCGATACGAAAAGGACCGCCGGAGTGTTTATCCATAACGCGACGGTCACCGAAGGCGCGATCCTGCGGGGTCAACCTGCCAAGCTCGAGGTAGAACACGCGCGGCGGAGCGCGATCAGGGCCAATCATTCGGCGACCCATCTGCTGCATGAAGCGTTGCGCGGTGCCTTGGGCGATCATGTCGCACAGCGCGGGTCACTGAATGCGCCGGACCGCCTGCGGTTTGATTTTTCGCATGGCAAGGGGCTGAGCGGCGCGGAATTGCGGCAGGTCGAGTCTGAGGTCAATGCAATGGTGCGCCAGAACACTGTGGTCGAGACACGGATCATGACGCCTGATGATGCCCGCGCCATTGGGGCGCAGGCGCTCTTTGGTGAGAAATATGGCGATGAGGTGCGCGTCGTGTCGATGGGCCGCGCGCCGGGATCGGGCAAGGGCGGCGACGGGCAGACCTATTCGCTGGAGCTTTGCGGCGGCACGCATGTGCGCCAGACCGGCGATATCGGGGCCTTTGTCCTGTTGGGTGATTCGGCGTCAAGTGCCGGCGTGCGCCGGATCGAGGCGCTGACCGGGCAGGCGGCGCTGGATCATCTGCGGGCGCAGGACGCGCGATTGGGCGAGGTGGCATTGGCGCTCAAGGCGCAGGCCGGGGATGTGACGGACCGCGTGCGGGCACTGCTGGAGGAGCGCCGGTCGCTGGCCAATGAGGTGGCGCAATTACGCCGGGAGTTGGCGATGTCGGGCGGCAGGGGCGATGCCCCGTCAGAAGCCAGGCAGATCAACGGGATATCGTTCAAAGCTCAGGTATTGTCAGGCGTCACCGGCAAGGATTTGCCGGGGCTGGTGGACGAGATCAAGGCGCAGATCGGGTCAGGTGTGGTGCTTTTGATAGCCGATGCCGATGGCAAAGCTGCGGTTGCCGCAGGCGTGACTTCTGACCTGACCACAAGGATTTCCGCTGTGGATATCCTGCGTGCAGTTGTCACGGAACTGGGTGGCAAGGGCGGCGGTGGCAGGCCGGATATGGCGCAGGGTGGCGCTGCGTCGGTGGACAATGCCGATGCGGCGATTGCAGCGGCGCAAGCCGTGATCGGGGGGAAATGATGAGCGCGCTCTGGATAGCCCATGTCAAGGTTACCGATCCGGTCGCTTACGGTGAATATGCCAAACGCGCCACGGTGGCGATTGCCGCGCATGGCGGTGTGTTCATCGCGCGCGGCGGTGCCTATGAACAACTCGAGGGCGCGGACCGGCCCCGCAATGTCGTGGCCCGGTTTCCGAGTCTGCAGGCGGCGCATGAATGCTATTTTTCGCCGGAATATCAGGAGGCGCTGGGGTTTGCCAAAGGTGCGGCAGAGCGGGAGTTGGTGATTGTCGAAGAGACTCCGACGTAACGGCGTTTGCCAAGTCATTGAAACAAAGAGGGCCCCTCGCGGGGCCCTTTGTCATTCAGCTTGCAGCGCGTGAGTTGCGTTTCCGCTCGTGCGGGTCAAGAAAGCGTTTGCGCAGGCGGATCGCGTTCGGCGTCACTTCGACCAGTTCGTCATCGTCGATATAGGAAATCGCCTGTTCGAGCGACATTGTGACAGGCGTTGTGAGGCGTACTGCCTCGTCTGTGCCAGAGGCGCGGACGTTGGTCAGTTTCTTGCCCTTGAGCGGATTCACGTCGAGATCGTTGTCGCGGCTGTGTTCGCCAATGATCATGCCCTCGTAGATCGCCTCTTGCGCGCCGATGAACATCTTGCCGCGCTCTTCGAGGTTCCAGAGCGCATAGGCGACGGAAACACCGGTTTCCATCGAGACGAGGACGCCCTGACGGCGGCCCTGAATCGGGCCTTTGTGCGGGGCCCAGTCGTGGAAAATGCGGTTGAGCACGCCAGAGCCGCGCGTGTCGGTCAGAAACTCGCCCTGATAGCCGATCAACCCGCGCGACGGGACATGCGCGATGATGCGGGTCTTGCCCACGCCGGCCGGTTTCATCTCGACCAGATCGCCCTTGCGGGGGCCGGTCAGTTTCTCAACCACGACGCCGGTGTATTCATCATCGACGTCGATCGTAACTTCTTCGATAGGTTCGAGCCGTACGCCATTTTCTTCGCGCATGATCACCTGCGGACGCGAGATTGACAATTCGAACCCTTCGCGGCGCATATTCTCGATGAGCACGCCCATCTGAAGTTCGCCACGTCCGGCCACGTCGAAGGCGTCGCCTCCCGGTGTGTCGGTTACCTTTATCGCGACGTTGAGTTCTGCCTCTTTCATAAGGCGTTCGCGGATGACGCGCGACTGCACCTTTTTGCCGTCGCGCCCAGCAAGGGGAGAATCGTTGATGCCGAAAGTGACCGAGATCGTCGGCGGATCGATCGGCTGCGCGGGCAGGGGTATGTCGAGCGACAGGTCGCAGATCGTGTCGGCGACCGTGGCCTTGGACATACCTGCCAACGTCACGATATCGCCGGCTTCGGCCACGTCGATGGCTTGTTGGCCGAGGCCACGGAAGGCGAGGATTTTGGAAACGCGGAACTGTTCGAGCTTGTCGCCGTTGCGCGACAGGGCCTTCACGGTTTCGCCAGCCCGCAGGCGGCCGCTCTCTACCCTTCCGGTCAGGATGCGACCGATGAACGGGTCGGCGGAGAGGGTGGTCGCCAGCATGCGGAACGGCTGATCAATCGCTGCAAGTTGCCGGGGCGATGGCACATGCGCGATGACGACGTCAAAGAGCGCGTCGAGATTCTTGCGCGGACCGTCAAGTTCCAGGTCGGCCCAGCCAGAGCGGCCGGAGGCGTAAAGATGCGGGAAATCAAGCTGTTCGTCCGTGGCACCGAGGTTTGCAAACAGATCGAAACATTCGTTCAGCGCGCGGTCGGGCTCTGCGTCATGCTTGTCAACCTTGTTGAGCACAAGGATCGGACGCAGACCAAGCGCAAGCGCCTTGGAGGTCACGAATTTGGTCTGTGGCATCGGACCTTCGGCGGCGTCCACCAGAAGCACGACACCGTCAACCATGGACAGAATCCGCTCTACCTCGCCACCAAAATCGGCGTGGCCGGGGGTGTCGACGATGTTGATGCGGATGCCGTTGTGTTCGACGCTGGTACATTTGGCGAGAATGGTGATGCCGCGTTCGCGTTCGATGTCATTGCTATCCATCGCCCGTTCGGCCACCGCCTGATTTTCGCGGAATGCGCCGGACTGTTTCAGCAGCTCGTCCACGAGGGTGGTCTTGCCGTGGTCAACGTGCGCGATGATCGCAATATTGCGGATATCCATGTCTATGCCTTTTCTGGGATTGACGCGCGCATACCGTGCATCCGCAGCAAAAGCCAGAGGAAAGGTAGGTCGGCCAAGTCGCGGTTGCAACGTCCATGTAAAATGGGCCCCAGCGGATGCCGGAGCCCTTTAGACACCGCGCGGTTAAACGTCAGACGCGGACCGACAAGCCCGCATAGAGCCGACCCTGATCGCGGTGCTGGCCACCACGTACGGCAGCAACTGTCGCGGCTGCACCGGCTACAAGCGACGCCGCGGTGATCAGGAAGGCCGTCAGGATTGCGCTGATCCGCGCAGCTTCGGCAATGTCGATTGCGGTCTGCTCAGCCTCGGCGGCCAAGCGGGCAGCCTCGTCACGTGCCGATTGAGCGGCGGCGATGGCGGTGTCGACGCGCTCGGTCACTTCTGCGCCGGTCAGACCGGTGTTTGCTGCGACGGCACTTTCGAGATAAGCGCGTTCGCTGTCTGAAATTTCACCCGTTGCGAGGACATTGCCGAGGATTGCCGAGGTATCTGTAGCCAGTGCCTCGGGTGTCGCGGTTTCCGGATCCACCGTGTTCGGTCGCAGCAGACTGTTTGCGACAAACGAGAGTGAGGCTGAACCATCGTCCGGCAGCATCGCACTTGCGGCTGACATGGCGCCTTCGGCAACCCCACCGGAAGCGGAGCCTGCGGCCTCGATCGCGCTTTGAGCGGCAGAGCCAACCGCGGTGGCAGTATTGCCTACCGCATTGCCGATTATCATGACGCCGACGATGATACCGACGCCCCATACTGCCATGCCGTTGATCCCGTCACGGGTTGTGACTTCGTCTGCATTCGCCTCGTCGACGCGGCGCCGCATGCGCCCGGCAATGTAACCGCCGGCTCCATAGCTGACCACGAGTGTGATCGCCATCCAGATGCCGCTGATAATAACTGCGAAATCGAATGACCCTTCGCCCGGTTCCGCTGATATGGCCGAGAGGCCGAGCGCCGCGCCAAATGCCGTGAACAACACAGCGATGGCAGTCGCCACAACGGCGCCGCCCAGAATTGCCGTCCAGTCCATGTATCCGCGATCTGTCTTGCCGACCGGGGCGGTTGCCTCGGTCAATCCTTCAGTTCTTTCCATCGTCATAGTCCTTTCCGGTGCGATCAGCGAAGACCGATGAATGAGAGGATGGCCAGAACGACCACGACGAGACCGACCAGATAGATGATGCTGTTCATGTTGTATCCTTTGGTGCTTGCGTCTTGAACGACGATTTCATGCCCACACAACGGCGTGAGCGCCTGTTTGGTTCCACGTCTTCGGTAAAAGATCGGCGCTGAGCCCAGCAAAAAGGGCTGGCGTCGCGGCCAGCCCTTGATTTTGTTCCGTCACGATTCCAGGAGGTGGATCAGCCGATCAGCGCCTTGTTCAGATATTCATCGACTTTTTCCAGATAACCGATGGTTGTCAGCCATTTCTGATCCGGGCCGACGAGAAGCGCCAGATCCTTGGTCATCCAGCCATCTTCGACCGCGTCGACCGTGACTCTTTCCAGCGTCTGGGCAAAGCGCAGCAGTTGCGCGTTGTCATCGAGTTTGGCGCGATGCTTGAGACCGCCAGTCCAGGCATAGATTGATGCGACAGAATTGGTCGATGTGGCCTGGCCTTTTTGATGCTGCCGGTAGTGCCGGGTGACGGTGCCATGTGCTGCTTCGGCCTCGACCACCTGACCATCGGGGGTCATCAGCACCGAGGTCATCAGGCCGAGTGAGCCGAAACCCTGCGCCACGGTGTCGGATTGCACGTCACCGTCGTAATTCTTGCAGGCCCAGACATAACCGCCTGACCATTTCAGGGCTGAGGCAACCATGTCGTCGATCAGGCGGTGTTCATAGGTGATACCCGCAGCCTTGAACTTGTCGGCAAACTCTTCCTCATAAACCTTTTGGAACAGGTCCTTGAAGCGACCGTCATAGGCCTTGAGGATTGTATTTTTGGTCGAGAGGTAAACCGGCCAGCCTTTGAGCAGGCCATAATTCATCGAGGAACGGGCAAAATCGGTGATCGAATCGTCGAGATTATACATGCCCATGAACACGCCCGAGGACGCGGCGGAATAAACCTCGCGTTCGATCGTGGTGCCGTCTTCGCCCACGAATTTCATGCTGAGCTTGCCCGCTCCCGGAAAGCGGAAGTCGGTAGCGCGGTATTGATCGCCAAAGGCATGACGCCCGACAACGATGGGTTTGGTCCAGCCGGGCACAAGGCGCGGCACGTTCCTGCAGATGATCGGTTCGCGGAAAATTACCCCGCCGAGGATGTTGCGGATGGTCCCGTTGGGCGATTTCCACATCTGTTTGAGGTTGAATTCCTCGACCCGCTGTTCGTCCGGCGTGATCGTGGCGCATTTGACGCCAACGCCGTACTTCTGGATCGCATGAGCCGCATCGACGGTGATCTGGTCATTGGTCCGGTCGCGTTCCTCGATTCCCAGATCGTAATATTTCAGGTCGATATCGAGATAGGGCAGGACCAGTTTGGTCTTGATGAAATCCCAGATGATCCGGGTCATCTCGTCGCCGTCGAGTTCGACGACCGGGTTTGCAACTTTGATCTTGGTCATGAAAGGTACCTGCGGCTGGATTTGGTTGCGCCTGCCTTAGCTTAAAATGCGGCTTTGGAAAAGGGCTGTATACACTTGTATACGAATTGATCGTTCAGCTGCCCCGAGCATCCGGATCAGTGGCTTTCACCAGCCTCGGGTGCGTTGAGAATCTGCTTGCTACCAAGCTCGATCTTGCCGCGCGAAGGGTCTTTTGGCCCTTTGGCAAGCTGCGCCTCGATAAACTTGCGCGCGCGACGTTCCGAGACGCGGACCCGGATCGCAGTCATGAACGCCTCTTGTGTGGTGGAGGAGGCAGCACCGATGACCTTGGAGACTTCCGCGATCAGGTTTTCGTCGCCCAGCGTTTCAGCCGCCTCGATGGTTTCGAGGGCGAGTTTGTCGGCGATATCTTCGGTGATGCTCATCTTTGAACCTCTAGCGCGACGATTCCGTCAGACGGCGCCGGACATATCCTTTTACAGTGTCGATCATCGGATCCATATGGGGGTCTTCAAAAAAGTGTCCGGCCCCTTCGACGACTGTATGCGTGATGGTGATACCTTTTTGTTCATGCAGTTTGTTCACCAGATTGACCGTGTCCTGTGGCGGTGCCACCCGATCGGCCGCCCCGTTGATCACCAGACCCGAGGAGGGGCAGGGTGCGAGGAAGCTGAAATCATACATGTTGGCAGGCGGTGAAACCGAGATGAACCCGGTGATTTCGGGACGCCGCATGAGAAGTTGCATGCCGATCCAGGCGCCGAAAGAGAACCCGGCAACCCAGCAATGTTTGGCATTGGTGTTCATCGACTGCAGGTAATCGAGCGCGGAGGCGGCGTCGCTGAGTTCGCCGATGCCCTGATCATACTCGCCCTGCGAACGACCGACGCCCCGGAAATTGAACCGCAGCACCGTGAAGCCCATCCTGTAGAAGGCATAGTGCAGATTGTAGACGACGCGATTGTTCATAGTGCCGCCAAATTGCGGATGCGGGTGCAGGATTATGGCGATCGGCGCGTCACGTTCCTTTTGGGGATGATATCGGCCTTCGAGCCGGCCTTCTGGGCCGGGGAAGATGACTTCGGGCATGCAAAATCCTTGCTTCGGCCTTGCGGTTGCAGTGCGGTGGGTTTCTTGACAGAAACTCTCAGGCACCTTAGAATGATTCTAAGCTCGGCCCTGTGAGGACAGAGTGAATGTCAGGGAGTTAATGAGCCCCCGGCAAGACGTCAATGCAGTTGCGGGCGCTTTTGCGGCTGTGCAGGGGGAAGCGAAGATGAAACTCAGCACAAAGGGCCGATATGCGATGGTCGCGCTGGCCGATCTTGCGCTGCAGCCCGTGGGCACACTGGTCAACCTGGGCGAGATTTCGAAGCGTCAGGACATTTCGCTGCCTTATCTCGAGCAGTTATTCGTGAAACTTCGCCGCGCCGATCTGGTTGAGTCCGTACGAGGTCCGGGTGGCGGCTATCGACTGTCGCGGCCGGCATCGGAGATACGGGTGTCGGAGATCATGGGTGCGGTGGATGAAACGGTGAGTGCAATGCATAAGGGTGCTGGCGTTCATGGTGGCGCATCAGGTTCGCGCGCACAATCCCTGACCAATCGCCTTTGGGAGGGAATGTCGGCACATGTTTATGTGTTTCTGCACCAGACGCGTTTGTCTGATGTGGCGACGAATCAGTTGGCGCCCTGTCCGGCGGTTCCAAATCTGTTTGAACTGGTGGACGAATGAGCCGGAGTCGTCAAAGGGAGCGCCTGCGGCGCGCAGTGATGCTTGCAGGGGGCGCTGCCCCCGCGCCTGCGGCGCCCCCCCGGGATATTTTTAGCCAAAAGATGCAAAAGCGTTGGGATGGCGCATGAGCCGGGTCTATCTGGATCACAATGCGACAACCCCGCTGCGGCATGAGGCGCGCGCCGCAATGGTAGCGGCGATGGATCTGTCGGGTAATCCATCCTCGGTTCATGCAGAGGGTCGCGCGGCAAGGGCATTGATTGAGACCGCGCGCGCCGAAGTCGCGGCCGCAGTCGGGTGCAAACCTGCAGAGGTGGTGTTCACATCGGGCGCGACCGAGGCGGCGTCGGTATTGTCGCGGTTTGGCATCGATTCGGATATCGCGGTGGAGCCGACAGCGCATGATGCTCTTTGGTCGCAGCGCCGCAGCGGTCCGGGGCAGCGCGTCTGGGCGATGGGGCTGGCCAATGGTGAAACGGGGATCGAGAGCGAAGTGCCGGTCACCGACGGGCAGCTTTTGCTGCTTGATCTGACGCAGGCGGTGGGTCGCGTTTCGTTCAGTTTTGCCTGGAGTGGCGCTGATCTGGCGGTGCTTTCGGCGCATAAGCTCGGTGGGCCAAAGGGTGTTGGCGCATTGATCATTCGCGACGGGCTTGAAACGCCTGCGTTGCTGGCGGGCGGCGGGCAGGAGATGGGGCGCCGGTCGGGCACGGAGAATATCACCGGCATCGCCGGCTTTGCTGCAGCGGCGACGGCGGCACAGCGCGAATTGAGTGCCGGGGGGTGGGGGCGGGTTACGCAACTTAGAAATATTCTAGAAGAAGCCCTTGAGGCGGCGAGCCCGGATACTATTTTTGTCGGGAAAGACTTGCCCCGGTTGCCGAATACCAGTTGCTTTGCGACGCCGGGCTGGAAAGGCGAGACGCAGGTCATGGCGCTGGATCTGGCAGGCTTTGCGATTTCGGCGGGCCCGGCCTGTTCGAGCGGCAAAGTGCGCGAGAGCCGGGTATTGCGCGCGATGGGATATGATGCCGAAACGGCCTCGAGTGCGATCCGCGTGTCGCTGGGGCTGCAGACGACCGAGGCGGAGATCATGGCCTTTGCAAAGGCATGGTCAGAGCGCCGCCACAGAATGCGTGCCCGGGTGGCATGAGGAAAGGATCGACGATGCGAGCTTTGGATACTGTTGGAGAACTGGCGACCGTGGCAAGAGACGGTGTCGAGCAGGATACTGTCGATGCCGTGGCCAAGCTGTCTGGCGCCTATAAATATGGCTGGAATACCGAGATCGAGATGGATTACGCCCCGCTGGGCGTTAACCCGGACATCGTCCGGCTGATCTCGACCAAGAATGAAGAGCCGCAGTGGATGACGGATTGGCGGCTGCAGGCCTTTGCCCGCTGGGAAAAACTGGAAGAGCCGACATGGGCGATGGTGCATCATCCCAAGATCGACTTTCAGTCGCAATATTATTATGCCCGCCCCAAGAGTATGGCGGAAAAGCCGAAGTCACTGGATGATGTCGATCCCAAGCTGTTGGAAACCTACAAGAAGCTGGGGATCCCGCTAAAGGAGCAGGCGTTGCTCGCGGGGGTCGAGGCGCCGGTGGGAGAGCGCAGGGTCGCTGTCGATGCGGTGTTTGACTCCGTTTCGGTCGGCACGACCTTTCAGGCTGAACTGAAGAAGGCTGGCGTGATCTTTTGCCCGATTTCCGAGGCGATCCGGGATCATCCCGAATTGGTGCGCAGATATCTGGGATCGGTGGTGCCGGTGTCGGACAACTATTATGCGACGCTGAATTCGGCGGTGTTTTCGGATGGATCCTTTGTCTATGTGCCGCCCGGCGTGCGCTGTCCGATGGAACTGTCCACTTATTTCCGGATCAATGCCGAGAATACCGGCCAGTTCGAGCGTACGCTGATCATCGCCGACAAGGGCAGCTATGTCAGCTATCTTGAGGGATGTACCGCCCCCAAGCGCGATATAGCGCAACTGCACGCCGCCGTGGTCGAGATCATTGTCGAGGAAGATGCCGAGGTCAAATATTCGACCGTGCAGAATTGGTACCCAGGCGACGAGAATGGCGTGGGCGGCATCTACAACTTTGTCACCAAGCGCGCCGATTGCCGGGGTGACCGGGCCAAGATGAGTTGGACACAGGTCGAGACCGGCTCTGCGATCACCTGGAAATATCCGTCCTGTATCCTGCGCGGCGATGACAGCCAGGGCGAGTTCTATTCCATCGCCATCGCCAACAATTATCAGCAGGCCGATACGGGCACCAAGATGGTGCATCTGGGCCGCAACACCAAGAGCCGGATCGTGTCGAAGGGTATCTCGGCGGGTCGCGCACAGAATACCTATCGCGGTCTGGTTTCAATGCATCCGAAGGCGAAGAACAGCCGCAACTATACCCAGTGCGACTCGCTGCTGATCGGACCGAACTGCGGC
>Ga0105054_10008412_pt1 | contig 13661 bp, 16 predicted proteins | sample BON02_FD_78091 | JGI IMG/M metagenome (GOLD analysis project Ga0105054, IMG submission 78091) | Freshwater microbial communities from Lake Bonney liftoff mats and glacier meltwater in Antarctica - BON-02 (megahit assembly) | ecosystem: Environmental > Aquatic > Freshwater > Ice > Glacier...
AAGCCCTGGCCTTGCCTAACGAAGGATCGTTCTTGACGGCGGTTGGTATGAGTCATCCGCAATACGGCCGCGGCATGCAACGCATGGCGGCAATCCACGGCCTGCGCGGCGACCGCGACAGGGCACAGGAAGCGCCCCGCCGCCTTGTCGAATTCGGCCAGCCCCCGAACCGCGAGACATTCCTCCGCGGTCCGCAGGTCGCGGGCCTGCCGCTGCCCACCTGATCCACGGCATGAGCCATGGCCGCCGCCGCTACGGCGCGTAGCGTTCCAGCAACGGCCGCACCTGGCTTGCCACGATGCGCGGGGTCAGCGGCCCGGAATGGTGCCAACGCACGATCCCCTCGCCATCGACCAGGAAGGTGGCCGGCACCTCCTTCACCCCCCAGTCCGACGCGGCACGGCCCGCCGCGTCGAACGCCACCCGGGCATAGGGGTTGCCGTTGCGCTCCAGGTAGTCCAGCGCATTGGTCCGGGTGTCGCGGAAGACGATCGACCAGACCTCGACGCGCGAGGCCTGCAACTCCATCAGCACCGGGTGCTCCAGGATGCAGGCGGGACTCCACGAGCCCCAGAACTTCACCAGCCGCGGCTGGCGCCCGGTGATCAGGTCGCGCGCCGCGAAGCCCTCCCCCAGCAACCCCGGCAGGTAGAAGCCGGGCACGCGCGCGCCCAGCAGGCGGCTGGGGCTGCCTTGCCCCGCGACCACCGTGTTGGCACGCGGCACCAGCACGTCCCAATAGGCATACAGCCCGCCGCCGGCCGCCCCCAGCAGCACGAGCACCGCGACAATCTTCAGCATGCTCAGCCGCCGCTCTTGCGCGGGGCAAGCGTATTCCAGGTGGCCGCCGGCGGCGCCTGGCCGGTCTCCGGCTTCCACTGGCCGGACTTCTTCAGCGCTTCGGCGACATCGGGCGGCATGTAGGTCTCGTCATGCTTGGCCAGCACCTCGCTGGCGGTGAAGCCGCCATCGGGCCGCAGCGTGCCGAGCGCCACCACGCCCTGGCCCTCGCGGAACAGGTCCGGCAGGATGCCGGCGAACACCACGTCCACCGAGGCCCTTCCATCGGTCACCCGGAAGGTGGCCACCGGCTTGCCGTCGCGCCGGTCGCGCCCGACGCTGCCATTCTCCACCAGCCCGCCCAGGCGCAGCGTGCGGCCGGGCGCCGTCGGCTGGTCGGCGAGGTCGCCGGGGGTGACGAAGAACACCAGGCTGTCGGAGACCGCCATCAGCGTCAGCCCCGCGGCGCTGCCCAGCCCCAGCCCGCACAGCAGCAGCACCATCAGCCGCCGCCGCTTGCGGGTGCGCATGACCTGCATCAGTGGGTCTCCCGGTTGCGCCGCCGCGGATCGATCGCATCCAGCCGCCGCCGCGCGCGGCCCACCCGCAGCCAGGCCGACACCGCGAAGCCGAGGGCCACGGCCAGCGCCAGCCCGTACGATGCGGCGACATAGGGCAAGTGGGTCATCATGCCGCCTGTTGCGCCTGCGCCAGCAGCAGGCTGCGAATGCGCCGCTCCATCACCGCGGCACGCAGCCGGGCGGTGACGATCGCCGCGAAGCCCAGGCTGAACCCGGCCACGCACACCAGCAGCGGCCACAGCATCTCCACATGCATGCTCGGCGCGCCGGTGATGGTGATGGTCGAGGGCTGGTGCAGCGTGTTCCACCAATCCACCGAGAACTTGATCACCGGCAGGTTGACCACGCCGACCAGCGCCAGGATCGCCCCGGCCCGATAGCCCCGCGTCGGGTCGTCGAAGGCCCGCACCAGCGCGATATGGCCGATATACAGGAAGAACAGCACCAGCACCGAGGTCAGCCGCGCGTCCCACACCCACCAGGCCCCCCACATCGGCTTGCCCCACAGGCTGCCGGTGGCCAGGCACAGCGCGGTGAACGCCGCCCCCACCGGCGCCAGCTCGGCTGCCGCGAGATCGGCCAGCGGATGCCGCCACACCAGCGACAGCACCGAGCAGATGGCCAGCGACAGATACCCCCCGCTGGCCAGCCACGCCGCCGGCACATGGATGTAGATGATCCGCACCGCATCGCCCTGCTGGTAGTCGGGCGGCGCGAAGAACAGGCCCCAGGCGAGCCCCACCAGCGTCAGAACTACCGCCGGCACCGCCAGCCACGGCAGCACCCGCCCGGACAGCCGCAGGAACCGGCCGGGGTTGGCGAAGCGATGCAGGTTGCGGCCGCCGCGCGGCGCAAGGATGATCGTGCTGTCCACGCCCCCACAATACGCCGGCGGGCGCCCGGTTTGAAGCCGCCGCGATTTGAAGCTTGGCCACGTTACGCCTATGTCATGCAGCCACATCATTCCCGTAGGGGGAGCCGTGCCGATGGCCTACTGGCTGGTCAAGTCCGAACCCGACGCCTTCAGCTGGGACCAGCAGGTCGCCAACAACGTCGAACCCTGGACCGGGGTGCGCAACCACATGGCCAAGAACAACCTCAAGGCCATGCGCACGGGCGACCACGCCTTCTTCTACCACTCCAACATCGGCAAGCAGGTGGTCGGCATCGTCCAGGTCGCCCGCGAAGCCTATCCCGACCCCACCATCGAGCCCGGCGAAAAAGGCGACTGGGTGTGCGTCGACATGCAGGCCGTCCGCCCCCTGACAATCCCCGTCACCCTCGCCCAGCTCAAGGCCGACCCGGCTTTCGCGGAACTGCCGCTCATCCGCCAGTCCCGCCTCTCGGTCATGCCGATCTCCGCCGAACACTGGGCCGCCATCTGCCGCCTCGGCGGCCTCGAGCCGTAGCCCGCGCGCCTCACACATGACCGCCATGCGCGTGCTCTGCCGCCTGGACGACATCCCCGACGGCGAGGCTCGTGGCTTCGGCGGCGCCACCGGCGCCTTCACCGGCCTGTTCGCCATCCGCCGCGGCCAGCAGGTCTTCGTCTACGTCAATTCCTGCCCGCATATCGGCGTGCCCCTCGACTGGGCGCCCAACCGCTTCCTGTCCACCGACCGCCGCCGCATCGTCTGCGCCATGCACGGCGCCGAGTTCCGCATCGACGACGGCGAGTGCACCAAGGGCCCTTGCCTTGGCGACCGGCTGGAAGCGGTTATGATCTGCCTCGAAGACGGCGAGGTGCTGGTGCCCGAGGATGCGGGCCTCTAGTTCTCCCTCAGCCGACCAACGTCCAGGACGGGGAACAAAGCGATGTCCGACACCCTTTTTCCGGTGAAACCCGAAATCGCCGCGCGCGCCCACCTCAACGAAGGTCAGCTTGCCGCCATGCGGGCCCGTCTGGCCGCCGACCCCGACCGCTTCTGGCTGGAACAGACCCACCGCATCGCCTGGATGCGTCGCCCCACCAAAACCCTCTCCGGCGGCTTCACCGGCGACGTCCGCATCAAGTGGTTCGAGGACGGCACGCTCAATGCCTCCGTCTCGTGCCTCGACCGCCACCTCGCCACGCGCGGCGACGACGTCGCCATCATCTGGGAAAGCGACGACCCCAACGTCGCCGAACGCGTCACCTACCGCGACCTCTACGAACGCGTCTGCCGCCTCGCCAACGCCCTGCGCAGCCTCGGCGCCAAAAAGGGCGACCGCATCTGCATCTATCTGCCCATGGTGGTCGAAGCCACCGTCGCCATGCTCGCCTGTGCGCGCATCGGCGCCGTCCACTCCGTCGTCTTCGGCGGCTTCTCCCCGGACAGCCTGGCCAACCGCATCCAGGACTCCGAGTGCGCCATCCTCATCACCGCCGACGAAGGCCGCCGCGGCGGCCGCAAAGTGCCGCTGAAAGCCAATGCCGACGCCGCCGTCGCCCAGTGCCCCACCATCAAGCATGTCGTCGTGGTGAAGGTCACCGGCGGCGACGTGCCCATGCACCCCGGCCGCGACCACGACTACGCCACCCTCGCCGCCGCCGCCGAACCCCACTGCGAACCCGAGGAGATGAACGCCGAAGACCCGCTGTTCATCCTCTACACCTCCGGCTCCACCGGAATGCCCAAGGGCGTGCTCCACACCACCGGCGGCTACATGGTCTGGGCCAGCTACACCCACGAACTCGTCTTCGACTACAAGCAAGGCGAAATCTACTGGTGCACCGCCGATGTCGGCTGGGTCACCGGCCACACCTATATCGTCTACGGCCCGCTCGCCAACGGCGCCACCAGCCTGATGTTCGAAGGCATCCCCACCTGGCCCGACGCCGGCCGCTTCTGGCAGGTCGTCGACAAACACCAGGTCAACATCTTCTACACCGCCCCCACCGCCATCCGCTCCCTCATGCGCGAAGGCGATGCCCCGGTCCGCCGCCACAAGCGCACCTCCCTCCGCCTGCTCGGCAGCGTCGGCGAACCCATCAACCCCGAAGCCTGGCTCTGGTACCACCGCGTCGTCGGCGACCATCGCTGCCCCATCGTCGACACCTGGTGGCAAACCGAAACCGGCGGCATCCTCATCACCCCCCTCATCGGCGCCATCGCCCAGAAACCCGGCTCCGCCACGAAACCCCTCCCCGGCGTCACCCCCCTCATCGTCGACGCCGAAGGCAACATCCTGGAGGGCGCCGCCGAAGGTAACCTCTGCCTCGCCACCCCCTGGCCCGGCATCATGCGCACCATCTACGGCGACCACGAGCGCTTCATCCAAACCTACTTCTCCACCTTCAAGGGCCTCTACTTCACCGGCGACGGCGCCCGCCGCGACGCCGACGGCTACTGCTGGATCACCGGCCGCGTCGACGACGTCATCAACGTCTCCGGCCACCGCATGGGCACCGCCGAAGTCGAATCCGCCCTCGTCGCCCACCCCAAGGTCGCCGAAGCCGCCGTCGTCGGCTTCCCCCACGACATCAAGGGCCAAGGCATCTACGCCTACGTCACCCTCAAACTCGGCGAGGAACCCACCGACGCCCTCCGCCGCGAACTGATCGCCTGGGTCCGCAAGGAAATCGGCCCCATCGCCGCCCCCGATGCCATCCAATGGGCCCCCGGCCTGCCCAAAACCCGCTCCGGCAAAATCATGCGCCGCATCCTACGCAAAATCGCCGCCAACGAAACCGAAGGCCTCGGCGACACCTCAACCCTCGCCGATCCCGCCGTCGTCACCGATCTCGTCCAGAACCGCGTGGGCTGAACCCTGCTGTCCTCTCCCGTGCCAACGGGAGAGGACAGCAGGAAGAATGTTCTTTTTTGAAAAAAAGAACCAAAAAACCTTCATCCTCTTACTCAAAACCCCAAAGCCCAGCCCAAACGGATAAAAGTCTTTTTGCTTCTTTTTCTACAGAAAAAGAAGACTCTTCCCTCTTTCATATCTGGGAGTCCTGGCAATGCGCCTCGCCGTCATCTCCGACGTCCACGGCAACCTCCTGGCGCTGGAAGCTGTCCTCAAGGACATCACCACCCGTGCCGTGGACGACATCGTCAATCTCGGCGACTGGGTCGCCGGCCCCCTATGGCCGCGCGAGACGTTCGAACTTTTGGCCGAACTCGGCATCAAATCCGTCCGCGGCAACCACGACCGCTGGGCCACCGACCGCCCCGACGACCAGATGCCCCCCGCCGGCCGCTTCGCCCGCGACGCGCTCACCCCGACCCAGCGCGAAACCCTCCACGCGCTGCCCGCCACCATCGAAGTCGCTGGCAGGGGGGGCGAAATCCTCGCCTGCCACGGCACCCCCACCGACGACATGCAGAACCTCCTGGAAGAACCGCTGGACGGCCGCATTGCGCCGGCCAGCCGCGAAGCCGTCGCCACCCGCCTCGGCGCCGATGCCAACCGCCAGGTCATCCTCTGCGGCCACTCCCACCGCCAGGCCCTGGTCACCGGCCCCAACGGCTGCCTCATCCTAAACCCCGGCAGCGTCGGCTGCCCCGCCTTCGCCGACCTCCCCGCCGCCGCCCACTGGGAACACCGCTCCCCTCACGCTCGCTACGCCATCCTGACAAAGCGCAACAACCGCTGGGGCGCGGACCTCATCGCCCTGGAATACGATTGGAACGCCGCCGCCAAGCAAGCCGAAACCCTGGGCTGGCCCAAATGGGCCACTATGCTCGCCACCGGATCAGTCTCCTAAGCAAGCAGGAATCTTCTTTTTCTGAAGAAAAAGAAGCAAAAAGACTTCTGGATTTTTTCGCCGATCCGCCCAGCATAAACGGGTAAAAATTTTTTGGTTTTTTTTATAAAAAAACTACACTTTCTCTAATTCTTGCACGCGCGCCCCCGCCACAAAATAGAAGATGAACACATAAGGCTCCGACGCCTCGAAACTTGCCGGCGACGGCAGCGCCCGCTGCATCTCCTCTGCATCGAACCCTTCCACCGGCTGCCATCCGTCCAGCCAATAGAACCCGCGATACCCCAGCCCCGCCAGGAACGCCGGCACCGCCCGCGTGCTCCCCACCCGATGCCGCTCCTCGATCTCAACGGACAGCACCGGCATCCAGCGCCGCAGCGTGCCCTCGGCCCCGCGCAGAACCTCCTCCTCCGCCCCCTCGGCATCCACCTTCATCGCCGTCACCTCGGCCAGCCCCAGCGAATCCAGCGCCAGCACCGGCACATCGTAGTGCAGGATGCGCTCCACCCGGGGGTCGGCCGCCGCGATCCCGGCGTAGTCCTTGGCCACCGACGCCCACTGCTCCTGCGCCACGCCGCCCACCACCGGCACGTCGAGCGACAGCCGCCCCGCCCCCATGCCCAGCGCCTCCGTCCGCAACGCGATATGCGGCGGCACGATGCCCCCATGCGCAGCCCGCACCGCCGCCTCCAGCCGCGCGAAGGCCGGCGGCAGCGGCTCGAACGCCACCACCCGCGCCCCCGGCAGCGCCGCCAGCGGCAGGGTCAGCGCCCCGTCATGCGCCCCCACGTCCACGATCAGCCCCGGCCGGTGCAGCGCCCGGTGGAAGTCGAGCTCGTCCATCCGGCTCAGCCCTTCAGCGCCGTCTCGAACACTTCCAGCGCCCGCGCCGCGAACAGCCACATGTTCCGCTCCCGGTCATCCACATCCGTGTCGATCTGCAAGGACACCGGCATCGCCCCCGCCACCGCGAAGCACGCCCGCCCCGCCGGGTGCCCATACCGGTTCCCGCCCGGCCCCGCGGCCCCCGTCTCCGCCAGCCCCCAGGTGCAGCCGAACCGCTCCCGCACCGCATTGGCCATCAACGCCGCCATGCCCACCGAATTCGGCGGAACACTGGCCAGGTCGGCATCCGACAACTCCAGAAGAACATTCCGCGAAAGCCGCGTGTAAACCACCGCGCCCCCCAGATAGTACGCCGACGCCCCCGGCACCGCGAGCAAAGCCGCCGAAATCAACCCGCCCGCCGAAGACTCGGCCACCGCCACCTTGTCCCCACGCTGCTTCAACAACGCGCCCACCCGATGGGCAATCGGCATCAATTCCTGCATGTTCGTCTCCCTTCAACGCAGCATAGGCCTCGTTCTTTTTTTAAAAAAAGAACCAAAAAACTTTCATCCATTTCGCTCGAACCCCAAAGGCCCGCCCAAACGGACAAAAGTCTTTTTGCTTCTTTTTCTACAGAAAAAAAAGGCCTGCCTTCCCTCCCGGCACCCCGGCCATCGCGCAGCCTACGACCATTCCGTGCTATACGCGAAGCCGTCAGGGAGAAATCAAAAATGTCCGGATTCGCCTCCACCAACGACATGGCCGAGAAGCAGGTCTCCTTCGACGAACTCGGCCCCGGCCTCTACGCCTACACCGCCGAGGGCGACCCCAACTCCGGCATCATCGTCGGCCCCGACGGCGTCGTCGTGGTCGACGCCCAGGCCACCCCCAAGATGGCCGCCGAGGTCCAGGCCCGAATCGCCACCGTCACCGACAGGCCGGTGAACCAGATCGTCCTCTCCCATTACCACGCCGTGCGCGTCCTCGGCGCCACCGGCTACCCCGCCCACAACATCATCTGCTCCGACGTCTGCCGCGACATGATCGCCGAACGCGGCCAGCAGGACATGGACAGCGAAATCGGCCGCTTCCCCCGCCTGTTCCGCGGCAAGGAAAGCATCCCCGGCCTCACCTGGCCCACCCACACCTTCCGCGACCGCATGACCCTGTGGCTCGGCGACCGCGAGGCCCAGATCATCCACATCGGCCGCGCCCACACCGCCGGCGACACCGTCGTCTGGCTGCCCCGGGAGAAAGTCCTCTTCGCCGGCGACACCGTGGAATTCGGCGCCACCCCCTATTGCGGCGACGCCCACTTCACCGACTGGCCCGAAACCATCCACAAACTCCGCCAACTCGGCGCCGAGAAAATGGTCCCCGGCCGTGGCCGCGCCCTGACGAACGCCCACGAGGTCAAGGAAGCCCTCGACGGCACCGAAGCCTTCACCAGCCGCCTCTTCGCCCTCGTCCGCGCAGGCGTGGCCCGCGGCGACGACCTGCGCTCCATCTACCAGGAAGCCATCGACAAAATGCGCCCCGAATTCGGCCACTGGGTCATCTTCGACCACTGCATGCCCTTCAACGTCAGCCGCGCCTACGACGAAGCCCAAGGCATCGAAACCCCCCGCATCTGGACCGCCGAACGCGACATTGAAATGTGGAAAACCCTGGAAGGGAAAGCCGCGCAAGACAGAGAAATCAAACAGTAAGCAGGTTCTTTTTTGAAAAAAAGAACCAAAAAACTTCTGTCCGTTTAGTGGGCCAGCCCTCCCCACGCGCAAACGGATAAAGTTTTTTTGCTTCTTTTTGTTCACAAAAAGAAGACTATTCCTCCCTCCCCGAGGCCCCCATGCCCTACACCCCGCCGCGCTACCCCTTCCGCCCCCCCACCGACTCCGGCGCCCGCCATCCCGTCGTGATCGTCGGCGGCGGCATGGTCGGCCTCACCGCCGCGCTGGACCTCGCCCAGCACCGCATCCCGGTCGTGCTCCTCGACGACGACGACACCGTCAGCGTCGGCTCCCGCGCCATTTGCCACGCCAAGCGCACGCTGGAGATCTTCGCCCGCCTCGGCATCGCCGACGATCTCCTCGCCCACGGCGTCACCTGGAACACCGGCCGCGTCTTCGCCGGCGACCGCCAGGTCTTTGCCTTCGACCTCCTCGCCGAGCAGGGCCACGAATTCCCCGCCTTCATCAACCTCCAGCAATACCATCTCGAGGAACGCCTGGTCCGCGCCTGCCAGGCCACCGGCCTCGTCGACCTCCGCTGGAAATCCCGAATCGTCGGCCTCTCCACCCGCCCCGACGCCACCACCCTGGCCATCGAGACGCCCGACGGCCCCTACACCCTGCACGCCGACTGGCTGCTCGCCGCCGACGGCGCCCGCAGCTTCATCCGCGAAAGCCTCGGCCTGCCGTTCGTCGGCAAGACCTTCCGCGACCGTTTCCTCATCGCCGACGTCACCATGAAGGCCGCCTTCCCCGCCGAACGCTGGTTCTGGTTCGACCCGCCCTTCCACTCCGGCGGCTCCGTCCTGCTCCACCGCCAGGCCGACGACCTCTGGCGCATCGATTTCCAACTCGGCTGGAACGCCGACCCGGAGGCCGAGCGCGACCCCGAAAAAGTCCGCACCCGCCTCGTCGCCATGCTCGGCCCCAATACCGAGTTCGAACTCGAATGGGTCAGCATCTACACGTTTCGTTGCAGGCGCCTGCAGAAGTTCCGCCACGGCCGCATCCTCTTCCTCGGCGACGCCGCCCACCAGGTCAGCCCCTTCGGCGCCCGCGGCGGCAACGGCGGCATCCAGGACGCCGACAACCTCTGCTGGAAACTCGCCGCCCACCTCCGCGGCGAAGCCCCCGACGCCCTGCTCGACAGCTACGACGCCGAGCGCATTCCCGCCGCCGACGAGAACATCCTCAACTCCACCCGCAGCACCGACTTCATCACCCCCAAGAACGAAGCCGCCCAGGCCTACCGCGACGCCGTCCTGACGCTGGCCGCCCGCCACCCCTTCGCCCGCCCTTTGGTCAATTCCGGCCGCCTGTCCCGCCCCGCCACCTACGACCCATCCCCCCTGAACACCCCGGACGACGCCGCCTGGCCAACGGGCCTCCCCCCAGGCACCCCCGCCGCCGACGCCCTGCTCGCCGATGGCTGGCTGCTCCGCCAGGCCGGCGCCACCTTCACCGCCCTCATCTTCGGCGACACCCCCACTGAAATGCCCCCCGGAATCACCCCGCTCCACCTGGCCGCCAACGGCCTCGCCGCCAACCGCTACGGTGCCGCCGAAGGCGACATCATCCTCCTCCGCCCCGATCAGCACGTCGCCGCCCGCTGGCACCACCACAACCCCGCCGCCATCGCCACGGCCATGAAAAGGGCGCTCGGCCATGGATAATCTCGTCACCACCCCCAACCTCGAAGACCCCGACGGCATCTTCGAAGCCCTCATGAACGCCCACCGCAACCTCGACCCCGCCGCCTCCCGTCGGCTGGACGCCCGCCTGGTCCTGCTGCTGGCAAACCACGTAGGAAAAGCCGAAATCGTCCGCGCGGCGATCACCCTGGCACTGGAAGCAGAGATCAACCCCTCAGCCTGAAGGAGAAAGCCCTTCTTTTTCTGTAGAAAAAGAAGCAAAAAGACTTTGTCCGTTTGGCGTTGAGCGTGAAACTGGCGCGCCGCTAAAATGATAAAAGTTTTTTGGTTCTTTTTTACAAAAAAGAACCGCTTTCCTGCCGATTTCGTTTGAAACGATCATACCTACAACAAACATGGAGGCAACAATGAACACGGGCGTGGGCGCCACCGACCGCATGCAGTCCGGCTTCGGCAACGAGTTCGCCACCGAGGCCCTGCCCGGCGTCCTGCCGCAGGGCCGCAACTCGCCCCAGCGCCCGGCGCTCGGCCTCTATGCCGAGCAGTTCTCCGCCACCCCCTTCACCGTCCCGCGCGCCGAGGCCCGCCGCACCTGGCTCTACCGCATCCGCCCCTCCGCCAGCCATCCGCCCTACCGTCCCGTCGCCCACCCCACCCTGGCTGCCCCGCTCGCGCCCCCCGACCCCAACCGCATGCGCTGGAACCCGCTTCCCCCGCCGGCCGAACCCACCGACTTCCTCGCCGGCCTCGCCACCATGTTCGCCACCGCCGAAGGCGCCTACGACCGCGGCGTCAGCATCCACCTCTACGCCGCCAACCGCTCCATGCAGCGCATCTTCTGGAACGCCGACGGCGAGATGCTCATCGTCCCCGAACAGGGCGCGCTGCTGCTCGAAACCGAACTCGGCCGCCTGCGCATCGCCCCCGGCGAGATCGCCGTCATCCCCCGCGGCCTGCGCTTCCGCGTCCTGCTGCCCGCCGGCACCGCCCGCGGCTACGTCGCCGAGAACCACGGCGCCGTCCTGCGCCTGCCCGACCTCGGCCCCATCGGCGCCAACGGCCTCGCCAACCCCCGCGACTTCCTCACCCCCGAAGCCTGGTTCGAAGACCGCGACGAACCCGCTGAAATCGTCCAGAAATACCTCGGCACCCTCTGGGCCACCACGCTCGACCACTCGCCGCTCGACGTCGTCGCCTGGCACGGCAACCTCGCCCCCTATAAATACGACCTCGATCGCTTCAACACGATCGGCACCGTCAGCTTCGACCACCCCGACCCGTCGATCTTCACCGTGCTCACCGCCCCCACCGACACCCCGGGCCGCGCCAACCTCGATTTCGTCATCTTCCCGCCGCGCTGGATGGTCGCCGAGGACACGTTCCGCCCGCCCTGGTTCCACCGCAACATCATGAACGAATGCATGGGCCTCATCCGCGGCATCTACGACGGCAAGGCCGAAGGCTTCCTCCCCGGCGGCTTAAGCCTCCACCCGATGATGTCCGCCCACGGTCCCGACGCCCCCACCACCGAACGCGCCGAAGCCGCCACCCTCGCCCCGCACAAGATCGACGGCACCCTGGCCTTCATGTTCGAAACCGCCGCCGTCCTGCGCCCGACGCAGTTCGCCATGGCGAGCCCGCAGCGTCAGGCCGGCTACGACGCGGTCTGGAACGGCCTCGCCAAAAGGTTCTCGCCGTGATCGACGAAACGCACGACCCCAATCGCCGCAGCTAGGTCCCCAGCGCCAACGCCCACCCCACGCCTTGAGAACGCCCTTGTAGCGGCAGCTTCGGTTAGATAATATGTCGATGTGTTAGAAATCGCGCCCCCACCCCACCCCCCACTCCTGGCCCGCCACGTCGCCGGCCTCGCTGCCGCCGCCCGTGCCGAAGCCGACGGCCACGCCGCCCAGGCCGGGCTGGTGGCGGCACTCCACGCCCTCATCCTCGCCACCCTGGCCCTGCTGCTGTCGCGCCTGCAACACCTGGTCGAACTCTGGCAGTCCGGCCAACTCCCCGCCCTCCGGCCGCGTCCCGATCAGCAACGCCACGCCCCTCTCCCGCCCCGCTGCCCCGACGAAACCCGCCCCAACGAAACCCATCCCGCACGATCGCCCGCCGCCTCCTGCCGTCCCGCCTCTTGGGGACGCCACCGCGACGGCGCCGCCGGCGCAACCCCCAACAGAACCGCGCGCAACCGCCCCCATCACCGCCAAGCCAGCCGCCGCCCCGTCGGCGCCGCTCGACCGCCCACCCCGGCGTGCCTTTGAAGCAACCCTGGCGCCGCACATCATTGCGATCAAAATGTTCCGATATCGTAACAATACACCTGAATGATCCTCCGGCCCCGTGGCCCGACAACCCCAGCCCGGTGCTCGATCTCGCGGCAACAGTGTTCAAGCAAGAATGTTCTTTTTTGCAAAAAAGAACCAAAAAACTCTGATCCGTTTGTCCCCAGCCTCCGCAACAGGCAAACGGATGAAAGTCTTTTTGCTTCTTTTTCTTCAGAAAAAGAAGATTCTTTCCTTACACATCCAACCCCCCATGCCACCAATGCTCAAACGGGTTGCTATGAATGATCGAATCGATGGTCACATCCGCAATCCGCGGCAGGTTCGTCCCTTCCACCAGGTGGTTGATCCCCCGCAGCCCCGCCAGCGATTCCTCCACCTCGGCATAGGGAAAGTCAGTGCCCCAGAAAATCTTGTTCCGATCGTGGATGGTATATTCCTGCGCCGCCATCAGGATGTTGTAGAACTGCCATGGCCGGTAGTGCAGGGCGGAGACTTCGCAGTACACATTCGGCTGCTTGCGGGCGATCACCACGCATTCCTCGTACCACGGGTGCCCCATATGGGCCATCACCATCTTCAGGTCCGGGTAGCGCAGCGCCACGTCTTCCACATGGATCGGCCGCCCAAACTCGGCCGGCGCGTTGCGGGCATAGGTCGTGCCCATGTGCATCGTCAGCGGCAGGTTGTGCTTCACCATGAACCGGAAGAACGGGTCCAGCCGCGGGTCCTGCAGCGACACCCCGTTGTAGATCGGCCCGAACTTCACGCCCTTCAGCTTCAGGTCCAGGATGGCGTGCTCCAGCAGCGCCATGGCATCCGCCCGCCGCGGGTCCAGCGCCGCGAAGCCGACGAACTTGTCCGGGTACTTCGCCACCGCCGCCGCGGTCACCTCGTCGTCCCCATCCACGCCGGTGCTGTCCGCATAGCGCAGCGAAAAGATGATCGCCTTGTCGACACCCTTCATCGCGGCATGCAGCGTGTCGGCGTCGGCCTTGTAGCCGATGGCGCCGGGCCGCGCGAACTTCGTCTGCTCGCGCATCAGCGGCGTCACGTGGCGTTCCTCGAAGATGTTGACGTGGCAATCGACGATCATGGCGCGGATTCCTTCG
>Ga0105054_10008416_pt1 | contig 13656 bp, 14 predicted proteins | sample BON02_FD_78091 | JGI IMG/M metagenome (GOLD analysis project Ga0105054, IMG submission 78091) | Freshwater microbial communities from Lake Bonney liftoff mats and glacier meltwater in Antarctica - BON-02 (megahit assembly) | ecosystem: Environmental > Aquatic > Freshwater > Ice > Glacier...
CTCGCCAAACCGGACAGCACCCCACCGGGCCCCAATTCCCAGAATTCGGTCGCGCCCGCCGCGGCCGCACTGCGCATGCAATCCTCCCACATCACGGAAGAAACTACCTGCTTGACCAATGCCGACTTGATTTCGGCAGGCTCAGAAACGTTCAGGCCAGTCGTATTGGTAAAGATCGTAAACTTCGGCGCCGCGAACTCGATCCCATCGAGATAGGCGGCAAATTTTTTGCGCGCTGGTTCCATCAAACGACTGTGATAGGCCCCGGCGACATTCAGCGGGATGACTTTTTTGATTCCGCGTTCTTTCGCCGCCCCCACGGCAGTCGCGACGGCTTCTTTTTCGCCCGACACGATAATCTGACCGGGTGCGTTGAAATTAGCCGCTTCGATGCCGAACTCTTCACACAGTTTCGTAATCGTCTCGCGTTCTTCACCCATGATCGCAGCCATGCCACCAGAGGTCTGTTCACAGGCGTCCTGCATCAGACGTCCCCGCTCTGCGACGATTTTCAATCCTGTCGCGAAATCGAAAATTCCCGCCGCGGCACAGGCGGTGACTTCTCCTAAACTGAGCCCCAATACATAATCGATCTCCGGCAATTTACCCTGTTCACGCAAAGCAGCGAGCAACGCGAGGCCATGAACGAATAGCGCGGGTTGGCAATGCTTCGTCTGAGTCAATTCTTCATCAGGTCCTTCAAAACACACCTTAGTAAGCGACCAACCGAGAACTTCATCAGCCTTTTCGAAAAGGGCACGCGCCGCAGGTGAATCACTGTAAAGCGATTGCCCCATACCCACTTTTTGGGCGCCCTGTCCGGAAAATAGTAATGCCAATGCCATGATATAACCGTTTAGAAAACCGTGCACGCAGACAAAAACCAAGCCCTAAAAGCGTTTCAACTGAGGGAAATATTTTTCCGCTGCATCATCGCGATTATTCAGGGGAGATACGGGCCTCGTTGAGCGCAGGGTCGATGCTGGTTCCAAGGAGGATCGCTCTGCGGATTCGGCATGATGCGGTGGAATAATCTGAGTCGGGGCGCGACGCCCCGGCTCCTCAAAACCCGGAGTCTGAAAGCCCAAGTAGGGATTGGATTCTAACGTAATCTCCTCCGGATCAAATGCCCGAACATCAGACGAAATATCTGTGTAGGCTGATATCGTGCTGTTTACTGTGGTATGGGACGGCGAGGCGCCTGAGCCCCCTAACCACCCCTCCCCTATGTTTTGCTTCACATCGGGCACCAACAATTCACGATCCTGGTCGCTTACCCAACCCGCCATGAAAGCAGAAAGTGGATTCACCACTTGATCTTCGATCCGTTCCGCTTCGGCAATCTTGGCCTCTTCCTCCTCGTTCTTTTTCGAGGGGCTCAATTGCTCCGCAATTATTTGCTCGAATGGATCCGCCCGCAGTGATGCCTGCTCTTTCTTGAGTGAATCTTTTTCGGTGCTCTCTTCAGGTTGCTCCAACATCGCATCTAGCAACCAATTTCTGGAGCGCTCGTTTTTGCGTTTCTCCTGCAAAATAGCTTTCTGCGTGGGGATCATCGCATCAGAAGGCTCCTCGGCCATCGGCAATTGCGGTCCACTGATCTTGGGCAAACTAAGCTGAGATTCCGAATAGAGTCCGGGCGCGTCGCGCAAGGCATCAAATTCACGTTTCGCTGATTCGATACTTAGATCGCCAGAATGTGCAGTTTTTTCTGAACCGGCCCCTGCGACGCATACCCCCACTACGGCCGCGCCAAACAGTAGCTGCACTAAACGTGGCCGCATGGGAAATCCCTCAGCTCTTGATGAAGATGCCCTTGAGATTCATCTCGAGAGCCTGCGGGTGTGGAGAAAAGCGTAGGCCATCGGCCTTGCTGATTTTGCCTTCGTTAATGAGGCGCAGAATATCGGCATTGAAAGAGAAGCTCTTACTGTCGCCACTACCATCCATGATGCTCTGCAGCTTATCGAATTTGCCTTCCAGAATGAGATTCTTAACGGTCGCATCGGCATTCAGGATTTCATTGGTGGCCACGCGACCACCACCTTCAAGCGCGGGGATCAATTTCTGACAGATAAACCCACGCAACGAACCGGCGATCTGACGCCGCGCCTGTTCCTGTTGTTCCGGCGGAAAGAATTCGAACAGGCGTGTGAGTGATTGAGCCACCGTCGATGCATGCATGGTAGAAAAAACTAAGTGACCCGTTTCAGCCGCCGAGATCGCAGTTTCGAAGGTTTCCTTATCGCGCATTTCTCCAATCAGAATGATATCAGGATTCTGACGCAGGACCGACTTGATCGCCAGTTCGAAGCTGGGCACATCCAGTCCGATTTCACGTTGCTGGAAAAGAGATTTCTCGTCCTGAAAAGTATATTCGATCGGATCTTCGATAGTAACGATATGCTTATCCATGCCCTTGTTAATCCAATCCAACATCGCAGCCATCGTGGAGCTTTTACCGGACCCTGTGGCACCACACACCAGTAAAATCCCATCCTTGGATTTAACTAAATCGAGGAATGGATCAGAATTGAGTCCCAGATCCTCAAATGAGGGCACTTGGTCTTGGATGTGGCGCATCACGATACTCACGAGACCGCGTTGATGAAAACCGTTTACCCGAAAGCGTCCGACCCCCTCAGCCGAATAGGCGTAATCCACCTGCCCTTGATCTTCCCAGGTTTTAAGAAAGACACCCGGACAATGCTCCTCGATAAATGCCTGTGCTTCCGGACTGGTAATCGGATCCATATCCACCGGCTTGAGCTGGCCGGAGAGCCGCACGTAACCCGGTTTATTGGCCTTAATGATGATATCGCTGACGCCACTTTCCACCGCCAGAGTGAGCAGCTCGTTAATTATTTCAGTATGAGGTGTCATGGGTTGTGCAAAAAAGCGTTGCGGAATCTGTAAATGGCTCTGGTTTGTTCAGCAAGGCAACAATGCCTACGTATAGACATGAAAAACCCTTCGCTAACAGGCACTCTCACGGCTCTGGTGACGCCCTTTAACAAGCAGAAAGTTGACTTCGACGATCTGAATAAACTCGTCGATTTTCAAATCAAAGGAGGCATCGACGGCCTTGTGCCGATGGGCACAACCGGTGAATCCCCGACGCTCAATCACGACGAGCACATGGATGTGGTCCGCGCCACCGTCGAGCGGTCACGCGGTCGCGTCCCCGTCATCGCTGGCACCGGCTCGAACTCGACCCGCGAAGCGGTCACCCTGACTAAGCTCGCCCATGAAGCTGGGGTCGATGGTATGCTAGTCGTCGCGCCCTACTACAACAAGCCGAGCTCGGAAGGTTTGTTTCAACATTTCAGTGCCATCGCCGAGGCGACAGATCGCCCCATCGTGCTCTATTCAATTCCCGGACGTTGCGGGATTGAGATCGGCGTAGATGTCGTCGTGCGATTGCGCGCCAAGTATTCGCACGTGCGCCACATCAAAGAAGCTGGCGGCAGCGTGGGTCGCGTGGATCAACTCAAGCAAGCTCTGGGCGACGATATCACCGTGCTCAGTGGAGACGATGCGCTCACTATTCCCTTCATGGCCGCGGGAGCTGAAGGCGTAATCAGTGTCGCTTCCAATCTCTTGGTTAAGGATATCGTGCAAATGGTCAGTGCGGCCCAAAAGAACGATTTCCGCAAAGCCACGAGAGCGCATCACAAGCTCAACCCAATTTTCAAGGCGCTCTTCCTCGAGCCCAATCCCGTGCCAGTAAAATTCGCGATGCAACGCGCGGGGATTATTAAGTCCACGGCGGTGCGTCTCCCTCTCTGCGCTTCCAGCAGCGCGAATAAGAAAATCCTCGTCCGGGCTCTCGAAGCCATCGGTCGATAACTTTATCGTCATGGCATTCAGCATTGCACTCGTAGGATCACGCGGCCGCATGGGCCAAACCATTACCAGACTCGCCGCAGAGCTCGGCATCACGGTCGCCGCTTCGTTGGATATGGGGGACGATCTCTCCAGCGGTTTGAAACAAGGCGATGTGATTATCGACTTCAGCTTTCACGAATCGACCAGTGAAGTCATCGACCAAGCAATCGCGCTCGGCAAACCCCTCGTCATCGGCACGACTGGTCACAGCGCGGAAGTGCGAGCAGAGTTACTCAAAAAAGCAGCGCAAGTCCCTTGCGTCTGGGCGGGCAATTATTCGGTGGGCGTTAATCTCCTCAATGCGTTGACCCAACAAGCCGCCAAGGTGCTTTCCACGGATTACGATGCGGAAGTCATTGAGATGCATCATCGCTTCAAGAAGGATGCCCCCAGCGGCACGGCGGCACGCTTACTCGAAATCTTACTCGAATCGCGCAAGCTCGGAGCCGAAGCGCTCCGTCACGGACGCGAAGGTATTCCCGGTGAACGCACCGATAGCGAAATCGGCATTCACTCGCTGCGTGGTGGCGATGTCATTGGTGAACACACCGTGATGTTTGCCGCGCTCGGCGAAAGAATCGAACTTACCCATAAGGCCAGTGATCGCGGGATCTTTGCCCGTGGGGCCCTCCGCGCTGCGGGTTGGCTCAAGGAGCAAAAGCCTGGCGTTTACGACATGCAGGATGTGCTCGGTCTCGGAAACGGATGATTACCTCAATTCAAGGCATTCTCACGTCAGCGACTCCGCTCCACGCTATAATCGAGCTCAATGGTTTGGGCTATGAGGTAAACATCCCGATCACAACCGCGGAAAAACTTCCAGTCGTTGGCGAGAAAGTGAAACTGCACACTTTGGTCATCTATCGCGAAGACTCGCAAACCATGTATGGATTCGCCGCTACTGAAGAACGCGATTTTTTCCGTCTCATGATCGACCACGTTAATGGCGTGGGGCCCAAGGTCGCGCTGACGATTATGAGCAAGCTCTCCCTCCCCGCCTTGCAAAGCGCGATCAGCGCGGGAGACATCGCCACGCTTTCCAAATGTCCAGGCATCGGCAAGAAAACCGCCGAACGTCTCGTCATCGAATTAAAGAGCCGCGTTGCGGGCGTCACCATGGCTCATTCGGGTTCTCTGGGAGGCTTCGCCGCTCCCGTTGGCGGGAATCGCCACAGTGATGCCGTGCTTGCGCTCACTGCTCTCGGATACAAGCCAGTCGATGCCGACAAAGCGATTCGCCAAGCGGCGCTCGCACTCGGTGCGGAGGCAACCACCGAGCAGTTGATCAAAAAAGCGCTTAATTAGCGCGTTTCGGATCGAACATCGCTCATCTCACCTGTCATTCTGATCTCAACGGGAGAAGAATCCAGATGGATAGGAGGCTGAAAAGTAATAGCTTGCGAATGTCACACTGGATCCTTCTCGAGACTCAGGATGACATGGCTGCGAAATTGCCCCTGACTATGAACGGCAAATTACCTAAAAGGGTTCTAGCGCTGAAATTGAAAGGCAGTCATTTCGACCTGCCCCTCAAAGGCTCGCCGACCAAGGTAAGTGCGCGGAGTTTGCTTCAATGCGGGATCGACACTGAAGACCATTTCGCTCGGGTCAGATTCAATCGGATCAAGCTGCACGTTTTCCATCCAATCAAACCCTGCCTCAGTCTCCCGAGCAAAGAAGGCGCGCGCACTTTCGGCCGTCGCTGGCGTGTTGATCAGCGTCGGGGAGAAGACGGTCTTCAATTTCGTGTTATTCGCAGGGAATACCGGCATCGCGAGACGCGAGCTGGCTGAATCATCCGCTGGGGCCGATGCGACCAAAATTTCAGTTGGGGACTCTGCGATGGTCGCGGATTCCGCCACTTCGAGCGATTGATTAGATTGCAGCACCAGCACCAGCACCACCGCCACACAGGCCGCAGCTAATGCGCCTACTCCGGCATGCCAACCCCTGACTCCACCCCTCTTCGTGCGCGACGTCTCTTGGGCATAAACCGGTTCGGTCTGATCAAGCTCGGAAAACTTTTTTGCAATCAGGCTGCACCCTTTCTGCATCTGGCAATATTCCCGATATTGTTTACGACGCTCTGGACTGCGTTGAATCTCCTCCTCCAAGTGTGCGGCGTCCGCCAAGCTGATCTCGTGATCGAGATAGAGGTTCAATAATTCGATAAATTTATCCTGCTTCATCTTACTTAAAATCCTCACCTAGTTTGGACCGCAGACTCTCACGTGCACGGGCAATTCGACTTTTTACTGTCCCCACGGAAATGGCCAATACTTGGGCAATCTCCTCGTAGGTCATATTTTTAATATTTCTCAACACGAGCACTTCGCGATGTTTCGCGCTAAGTTTTTCCATGCTAAGCGCGATTTCATCAACAAATTCCTGCGTGACCGTAATATCGTCAGGAGTTTCCACCTGAGCGGGAAGCACATCGGCGAGCGTCATATCACCCTCAGCACCGATGGGTTGATCAATGGAAATACTTTTATCGCGCTTGCGGCGCCACCAATACCAATACCGATTACGCGCCAAATTGGTGGCGATTCGATATAGCCAGGTCGAAAATGCAGAGTCTCCGCGGAAATTTACCAATCCGCGGTGCGCTCTGATAAATGCATCCTGCGTAACTTCTTCTGCATCCTGTGTATTGCGAAGAAGTTGATTCACCATCGCGTAGATGCGCCCCCAATAGCGGGAAACCATCTCATCAAAGGCCGTTTGATCGCCGTTTTTAAATCGAGAGACCAATAAACGGTCAAGAGCCACTTCCTGTGCTTTTATAGACATAAGTTCAGCTTTGCTTTGATCCGTGTATTGTTTGATTGTTCCCAATTTATTTAGCGATGTTAACGCTTAAACAAATCGATATAGATCTGCGGTCAAACGAAACACCTGCTTTACGTGGGAGAAATGCCTTGCCATCGTTCGGATTCAAAATCTATTTCGCACCTTTCCAGTAGCTTGGGTTGATAGCTCAATGGTAGAGCAGCGTCCTTTTAAGTCGTTGGTTCTGGGTTCGAATCCCAGTCAACCCACCATTCTGCTGAGACATCCCCGGATAAAGCCATGAAACGTTTAGTTATAATCGAAGATCAAACCGCAATCCGAGAGATGCTAGTTGAGACCCTCCGGCTCGACCCCAATTACGAATTAGTTGGTGAAAGCGGCGATGGGCAAAATGCCCTCAAACTTTGCCTCAAGATCAAGCCCGATCTCATCGTGCTCGACGCCAAATTACCCGGCCTCAATGGCGTGGTTATCCTCCGGCGCCTCGTCAAAAAACTCCCTACCCTCCGCGTGCTGGTCTTTTCGGGGCATGAAAACCCCGTGCTCGTCCGCGAAATGTTAGAAGCCGGTGCCCACGGATTTGTCGAAAAGACCGCCGGATTGTTCGAATTTAAGAAAGGTCTCGAAACCGTCGCCAATGGCGGCACCTACTTCGGCCCCGCCGTCGCCTCCCTCCTCCGCAATGTGATCGCTAATCCCGCCGCGAGCCGCGCCGCCGATTTCCTCACTGATCGGGAACGCGAAGTCCTCCAACTGGTCGCAGAAAGCTACAGCACCAAGGAAATAGCTGCCAAGTTAGGCATCAGTATCAAGACCGTGGATAACCATCGCACCAATCTGATGCGCAAACTCAATTTGCACGATGTCGCTAGCCTCACGCGCTACGCTTTGGAGATTGGCCTTATTGAGTCCAAGAAACCGCTGTAAAATCCTTGCCGAACCCTCGGGTCTCAACAATAGCTCTTACGGCCCTCACTTTATTGTGCTCTCCATGAAAAACACTTCGAAAACATTTCTGCTGGTTCTCGCCAGTGCCGCTCTGATCCTTTCCGGTTGCTCTAAAAAGCCTATGCGACCTGATCCGAGCGCAACTGTCCTCGGCTCAGCCGGTGGTGCGAATGGAAGTAGCAGTGAATTCGACAACTCGCTCAACCCGATCGACGTCTCCACCACAGCCGATCCTTATAGCCAGCTCGCTGGCCGCGATGGTGCTTTCGATCTTGATGGTCAGATGCGTGGCGTGCTCCAAGCCGTTTACTTCGATTTCGACAGCTCAAGTATCAAAGGCACCGAGCGAGTGAAGTTGGAAGAAGCCGCCCAATATCTACGAGACAACCCCAATCATCGCATCCTCCTCGAAGGTCACTGCGATTGGCGTGGCACCGCTGAGTATAACCTCGGATTGGGTGATCGTCGCGCGAATGCTGCTCGCAAATTCCTTACGAGCCTTGGCGTCTCCGCCAATAGCGTAGAAACCCTTTCGAAGGGCAGCCTCGAAGCTGCGAAAAACATCGACAAGGGAGCCGCGGCCAAAGATCGGCGCGTCGAAGTCATCGTGATTCAATAACTCTCTTTGCCTTGCGCAAAAAGCCCCGGAGCAATCCGGGGCTTTTTTATTGTCCACTTGGTAAGGCCTGACCGTTGCGCGCGCCGATGGTGGTAGGGCGTGACCGCTGGGCGCGCCGGACAGGAAAAGTAGAGGCGGGTCTTTGACCCGCCTTGGACGTCGTTAGATATTCGAAGGCGGGTCAAAGACCCGCCTCTACTATGAATCACCCCATCAACGGAGCATGTATCCACAAATGGGATTCATAAAATAACCCATAACAAATACCCCATAAGCAATTGAGTAGGCACAGCCTACTCGCGCCTCGCTCAAGGATGCGCCGTCCGTCGCAGCACTTCCTGAATCGTATCGATACCCTTGCTCATGATCGATAGATCAAAGCCTTCGTTCGGAGCATGCAGATTATCTTCCGGCAAGAAGAGCCCGAGCAGGATCGCGTCGAGGTTCAGTTCGCTCTTTAGATCTGCGATTAAGCCTACACTGCCTCCTTCGCGCAGATAGAGAGGTTCACGACCCCAAACTTCCTTAACGACGTCATGCGTGGCGCGAAAGGCTCGCGCGAGCACCTCAGGCTGATCCTTCGGCGTATTTTTCCGATCCGGCGGCACCACCAAGTATGGCGTCGCACCGTGTTGACTGGTGATCTTCACCTTTAAGCCAGCGGGCACCCGATTGCGGATTTCCGCATAAATTTTCTCTTCAAGTTTTTCCGGAGTTTGATCCGGCACGAGCCGACAGCTGATTTTCACCCGGGCACTGGAGGGAATAATCGTCTTGGAGCCTTCGCCCTGATAACCGCCACCGAAGCCGTTGAACTCCAAAGTCGGCAGATAACGCGTCGCTTCAAACGGGGTGTAGCCCGGTGGCACATGAAAGTTCTCCACCCCCAGAAATTTAGCGAAATCCTCCTCGCTCAGTCCGAGTTTAGAAAGTTGCTCCCGTTCCCACGGCTGCACGTCGAGCACATCGTCATAGAATCCCGGTAGATTCACTTTCGCATCTGGCGTATGCAACGAAGCACAGAGTTCGGCGAGTGCCTGAATCGGATTCATGATCGCGCCGCCATACATGCCTGAATGCAAATCCACGCGCGCATTGCTCAATTCCACCTCGAAACAAATCATCCCGCGTAAGCCCACCGTGATTACCATCTGATCGGGATCGGGAATCCCCGTGTCGGAGAGAAAAACAAAATCCGCGCCCGCGAGCTTATCGCTGTGCTCCTTCAGGAATGATTTGAAATTCTGGCTGCCGATTTCCTCTTCACCTTCGATCGCAAACGTGATCCGCAATGGCAGATCAGGTTCAGCCTCCAGCAAACGCCCCACTGCCGTGATATGCGCCATCAGCGGTCCCTTATTGTCCGCCGCACCGCGCGCATAGAGACGACCGTCCTTCTCCGTCGGTTCAAATGGTGGCGTATCCCACAACTCCAGCGGATCGGCGGGTTGCACATCGTAGTGACCGTAAATGATCACATGCGGCCAAGACGGATCGCCCTCGCGCTTCGCCACGACGACCGGATGCAATGCCGTCGACACATATTCCACCGCGAAACCAATCTCGCCCAATAATCCGCCCACACATTCACGCGCGCCCTTCATGCCTTCGGCAAAAGCCGGATCGGCAGACACACTGGGATGGCGGAGGTATTCCTTAAGTTTTTCTACGGGGTCAAACATGGATCAAAGCTGAACCTCGCCTGCCTCCACGCCAATCGGAAAACGTCGCGAACTCTCTGATCAGACGGAGATCAACTTGATTAAGTCACTGATCACTCGACCTAAAAACCTTGATTTTCAAGTAGCTACGAGCGTAGGAGAGTGGGCGATTTCCAGTCGCAGCGGGCTGCCCTTTTCTGTCCGCAGTTCGTGTGCCCTTCTGTCATGGCGAGGAGCGTAGCGACGTGGCCATCCATGATCACCTGCCAGTGTTCGTAGATTGCCATGCCTACCTCGCAATGACAGGGCATTCTATGTCACTAATAGATTTAACGTTACTCGCGATTTTCCAGATACAGCGCCACGTAGCGGGGAGCCGCGGCCTTCAAATCAGCAATCCGTCGCGCATTGGCTGGATGCGTGGAAAGCCAGGCCGGCGTTTGGCTCGCTCCGTTGGCTGCCGACATCTTTTCCCAAAAAGTAATCGCCGCCCGCGGATCATAGCCCGCTTCTGCCGCGTATTGCAGGCCCATGATATCGGCTTCACTCTCATCGCCCCGCGAATGCGGCAGCACATAACCCACCGTCGAAATTCCGCCGTAAGCCATCATGAATAAATTGCTCTTTTCTGAGCCGCTTTTGGCATCCACGACCGCTGCGCCGACGGTGCCGACTGCACCAATCAAGGTGGCTTCCGTCATCCGCTTGCCCCCATGCCGTGCGACTACGTGGCCGATTTCGTGCCCCATCACACCGGCGAGTTCATCATCACTAGAGGCCAATTTGAGCAAGCCGGTGTAAACACCCACTTTGCCACCCGGCAACGCAAAGGCATTGAGCTCGTCCGATTCAAAAACCACAAATTCCCATTGCGCACCCGGCAATTGATTGCCCACCACCCGCGCGATCCGCTCGCCCACCCGACGCACGCGTTCATTGGTCGCCGGATCCTGGCTGATACGCTCCTGCTGTTTGATCTTCGCAAAAGACTGCGCACCCAACTGCATCTCCTCACCGACTGAAGTCATCACCGCATATTGCCGGCCAGTGACTGGATTGGTGTAACAACCCGCCAAGACCACCCACAGCGCCAGAACGGCGCCTGCGATTAAACGATGCGGAGTAAAACGTTTCATACCGTTCTTCGATTAATGCTTAAAGTGGCGGATGCCGGTAAAGACCATGGCCATGCCGCGCTCATCTGCCGCTGCGACGACTTCCTCATCACGCATCGAACCACCGGGCTGAATCGCACAAGTCGCGCCAGCATCAGCTGCAGCGATCAAGCCATCGGCAAACGGGAACAATGCCTCGCTCGCGACGATCGATCCGTTGAGGTCAAGCTTGGCCTCTCCTGCTTTCCACACCGCGATGCGCGAGCTATCGACGCGAGCCATTTGCCCTGCCCCGATCCCGAGCGTCTGCTCCCCGCGACAGTAAACGATCGCATTCGATTTCACGTGTTTACAGATCTTCCAACCGAAGACCATCGAAGCCCATTCCTCAGCCGTCGGTTGACGCTTGGTGACCACCTTAAACTCAGCTTGGTTGCCCAAGGTCTTGTTGCGATCCTGTAAGAGCACACCACCGATCACCGTGCGCACTTCCTGCAAGCTGTCAGCGCCGATTCCGGCCTTCGCGATCATTAGCCGAAGATTCTTTTTCTTCTTCAGAATTGCCAGCGCTTCATCGCTGAAACGCGGTGCGATAATCACCTCCGTAAATATGCCCGCAATCTTTTGAGCCAGTCCTTCGCCGAGCGTCTGGTTCACAATGATGATTCCGCCAAAAGGAGACTGACGATCCGTCGCGTAAGCCATTTCCCAGGCTTCTTCCAACGTATCCGCACTCGCGACGCCACAAGGATTCGTGTGTTTGAGAATACCGACCGTGGCCTTCTCGAAGTCGCCAATCAGGAAAGTTGCCGCCGTGATATCGAGGATATTGTTATACGAGAGCGCCTTGCCCTGCAGTTGTTCAAAATGCTCGTGAAACGTGCCGTAGAGCGCGGCCTGCTGGTGCGGGTTTTCGCCGTAGCGTAAGACCTGCGCTTTGTTGTAGGAGAGTTCGAGTTTCGCGGGAAAACCACTTAACGACGCCATATCCGGCTCATCCTTCTGTGCCTCGAGATATTCCGAGATCGCCGTATCATAGCTACCGGTGCGTTGAAACACTTTAAGCGCGAGCTTGCGACGCAGCGCACTGATCGCGCCCTCATTTCCCATCGCGGCCAACACCCCATCGTAATCAGCCGGATCGCACACCACCGTCACGCTTTCGTGATTCTTCGCCGCACTTCGCAACATCGAAGGACCGCCGATATCGATATTCTCGATCGCTTCCTCAAAGGTCACATCCGGCTTCGCCACCGTTTCCTCAAACGGATAGAGATTCACGACCACGAGATCGATGAGATCGATGCCGTTGGCCGCCGCCTGATCGAGATGCTCCTGCTTATCACGCCGGCACAGCAATCCGCCGTGAATTTTCGGGTGCAACGTCTTCACGCGACCTTCCATCATTTCCGGAAATCCCGTGTGCTCGCCCACCTCAGTCACGGGCAATCCGCTTTCAGCCAAGAGGCGCGCGGTGCCTCCCGTCGAAAGGAGCGTGTAGCCGTGCTGATTGACGAGGGCCTTCGCGAAATTCGCGAGACCATCCTTATTGCTAACAGAGAGAAGAGCCAGTTTAGCCATGACCTTAGTTTTGCCTCATCCCGACGGGAGGTCGCAAGTGCGAAACAGTTTCGATCACACGTTCGACTTGCGCCCACGCAATTCCCCGCTCTCTTTAGCTCGTGTCCTGCTCTGTAGAACTCCCCGGCCTTACCGCCAGCCTCGATAAAGTATGCTATCATCACGGTGGCTGCAGTTTGCCCTTGGATAAACCCCACGCTTTTGTGTATTTCCTCACGATCCGCAACAGCTCGGAACGCACCGTCACGCTCTTGGGACGTAAATGGGTCATCGAGCACAGCGACGGCAGCCTAATGGTCGTCGAAGGCGACAAGATCGTCGGCGAGACTCCCCGCCTTCCTCCCGGCGAAGAATTCTCCTACAACAGCTACCACGTCGCCAGTGAAGACGCGATCGCTCGCGGCTGCTTCCACGGAGTAGATGATCTCGGCCGAGCCATCCACGTCAGCCTACCCGCGTTTGAGATGCGGATCCCTGAGGAATAAAACCACAGACAGCTGATCAATTGCTTGCAGACGCTACGTTCCCGCTCTGGCCACGGTAACCATACCGCAACAACCCCGTTATTCTTGCGCTCAGCTTCTTGGGTATGAACCGGGGACATAGGTAACCGATAGTCTAGGGACATGGGTTACACTTAATCTGGGCGTTGCGCCCTGGAAAGAAGACAACACACAAACCAGAAGATACAGTTTTCAGAATCTTCTTACACATACCATGCCTGACAACAGCTTTTATGCTCATCGCTTGGACTACAGTCACTTCAAGTGACGATGCCGAGAAACTTGCTGATTCCACGATCAAGGCGGGTTTGGCGATCTGCATGCAGATCGAGGGGCCATCCACTTAGGTTTATTGATGGGAGGGTCGCGTCCGATCAAAGCGCGGAGTTTCGGTTGATATTTATGCTTTTCGACAAGCAAGCTTCCGGCCTAGCAGTCTGTCGGGCTTGAAAACAAAGACCCTTGGGCCAATCGGAAAATTTGGCCGGTAAATTTCCAGTGAAGTGCGCGAACGGAAGGCGGTGGGGGCTTGTTTTAGTGTTGTCGGA
>Ga0105054_10008417_pt1 | contig 13656 bp, 10 predicted proteins | sample BON02_FD_78091 | JGI IMG/M metagenome (GOLD analysis project Ga0105054, IMG submission 78091) | Freshwater microbial communities from Lake Bonney liftoff mats and glacier meltwater in Antarctica - BON-02 (megahit assembly) | ecosystem: Environmental > Aquatic > Freshwater > Ice > Glacier...
ACGGTATAAATCTCCAAGCCCTCCATGCTGTCGCAAGAAGAGCAAAGTGGCCGACTTTTACGCCGCCCGCAGCAGGATCATCCGGCCGCTCCCGTGGCCGACTTTTGCACCGCCGCTTACAGTAGACCCCGGTCGACCAGTCGAGCACGCCCGGTACCTTCCAGCGCGTGTCACCCGTGCCATTGCCCGCGATGCGCTGCACCGCCTCGACCAGCTCGTGATCATGGATCCGGCCATAGTCGGGGCCGGTGACCGCGCGCAGCTCGGTGCGGCCGTCTTCGGTCTCGAAGGTTTTCACCTGTTCGCCGCGGTGATTGGTTAGACCATACTGCAGGTTGATCCCGGCCAGCGGCGCAGGCAACTGCCGCAAGTAGGACGCGGGCGCGCCAACAATGCTAGCAAGCTGGCCGAACGCTCAGTGCGTGGGCGCGACCGGTTCATGTGCCTTCGGCAGCATCAGGTGCAGCCGCTCGGGGTTGTCGCGCGCGGCCTCGACCCGGATGTCGGCTGTCTGCACCACCCGGCTGCGGCTGCGCTCCGACCGACCTTTCACATTGGCCCAGAGATCATCGAGCGAGAGATACCGCTCATCATCGGGGCGGTTGAACCATTCGGACGATACCCGCCCGTTCCGCTCGCCCCGGCTCACATCTACCTTCCAGCCGCCCGCCTTCGTCGGCTGCACCGGATCCAAAACTTCCACAACACCCATCGGTAGTCCTCCGTGACAGGCGCTGGAAGCCACTCTCCCAACCCTCAACCTGTCACCGGAAAACCGGCACGCCTCTCACTCTCATCGACGGGAAGGGCGGTAAGCCGACCTTCGCTGCGCTGAGGTTGAAGGGCCGCAATGCGGATAGAGAGACTACTCTATCAAACCGTGCTGCGGGTTCAAATCCGCACATGTCCGCCCAACTCACCCAAAACTGCTGCCTCGGCGTGGGGTGCCGCCTTTCTCACCGAGTGGCGTTAACTGGACATGGCCGGATATCTGCCACATCTGGAAATACGGAGACTGGTTCGCGTTTGTCTGACAGCACCAAAAAACGATCTACACCGCCGCTGGGTCAGTTCTAGGCAACGTGTCCCCGTCGTTCTGAGCCAGGGGAATTTCCCCCAAGAGTGGATGTAGGAATTGCAGGCAGGCAGCCCGCGCGCGATCTTGCGTTAAACGTTCGGAATCAATGCGCTGCTCCAACCAATAGCCATCGATCAAGGCGATGATTGATACGGCCAGACTATCGGCCTCAATGATCAGATTCCGGTCGCTTGCATGACGCTCCAGAGCGCGGCGGAGGCTATTTTGATAGGCCTCATAATGCTTGCGGTGTTCCTGTTTGAGAATGGGGTTCACCGCGATCTCGCCCCAGAGAGCGAGCCAAACATTCAGGTTGTCACGCGAAAACAAGCTGTCCGAAAAGGCAGACATGATGATTTCGCCAAGCGACGGATCAACGCGGCTTGCTGGTGCAATTTCAGCTAGGAACGGCGCATAGGCCGCGGCATAGACCGCCGCCAGAAGCCCATCTTTTGAGCCAAAATGATGGGTAATCAACCCGCGCGACGCTTTGGCCTCTTTGCAGATATTATCAACTGTGAAGGCCGTGATGCCCCCCCGTGCGAGGCAAGCCAGTCCTGCTTCAACCAACATGGCCTCACGCTCTTCGGGTCGAAAACGTCGGAAGCGGGGTTTTGGCTTTTCCGTCAAGGTCGGACTACTTTCTTGTGGTGCGTCGGTCGGCCTAGGGTCGACCGACGCCTTAGATTAGGCAAGGGCAAAACGTGCCGGGTCAGGATGACCGTCCGCAAGGATCATCGGTTTCAGATTTGAATCGCTAAGAGCCACATATGGCTCGAAGCAGATGAAGATGAAACCGCCCGAAGATTCCATCAAATCCTCCATGCGATTGAACATGGCCTTGCGTTTGGTCTCATCGGTTTCGTCCATAGATTTATTGTAAAGGTCTTCGAACTCCGGGCTGTCAAAGAAGGACCAGTTGTAGACGCCGATCTGATCAGGGCGGAACCAGACAAGGTTTTCGGTCGGGTCAATGCCGCCCGCAAAGTTCATCAAGACCAGTTCCAAAGACTTGTAATCGTCCCCAGCCGTCTTGTCTCCCAACGCCCAATACGCAGCATCTTCAGTTGGTTGAATGTCCACTGTAATTCCAGCTTCACCCAGGCTTGCCTGCACAATCTGCGCAACAGCCATCGACGTGCTGTCTGTCAGAGTGACCAGTTGCAGTGTGATGCCTTCGGCCCCGGCTTCGGCCAGCAGCGCTTTGGCCTTTTCAACATCACGAGGCGCGATTTGATTGGCTTCGCGCGAGAACGGGCCAGGCTGCACGACACCTGTAGATCGCTGCGTGAGACCGTTGTAAGCACCGATCAGGACAGCGTCAGCGTCATACGCATATTGGATTGCCTGCCGTACCCGCAGGTCTTTCAATGGCTCGGCATTCGTATTGATGGTCAACCAAGCATAGCGGGTCGAGGGCGCCTCGATCGCTGCAGCACCCGTTGGTGGATTGTCCTTGATGTCCTTGCCCGCACTGACGGCCACGCGGGTAAAGTCAAAGCTGTCAGCTTCATAGGCCAACAGAGCGGCTTGATCGTCACCTACGATGTAGATCTCGATTGCGGTCCAGGTCTGCTTTTCGCCGGTCCAATCAGGATTGGGCTTTAGCGTGACCTTCTGGCCTTGTTCCCATTGGTCCATCAGGTAGGGACCACATTGCGCCGGAATCTCGGTGGTATAGCTGCCACCAACGGCTTCAACCGCGGCCTTGCAAACAATATGGCCCGCATAATAGGGCAGGGCGACCACGGTAAAGGGGACGAAAGAGTCTGTCAGGTGGATCAAACCCGACCGCTCATCAATGATTTCCACCTCTTTAAGTTTTGCGAACTGATAGGCCCAGGCGCTGTCAGAGCCTGCAATCCGCTCAAAAGAGAATTTGACATCTGCCGCGGTAACGGGACCAAAACCACCCGTCCATGTCAGGCCCTCGCGCAGCGTAAAGGCGATGGTCTTGTCATCAATCCATTCGAATGTCTCGGCGGCGTAAGGGGTGATGGTGTTTCCGTCGCGCATGTCGGAAAGATGCACCAAGGTGACTTGAGTGCAGCGCGGGATGATGTCGTCAAGCTCTCCGATAATACCAAATGGATCAAGAACCTGAAAATCGGCGGTTACCCGAAGGCGCAGCACAGTTCCATCGACCGCCCAAGCGAGGCTAGGGAAACTTGCCGCACCGACGAGGCTGCTTCCTGTTATCTTGAGGAAGTCGCGTCTATTTGTGGACCAATTCATTTCTTTCTCCTTGTTGGTTTTTGAAATCTTCGGCGAAATGGCAGCTTACCTGTCGCCCGGTGGTGACCTCGCGCAGTGCGGGTTCTTCTTTACGGCACAGGTCACGTGCAATTGGGCAACGAGAGTGAAACACGCAGCCGCTGGGGCGGCGCAAAACCGAGGGGATTTCGCCTTTGATTACCAGATCGTCACGACGCTTTCGCGGGTCTGGCTGCGGTTCAGAGGCGATGAGGCTATAGGTATAGGGATGCATAGGACGCGAAAACAGTTCTTCGGTCGGCCCGGTCTCCATCAACCGCCCCAGATACAGAATGGCAACCCGGTCGCTGACATGGCGGAGCATGGCAAGGTTGTGCGAGATAATCAGCAAGGACAGCCCCTCGCGATCCTTCAGATCCGTCATCAGGTTAAGAACTTCGCCCTGAATCGACACATCCAGCCCTGCTGTCGGCTCATCCGCCACGATTAGTCGCGGGCCCAAGGCAAGCGCGCGCGCCAGACAAACCCGGCGCGCTTGCCCGCCGGAAAGTTGATGCGGATAGCGGTCTGCGAGTTCTGGCGGCAAACCAACCCGCGCCAACAGCGTGTTGGCACTTTGCTTTGGCTGACCGTGGATCACCAGCGGTTCGGTGACCAGCGCGGCCACAGTCATGCGGGGCGATAGCGATCCGATGGGGTCTTGAAACATCATCGCCGCCCCTTGGCGCAGATGGGAAATCTTTGCGGCCGAGACCGGGTGTCCTTCGAAGCTGATCTGACCTGAGCTGATGGCTTGCAACCCCATAATCGCACGGGCAAGGGTGCTCTTGCCTGACCCGCTTTCCCCGACCAGACCAAGGGTTTCAGCCGCGTGCAGATCGAAGGTGATCTCTTTGAGCAGGTTCAAGGCCTGCTCCGGCTTTGATTTACCGAAGAAACCGCGATGCAGATCCAGATCGACGCTAAGGTCGATTACAGAGAGGATGGGTTGGGTCACGGCTGGACCATGTGGCAAAGAGCGCTGTGATCGCTTGTCAGATCTACACGCGGTGGGGCAACTTGCATGCAAACCGGCTGTGCAATCGGGCAGCGGTCGGCAAAAGAACAACCTTTCGGAGGCGCACGCATATCTGGCAGCCGCCCTGCGATCGTGGGAAGAACGCGGGTCTTTTGGGTCAGGTTGGCGGGATCGCATGCGATGAGCGCCTGTGTATAGGGGTGCTTTGCTGCGTGATAGAGCGTATCAATTGGTGCCGTTTCCACCACTTGCCCAGCATACATCACATACACACGGTCACAGAGTTCTCCTACGACGCCAAGATGGTGGGTGATGACCACGATTGCGCCGTGATGATCTTGCCGCAAACCGCGCAGCAAATGGATGATCTGGGCCTCTACGGTTACGTCCAGGGCTGTCGTGGGTTCATCCGCGATCAGCACTTTGGGATGGTTAAGCATGGCCGCCGCGATGCCTATCCTTTGGCGCATCCCGCCAGAGATTTCGTGGACAAAGCGGCCCATGATGGCGACGGGATCAGCAAGGCTGACCCGTTCCAGCATTTCCTCGGCACGGGTGCGACGCTCGGCCCGTGAAAGACCTGTGCCTCGTTGAAAATCCACCAACTGTTTGCCAAGGGTCAAAACGGGATTGAAGGCGGTCATCGGATCTTGAAAGATCATCGAGACACCCGACCCGCGCATGGCGCGCTGACTGCTTGCGTCCATCGACAGGATATCCTGCCCTGATAGCCTTACCTCTCCTGAGGTGACCTTTGCGTTGCGCGGCAACAGGGCCGTCATGGCCAAGGCGAGGCTGGATTTGCCACAGCCGGATTCGCCCACAATGCCAATGACTTCACCCGCGTCGGCGGTCAGATCGATACCACGCAAGGCATGTGCTGGCCCGTCCTTGCCATTATAGTCCAGATGCAGGCCGCGAATGTCCAAGAGGGGCACGTTCATCGCAGAATCCTGTTTCTCAAACGTGGATCCAGAAGATCGCGCAATCCCTCGCCCAGAAAGGTAAAGCCCAGGGTGATCAGGATCAAAGGCACCCCGGCGGCGATGACAAGGACGGGCGACTGGCGCAGGGACGTGTAGCCGTCATAAAGCATGTTTCCCCAGCTTGGTGTTGGCGGTTTCACCCCGAGGTTCAGAAAACTCAGGCCGGCTTCCAGCATGATAACAACGGGAATATCCATCGAGAGCACGATGATGATCGGACCAACGACATTGGGAAGCAGGTGCCGGAACAAAATACGGGCGTGGCTTGCACCCATCACTTGTTCGGCTTGCACAAACTCTGCATTCCGAAGCGTCAGGGTCTGTGCGCGGACAAGACGGCCATATCCTGGAAATGAGACCAAGACGATCACCAGGATCAACGTGCCGGTTCCAGGGCCCAGAACCGTAATGACGGCAAGCGCGAACATCACCATTGGCAGAGACGAAAAGGCGTCAAATATTAAAATGAGCAGTGCATCAAGCCAACGTGGGCCGTAACCTGCGATCAATCCCAAGGCCAGACCGATCAACCCCGCGATGCCAACTGAGGTGATAGCAAGGCCCAGGGCGCTGCGGGTTCCCCAGATCAGACGGGACAGGATGTCCCTGCCAAGTTGGTCGGTTCCTGCCCAGTGGCTCCAGTTAGGTGAGGCAAAACGGTTCGTGACATCCAGAGCGGTTGGGTCATAGGGGGAAATAAGGGGTGCGCAAATTGCGACAAGAAGAAAAGTCACCACAAGAGTCGCCCCGAACATGCCCATGCGGTCGCCCATAAGGGGGGCAAAAGCATCTGCCAGAGGTTTGGTGAGCCGCTTAACTCCTGAACGCATCGCGCACCCGCGGATCTAGCCGTGCGATCAAAAGATCGGCGAGTGTAACGGCCATCAGATAGAACGCGGTCATGAACAACACGGTGCCCATCACCACTGGAAAGTTGCGCTTGGCCACGGCCGTCGTCATCAGTGTTCCGATGCCGGGACGCGAGAACACGGTTTCGACAAAGACCGCACTGGATAGGATGGAGCCAAAGCCGACGGCCAAGATGGCAACTGTTGGCACGATGGCGATCCGAAGGGCATAGGTCATCACGATCTGGCTTTCGGGCAGTCCAAAGGCGCGGGCCGTGCGGATGTGCGGGGCCTCCATCACCTCAAGCATCGAGGCGCGCACAAGGCGGGCTAGATAGCCAACCCAGGTGATGCCGATAGCGAAAGCTGGCAGAATAACGGCTTTGATCTGGCTGATCGGATCGCCGGGGGTGCCTGCACCAATGGCGGGCAACCAACCCAACCAGACCGAGAAAATCAACAACGAATAGATAGCAATGACGAAAGACGGCAGCGAGATGAAGCTGACAGACAAAACGCCAAGCAACCGATCTGCCCAAGTGTCGCGGAGCACTACGGCAAGGCAGCCAAGGGCAATCCCCAACGACAGGGCCCAACCCATCGCCACGGCCCCCAGAAACAACGTGTTGGGAAAGACTTCAAGTATCATGTCGGTGACGGGCCGGTTAGACCAGACATCATAACCAAGATCGCCGGTAACCGCACTTGTGAAGAACCGCCAGATTTGAACAACGACCGGTTGATCCAGTCCCATGCGCTCTGCCAGCGCCGCCTTGAGTGCCGGAGACGCGCGCGGTCCCAGAGCCACGGAGGCCGCATCGCCCGGAACCAGAAAGACCATGCTATACATCGCCAACATCACCACGCACAGGATCATAACAGCGATACCAATGCGTTTGATGGCATACCTTAGCATAAGGCGACCTTTGGGCTTGGCGGTTCAAACATGATCGCGCGCAATCCTTTCGTTCCAAACGCGGGAAAATATGGTTTTTCCGCCCTCGGTGACATCGAGGCTGATATCAACAATGAAATGCGTGGCGTCGCAGCTGAGGCTGCCGCGGCTGACATGGCCGAGGGTGGCGTCAGGTCGCACTATTTCGACTTCGTAGAGTGTCTCGCACCTCGCAGAGAGCGGATCGCCATCGGTGATGACGTAGCGCGCATAGGCGCGCCCGCGGGTGGTTGTCTTGATATCTGTCAGCTCTGTCTCATAGGTCCAGCGCGGGAAATCTACGGTCATCTCGCCAGACAGCAGGTCGCGGGTGACGCGGCGACGGCCACCATCCTTGACGGGATGATTGACGTATGGGGTCGATGGCGCCTGTTCGGCTGGATCAAAGGCTCGCAGCCGCGCATCTTGATCTGTGGGTGGGCGGACGGGCAAGGTCAGAACCGATGCGCCAAGGTCCAGGGTCAGGCTCGCCAACTCTGGTGACGGCCATGCAATGGGCCAATAGGTCGTCGAGACCGATACCGCGATGCGATGCCCCATCGGAAAGGCATGAGCAATGTCGTCCAATTCGATCTCGGCCTCTGTCCATTCGCCAGGGGTCAGGGCGCTTGCGTGTTCATGGCTGGTCCGGTGGGTCAGATTGAGCAATCCTACCGTCACGCGGGTAGAGGCCCCATCGGGGGCAACATCATTCAAACGCACGGCCACCAATGCTTGCGGCTTGTCCGAGGCAAAGCGAAGGCGCAGCTCGGCCGCGCCGAGGATTTCGGTCTGCTCGGTCAGTGGGGGGGTCATAAATACCAGCGATCCACCATCATCTTCACGCTGATCGGTTGGCCATTCGGCCTCGTCGCCGTACCGCCCGACTTCACCCGCGGCGAGGCCAACCCAAAGTGGCGAACAGATTTGTGCGCGCGCTGCTATTGCCGGCGTGTCTTGCAGTTGGCCACTTGCACCAAGATGCAGCGTCCAGTTCTTGATCCGCGCGCTGGGCCAGTCCTCTTCTCCAACCCAGCGGCCTGAACGGGAGGTATAGCAGGTGTTTGGCGGCACGCTGTCTTGCATCCAGACCCGCAGCTTTGGTTCGTCCATGATGCCGGTGTCGCAGCCCTTCATCCAGTGATCGCACCAGCGCAGCACCTCTTGCAACCAACCAATGGCAGGCTCTACGGCGACGGACTGAGGAAAGGAATGGGCCCATGGTCCGATCAGACCACGGCAAGGCACCGATAGTCCTGCCAACAAACGTGGCACGGCTTCGGAATAATTGTCTGCCCAACCTGAGACCGCATAAACCGGCACTTTGATTGCCGCGAAATCTTCGCAGACAGACCCCTGTTTCCAATAGTCATCGCGGCGCTGATGCGCCAACCACGTCAGAATCCACGGCTGGTTTGCCTCCATCCGCTCTTGCCACATCTCGCGCCATTTTGGCCCGACGATTTCGGGATCCGGAGGCAGATCTTGATGCGCAAACATGGTGGCCGACCAATCAAAGTTGTCCTTCGACAAACAACCGCCAACCCAATGAATATCGGTCGCATAGCGGTCATCGGTGAACCCAACCGTGATGATCGTCTTCAGGGCAGGAGGCTGCCTCGCTGCGATCTGCAAGGCGTTGAAGCCGCCCCAGGAAATGCCACACATGGCGACCTGACCATCGCACCAATCCTGCTGGGCGATCCAGTCGATGGCATCACAACCATCCTGCTGCTCGACTAGCGAATACTCATCGTCAATCAGCCCCTCGCTATCCCCGGTTCCCCGAATATCAAGGCGCAGGCAGGCATAGCCGTGACCAGCGAGGTAGCGGTGCATCTTCTCATCGCGCAGCCGCGTCCCTTCGCGTTTGCGGTAGGGCAGATACTCCAAGATTACCGGAAACTGGCCCGAAGTGTCGGGCTGCCAAAGCTTGGCCGCAAGCCGTGTGCCATCGGGTAAAGGAACGAAGATGTTCTCCGTACAGCGCACGTTGAAAGGGTAGTCATGTCGCTCAACCGTCATGTGCTTTCCTTTGTTGAACGATTAGGCAACAAGAACCGTGATGCTGTCAACCTGTTTTTTGCGGGTCAGCAAGGGGCACCGACGCGGCTTGACAGACGGGGAATTGCAATCTTACTATACAGTCATTCAACAAGGGAAAGCTGATGGACCCGAGACATGCGATCCTGTTCGAACCGGTCCAGATCGGGCCGGTCACGGCGCCCAACCGATTTTACCAAACGCCGCATGCGACCGGTCTTGGCTGGCAGCGGCCGCAGGCTGGTGCTGCGCTGCGCGGGATCAAGGCCGAAGGCGGCTGGGGGGTTGTCTGCACCGAATATTGCTCGATCCATCCGACCTCAGACGACAGCCCATTTGGCTTTCTGACCCTTTGGGGAGATGAAGACATCGCCCCGCTTGCCCGCACCGCCGAGGCTATCCATGCCCACGGTAGCCTTGCGGGGATTGAGCTTTGGCACGGGGGCGCGCATGCCTCCAACCGGATGACACGTCTGCCCACCATCGCGCCAGACACCCAACCAGCAATGTTTCATATGCCGACTACGGCACGGGCAATGGATAAGGCCGACATTCGGGCCTTTCGCGATTGGCAGATCGCGGCTGCCCGCCGTGCCGTTCAGGCGGATTTCGATATCGTCTATGTCTATGCAGGCCATGATTACCTGCCATTTCAGTTTTTGTCAGGGCGAACCAACACGCGCGGGGATGAGTACGGCGGAAGCCTTGAGAATCGCGCACGTTTGCTGCGCGAAATGATCGAGGATACCCGCGAAGCGGTTGCAGGACGCGCGGCTGTGGCGGTGCGTCTGGCGGTTGACGAGTTGCACGGCCCGCGCGGGGTAACATCCGAAGGCGAAGGCCGTGAAGTCATCGAAATGCTGGCCGAACTGCCTGACCTCTGGGATGTGAATGTTGCGGGCGCGTTGGGAAATGACAGCAAATCGGCGCGCTTCTCTGCCGAAGGTTTTCAAGAACCCTTCGTGTCTTTTGTCAAAAGCGTGACCAGTAAGCCGGTGGTTTCGGTCGGGCGCTATACCTCTCCCGATGCAATGGTTGCGCGGATTCGCGGTGGGTTTCAGGACTTCATCGGTGCCGCGCGGCCGTCGATCGCTGATCCATTCCTGCCGACAAAGGTCCGCGAAGGGCGCAGCGATGAAATCCGTGAATGTATTGGCTGCAACATCTGTCGGGCGGCTAACAATGAAGGGGCGCATCTGCGCTGCACCCAAAATCCGGCCATCGCGGAAGAGTGGCGGCAAGGCTGGCATTCAGAGCGGATTGCCGTGCATCACCCCGCACGCACGACGGCTCTGGTGGTGGGCGCGGGGCCTGCCGGGCTTGAAGCTGCCCTATGGCTGGGCCGTGCGGGGGTTGAGGTCACGCTGGCAGAAGCTGGGGCAAAGCTTGGCGGGCGGCTGCTCAACGAATCCGCTTTGCCGGGGCTTGCCACTTGGATAAGGGTCCGCGACTGGCGCGAACATATGATTGGCAAGTTGTCCAATGTGTCGGTTTTCCGCGGCAGCACAATGCAAGCCGCAGACATTGCTGCCTTTGGAGCAGACCATGTGGTTGTGGCGACCGGATCGCGTTGGCGTCGCGATGGCGTTGGCGTGCAGCACAGCGATCCAGCCGATTTCCCGCGGGCGCTGACGCCGGACGATATTTTTGCCGGGGCGCAGGTTGCAGGCCCTGTGGTGATCTATGATGACGAGCACTACTTTATGGGGGGTGCGCTGGCTGAAAAGCTGGCAGATCAGGGGCATGACGTCACGCTCGTGACCCCAGATGCCCGTGTTTCTGCCTGGACCGCAATGACCGATGAACACGGTTTTGTTCACGCGCGGCTGATCGAAAAGGGGGTAAAGCTTGTCCTCTCCCATGCGATTGCGGCACAGCATCCGGCGGAAATCGCTGTGAAATGCGTCTATACGGGCCGTGAAACCCGTCAGGACTGCGTGACGCTGATCCTTGTCACCGGGCGCATCCCCTTTGATCCGGTCTTTCATGATCTTGTCGGGCTTGGCGTTGGTCAGATCCAGCGGATCGGCGATTGTCTCGCGCCGTCCTCGGTCGCTGATGCCGTCTATTCCGGTCACCGCTATGCCCGCCTTCTAGGCGCCCCAGAGAGCCCGCCACTTCGGCGGGAACTCCCCCCTTTTCAAATGGAGCCTACAAATGGCTGACCCAGCGCCGCGTCGCAGACAATCGTCTGGCCGAAAGGTCGGCGCACTTCCCAAGCAAAGACCGTTTTCTCAGGTGCCGCGCAACTATGCGGCAACCGAAATCCTGTCTGCCGATCAAGTAGAGGCAATCCATCAGGCAGCGCTTCGGGTATTGTCTGAAACCGGAATGAAAATCCTGGAGCCGCGCGCAAGACAGCTGTTTGCTGCCGCCGGGGCAAAGATAGAGGGCGAAATGGCGCGCCTTGATCCCGCACTGGTGACCGAACGCCTGCTAACTGTACCGAAAACCTTTACGCTTGCGGCGCGGGACCCAGCCAAGACCCTGCGCCTTGGGGGGCCGGATATGATATTTGCCTCCGTTGGGGGCCCAGCCTATGTGATGGATACCGAAGGCGGGCGGCGCAACGGTACCTATGACGAGATGTGTGACTTTCTGCGTTTGGTGCAGGGGTTGAATGTTCTGCATCAAGAAGGTGGTGGTCCGTTCGAGCCTTTGGACCGACCGGCCAATACGCGGCATCTCGACATTTATCACGCGCAGATCAAGCTGTTGGACAAAAGCTGGCAAACCCAGACCCTTGGCCACGCCCGCACGATGGACGGTATCGAAATGGCGGCTATTGGCTTTGGGATGACCCCTGCGCAGATGGTCGATGTGCCTATCCTTCTTGGCATCATCAATACGAACTCACCACTGCAACTCGACATCCCGATGGCCGAAGGTCTGATGTGTATGGCCGAGCACGGACAGGTGTGTGTGATCACGCCCTTTACCCTTGCCGGCGCAATGGCACCGATCACTTTGGCGGGGGCGTTGGTGTTGCAACATGCCGAGGCGATGGCGGGAATCGTGCTGACCCAGATTGTTCGCCCGGGGGTGCCAGTGATGTATGGTGGCTTTACCTCTAATGTTGACATGCGATCTGGCTCGCCTGCTTTTGGCACGCCGGAATATGCAAAAGCCGCGCAAATCTCGGGTCAACTGGCCCGGCATATTGGCGTGCCGTTTCGGTCTTCGAATGTAACGGCGGCCAATGCTGTTGATGCCCAAGCCGCGTATGAATCGCAGATGTCGATTTGGGGCGCTGTGATGGGAGGCGCGCATCTGATCGAACATGCGGCGGGCTGGATGCATGGCGGGCTGACGGCGAGTTTCGAAAAGCTGATCCTAGACGCGGAAATGCTTCAGATGATGCAGGCCTATCTTGAGCCGCCCGGAACCTTGGATACCGATCTGGCCGTTGCGGCGATTCAAGAGGTTGGACCTGGCGGGCATTTCTTTGGGTCGCCCCACACAATGGAGCGCTATGAAACCGCGTTTCATACGCCTTTGGTGTCAAACTGGGATAACTACCCCAACTGGCTGGAACGTGGGGGCCAAGATGCGACCTCGCGGGCTCAGGATGTCTGGAAGCAGATGCTGGTGGAACACGAAGATCCCGGCCTAGATCCTGCGATTGACGAGGCACTGGCGGAGTATGTTATTCACCGCACTGCAGAAGGCGGCGCCCCGATGAACTGACCTTGCGGGCGCTCTAGAGAGTGGTTGGATTGGGTAGGTCGCTCTGGTCCACGAAACCGTGGAGCATTTCCTTTTGCGTGGCTCTGCCAGAGCAAATCTCTGGTGCGGAGCCTTGCGGTCGCCTTGCCTCGCAGCTTGACGCAGCATAGCCCATTCCGGCACTCCAAGACCTTGCCAGAAATTATCTGACCTGCGGTGATGATGTCCATTTGGTTCCCGCTGTCGTTGCGGAACGTGGAAGATCTGCTGCATGAACGCGGGGACGAAATCAGCCGGGAAACGTGGCGGTTTTAGTGGAACTGGTCCGGGCCGACGTTTTCCGCTGAGATCCGACAACGTCGAGTTTCTGGCATGCGGTCGAGCAAGTGGCGCTGACCATGGACGAAGTTTTAGTGAAGACTAACGGTCAGAAGACGAGACAAAGCAGACCTTCGCTGCCCCGAGCGCAAACGACAGCTTTGGTGAAGGTTTTCCGATGCGGGCCGCGGCGTGAGGGTGCGGCTTGGCGCACGGACGGCCCGCGTTGGCAAACCTCCCAAGGAGGAAGCCGCGGGGGCCGTGGCGCTGGCTATGGGGAAAGAGCGCCGCCGGTGGCCGCCGCGGTCATATCCAGCAAGCGCCCAAGGCGTGATGGCGGCGGTGACACGGAGCTTTCGGCATCTGATGTCGGTGCAATCGGCGCGCGACGGGTGCGTTCCAAGCCCATTTCCGGCAGATTGCGCCGTCCAAGGGGCTCTGTTGCACAAATGGTCTGACGGTGAGGGTTCCCCTATCCCCGGACAGACTTATCCCACGACTTCTGTAATGGGCGTGCCGAGAGCGGTGAAGCCGTTCAGGACGGCAACACG
>Ga0105054_10008422_pt1 | contig 13651 bp, 11 predicted proteins | sample BON02_FD_78091 | JGI IMG/M metagenome (GOLD analysis project Ga0105054, IMG submission 78091) | Freshwater microbial communities from Lake Bonney liftoff mats and glacier meltwater in Antarctica - BON-02 (megahit assembly) | ecosystem: Environmental > Aquatic > Freshwater > Ice > Glacier...
ACCGCCGCCTGGCGGGGGGGGGGGGGAGGGGTGGGGGGGGGGCGGGGGGGTGGCCGTGGCCACGGGAGGGGGGGGGGGGGGGGCGGGGCGCGCGCGGGGGGGGGGGGGGGGGGCGGGGGAGGGGGCGGCCGGGGGGCTGGTCTCGCCCGGGTCCGGGGGGGGGTCCGCGCGGCGCGCGGGGCCGCCGGAGGCGTCGAGGGCGTCGACGAGGCCCAGGTCGCGGAGCAGGGGGCCGCCCTATTGGTGTGTTTGGTGATTTTTGGGGTTTGCGTGGGGTTTGCGGAATTTTCGGGGGACCGCAGCGGGTGGAGACGGGAGCGGCAGCGGGTGGAGACGGGGGCGGCGGCGAACAGACAGCAGCGCGCGTCCCCCTTTGCCGGCACCAGGGGGGCGGGGGCGTCTGTCTGATTGCGGTCGCCGGGCGGCCCCCTCTCGTCCTCTTGACGCCGACGACGCACCAGTCCGCAGATGTCGACGCCGGGGCGGTGCCTGGCCCTCAGCGCGCGCACCAAGGCCGCGCCGGCCGCGTCGGCCGCCTCGTCCGGCGCGCACACAAACAGCCGCAAGGGGCGGGCGCGGCGCCCGGCGGCGGTCGGTAGACGCGGCGGCGGCGTCGCGGGGCGGTCTGCGGCGGCGGCGCCATCGGCGGCTCTGGGCGCGGCGCGTGCCACCGCAGGGGCGCCGTCGTCACCGCCACGGGCGAGCGCGCTGAAGCCTGCGGCGCGCGCCCCCGCTGATCCCTCGGCCGCGGCCGCCGGCCAACCGCAGAGGGCGGAAGGAGCCGAGGCGGAGGGGGGGCCGTGGCGGATGGCTTCCCTCCACCGGGCGATCGCCGTGCCTAGGCGGCGCGCCGCGGCTCTTTCGGCGGGCATGTGAACGATCGGGTCGTTGTAGTTATAGCAATAGCCCTCAGATAAGGGATTGCTGCTGGCCTTGCGATTGCTTTACCCATGTGATCCGCGAGGCGGCTTCGAGCGACGTTCGGCGGCGGCAGACGACGATCGGCGGACCGCGGCCGTCGCCGCCGGCAACCAAGGCTATCACGGCGCTGCCACGCGCTCGCTTCCGTCGTCCGCACATATACGATCACGCACATCCCTGACTTTCCGACGTATTATTGATCCAAAGCGCCACTCACGGGTGCAAGCGCTGGAAGGACGAAGAAGACGCACACCCGCGTCTCTCCCCAAAACCCCTCCAAGCCCCGAGCAACGCATCAGAGAGCAACCAGGCAGGACACCGAGCGCGCGACATAATGCGCGCGGTGCGCGCGATCGCCGCCGCGCGTGCGGTGGCGGCAGCTGCAGGAGCAGCGCTCCCACCAACGACCGCGAGGAGCGCCGGCGGCGCGCTCGGAGCAGCGGCAGCAACAGTGGCAGCAACGACGACGACGACAGCAGCAGCAGCAGCGGCGGCGGCGGCGGTCCCATTCGGCCCGTCGCCGGTCGCGGGCATGCTGCGCCACAGCCGCTCCCTCTTCAGTGGGACCCTGTGCCGGGCGGCCGCGCCGACCGCGCCGAGGCGAGCGGCGGCAGCAGAGGGCGGCGCCTCGCCGGCGGCGGCGGTCGCAGCGCTGGCGGCCTCCGCGCCGGTGGCGGCGCCGGTGGCCGCGGGCGCCCGTTGGGCCTCGTCGCACTCGCTGGCCGGGCGCTGGCCCCTGCTCGCCGCCGCCTCTCGCCCGCGGGGCGCTCTCTGCGGGCCCAACACGCGGCTGCCGCCCTCGCCGCAGGCATTGCAGCAGCAGCGGCCGCACCAGCACCAGCCGCCGCAGCAGCAGCAGACGCGCGGCCTCCTCGGCGCGCCTGCCCGCCGCGGTGGCTCGGCCGCGTCGGCCCCAGTCAACTACCAGGACCACAACACGCGCCGCCCCCCGCGCACCAAGGCCCACACCCCGAGCGCCGCGCGCCGCCGCATCGTCGTCGCGGCCGACGGGAGCATGTGGCGCACGCAGGCGGGCCGCCGCCACTACCGATCCTCCAAGGGCGGCGGCCGCCTGCGCGCGCTCAAGGGCCTGGCGCCGGTGGTGCCGTCGCTGGCGCGCAAGCTGCGCAAGCTCGGGTACAAGCGGACGTGGTGGTACTGCCACAAGAAGGCTTGATGTCAATCGGTGCTTGTGTAAAGGAGAAGCTGTTGTCTGCCATGAAGGAAGTCTACGTCGCCTCGCGCCGTAACTTCACCTGGACGCACACGTGGAGGAAAGCAGCGCGCGTCCACCCGCATGGTGGACCGGGCTCTTAGCGACACCAACGCGCGCAAACGACGGCGCGACGTCGTCGTCGTCGCGGGCGGCAACAAACAAAAAGGCGATCCTTCGTCTGTCCCTTGCTCCCCGACCTCCGAACGATCGAGCGCGCGCGCGGACACATATACGAACGGGCGCGCCTCTTGTTTGCCCCTCGTTTCTACACGCAAGCTCGAGAAACGGTTGGACAAAACTGAAAACAGGTCTCCAACAAGAGACCTCCTCCGATCGCCGCCAAGAGGGCCGGCCCAAACGCGCGAGAGTCGGTCTGTCGGGGGCACGACCGCGCCTCGACCAGATACCATCATGGCGCTCGTCACGGCGCGCGAGGCGGGCGGAGGAGCAGGAGGAGGCACCAGCCCGCCCTTCTCCTCGCTCGTCGTTGACACGGCGCAGCTGATCGCCTCGCCCGCGCAGGCGCTCCTCCCAGCCCTGCGCCTGCTGGCCGGGTGGTCCCGCGCCACCGAGCGCGACGTCCGGTGCACCCAGCTCTCGGGCGCCATGAGCAACATGGTCTACCGGTGCGAGCTCGCCGCCGGGTCGCAACTGGCCGCCGACGTCGCGGCGCTGGCAAGGGTCGAGCGACGGGCGACGGCGGCGGCGGCGGCGGCGGGCGCGCCCGGCGGGGGGCAAACCCCGTCGCTCTACGGCCACGCGGCCGCCTGCGCGTCCTCCGCCGCGTCGCCCGCGTCGAGGGCGGCGAGCGCCGCGGCCGCGGCCCTGATGCCGGCCCCGCCCTCGGTCGTCGCACTCGCCCGCGTCCACGCCAGCCCGCCGGGCCTCTTCTCGCGGGCGGGCGAGGTGGCCGCCGCCCGCGCCGCCTCGGCCGCCGGCATGGGCCCGCGCCTGCTGCTGCGCTTCGGCAACGGGCGGCTGGAGCAGTGGCTGGGCGGGCACAGCACCCTGACGGCGGCCGAGATGCGCGACCCCTCGGTCTCGATCGCGGTGGCAGCGGCGCTCGCGCAGTTTCACATGGCCGTCACGGCGCGCATGGCTGCGGCGGCGGCGGCGGCGGCGGCGGCGGCGGCGGCGGCGGCGGCGGCGGCTACGGGCGAGGCGGGCGGCGGCGGCGGCGGCGGCGGCGCGTTTGCGGCCGGCGCCGGCGGCGGGGGTCGCAGCGGCAGCGACCCCCCGCTGGGCCCGCCGCGCTCGGCCCTGGGCCCTCGCATGCGCGACTGGGCCAGGCTGGCCGCGCGCGCGTGGGGCGGCGAGGCGGCCCTGCTCGCGGCGCTGGGACTGAAGCTCTCCTCCGACCCGGCCGCGCCGGCGGCCGGCGGCGTCGGCGGCCCGGGCGGCGGCGGCGTTGGCTCGTCGTCGTCGCTGTCTCTTTTGCAGCAGGACGACAGCCCGCTCGCGCGCGAGGCGCTGCGCCTGGCCTACGTACTGGAGCGCAAGTGGCCGTGCTGGCTGGCCTTTTGCCACAACGACCTCCAGTACGGGAACTTGATGGCGCTCGTGTCCGCGCCGGAGGCAGAGGCGGCATCAGCAGCAGCGGCAGCAGCAGCAGCGGGCGGGGGGGGAGCGGCGGCGGCGGCGGCGGGCCCGACGCTCGCGAGCGTCCCGCTGCGGAGCCGCGGCGGCACCGGGGCTGGCGGCGGCGGCGGCCCGCTCCTGGGCCTGCCGAGCCACCTGGCGCGCGCGCTCGTGATCTCGGACGACGACGACAGCGACGGAGACGGCGACGGCGGGCGCGACGCGAGCCCCGATCCCATGCAGCGCGGGGAGGGGGCCGCGCCGCAGGCCAGCAAGCAGCAGCAGCAGCAGCAGCAGCAAAAAGCGGGCGACGACGACGACGACGAGGACGGCGGCGGCGAGGACGGCGGCGGCGCCTGGGACGGGGACAGCGACGACGACGAGGGCGGCGGCGAGGGGGGCGGTCCGCCGGCGTCGCGCGGCCGCTCGGGCGTTGGGCGCCGCGCCGACGGCAGCTTCGTGCTGCCCGGCGCGCGCCGACGCGCGCGGGGCCAGTCGCCCACGGCCAAGCGCCCCGACTCTTCTGGCGGGGCGGGCGGCGGCGCAGGCGGCAGCGGTGGCGGCGGCGGCGGCGGCGGCGGCGGCGGCAACAGCGGCGACGGCCCCGCCGGTGGGGCCCGAGGCCGCGGGCCGCTCGCGCCGGGACCGGCGCCGCCGCGCCGCTCGGGCAGCGGGCCCGCCCTGGCCGGCCGCGGCGGCTCGTCGTCGTCGCTCGGGGGCCTCGTCCTCGGGGGCGGCGGCGAGCGCGGCGCGCGCCACGCGCCGCCGGCACCAGCGGCCGTGCTCGAGCCCCCCCCGCTGGCCGCCGCTCGTCGGACGGCGGGGTCGGGGTCGGGGGCGGCGACGGGGGCGGGGTCGGGGGCGGCTGGCGGCGCTTCTGCGGCGGCGGCGCGCCACCACGGCATCCTCACGATGGACAGCAGCGACGACGCCGGCAGCAGCGGGGAAGGCGGCGGCGGCGGCGCGGGAACGGGCGGCGGCGGCGGCGGCACCAAGCGCGGGGGCGGCGGCGGCGGCGGCGACGGCAGCAGCGACGGCGGCGGCGGAGGGCCCGCCGCGTGGCGCCGCCGCCGCCGGCGCGCTGGCGCCGCCGCGCGCCGCCGGCCGATCGGGGCCCTCCCCCAGTCCGCGTTTGGCGCGCGCCTCGGCGGTCGCGGCGGCGGCAGCAGCGGCGGCGGCAGCAGCGGCAGCGGCGGCGAGGGCGGCGGCGTGGGCGGCGGCGAGCGCGGCGGCGAGGGCGGCGGCGAGGGCGGCGGCGAGGGCGGCGTGAGCATGGATTCGGACGACCTGATGCCTCTCTCCGGCCCCTCGGCGGCGGCGGCGGCGGCGGCGGCGGCTGCTCAGCCCGGTTCGTCGCCCTTTGCCGCCGCCGGCGGCAGGCAGCAGGCCCGCGTTGCGGCGGCCGAGGCGCGCGCGCTGCTCGAGCCCCACCATTGCCGCTCGAGGGCCGAGCGGCGCGCGCCGCCCGCGGGCCTGCTGCTGCCCACGCTCTCGGGCGCAGACGCGGTCGTCGCCGCCCCGCCGCCGCCGCCGCCCCCCGCGGTCGCCGCCGCCGCGCCGCCCCCGCTCGCGCCGCTGCCGCCGCCGCCGCCGCCGCCGCCCTCGCTGCTGCCGCCGGCGGGACCCTCGCCGCGCTCGTCGTCCTTCTCCTTCAAGGGAGGGGGCGCGCCCGTGCCGCCGCCCCCGTCCTCTCGCGGCAGCGCGCCGCCGGCCGGCGGCGGCGCGGGAGACGGCGACAAGCGCCCCAGCAGCGGCGGCGGCGGCGGCCTCTTCGGGGGCATCTTTCGGCGCCACGCCAAGAAGGACAAGGGCCCGCCGCCGCCGCAGCCGCAGCAGCAGCAGCAACAGCAGCAGCAGCGGCAGCAGCAGCAGCAGCCGCAGCGGCGGCCGCCGCCCGACTCGGACGACGACGGCACCCGCGCGGCGCCCGCGTTTGGCGGCGGCGGCGGCGGCGGCAGCGGCGGCGGCGGCGGCGGCGGCGGCGGCGGTCTGCCGTCGTCGGCGGCGGCGGTGGCTGGCGCATCGGTCAAGGAGTCCGCGCCGCCAATCGACGGTCCGGCCTACGCCGTGTTCGACCTGGACTGGTGCGAGCGCGAGGCGGCCTCGCTCGCCGCCGCCGCCGCCGCGCTCGCCGCCGACGCAGACGCCCCCGCCGCCGCCCCCGCCCCCTCGTGCAGCAGCGGCGGCGACGCCCTCGAGTCGTCGCCCGGCTCGTCCCTCGCGCGCGCGCCGTCGGCGTCGGCCTCGGCCATGCTTACCGAGATCACCAGCGCGGCGGCGCCCCCGCCTCCGCCCGCGCCGGCCTTGTCCTCCCCGCTGCAGTGCGCGGCGAGCGGCGCCAGCGCGGGGGCGGCGGCGGCGGCCGGCGGCGCCCGCCCGCCGCCGCCCGCCGCCGAGGACCAGGCGCGCACGGCCGCCCGCCTCCTGGCGTCCGCGCCGCGCGACCCCTGCGCGGCGCTGCGCGCGCCGCTCGCCCTCATCGACTACGAGTACGGCGGGTTCGCGCCCGCGTCCTTCGACGTGGGCAACCACTTTGTCGAGTGGTGCTACGACTACCACTCGACGACGGACGCGGCGGCGGCTCCCGACACTTTGGGGGCGAAACGGGGCGGCGGCGGCGGCGGCAGCGGGAAATTGGCGGCCGCCGCCGCCCCCCCCCCCGCGCCCGCCCCCCCGCACCGCATGGACTTTTCGCGGCTGCCCTCCGAGTCCGAGCGCGCGGCCTTCTGCGCCGCCTACGTGGCCGCCCTGGCCGCGGCCGCGGGCGTCGAGGTCGACCGCGACGGGCTCGAGGCGCTGCTCGCGCGGCGAGGCGAGGGCGGGGGGGAGCGGGAGGCGGCGCCGGCGCGAGCGACAACGGCGGCCGCGGCCGCGGCCGCGCTGGCCGGCGCCCGCGCCGCGGCGGACGCGCCCGGCGCGCCGGGCGCCGGCGCCGCCGAGGCCGCCGCCCTCTCGGCCCTCGCGCAGGGGTGGCTCGTCCCTCCCGCCGAAGGCGCCCACCAAGCCCTTCCGGCCTCGGCGTCCTCCTCCCCGTCCAAGCGCGCGCCGGCCGACCCCTTGCCCTTGCTCGCGCGCACGTCGACCGGCGGGCAGAGCGCGGCGTCGTCGGCCGGCGGCGGCGGCGGCGGCGGCGGCGGCGGCGGCGCGTCCGCGTCCGCCTCCTCGACCAGCCGGGCGCTCGACCCGCTCCGCTGGCTCGCGCGCTTCGACCCCGCCGTGCTGCCTTCTGCCCGGTGCGGCCGCTTCCTCTCGGCGCAGGGCCTGCGGCGCGCCGCCCAGGCGCTCGAGGCGTCGGCCGTCGCCATGGTGGCGGCGAGCCACCTGCAGTGGGCGCTGTGGGCCGCGGTGCAGGCCGCAGGGCGCGGGCGGGGGCAGCAGGCCGGCGGCGGCGGCGGCGGCGGCGGCGGGAACGGCGACGGCGGCGGCGGCGGCGGCGCTGGCGGCGGCGGCGGCGGCGGCGAGGGGAGCGCGCACGGCGGCGCGGCGTTCGAGTACCTGGCGTACGGGCGCGAGCGGGCCAAGGCCTACTGCGCGGTGCGCAAGATGGTGTTCTCGTCGTCGTGAGACGGAAGCAAAGGCGGCGGCGGCGGCGGCGGCAGCGGCGTCGTGAGACGAGACGGAAGCAAAGGGGGCAGCGGCGTAGGAGCGTCGGCGGCGAGAGAGGGCGGCGAGAGAGGGCGGCGGCGAGAGAATTGAGACCTGCGGGCCGGGCGCGCAGGCCGCCGCCGCCGCCGCCGCGACCGCCTTCCCTCCCGAAGGCGACGATGACGGCGGCCTCGTCGACGCGCAGGGGCAGCGGCAGGTCGCGCTCCATGTCGGCCGCGGGCGGGGCGCAGGTCGGGCGCGCCGGCGGCGTCCAGCACAGCGGCGCCACCGCGAGCCGGGCCGACTCGAGGGCGCCCGCGATCGTCAGCGCGTCGGCCGCCGGCGGCGTCGGCGAGCCCCCCCCGCGCTTGGGGACCGCGGCGACCTCTTGCGCCGACTGGGTGTCGGGTCCGCGCAGGCGCCACAGGCGCAGGGCGGCGGCCACCGGCTAGAGGGCGCTGGGCAGCGGCCGCCGCCGCCGCCGCGAAAGAATCATGTGCGAGTCATTTTTTTCAGATGAAACACATGCGAAGGGTGGGTGGGAGGGGGTCAAAGGGTGCCGGGATCATGTCAAGGAGGCAGGCGGAGCCGGAAACGGCGCGGTCTCAGAAGAAGGAGGAGGAGACGGCCCCTCCTTTCCCCAGAAAAACAGAAAAGAAGGAACGACGCGCTCCTCTCTCTCTCTCTTCCCCTTTCGTCACCGCCGCCGCTCTATATTTTTTTTTGGTGGTGGTGGGTCATCATCAGTCCCTCCTCTCCCGTTCAGACGTTGCCCGCCCCGCCCGCCCCCCCTCCACCGCCCCCGCCGCCCATCAGGATCGCCATCAGCCCCTGCGCCCCGCCCGGCTCCCCCCCCTCGTCCAAAAAGAGGTCGTCCGGCGCCCTCAGGGCTCCGTGCGCGGCGACCAGCGCGCCGGCGGCCACGAGCGCCGAAAAGGCGAGCGACCCGACGCCCGTGAGGAAAAAGACGAGGACGAAGGACCCGGCCGTCATGCCGAGGAGCTTCTCGCGCTCGCTCAGCTGCCGGCCGTTGACCACCAGGGGGCCGTTGTGCAGCGCAAACACGTAGACCCACGCGAGCGACAAGGCGGCCAGCACCAGCAGCGACGACGGGTGCGACAAAAAGGCCAGGGCGACGGTGGCGGCGGCGGCGGCGGCGTAGTTGACGCGGAAGTGGGCGAGGTTCTTGCGCAGGCGGCCGGTCGCCTGTTTGTTGTTTGTGTGTTTTGGTTGGTGGGGGCGGTGGTGTTTGTGTGTTGTTTGTCTCGCGGGTGGTGGGGTGAGAAAAAGGAAGCGGGACGCATGGGCCGAGAGGGCCCACTTGATCGAGAGCGCGCGCGCGTCGCGCCGTCGGCGGCCGTCGGTCGGTCTCTCGCGCCGCGATTCGCTCGATCGAGTCCGAGACGTGCGCCTGTTTCTCTCTAACCTCCTGCAGCGTCGCGGGCTTGGAGAAGCTCGAGCGGTCAAAGACCTCGGCCCAGGGCTTGCGCTGTTAACGATTGGAGGGGGGGTTGGTTGGGCGGGAGGGTCGGAAGGTGAGAAAATCGAAGGGGAAAACGGAGGGGGGGTTGGTGCGAACAAGCGCGTCTCACGCAAACGTCGTAGAGGGCGCTCTGTCCTCGCCCCTCCCCTCCACGGCAAACCAACGTACCTCGGCAAACGCGTTCGACGCGTAGTCCTTGAGGCGCGCCGCGAGCGCCATGACGCCGGCCATCTGCGGGCTGGACTGCAGGCTGACCAGAGCGCTGCCACCTCCCGCTGGTGCTGCCCCTCCTCCTCCTCCTCCGCCTGCCGGGACCGCCGAGGGGACGGCGGTCGGGGCCGCGACGGCGGCGGCGGCCATGCTGGCCGGTCGAGTGCGATAAGAGGGTGCGCGCTTGCTGGCGAGATCCAATTCACGCGCGTGGAAGGGACGCGGGGAAACGGGTCAAACGCTGCTGTGCTATCTGCAGGGAAACGCTGTGCGTCGGGGTGTGTGTGGTTTTGCGAATGCCAAAGCGATGTATGGATGTTGCTGTTGTGATGTGGACGAGCAGGCCGGCCGCCGCCACCGCTCGTACATGAGGCGAGAGCGCGCCCGACGCCGACGCCGACGCCGCCCCCGCCGGCAACGCGCGCGCTCGCTCGTGCGTGTCCTCAACCGCCATCCTCCCCCTCCCCCTCCTCCCCCTCCTCCCCGACCGCCGCCGCCTCGCGCTGCACCTCGGCCAGCTCTTCGGTAGCCCGGCCGCGGGCCGCCGTGAGCCGCGCGATCTCTTCGTGGGCCGTCTGCATCTCGGGCTCGCGCCGTGCCGCCGCCGACGCCGCAGTCGCCGCCCGCTCGGCGTCGCCGCGCCGCGCTCGCCTCCTCGGCCGCTGTTGCCGCTGGACCGGACCGGGGGGGCGGACGGTGGCCGATTTGATTTGGCGCCGACTCCGCGCCTCTGCGCCGCTACCTCTTCTGCTCTCCGTCTCGCCGATTACCGGCGCACTCACGACCCGCCTTTTCCACCTTGATCGCTCGTCCTCCCCGCCTCACCACTCTCAACCCCAAAAGCGCTCAAGGACGATCATCATCAGGCCGTCTCGGAAGGGAAAAGGACCCGCGAGCAAAACCATGGCCGCGCCCGCGCTCCTGGCGGGCAAGACGGCCCTGGTGACGGGCTCGACACAAGGCATCGGCTACGCGATTCTGAAGGCGCTCGCGGCCGCCGGCTGCTCGCAGGGTGCGTCTCTGTTTTTGTGTGCGGCGAGGCGCTGGCGACGACGACCCCGCGCTCTCCCTCGCTCGCGCCAACCTTCCAAACCTTCATAACCAGGCCCCCCCCCCCCCCCCCCCCCCCCCCCCCACCCCCCCCACCCCCCAAACCCCCCCCCCCCCCCCCCCCCCCCCACTAAAACAGAACAAGAACAACAACAACCCAACAGTCACCATGCACGGCATCGGCGACCGCGACAAGATCGAGGCCGCCCGCGCCCGCCTGGCGGACGAGGCGGGCGCGTACGGCGGCGAGAACGGCGAAAACGGCTGCCGCGTCCACCTCAGCGCCGCCGACCTGCGCCGGCCCGGCGAGGTGCGCGCCATGGTGGCCGGCGCCGAGCGCGCCATGGGCGGCCGGCTGGATATTCTGGTGAACAACGCGGGGATCCAGCACGTCGCGCCCGTGCAGGATTTCCCGGACGACCAGTGGGACGCGATCCTCGCTGTGGTGCTGTCGTCGACGTTCCACGCCACAAAGGCGGCGCTACCAGGGATGGTGGCGCGCGGGTGGGGGCGCGTGGTCAACACGGGCAGCATGCACGCGACGGTGGCCAGCCCCTACAAGAGCGCGTACAACGCGGCCAAGCACGGTGAGACCTTGTTCTGTTTCGGCTTTTTTTTTTACGGGGGGGTGCCGGGAGGGGCGAGCGCGCGCTGCCCCCCCTCGTTCGAATGTTTGAGTTCTTCCCTCAGCGCGCGCGCGCGGGCGGACCAAGCAGCCAGCCACACTCTCCCCGTGTCTTCATCCTCGCACGCAAATAAGCCAAGGCTCACCGTCCGTCCGTTCCCAACACGAGAACACGCCCCCACCAAAAAAACAAAAAAGGCGTCGCCGGCTTCACAAAGACGGCCGCGCTCGAGCTCGCGCGCACGGGCGTCACCGTCAACGCCATCTGCCCGGGCTACTGCCTCACCGACCTCGTGCGCGGCCAGCTGGCCGACACCGCGCGCGCCCGCGGCATGCCCGAGGAGGAGGTGGTGGAAAAAGTGATGCTGGCCGACCAGCCAACGCGGCGCTTCGTCGGCGTGGACGACGTCGGCGCCCTCGCGGTTCACTTGTGCGGCCCGCACTCCTCTAGCATCACGGGGGCCTTGTTGGCGATCGACGGGGGGTGGACGGCGCGGTGATGGGCGACGCGCGGTGCGTGGAGCGACGTGTTTTTTTTGGTTTCGCCGCTGAGAGGACGACGGGAAGATGCAAGAGGGGCACCCAACCTCTTTTTTTCGAGGCGGGAGGGATGCAAAAAAGAAAAAAGAATAACACCACGCTACGAGGCTTACGAGAGGGAGGGCAAGGCCCGACGCGACGCGCGCGCCAGGAGGGACCCAAAAAAGGGCGAGAGTCATGCGGACGGAGCGCACGGGGGGACCCGCCTCGTTTCTTTTCTCTCCGCGGGAGCGACTCCGTAGACTTGCCTCCCGTTCCTCTCTCTCTCTCGCCCGCTATCTATCGCGAGACGCACAAACCGGCAATAACGACACGCTCAGGCCAGGCCAGGCCCCCCTGCCGTATAGATCTAGATCTAGATCTACAGGTCATCTAGATCTTGGCAAAGTACTCCTTGGAGCCCGCCGGGTCGGGCTTCATCGTCGCGTCTCCCGGCTTCCAGCCCGCGGGGCACACCTCGTCCGGGTTGGCCTGCACGTACTGGACCGCCTGCAGCACGCGAAGCGTCTCGTCCACGCTCCGGCCGAACGCCAGGTTGTTGATCGTCGAGTGCTGCACCACGCCCTCGCGGTCGATCACAAACAGGCCGCGCAGCGCGATGCCGTCGGGCGACAGCACGCCGTACGCCTCGCTGACCTCCTTCTTCAGGTCGGCGACCAGCGGGTAGGCCAGGTCGCCGAGGCCGCCTGTGTGTTGTTTGTTTGTTTGTGTTATTTTGAGATAGGGGTCGTTTGAGACGGCGATTAGTCGCGAGCCTCCGGGCGAGCGAGACGAGCCGGCGAGCGCAGGCCAAAGAAGGCCCGAAGAGCAAACACGGAAGAGGCAGGGGCGCCGCCCTGAGCGAGAACGCAAAGAGCGTTTGAACAAGGCGACAAACCGACGAGAGAGAGCAGCACGAATCGCCGAAAAGCGAAAAGAAGAAAGGCGGAAGATCCCCCAAAACGACAAAAAAACTAAACAAAGACAAAAGGGCGAAACGCACCCTCCTTGCGGTCCGTCTGGATCCAAGCCAGGTGCGAGAACTGCGAGTCGACCGACACGCCGAGGACCTCGGTGTTGATCTTCTTGAACTCCTCGTAGCGGTCGGAGAAGGCCGTGATCTCCGTGGGGCTGTTGTGTGTTTTTCGTTTTCGTATCGGTTTTGGTCGAGTTGTTTTGGTTTTGTGTGTCGTGAGAGAGAGAGAGAGAGAGAGAGAGAGAGAGATGGCGCGCCCCCGAGAAACAAAACACACACACACGCTCCACTCCCAATCGCGCGACACCAAAACAACTCACCAGACGAACGTAAAGTCCAGCGGGTAGAAGAACAGCACCACGTACTTGCCCTTGTACTGCTTGAGCGTGATGTCGACGAACTCCTGGTCCAACACCGCCGTGGCCTTGAAGTCGGGCGCGGCGCCGCCGACGAGCGGCGCCGCCGCGCGCACGGCGACCGACGCGCGGCGCGACACGCTCGCGGCGCGGCGGCCGACGACGGCGGGGCGGGCCGGGGCCGCGCGGCGCACGGCGGCGGCGGCGTTGACCTGGCGTTGTTTGGTTCGCGATTGGCGGCGGGTTGTTTTGTTGGGAGGATGGCGTTGAGATCCCCGCGTTTTCGAGAAGGAGAGAAAGAGAAGAAGAGGGGGGGGCCAAAAGGCCCAAAAAAAAAGGGTGCCTCCTCTCCTCTCCGGCGGCTCGGCGCGCGCGTGCCCCCTCCTCGGGGCCGGCGACGCGCCGGCACCGTCTCGAGCGCCGCGTGATCCGCCGCGGGGCGCATCGAGCGCGGCCAATGGGGAGCTCCGAACGCTGCCTCACCTGGACGCGGCTGGCGATCGCCATTTTTCGTCGAGTGGGAGGTTTTTGTGGCGATCGAAGGAGGGGGGGGGTCGGCTTTCGCGGAGGATCGGCTTTACTTCTTGCGGCAAAGGGGGTTGCGTCTGTCTGGATCCGGACGTGCGCGTGTGAGAGGAGTCCGGGCGGTAGTGGGGGGGGTCGGCGGCTCTTGAGGAGGAGAGGGAGGGGACGCGGTGCGAAACGAGGCGGCGGCAACGGCGCCCGCCCCTTCCGGGGCGATTTGTGGCGAGAGACGCTTCAGCAAACACGGGGTCTCGCTTTGACCGCCAGGCAGGCCCAGGCTGGCAAAACATTGCTGGGAGCGCGCGAGCTCGTGACGTGGCACATGAAGAATCACACAACAAGGAGAGACGAGATGTTGAAAATGAAAAAAAAGGACGCAGGGATTTCTTCGCGGGCGGCGGCGGGCGTCACGGGCGCCCTCGCCGCCGCGACAGCCCCCGCTTCAGAGGAGCGGGCATCTTCACGCGCGGGCCTACCGCTTGGGCCGCGTCTGCACGCGCTCGTTGCGCGTCTTGATCGCCACGTGGCGCTTGCGCCCGCGCCCCTTGAACGCAAAGTGGCGCGAGTAGCGCTTGCGCGGCTGGGAGTTGGCGCGCAGGTCGCTGTG
>Ga0105054_10008435_pt1 | contig 13637 bp, 10 predicted proteins | sample BON02_FD_78091 | JGI IMG/M metagenome (GOLD analysis project Ga0105054, IMG submission 78091) | Freshwater microbial communities from Lake Bonney liftoff mats and glacier meltwater in Antarctica - BON-02 (megahit assembly) | ecosystem: Environmental > Aquatic > Freshwater > Ice > Glacier...
AATGCTAATGGAGAAGTAAATAAAACTCAAGTGGCTGTACAACCTTTCTATGAGGCTATTAACCCGCTTGGAATAAACGAAGATTGGGTTTCTAATGCTGGATTCTGGAAACTTCGACAGCTTACTTTAAGTTATGATGCCACCAAACTTTTCAACGAAAATGGTTTTGTAAAAGGTTTACGTTTAAGTGCGATTGCAAACAATGTTTTGGTAATTAAAAAATGGACAGAAAACATGGATCCTGAAGAGGCTCTAGTTTCATCAGATAATGCTGTAGGACTTGATTTTTGGCCTGGTTTACCACCAACTCGTAGCGTTGGATTCAATTTAAATTTCAAATTCTAAATATCAATACAATGAAAATATACATTAAATATATATTATTGACCTTTCTAGGAATGTCCGCCGTATCGTGCGACAAGGGTTTTGACGAGGTAAACACCAACAGAATAAATCCTACATCGCTTGCTCCTTCTTTGATCTTAAATAAAGCTATTATTTCTACCACGTATCTTGATGGCTTTAGTACTTTGGGTATGTTAAGCTATAATTTTGGTATAGTTCAGCAAATTATCACACCCTATGGTAGCTCCTTATCTGGAGCCAACTATAATCAGCTCAATAATGGAAATGCTACTTCAATTTGGAATAATTTCTATCGCAATGTGTTGAAACAAGTAGTAGCCGCAGTAGATCAAACCAAAGACAAGCCAGCTGAAAATAACACCTATCAATCGGCAAGAATATGGAAAGCTTACTCCTTTATGATTTTGACAGATAACTACGGAGATATTCCATACTTTGAAGCTGGAAAAGGTTTTATTGACCAAGTGGTTGCTCCTAAATATGATTCTCAGCAAGCGATTTACAAAGACATCCTTAAAGAATTAGAAGAGGCAACGGCCGGCTACAAAATTTCTGAACCAGCAGTTGTTACCGATATTTTGTATGGTGGTAATGTGCCAAGATGGAAAAAGTTGGGTTACTCGCTAATGCTCCGTGCAGCTATGCGTTTGAGCAAAGTAGATCCAGCTACAGCACAAGTTTATGTGAAAAAAGCTGTAGCAGGTGGATTGATTGAGTCAAACGCAGACAACTCAATAATCAGACATACATCTATTTACAATAATTATATTGCAAATCATTTGGCTGCACGTGAAAAAACAAATTATTACTTAGCCGAGCCTTTTGTAGATTATTTAAAGACAAACAATGATCCAAGATTAGGTGTTTTTGCAGTGAGACATATAGGGGCCAAGGGCGGTCTAGAGCAAAATGCTTCTAGAGCCAACTATAGCCCTGAAGTTCAAATAGGTATGCCAATGGGCTATAATGATGTTTCTATTTCGGCAACATTTGCTAGCAAAGGAGTAGCGAGCTTATGGGATTATAGCCAACCAAACTTAACTACCGTACTTAAGCTAGATGCCCCAGAGTTTCATGTAACACTTTCTCAAACGCAACTACTCCTAGCAGAAGCAGCCATGAGAGGCTGGGTTTCAGGAGATGCAGCCACTTATTATGCCAATGGAATTAGAGCTAATTTGGAGCAGATGGCTTTATATGATGCCAAAGCCATCATACCTGAGGAGGCTATAAATGCTTATATTGCTTCTCAGGCTTTTGACCCTGCTAAAGGTTATGAGCAGATAAATAATCAGTATTGGGTAGCCACATTTCTTGATGGAAATGAGAGTGTAGCCAATTTCAAAAGAAGTGGGTTTCCAATATTGAAAAGTAATCCTTATCCCGGCTCTGAGTTAAAAACGGAAGGTTTTATCAGAAGACTTCCTTATCCTGATGGAGAAATAGTGGTTAATTCTGCAAACATGAATGAAGCCATAGCACGCCAGGGGCCAAATGATTTGGAAACTCGAATTTGGTGGGATAAAAAGTAAACTTATATTTAGAGTTTATAAATTTTAAAGCAAAAAAAAATACCGATGAAATTCAAAGATATTAACGAAAGTAGACGAGATACGATAAAAAAACTAGGTTTGAGTTCGGCAGGAATCTTGGGGCTTTTTGGTGTAGCCTCAAGAGCAGAGGCTAGGGAGACTACCCCCAGTTACGCCAAAGGAATGGGCCCAGTGACTATTACCAGAGTTAGGGCAATAGTCACCGCACCTCAAGGATCCAATTTGATAGTGGTTAAAGTGGAAACATCTGAGCCTGGCCTTTATGGCTTAGGATGTGCTACTTTTACCCAGCGTGCAGTAGCCGTAGTGGCGGCCATTGATAGTTATCTTAATGATTTCTGCATGGGAAAAGATGTGGATAATATAGAAGATATGTGGCAATCTGCGTATGTCAGTTCTTACTGGAGAAACGGCCCTGTTTTAAATAATGCCTTAAGCGGATTAGATCAAGCTCTATGGGATATAAAAGGTAAAAGGGCTGGTATGCCAGTTTATCAATTATTGGGTGGTAAATCTAGATTCGCTATACCTTGTTACACCCATGCCAGTGGAAGGACACCGGAGGAAACGGTGGAAAGTGTAAAGAAATATCAAGAGCAAGGTTTTAAGCACATTAGAATTCAGCAGGGAGGTTATGGTGCAGTGGGTTCAGTAAATCAAACGCCAGATTTTAAAGCTGCTGGTTTTGGTGGTGAGGGAGATAATTACATGAATCCCCAGTACTATTTAAAATCTGTACCTAAGTTGTTTGAGGCAGTAAGAAAAAGTTGTGGCGAAGAGGTAGAATTGCTTCATGACATTCATGAGCGTGTACAGCCAATGGAAGCCATTAATATGATTAAGCAGTTGGAAGAGTACAGACCTTTCTTTATTGAAGATCCTTTTTCTCCAGAAAATATGAAATGGTTTAAACAACTTAGAGCAAGCACTTCCGTGCCAATTGCCATGGGAGAGCTTTTTAATAATATTAATGAATTTGTGGAACCAATGGTAAACCAATGGTTTGATTTCATTAGGATTCACGTATCGCAAATTGGTGGGATTACACCCGCCATGAAAGTGGCAAGGTTAGGTGAATGGTTTAATATAAGAACAGCGTGGCATGGACCGGGGGATGTTTCCCCGGTTGGACACTCTGCACACGCCCACATTGATATGGCTATTTGGAATTTTGGAATACAGGAGGCGGTATCGTTTAGCGACAAAATGCAAGACGTTTTTTCGGGCTGCCCTACGATGAAAAATGGATATATGTCTGTTAATGAAGCTCCAGGGTTAGGCGTTGATATCAATGAGAAAGACGCCGCAAAATATCCAATTGGAACGAAGTCAAACTGGCAAGTTCGTAAAGATGACGGAACTATTTTAAGACCTTAAATGGGGGTGGTCAAACGATCAGATATACTTATTTATTAGATATTGGCTTTTTTTATTTAAAATCAATATTTAAGTTTGCTCAATGAGTACAAAAAAGGTTTCAATGAAGGATGTCGCAAAAGAAGCTGGGGTTTCTACGGCCTTAGTTTCTTATGTGATTAGCGGAAATGAGAAAGAAAAAAGAGTAGGTAAAGAGATTGCGATAAAAATTAGGGAGATTGCTAAAAGGCTAAATTATCAGCCTAACCAAGTAGCCAAAAGCCTCCGGAGTGGAAAAACCAATACCATTGGACTTGTTATTGCAGATATTTCCAATCCATTCTTTGCAAATATTGCTAGAGTGGTGGAAGATGAAGCAAGACGGAATGGGTATACGGTGATAATAGGTAGCTGCGATGAGAAGGCAGAAAAAGCCTGGGATTTGATAAAAGTATTAATGAACCGTCAGGTGGATGGGTTTATCATAGTGGCCTCTGAGCATTCCGAAGATCAAATAAAACAATTGCGTGAAAAGCGTATTCCATTTGTTCTTTTAGATAGACATTTTCCGGAGTTGAACACAGATTTTGTTGCCACAGATAACTTTAGGGCTTCATATGATGGATGTGAGCATTTGATAGAAATGGGTTATGACAAAATAGGCTTAATAGCTTATAAGTTGGATATGCATCATATGCAGGAAAGAATTAGAGGATATAAATTTGCTTTAAAGGAAAACCATATTGAAGCCAAGGAAGAATGGTTAGCCGAGGTGGTATTTGAAAATATTGAGGAGGGGGTGAAAATTGCCATAGATCGTTTTTTAAAGATGGATAACAGACCAGAGGCTTTGGTATTTGCCACATATGGCTTAGCCATAAATGGACTTAGATACATCAATGAATTGAAATTGAAAGTTCCAGATTATTTTGCCATTGTGAGTTTTGGACAAGCAGAAATATTTGAATTATACTATTGCCCTATTACTTATATGCTACAGCCCTTAGAAGAACTTGGGGTCAAAGCAGTAGAGGTGTTGATAAACAAAATTAAAGATATAGAAATGCCTTTGACGCAGGTTTTAATGAAGGCGAAATTAATTAAGCAAGAGTCATCTAGAAAGAGAGTTAAATTATAATTACAGAAAAGTCAACCCTAAAAGAAATGGAAAGAAGATCATTTATAAAAAACACAATATTAGGAACAGGAGTACTGTTGGGTGGTTTAAAATATACTAGTGGTTTTGCAGCTACTTCTTCCTTAAAAATCACAAAAATCAGATATTATGCCGCACCAGGTTATAATAAGCCTTTGTTTAACCAAGCCAGGGGAATTGTGGAGATTGAGACGGATGGAGGAATTATAGGAATAGGCGAAGGTGGTAGCAAAGACATGATAGAGCAGTGTGCTCAGATGATAATAGGAGAAGACCCTTTTAGAATAGAGCATTTGTGGCAATATATGTACAGAACCATGTTTTACCCGCCAGGAAGAGAAAAGTTGCACGCTTTGGGTGCAATAGAAATGGCACTTTGGGATATTAAGGGGAAGGCACTAAATGTGCCGGTTTATGAACTTATGGGAGGAGCCACCCGAGATTATGTAGAATGTTATGCCACTGGTTTCGGAGCTTCTAAAGCTACTACACCTGAAGGCCAGGCAGTAGATTGTCTCAAAGCGGGACTACGTTGTTTTAGAATAGGACCAAGTGGCGGTAACAGCCCGAATGAGCCCTATGATTTTTACCAAAACGTCCAAAAAACCATTGACTTCTGCAAAAGTATAGATAGTGCCGTGGGTGGACAGGGAAATTGGGCTATTGACCTACACACGAGATTCGATCTGATAGATGGGATAAAAGTTTGTACGGCTTTAGAAGATTTGCAGCCCTATTTTGTAGAAGATATTATTCGAAGTGAAAATCAAGCTGTTTATAAACAGGTAAGAGCTATGACCAAGGTTCCTATTGCGGTAGGTGAGCAATATGGAGATAAATGGGATATTAACGAGCTGATAGAAGGAAGGTTATTGGATTATGCTAGAGTTACACTGCCAAACACAGGAGGTCTAACAGAGCTTAAGAAAATAGCAGCTCTTTCAGAGACGCATTATACAGGAATGATTCCCCATTTTACAGGACCATTATCTACGGCTTCTTTAGTGCATGTGCTAGGTTCTAGCAGTCCTTCTAGATGTATGATGGAGTTAGGTGGAGGTGCCCCAGAAAGGCCTGCCTATTTTAATGATGATTACATACTGTTTAAAGACGGTAAACTTTATTTGAACCCAGCTCCAGGCTTAGGTGTAATATTTAATCCTAAAAAAGCAGATTTTGTCATGGAGGTTTCTGAGAGGACCAAGTTTCCTCATCCATACCTAAAAAGTCCTGATGGAGCCATCCATGGTTGGTAGACGGAGATAATTTTAATTTATAGATAACCCTATTTTGAAAATAAAAATGAGAATAATTTTTGCAATACTTTTTGTTGCTGTCAATTGCTTTGGTCAAAATTATCCAAATGCAGAAATCTCCAATGGCTTGATTACTGCCAAAATACTCCTTCCTAAGGAAGGGAAAGGGTATTATCAAGGAACAAGGTTTGATTGGGCTGGTGTGATTTCCGAGTTGCAATATAATGGTCATAGCTTCTTTGGCGTTTGGAATCCAAAATTTGAACCTGGTTTACATGATGCCATTACTGGGCCAGTGGAGGAGTTTACAGTCATTGGATATGAGGAGGCCAAAGTGGGCGAAACCTTTCTGAAAATAGGGGTGGGCGAACTAGAAAAGCCAGAGGAATCTGCATACTCTAGATTTAAAACCTATCAAATTAAAAATCACGGTAAAAGAAAGGTCAAAGTAGAAAAGGATGAAATTCAGTTTACTCAAATTCTTAAGATGTCCAATGGCTATTCTTATACGTATGTCAAGAAGATGAATCTGGAAAATTCTAATTTGATATTAAGTCATAGTTTTAAAAATACGGGAGATAAAACCATTAGAACAAGCGTTTATAATCACAATTTTTTCATGATTGATAAGGAGCCTACCAATGCCAATATAAAAACATCTTTCGCTTTTGACGTAAAGCCAGATGGACTAGTAAAAGGATTTGGAACCACTGCATTAATAAGGGATAATGCTATTATTTTTACTAAAGCTATAGCAAGTTCAGAAAATGTATTCTCCAATGACATGACAGGTTTCGGAAATACTTCAAAAGATTATGATATACATATTGAAAATCTAAAAACCAAGGCTGGAGTACGTATCACCAGTGACCGACCTATAAACAATATGGTCTTTTGGGCTTGTGCTACTACCTCTTGTCCAGAGCCCTATACTAAAGTTGAAGTACTGCCAGGCGAGACTTTCACATGGACAATTAATTATGAGTTCTTAATTGATAAGCCATGAAGCAAACACTAATTATTACTTATTGTATAAGCTTATTATTTATATTAACTTCTTCTAGTTCTTCAGAAGATTCTCATAATGTTGATTGGAGGTATTACGGCGGAGATAGCGGAGGAACAAGGTACTCTGAATTGGCTCAAATTAACATAGAAAATGTAGTTTCATTAAAAGTGGCTTGGGAGTTTGATACGGGCGAAGAAGTGGATTCAGAAAAGCCTCTGGCCAATCAATGTCAACCAATTATAGTTAATGGGATATTATACGGAACCACCTCAAAACATAAGCTTTTTGCATTAAGTGCTGCTACTGGTAAGGAGTTATGGAAGTTTGACCCTTACTTATTGCCCGAACTTAAAAAGAGTTATCATCCTATGCGTGGTGTGGTTTATTGGGAAGAAAAGGGAGATAAACGAATACTTTATACGGTAGGTTCTTATTTATTGGCAGTAAATGCCAACACAGGAAAGCTCATTGAGCGTTTCGGTAAAAAAGGTCTGGTGGACTTACATCAAGGTTTGGGTGATGAATCTGTCAGGGGATTTGATGTGTACGACTATAGCATTCGCTCTACCTCACCTGGTGTCATTTATAACAACACATTTATTATAGGTTCTTCGGTTTCAGAAGGCGGAAGTGCTTTGCCAGGAAATATAAGATCTTTCAATGTTAAATCTGGGAAACTAACATGGGTATTCAATACCATACCTCTTCCTGGTGAATATGGATATGAAACGTGGGCAAAAGACTCCTATAAAAAAATAGGTGGGGCAAATAGTTGGGCTGGAATGGTGGTGGATCAGAAAAGAGCAATGGTGTTTTTGGGCACGGGTTCTCCTTCGGTAGATTTTTACGGTGCAGACAGACCAGGCAAGAATCTTTTTGCCAATTGTGTGATTGCTCTAAATGCAAAAACAGGAAAACGAGTGTGGCATTTTCAAACCGTACATCATGATTTATGGGACAAAGACATACCTTGTCCACCTAATCTTATCACAGTTACGCATAAAGGTAAGAGGATAGAAGCGGTGACTCAGGCCACTAAAGACGGGTTTATTTTTATTTTTGACAGGGATACGGGCCAACCACTTTTTGATGTCGAAGAAATTGATGTTCCAGTCTTGCCAGCATTGCCAGGAGAAAAACCATGGCCTACTCAGCCTATGCCAACCAAACCGAAGCCCTTCGTAAATCAGGCACTTACAGAAGAAGACTTAACAAAGAGAACACCAGAGGCAAATAAGTTTGTGCTAGAAAGGTTTAAGAATAGCATTTCTGGAAACAAATATTTACCACCAAGTGAAAAAGGTTCACTCTTTTACCACATTGGAGGAGGAGCTGAGTGGGGCGGGGCGGCAGCAGATCCTAATGGAATTATGTATGTCAATGGCAATAATATGTTATGGTGGCTTCAAATGAGAAAATCTTCTGAGGGAAATCAATCTTCAAGAGGAGAACGACTTTTTAACCAGAACTGTAGTGCTTGTCATGGGATGGATAAAAATGCTGCTGCAAATCAAGCCTTCCCTAATTTGGAGAATGTAGCCGCTCGTTTAAATAAATCACAAATCTTAAAACTTTTAGAAACTGGAAGAGGACGGATGCCTTCCTTTCAGCATTTGAAACCTGAAGATAGGCAGTCTATTGTTGGTTTTCTCTTAGAAAAGGACAAGAAAAAAGCCTCCGGATTTGATGTTCATAAGACTGACACCGAAGAAACAGAGGATGGTAAGTTATTTCCGTATAATCCACTTTATTTAAGTAATGGAAATATTCAGTTTTTAGACCCAGACGGTTACCCAGCTATAAAGCCTTCATGGGGAAATCTTAACGCAGTGGATATGAATAGTGGGGAGTTTTTATGGCAAGTTCCTTTAGGAGAATTTCCAGAATTAAAAAAACAAGGACTGCCCCCAACAGGTACAGAAAACCACGGGGGTCCTATTGTAACGGCTGGTGGGCTACTGTTCATTGGGGCAGCTTATGATGAGAAATTAAGAGCAATAGATACTAAAACAGGTAATACTGTTTGGGAATATCAGCTACCGGCTGGCGGTTATTCTACTCCCGCTACATATATGGTTAATGGTAAACAATATATTGTAATAGCTGCCGGCGGTGCTAGATATGGTTTAAAAGGAGGTTCCAAGTTTATGGCATTCTCTCTAGAATAATACACATTGAATAAATTTTATAATACGCAATAAATTAGATTTTTAAATAGAAATGAAAGATACTAACAACTTAATTATTGGTTGTGATTGGGGAACTAGCTTTTTCCGGCTAAGGGTTATTGACAGCTCTACAAATACTGTTGTTACGGAATTAATGAGTGCGGACGGCATAGCTAAGACCAATAGGAGGTTGGAAACGGAAGCAGATCGCTTCGAAATTTTCTGTGAAGTGATATCGGCTAATCTGACATCATTGAAAAGCAAGGTCTCATTTGATATTAATAATCTTAGTATTATAGTTTCTGGAATGGGATCTTCTTCAATTGGTATGAAAGAGCTTCCTTATGGGTATTTACCATTTGGATTACAGGATGCTTCAGGCCTAAATGTGGAAATATTTGAGCGTATCAAATCATTTCCTAACTCTTTGATTTTGGTTTCTGGTTTGAGAGATAAACATGATGTCATGCGAGGCGAAGAAGTACAGCTTTTAGGACTTGCCCATTTGATGGATTTTAGCAAAGAAATGGAAACTATCGTTATTTTGCCTGGAACACACTCTAAACATTGTTTTGTGAAAAATGGCGTATTAAGCCATTTTCAAACCTATCTCACAGGGGAACTCTATCAAATACTTTCTGAGTATAGTATTTTAAGTAATTCCGTCACTACGGAAACAACAGAGGAATGGACGGCAAAGGCGACGGATGCTTTTTCGAAAGGAGTTTTGAATGCCAGAGATACCAGCATGCTAGTAAATCTTTTTAAAGTAAGGACTAATTTCCTCTTTAAGGAAATGGAGAAAGAAGATAATGCCTTGTACTTAAGTGGTTTATTAATAGGTGAGGAGCTTAATAATATATGTCTGCCGTCAGATACGAGGCCCATTATTTTATGTGGAGGTGAAAATATGAATGTGTTGTATAAAAAGGCTGTGGAGGTGTTAGGAATAGAACATAGAACTCAGTTTGTGGCAGATGATATTTTAATAAAATCCACCATAGCTGGTCAGTCTAAAGTGTTTAAAATTCATAATAAAATTCTAAATGATTAATAACTCGTTTTCGTGGGAATTGTTTGAGAAGGTACCCATTGTAGGCATCCTTAGAAACATAGCTTTTGAAGATTTTAAAAATGTTTTCTTGGCATGCCAAAATGTAGGTCTTACTAATCTGGAAATCACAATGAACACTCCTGCGGTAGAAAAAATGATTTCTTATGCTTGTGAAAACAGTGAAGGGCTTATGAATATTGGAGCTGGCACCGTTTGTTCGGAGTCTGATTTAGATAGAGCCCTAAAGGCAGGTTCTCAGTTTATTGTGACACCTATAATTTCAAAGGAAGTTATTGAAAAATGTGTAGCATTAGGTATACCTATTTTTCCGGGAGCCTATACACCTACTGAGATTTATACAGCATGGAGCTTAGGTGCAAAAGTGGTTAAGGTATTTCCTGCTACTGCTCTTGGTCCATCATTTATAAAGGACTTGAAAGGGCCTTTAGACCAAATTAAGCTTTTACCCACGGGCGGAGTGAGTTTGGATAATATTCAAGACTTTAAAGCTGCTGGTGCCGCAGGTTATGGAATAGGAAGTCAGCTTTTTAATAAAAAGCTAATTGCAGATAAAAATTGGAAAGGATTACAGGAACATATAGAACAATACATTCTGAAAACTCAAAATTAATACCCTTATGAAAATTAAAAATTATAGGTGGATAATAGTAGCACTGCTCTTTTTTGCAACTACCATTAACTATTTGGACCGTCAAATTATAGGTTTATTAAAGCCCGTACTAGAATTGGAATTTGAGTGGACAGAGACAGACTTTGCCAGAATAGTGATGGCATTTACTGCGGCCTACGCCGTTGGTTTACTTTTCTTTGGATGGTTTATTGATAAGATTGGTACAAGAAAAGGATATTCATTTACTGTAGTTTTCTGGAGTATAGCAGGAATGTTACATGCTGTAGCTAGAGGGGCATTCGGTTTTGGTGTGGCACGTGTAGGACTTGGTTTAGGCGAAGCCGGGAATTATCCTGCTGCAGCTAAAACGGTGGCGGAATGGTTTCCTAAGAAAGAGAGAGCATTGGCTACAGGGATATTTAATGCCGGCACTAGTGTGGGAGTGGTAATTGCCTTGATTTTAGTACCTCCAATTCTAGCAAATTTTGGTTGGCACGAGGTTTTCTGGTTTACAGGTAGCTTGGGTTTTGTATGGTTATTTTTTTGGCTTTGGTTATATCAGGTTCCGTCTAAACAAAAGAAACTAACAGCAGAAGAGTATGAGTATATAGTATCTGGCCAAGAGGAGACAGAGACCGAAGATGGGAAAAATCCAGTGAAATGGTCAAAGCTATTTTCTTATCCGCAAACATGGGCATATATAACAGGGAAGGGCTTAATTGACCCAATCTACTGGTTTTTCTTGTTTTGGCTGCCTTCTTATTTTGCTTCCACTTTCGATTTAGATCTTAAAAAGTTCAGTGTTGAATTAATGATTATTTATACGGCTACCACTTTAGGAAGTATTGGCGGAGGTTATTTGTCATCTTATTTGATAAAAGGAGGCATGGAAACCATAAAAGCTCGCAAGACTGTTTTGTTCATTTTTGCGTTTTTAGAGCTATCTGTCATCTTTATTCAGTTTGCTGGAAATGTTTGGGTAGCCGTAGGTTTAATCAGTTTTGCTGTGGCTCTGCATCAGGCATGGGCTACCAATGTTTTCACGCTACCATCGGATATGTTTCCTAAGCAGGCCGTAAGCTCTGTTGTGGGTATCGGTGGTATGGCTGGAGCACTTGGAGGTATTCTTTTTCCCATGCTTATTGGCGGATTATTAGATAAGTACAAAGCCCTTGGCAATTTAGAGGCTGGCTATAATATTTTATTTACCATCTGCGGATTTACATACCTAGTGGCATGGCTAATTATCCATTTATTGACTAAAAAAGTAGGTAAAGTCACCTTACAAGAATTAAGTTAAAATTATTTTTTAATGTATAAAACACCCTATAGAAATGACAAATGACGATTTAAACGACAAGAAAAACGGGATGTCAAGAAGAAAGGTTTTGTCTTCATTAGGACTAGCCGGAGCTATGGCTATTCCAGGAACAAGTTTTGCCAGACCAGAGCCAAAGGTTTACAAAGAAGACAGAACTATGGTTAAAATCACCAAGCTTGAGACTTTTTTGATTAAGCCTAGATGGGTCTTTTTGAAGATTCATACAGATGCTGGCGTGGTAGGTTTGGGAGAGCCATTATTAGAAGGGAGAGCCCAAACTATTCAAGCAGCCATAAAGGAAATAGAGCCATACCTCATAGGGAAGGACCCAAGGGCTGTAACGCACCATTGGCAAGCCATTTATAGACATAGTTTTTATAAAGGAGGGCCTATTCTTACCAGTGCTTTAAGTGGGATAGATCATGCCCTTTGGGATATAAAAGGTAAACTTTTGAATGTACCTGTATACGAATTATTAGGAGGACCTACCAGAGATAGAGTACGTATATACGGAAGAGCGAGTACCCCTGAGCAAATGAGACAAAGAGTAGCTGAGGGATACACTGTCATTAAAACAGGGGTGGCAAAAGAGCGTCCTGCTAGAGCCGTTGAAAATCCAGCGTTTATCAAATATGCTGTTGAAAATTTTGCTGCATTACGTGAAGCAGGGGGAGATACTATGGATATCGGAATTGACTTTCACGGAAATATTTCTCCACAAACTTCCAAGATACTTATTAAAGAACTGGAGCCTTATCAGCCGATGTTTATAGAGGAACCGTGTCAGCCACAGAATGTGGATGTTTTAGCTGATATTGCCAGAAGTACTTATTTGCCTATTGCCACCGGGGAAAGAATTTTCACAAAATGGGGCTTTAGAGAGATTCTAGAAAAAGGAGCCGCTAGTATACTCCAGCCAGATATGTGCCATGCAGGAGGAATTTCGGAAGTTAAAGTCATAGCAGGTATGGCAGAAGCCTATTATGCTCAAATAGCCCCTCACAATCCTATGGGGCCTATCTCTTTGGCCACAGGCTTGCAGTTGGCGGCTAGTATTCCTAATTTCTTGGTTCAAGAGCAGGTTTCTTTGGGTGAGGGATACTTGAAAACGCCATTTAAATTGGAAAAAGATGGCCATGTTATGATTCCTACGGGGCCTGGTTTAGGTATAGAATTAGACGAGAACAAGATTTCGGACAAACTTGATCATGATTGGCAAAATCCTCAAACTTACGATCCAATTGATGGCTCAGTAGTAGACTGGTGAGAAGTAAGTTCATTTAGTAAAAAAATAAAAATAGTATGTTAAAAAGTATAAGCATTTTCGCATTGGTAGTCTTAATGACGGCCTGTGGAGATGGAAATAATAAAACAGAGAAGAGTATGACGGACACTGATGCACTAGTAGATTCGCTCCTTTACTTTAGGAATAATAAGATTAAGTCAGCTATTCTATCTCGTAAATTCCCCGATCTAGAAAGAGAGAAAGCAATAGAGATTCAGATGGCTTGTTTGAAAAAAGAACTTGCAGATGGAGCAGTTTTGGCGGGTTGGAAAATGGGAGGGACTGTTGGCGATAGTGCCAGTTTTGACCCAATAATGGGTTATATGCTTAAAGCAAATCAGCATTTTTCTGGAGATAAAATAGTTATTAAAGGTTTTGCCGGAAACCAAACAATGATAGAAGGAGAAGTGGGTTTTGTGTTTAAACAAGATTTCCCTGAAGGCGTGGTGTCTATAGAAGAATTAAAAAAAGGTATTGATTAT
>Ga0105054_10008439_pt1 | contig 13633 bp, 10 predicted proteins | sample BON02_FD_78091 | JGI IMG/M metagenome (GOLD analysis project Ga0105054, IMG submission 78091) | Freshwater microbial communities from Lake Bonney liftoff mats and glacier meltwater in Antarctica - BON-02 (megahit assembly) | ecosystem: Environmental > Aquatic > Freshwater > Ice > Glacier...
CGGGGTCCTGATTCAACGAATCCCAATCGATGGACAGCGGGATCGGCTTGCCAATCATGCTGGCAAACTGCTGGGTGAAACTGGTGAGCGTCGGTTCCATGTCGCGCCTGACCTGCGCGAAGGCCTCGGCGTTGCCGTTGGTGTTGTCTTCAACCTCGTCGGTGGTTCCCTGATTTTCGGTTATCTCATCTTCATACTGAGCCATGCGATTGAGCTCATCGGTTTCGCCCTGTGTGGTCTGCGTGGAATCTCCAGTTTCATCCGTCATCGTTTCTTCATCGCTGATGTCCGTCATCGCCGCGACGAGGCCGGGCAATCGCTTGACCATGTCGTCGATGGTGAGATAGCCCTTGTATCCATTGTGCAGTGCGGTTTGATAGACGAGGGCATCGTCGTAACAGCTCAGCGATTTCTGCGATGAGTCGGGCACGTGATTAATCAGCAGCCTGCGCACGCGCTTTTGAAATTGCTGCTTGAAATTGGGGTTCGATTCTAACAGGCGCGTGATGGCGTAGTAAATGACATCGATGCCATGTTCGCGCAGCTGGGTGAGCGCGAAGCGAACTTTATGGTCATCGGCAACGGAGGTGAACCCTGCGAAGTCGATGGCGTAGGTGGCTGGCGCATCGTGTTCCGGGCTGGCCAGTTGTTCCTCCCAGTACTGCGTTTGCCTGCGAATCTCCTCGATGATCGGCTTCCACTGGCTGCCCATCGATGAAATAATTTTCTCCGCAATATCACACTCGTAGAAGCAGCCCGCTTCGCCGTCGGCCAGTCGCAGTCGCAAAGTCAAAACGCCATCGCTCAGGTCAATCTCTTTCTGATCCGCGCTCTCTACGCAAGTGATGCGCACTGCGCTGATGGCTTCCATCATGTCTTCCTGGGCCTGCTGATCGCGACGGATCAGTCGGACTGCGCCGATCACGCGGTTAAGGCCCCAGTAAATCAGTTGGTCCGCGGCGATGGAGTTTTCGCCGACGCTGGCCCAGTCCACTTCAATTTCCAGAGACCTGCCGATTGCTTCCTGAAGTGCATTCGATAGCTGTGGCAGATGGTCATCGCGATAGCCGGCGAGTATGGCAAACGCATCAACCGACTGATCCATCATGTCGCTGTTGCCTGAATCCATTTGTGAGCGTGGATCAGAAAAATCAGGCAGGCTCGCCGCCACACCGGGCAGAATTGCTTCAAGGTCGGTAGCGGAAAAGGAGCCGTTGTCACCGGTGAAATTGACACGAACGATGATGGTTCTGCCGCGCGCCAGCAGCAGACGATCGACGGGCGAGCCGACATGCTCGATGCGGAAGCCTTCGAGCAGATTCGCTAGCGGCACCTGGCTGTTCACAGCGCGGATGAAGTAAACGAAGTTGCGAAATAGATCGCGCTCGAGTTGTTCGAGATGGCGCACGGCGACGTCGCTGTCGTACGCTTCGGTGAAACTGGCCAGGTCGATGTCGATGTTCAGATCAAGTTCGAGGCGCTCGCGCAGTTCTTCTTTAAGCTGCGGAATCACTTCGCTCATCAGGCGTTCGATGGCTGGCCCTTTGTCCAGATCAAGGCCTTCGCGAATGGCAGCGATGATCTCGCTGGACTGGTGATAGCCCACGCCCGGGCCAACGTCATTGAGATTGGTGGTGATTTCCATGCAGCCGTTGAGGATGCGAATCTGCTTGCCTTCGGGGTAGGCCACGTGGCGCACGACCACTTCGCGCAAATGTTCACGCATCAGGTCGCGCGTGGCATCATCACTGCACGAAAGGCAGATGGCGCTGCGCACGTTGTGAAGCACCTTGTTTTTCAGCTTGCTCGCGGATTCGAAGTCGCCATAGAACGAATCCCAATCGACGAAAAAGGCAAACTGCTCGTTGCCCATCGCCTCGCGCATCAGGGCGATCTGATCAGGCAGATTGATGTCATGGAAGCGATTGAATAGATCGATCAGCTCTGACGGCGCGCCATCTGGCAGTCGATTAAATTTCTCATATTCCGAAGGATCAAACGCCTGTCCCGTTGCCTGGCCCGTTGACTGGCCCGTTGCCTGCCCAAACGCCTGTCCCGTCGCCTGTCCCATCGCTTCGCCCAGACCATCGAAGGCTTGTTTCATCCCGTCGGCCATCGCTTCGCCGACGCCCTTGAGGGCATCGACCATGCCATCCATGAGGCCGTTGACGTCGCCGCCGAACATGCGATCCATGGTGCGGATCATGTTGATTTTGTATTGGCCATCTTCTTCGGTGAGCGTGAAGGGCGTCTTAATCACCGGTTGGTTGGAATCATTGGGATTGGTGATCGTCACAGGCACGACCCACTCGGCTCCATCCTGCGCCGGCTCACCCATATCGATCTGCATCTCTCCCGCATCAGCTGGCGGACTGAAGCTGCCTTGCTCGGCACTGGCCTTGGTGACCAGCTCCCTGACGGCTGCTTCATCGCGGTCATGCACAGATGCCTGAATGAATGCCTTCACTTTCGCCAGTGCTGCTTCTGAAGAAAACTCCGCCATGGCAAACCCCTCCGTCAACGAAAAAAAAATGGTGTAACGCCAAGAAGCATCATAACGCCCACTTGGCCACCGGGCGATATGCATGCGAGGACGCAAGGCACGAAGGTCGAATCCATGAAGCTATGAATTTCATCTTCCCTGTTTTCTTCGTGTCTTCGTGCCTCGTGGTAAAAGCGAGCATCACCCATTGCCCCGTCTGCAGGCAGATTCCCTGGTGAAACAGAGAAATTCCCACCACTCTCCGTAAAGGGGGTGATTCACCTATGGTCTGATAGGGCCTACCCCGGCGATAATTATGGAGGTAGGGTTAGAAAACAGACAGGCACACGGCTGCATGTGTTTTGTTCAGTGCATCGTTTGATCCTGATCCTGATCCTGATCCTGATCCTGATCCTGATCCCGCATCCTGCATCACGTTTCAAAGCCTCCGTTTCACAGTCTCCGTTTCGAAATCCCGTTGTTCTTTTGAACCCTGGCCGGTCACGTGGACCCCCCCGATCGGCTGGGGTTTTTTGTTGCGCGCTTTTGTTTGCGCGTTAATGATGGAGTCCGCGAGTGTGAAGCAAGAGCGAAGCCGCGAGCGGCTTGTTTCGTGCATTGCTCCGGTGTCAGTCCCTATCATGGAATAAGAATCGCCTGTGATGCGTTATCATGGATAATGCCTGCCGCACCTGCGCGAAACGGAGTTTCATCATGAGAGTTTCATTGCCTGTTGCTTTTTGTCTTCTCGTCGCCTTTCTGTCGCCGATGGTTCCGGGCTCGGTCAGTGCTCTAAGCGCGGCTGATCTTGAAGCGGATCACGCTGACCTCGTCAAAGCGAGTTTCAAGCACAGCGTGCCTTCGGTGATTCCGGGCGAGACGTTTGAGCTGGGCATTCATCTGAAGATGAAACCGCACTGGCACACCTACTGGATCAACCCCGGCGAATCGGGCGAGGCGACAAAGGTCAAATTCACCGGGCCTGAGGGTTTTGAATTTGGTCAGGTACGCTGGCCGCTGCCGACGGCGATGGAGTCGTTCGGCGCCATCACCTATGGCTATGAAGGCGAAGTGCTCTTGATCGTGCCGGTGAAGGTGAGCAGTGTGGTGAAACCTGGCACCACAGCGAGCATCGAGGCTCATGTCAACTGGCTGGCGTGCAATGATACGTGTGTGGAAGGTGAGGCGAAGCTGTCGCTGAATCTACCGATCGTGAAGGCGGATCAGGTGCAGGTCGCAGCCAAGGGCGATGGACATCACCATGCTCACGATGACAAGGGGCCAGTGGAGCCGACGTTTGCGAAGTGGAACAAGCAGTTGCCAGTGACCGGGCACAAGCTACTGAAATCGGTGGAACAATCGAAGGCGTCGGCGAGTTCGAATAAGGGCGAGATCGTGGCCACCTGGACCGAAGATGTGGCGAAGGTCCAATGGTTTCCCGTGGCGACGAGTGCGGTGGCCATTGAGAATATCAAGGTGAATCACACCGGCCAGCGCACCGTGATCACCTACAAGCCAACCGTTTATAAAGCAGAGAAAATCCCCGGCGGCAAAGTCGATGGCCTGCTGGTTTTTGTCGATGGCAAGGGCCATCGCATCGGCGTGGCGATGAGCTTTTTGGTGCCGGTGGAGCAATGAAGGGCTTGAGTCAAAATCAAGAATAGGTCGGCCAATGGCCGGTTCACTGCTACCATACACGACTCGGTAGTTGACTTAGAACACGACTCGGATCGGAATCGCGCTCGTACTACTTTTCAGTAATCCCCGTCTTTCGCTTGTGCGAAAGCGACAACGTCAACGGTTTTTCTTTTTCCCTCTGGAGGTTCGCATGAAACGCATGATCGCTTCGATGGTCGCTCTTCTTCTCGTCGCCACGGTGGCCATTGCCGCTACCGTCAAGTCCGGCCCGGACATCGGCGAAGGCGTCGCCGCATTCAACGTCAAGGACATCACCGGCCCCAGCGCTGGCAAAAGCCTGTGCTATCGCTGCCAGTACGGCGCCAAGCCCGTCGCCTGTATCTTCACTCGCGAAATCACTGATGAAGTGGCTTCGCTGATTGCCGAGATCGACAAGACCGTGGGCGCCAACAAGGACAAGAAGATGTGCAGCTTCGTCGTCCTGCTCACTGACGATGCCGACGCTGGCGCCAAGCAGCTCGCCAAGCTCGCCAAGGACAAAGACATCAAGAACGTGCCCCTGACCGTGTACGACGGCAACGCAGGCCCCGACAGCTACAAGATCGCCAAGGATGCAGCGGTGACCGTGCTCTACTGGAACAAGAGCCGTTTGCAGTCGAGCCACGCCTTCGCCGCTGGCAAGATGACCAGCGACGATGTGAAGGCTGTTGTTGCCGATGCGAGCACCATCCTCAAGTAATTGATGATCGCAAACGTATCGCGAACAATTTGAATGTTCATCGAAACCCGCTTCCCAAAGGAGGCGGGTTTCATTGCACGAGGTCTTCATGTTTAGCCGCGGAGCAAAGGTCCGCTGGCGCTCCGCGCGGGGCGACACAAGTCATTCGCCCAAGTACAAACCATGAACCTCAAACCGCCGACGGGATATGCCGTGGTCATCGAACAGACCAAGGACGGTTTTGGCGCATACGTGCCTGACCTTGCAGGTTGCGTTGCTGTCGGCGATACGGTCGAAGAAGTGGAAAGTTTGATTCGCGAGGCGATCGCCATGCACATCGATGGCATGCTCGAAGACGGATTGGAAGTGCCTAGGCCGACGACTCGGATCGAGTACGTTTCGCCGCGCGTCGCCTGATCGGCAATGAGGAATCTGAATGTGATTACTTCCCTTGTGCGACGAATCTCCATGATCAAAGCCCGCATGCAACGCTTCATGTTCCCGGTAATGGCGCTTCTGGTCTTTCCCTTTCTTTGCACTTCCGATGCTTTCGCCGCCTCGCCGCGCTCGAGCAGCCTCATGACCCTCTCTGCTGATGGCACGCTCTTGGCCTGCTCCAATCGCGACAGCGGGACGGTCACCATCGTTGATCTGAAAACCAACACCAAAAAGCGCGAAATAACCGTCGGCACCACGCTCTCCAAACCCGAAGGCGTCGCGTTTCTGGGTGACTCGCATCATCTCGCAGTCGCGCTTTATCACGATGACAAAATCATCTTCGCCGACGGCGACACCGGCAAAGTCACCGGCGAAACCGAAGTCTTCGATGAACCCTATGGCCTCGTCTCTAGCGCAAGTGGCGACAAACTTTTTGTCACGCTCAGCTACCCCGGCCAGGTGGTCGAGATCGACACCGCTTCGCGCAAAGTCACTCGCACCTTCACCGCAGGAAAATTCCCGCGCGGCATCGCCATCACCGCCGACGACGCACGCCTCTTCATCACCGAATTTCACACCGCCAACGTCTTCGCCCTCGATACTGTCACCGGCAAAGAAACCGATCGCTGGAACGGCATCGCCTCCGACAACCTGTGCAGACAGATCGCGCTGCACCCCACGCGCCCCAAGGCGTACATCCCGCACATCCGCTCTGCCACCGAACGCGCTCACGGCGAAGGCTCCATCTTTCCCTACATCACCGTCATCGACACCGATCAGCGCGACGGCAAACGGCGAAACCGAATCCCCATGGACAGCTTCATCAGCATCCATGTCACCGCCAACCCATGGGAAGTCGCCATCGCTCCTGATGGCCGTCAGCTTTACTCCGTTTTCAGCGGCACCAATGACATGTATGTGACGCAGGTTCTCGATGATGACTACCGCGAGATACGCCACCGTGCCACACTTGAGCTTGGCAACAATCCGCGTGCGGTCTGCGTCGCGCCTGATTCAAAGTCGTTCTATATTTACAACGCGCTCGATTTTCAGGTGGTGGTTTACGATGCCAATTCACTGCGGCAACTCGCGAAAATCAATGTGACCGATACGCCATTGAGCAATGAAATGCTGCTCGGGAAACAGCTTTTTTATACGGCGCTTCAGCCCATGGCCAGCCGCCGGTGGATTTCGTGTTCGAGTTGTCATCCCGATGGTGAAAGCGATGCGCGCACCTGGCAGAATCCCGAAGGGCTGCGCGACACGCCTTCGCTGGCGGCGATGGCCTGGACGCATCCGCTGCACTGGTCAGCAGACCGCGATGAGGTGCAGGATTTTGAACACACCATCCGCGGCAACCTGATGCAAGGCCGGGGCCTGCTTCGCAATCAGCGCACCCTCGAAAAAGAACTGGGCCAGTCGCTTCGCGGCTCATCACCAGAACTCGATGGGCTGGCTGCCTACAGCAACACGCACAAAACGCCGCTGAGTCCTCATGCAAAAAATGGGCTGAGCGAAGAGGCCCAGCGCGGCCGCGAGATTTTCTTCTCTAAACAAACCAGCTGCGCCACTTGCCACAGCGGCCCGTATTTCACCAACTCCACCCCCAGCGAAAAAATCCTTCGCCACGATGTAGGCACCGGCAAAGATGATCCTTCCGAAAAAATGGGCCTGCTCTACGACACGCCCACACTCCTGGGCATCTACCGCACCGCGCCCTACCTCCACCACGGCAAAGCTGCCACGCTCACCGATGTGCTCACCACGCAAAACAAAAACGATCAGCACGGCAAGACCAGTCATCTCTCCAAAGAACAGGTCAGCAATCTCGTCGAGTTTCTCAAGGCTCTGCCTTATGAAGACCCCGAGCCACGCGCTAAAGAATTGAAAATGAAAAAGGTGGAGCGCTGAGTAATTAGCCGTTCGCCTTGGCGAACGAAGATCACCGGGGCTAAACCAATGAAGCCAAAGAAGCTGTATGAACGACTTCGCAGTGGGGCATTGGCCAATGTATCGTTCAAGTATTTTGTGAAGCTGCTGGAGGCATTTGAGTTCAAGCTGGATCGCTGTCGCGGCGACCACTTCATTTATATTCATTGGGACTGTCCCGATGACATGAATGTGCAGCCGGTCGATGGCGATGCTAAGCCGTATCAGATCAAGCAGTTTCTCGCCGGTGTAAAGAGCTACAATCTCTGTATGCAGGATTAACTCATGACGGACTACCACATCAACGTATTTTTCAGTGACGAGGACGGCTGCTGGGTCGCGGATATTCCCGACCTTCGCCACTGTTCAGCGATGGGCAAGACGCCCGAAGATGCGGTCAGAGAAGTCATGATCGCCCGAGACCTCTGGCTGGAGTCGGCGAAGGCGAGAAACAAACGCATTCCCGTTCCAACCTATCGTCCGACTGCAAGAAGAAAAGCCAGTGCTTAATTGAATGTCCGTTGCTTTGAGAGCGATGGCGTAATTTGTCCCGATTCATTTTTTCATCGATTGGAAACCACGAATGGAATTCGTCCCCGCTGATCTGGATTGTTCAAACTGGTCGCAGCTTGAGCCGCTTTACACATCGCTTCAGGATCGCGTCATTAAAACCAAGGCTGATCTCAAAGCCTGGTTGCACGATTTTTCGCAGCTTGATGAGACGGTCGATGAGTACGGCTCATGGAAATACATCGACAACACCTGTCACACCGATGATGCCGCCATTGAGAAGGCGTTCATGCAGTATGTCGAGGAAATCGAGCCGAAGATTAAGCCGGTGTATGTCGCGCTGCAAAAGAAATTTCTCGAAGCCATGAAACTGACGGGGATGACTGATGCGCCGCTGCCTTACCTGGCCAAGCGGTGGGATGCGGAAGTGGCGATTTTTCGCGATGCCAACATTCCGCTTCAGACGCAGGAGACCAAACTCTCCACCGAATATGGCAAGCTCTGCGGCGCGATGATGGTGGAGTTTCATGGTCAGCAGCGCACGCTTCAGCAGATGGGCCGATTCTTTGAAGAGAACGATCGCACTGTTCGTCAGCAGGCGTGGGAAACCGTCGCCAAGCGCAGAATGGAAGATCGCAAGACCGTTGATGATCAGCTCGACAAGCTCGTCGTGCTGCGCGATCAGATGGCTCGCAACGCGGATCATCCGGATTACCGCTCCTACATTTGGCAGGTGAAAAAGCGTTTCGATTACACGCCGCAGATGTGCCTCGAGTTTGGCGACAGCGTGGCGAAGCTGGTGGTGCCGCTGATCGAAGAGCTCGATAGTCAGGATGCGGCGGACATGGGCCTTGCGAAGCTGCGCCCGTGGGACACGGCGGTGGATGCCAAAGCGCGTGAGCCTTTGCGTCCGTTTGAACAGAACGACATTGCCGGTTTCGTCGAGAAAACCCGGCGAATGTTCGAGCGTCTTTCGCCTTATCTGGGCAAGCAGTTCGCCACGATGAAACTGGGCGAGACGCTCGATCTCGACAGCCGCAAGGGCAAACGGCCAGGCGGCTACCAATGCTCGCTTGAGAAAAGCAAGAAGCCGTTCATCTTCATGAATGCTGCGGGTATGCAAGGCGATGTCGAAACGCTCCTCCACGAAGGCGGCCACGCGTTCCATCATCTGGAAGCTTGCGATCACGTGGACCTCACGTTTGTGCGCCATGCACCATTAGAGTTCTGCGAAGTGGCGAGCATGTCGATGGAACTATTGGCTGCGGATATGTACGACGAGTTTTACAGTGCCGATGATGCGCAGCGCGCCAAGCGCAAGACCATCGAGCGGGCCATTCGCGTGCTGCCTTGGGTGGCGATCATCGATGGCTTCCAGCACTGGCTCTACACCCATCCCAAGCACACGCAGACCGAACGCACCACCGCCTGGCTGGCGCTGCTCGATCGCTTCTCCAGCAAGGCTGTCGACTGGTCGGGTCTCGATGAAGCCCGCGCTGCGATGTGGCAACGACAGAGCCATCTCTTTGGCGCGCCGTTTTACTACATCGAATACGGCATCGCCGAGCTTGGCGCTTTGCAACTCTGGCTGGCCTACAAGAAAGATCCGCAGACGGCGCTTGCGAATTATCGTAAAGGCCTAGGCCTGGGCGGCACGCGCCCGCTGCCTGAGCTGTTTGCCGCGGCAGGTGTGAAGTTTGATTTCGGCGCTGCAACGATTGCGCCGCTGGTCGATGCTGTCCGCGAAGAACTGGCCGCCATCCCGGCGTGAGTGGATCACCGCGCTGATGACGCTACGCCGCAAGCGGCGACAGAGCGAAGCCGCAAGCGGCGACAGACTTGAAACTACTTCGCGCCTTCCGCAAACTTGCCCAGTTCCATCATGCGATTGCGCAGGTCTTCCACCACGGCTTCGTAGCTCATCGATGGGTCGGGTGTGTAGGCTTCGCCGAAGTACACGCGGCAGTGGCTAGGCCTCAGGAAGTGCCAGATCATATTCTTCGCCCTAGGCGTACCCGTGATCCAGACGGGGATGATCTTCGCGCCACTGCGCACCGCGATCATGCCGATGCCCGGCTGAAATGGCTGCAAATTGCGATGATCGCGCTGCAAACCGCCTTCGGGGAAGATGCCGGCGATTTCTTCATTCTTAAGCGCATCGAGCATCGTCTTGAGCTGGCGAATGGGAGCCTTGCCCTCTTCGATAACGATGGGGTCAATCGTCTTCCAGAGGAAGCCCAGAATCTTGTAGTGATTCTTATTCACCATGACCCAGCGGATGCGCCTTTGCAGTGAAGCCTGCACCAGGAATGGATCGATGCCTGCGGTGTGATTCGATGCGAGGATGGCGCGGCCATGCATCGGCACGCGGTGGCTGTTGAACCAGCGCAGGTGATGCCAGGAGAGCATGAAGATTCGGTCGAGATGCCAGACCGTGTTCTGATACCAGAGCACCATACGACCGGCAGGCAGCGTGCGATAGAGCGCGATGCAGGCGATGATCATCAGCAGCAGGCCGGTGGGAACCAGGGCGCTGACCATGAGCGAATCAGCCTCGCTGGAAGGGAGTTGCCAGATGATGAAATTGACGAGCACGATGGCGATGGTGGTGGCCAGGCTGTTGAGGCCCATGACGCGGCCACGGATGTAGTTGGGGCAGATGCCCATGAGCAGGCTGAAGGTGCAGATGATGGTCATGTTGCCGAAGAACCCGATGGCGAAGGCCAGCGCCAGACCGACGATGTAGAACGGATTGATCGCCAGCAGCGCGACAGAGAATCCAGCGACAAACAAGCTGAGCATGCCGGTGGGCACCGCTTCACGGCGGGTATTCATCCAAGCTGCGAAGAGGCCGCCGCCGAGCATGCCAGCGCCCAAGGCAGCAGTCATGCGCGCCATGATCTTGATGCTCATGTCGGGCGGGTAGCCGTATTGTTTTTCACTGAGCGCGATGAAGACGTTGGAGACGATCATCGCAGCGCCCCAGACGAGCACGTTGAAAAAGGTGAGCACCCAGGTCTTAGGGTGCTGCTTCATGTAGTTGAACGCAGCAAAGAGGCGGGCGAAGCCGCGATCCTGACTGACCGCTTTGGGCATGCGTCCGGGGATGCGCAGGAACAGGAGCATGATGCCGCTGACGAAGTAAAAGACGATCGCCATGAGCAGGCAGGTGCGCAGCGTGGATGCGCGATCGACATCGATCAGTTCACCGCCCACGAGCATGCCGATGAGCGAAGCGATGGTGGCGATGGAGATGATGATGCCGTTGGCAGCAGGAAGCTGAAAGCGGGGGACAAGCTGCGGAACGGTGGCATTTCGCACAGGATTGAAGATGGCGGCAAAGCATCCGACGGCTGCGATGAGCCCGAAGATGCGCCAGTGAAGCTCGGGCGCAAGGGCGGCAGCGCCGACAGCGGGAATGAGCAGGAACGCATAGAAAAGCAGCCCGGCCCGCGCCTCATCGCAGATCGCCATGACCCACTTGCGCGGGAACGTATCAGCCAGCCAGCCACCGGGCGGCGAGAGAAACAGATAGGGCAAGTGAAACCAGAAGTAGATACCCGCGGTGAGCGTGACCTTGCCTTCGCTGTTGGCCGTGACCCCCATCAGCGCCAGGCCGATGAGCATGATCAGGCGATCGCCAAAACCGCTGGCGGCCACACTGGTCCACATCAGTGTGAAGTTCGGGTTTCGCACAAGCGAAGGTGCAGGAGCATCGACTATCGGAGCGTGCTGACTCATAGAGGCGAAAATGTAGCAGAAAGAAAGATGGGCAAGTGCGAGGGCGATGGGGAAGTTCGCCCTTTCCTCCTTCCGCTTTTGTGCTTCCCGCTCTGTCCGTTATGATGCCGCGCTGATGGCGGAAGATGGATCTTCCGCTTGGGGCACACTCAAAGCCCTTGCATGTTTTTCGCCGGTGTACGCCGGCTCCTTAGATAGATTGAATTCACACGCCATGGCGAACAGCGCAGCCCCATCGCTCTCCCCCTCGAATTCTCCCGCCGCTCCCGATGCGATCATTCTCGCTGCGGGCAAAGGCAAGCGCATGACTGGCGCGGCCGGCGGCCCAGATGGTCAGCCGCTGCCCAAGGTGCTCTATCCCGTCGCGGGTAAGCCCATGGTCTGGTGGGTCGTCAAAGCATGTCAGGCCGCTGGCGTGGCACGCTGCATCATCGTCATCGGCTACGAAGGGCAGCAGGTGCGCGATGCACTTAAGGGCGAGGCGGGTTGCCATTTCGTTGAGCAAACCGAGCAATTAGGCACCGGTCACGCAACTCAGATGGCAGCCCCGCTCTTTGAAAATCGTCCCGCCAGTGATGTGTTCGTTCTCGCCGGTGACGGCCCGCTCATTCGTGAAGCAACGCTCAGTCAGCTTCTTGATGTGCATCGCAAGAGCAGCGCTGCTTCAACGCTGGCCACGGCAATCCTCGATGATCCGACAGGCTACGGCCGAGTGATTCGAGAGAGCGATGGCTCCTTGTCCGCGATCATCGAGCACAAAGATGCCACGGCGCAGCAGCTTGCCTGCAAGGAAGTGAACCCGAGCTATTACCTGTTTCGCTCCGATGAACTTTTCTCTACCTTAGACAAGGTTCGTCCCAACAACAGCCAAGGCGAGTATTACCTGACCGATGTGCCAGGCATGCTCAAACGCGAAGGCAAGACTGTGAAGGTCGTCGATGCCGTGCCGCAGGAAGATGTACACAGTGTGAATAATCCCGAGCAGCTCGCGCTGGTGGATCGGCTGATGCGGGAGAGGCTTTTAAGAAAATGACCGGTGTGAATTGAATCGTCATCTGACAACTTGAGAGTTCAACAAAAGCCGTCAGAGGTCCAACGTCAGAGATCAGCACAAGCGTCAAATGCAGATGTGAGAAAAACCCGAGGATCACAGCGATTTTCGGCTTTTTCTGACCTCTGACTTCTGACCTCTGATCTCTGACAAGGATTCCCATGAGTCGCTCTGATCGTGATGAACTGAAGATTTTCTCCGGCCGCGCTTCCATGGCGCTGACGGAGTCCATTTGCCGTTACCTCGACCTGCCGATGGGGCAGGGGCATACGGATATGTTTCCCGATGGCGAAATCCTCGTGAAGGTCGAAGAGGATGTGCGTGGCCGCGATTGCTTCATCGTGCAATCGACCAATCATCCGGTCAATGCGAACCTGATGGAGCTTCTGATTTACATCGATTGCCTCAAGCGCGCCAGCGCCAGTCGCATCACAGCGGTGCTGCCTTATATGGGTTACGCCAGGCAGGATCGCAAGGATGCCGGCCGGGTGCCGATCACTGCGAAACTCGTCGCCAATCTGATCACCACTGCCGGTGCTGATCGCGTGCTGGCGCTGGACATGCACGCAGAACAAATCCAAGGCTTCTTCGATATCCCCGTCGATCACCTGCATGCCGCCCCGGTCATCGTCAAGTATTTCAATTCCATTCGCGAAGAGCTTGGCGATCTCGTGCTCGTCAGTCCCGACGTCGGCAACGTGAAGATGGCCAACAGTTACGCCAACTGGATCGGCGGCGATCTGGCGATCATCGATAAACGCCGTGAGTCTGGCAGCCAGGTCGTCTCGAACAACATCATCGGCAACGTGGAAGGCAAGACCGTGGTCATGGTCGATGACATGATTTCCACGGCAGGCACCATGTGCGAAGCAGCCAAGCTCTGCATCAAGCGCGGCGCCAAGGACATCATCTGTGCCGCGACGCATCCGGTGCTGGTGGGGCTGGCGATGGAGCGACTCAGCGAAGCGCCGATTTCCAAGATCGTCGTGACCGATTCAATTCCCACAGGCCCGCGCTGTGCGCCAATTGAAGCGAAGCTGATCGAGTTGACTGTCGCCGAACTGCTGGGCGAAGCGATCCACCGCATCCACCACAATCAATCGGTGTCCAGCCTGTTCCGCAAAGA
>Ga0105054_10008447_pt1 | contig 13622 bp, 15 predicted proteins | sample BON02_FD_78091 | JGI IMG/M metagenome (GOLD analysis project Ga0105054, IMG submission 78091) | Freshwater microbial communities from Lake Bonney liftoff mats and glacier meltwater in Antarctica - BON-02 (megahit assembly) | ecosystem: Environmental > Aquatic > Freshwater > Ice > Glacier...
CGGCGCGAGCGCCGCCGCCAGCAGCGCGGGGATCTGGATCACTCCGGCAATCGCGCCATAGCCCGCCTGCCCCAGCACTTCGGCGATCATCACCGGACGCAATATGGTCAATACGCCCAACGCCGCCCCCTGCAACAGCGCAAAGGCAAAGATCATCTGCGGCGCGACCCCTGCAAGCCACAGCGCACCAGTGGCCAACACTGACACCGCAATCGTAATTACTGTGGCCGGACCGGTGCCGATCCGCGTCTCATAGCGCATCAGCACCAGCCGACCCGCCACTTGTGACGGCCCGACCAGCGATGCGGCTAGCACCGCCCCGGCCTGAGTGGCGCCCAACGCGACAAAGATCGGCACCAGAAAATTCACGATCATCCAATGATTGAGGCTGACCAGCGCAAACGCCCCCGCCAGCAGCCAGAACGCCCCCCGCTGCAATGCACGGCGCAGTCCGGCGCGATCATCCGCCCGGTTCACCGGCACCGGCGGCTGGCCCAACCTGCGTATTTCCCGCGCGCCCAACCAATTGAGCGGCAGCACGACCAGACCGGCAACCAGCGCCGCGACCAGCACCGCCCCGCGCCAACCCCAGATATCCGCCAGCATTGCCCCCGCCGGAAAGGCGAGCGTCGAGGCAAAGCCGGCAATCAGCGTGACCCTGATGATCGCCATCCGCGCCGCCGGGCCCAGCCTGCGGATCAGAAAGGCGAAACAGACTTCATAAAGACAGGCCGCCTGCGCCACGCCAATCGCAGCCCAGCCCCCCAGATAGGCCGGCTGTGTCGTGACCTGTGACAGCCAGACCAACGCCAGCGCACCCAATGCCGCGCCACCGGCAAGCATCTCCGGCCCATATCCCCGGTCCACCCATCGGCCAAACACCGGTGCAAGCCCTGCAGATATGAAAATCGCGATTGTTGGACCCAGCGCCAGCGCCGCCTTGTCCCAGCCCAGATCGGCCTGCCAACTCAGGATCAACGCGGCAAAGATGTAGTAAAGACAGGCATAGCCAAGCGTCTGGCCCGCAGCGAGCATCCAGACGGCCCGCCCCCGCGCTATCTCCTGCGGTTCCATCCTGTTCAGATCGCGTAAAGATCCCGGAACTTGCCCTCAAGATAATCGAGAAGCGGCGCCTCGGTCGGGGCCGCCCCCGCCGCCTGCGCAATCACCTGACGCGGCTCGAACAAGCCGCCATATTGCTGCACACGCGCGCGCAGCCATCCGGTCGCACGGCCCAACTCGCCCCGCGCCAGATCATCATCCAGATCGGGCAGTGCCGCGCGCATCGCCTGATGCAGACATCCGGCATAGACATTGCCCAGCGTATAGGTCGGGAAATAGCCGAACAGTCCCACCGACCAATGCACATCCTGCAGACAGCCATCGCTCGGCTTGTCCACGGCATAGCCGAAATCGGCGGCAAAGCGGTCATTCCAGGCCGCCTCCAGATCGCCCACCTGCAAGTCACCCCGCATCAGCGCCTGCTCCAGATCAAAGCGCAGCAACACATGCAGGTTGTACTGCACCTCATCCGCTTCGGTGCGGATATAGCCATTGGCGACATGATTCACCGCCCGGTAGAACGCCTCGGGATCAGCAATCCCGAAATCGCCAAACGCATCGCGCATCCGGGCATAGAGCCAGCCGGTAAAGGCGCGGCTGCGGCCCAACTGGTTCTCATAGATCCGGCTCTGGCTTTCATGCACCCCCATCGACACACCCTGCCCCAAGGGGGTCAGCGCATGGACCGGGTCGATGTTCTGCTCATAGCAGGCATGACCAACCTCATGGATCGTCGAATAAAAGCAGTTGAAGGGATCAACCGTATTGGTGCGCGTGGTGATCCGCACATCCGACCCCGACCCGCTGGAAAACGGATGCACCGCCTTGTCGATACGACCCTTGTTCAGATCATAACCAAAGGTCAGCGCCAACAGCCTTGAGAGGGCAAGCTGCCCCGCCTCGTCGAATGTGCCGGTCAGTCCCATCGGCGGCACCGCCGCCAGCACCGCGGCGCGCAGATCCACCAGACGCGGGCGCAGCGCGCCAAACATCGCCGCCAAACCGGCCGAAGTCGCCCCCGGCTCATAATCATCCAGCAGCGCATCATATAGATCGCCACCATGCGCCAGCGCCGCCGCCGCCTCGCGCTTCAGCTTGACCACCTGCACCAGCGTCGGCAGAAACCCCGCGACATCCTCATCTGCACGCGCCTGCGCCCAGACACCCTGTGCGACCGAGGTCAGCCGGGCCAGTTCCGTGGCCAGCGGCAATGACACCCTGATATTGCGATCATAGCGACGGCGGATCTGGCGCAGATTTGCAGCCGAGATCGCATCGACCGACACTGCATGATCCAGCCATTCGCCAATACGCGGATCGGTGCGGCGGGTATGCAGCACCGCCTCGAGTGCTGCCGTCTCCTCGCCACGCTGATGCGCGGCACCGCGCGGCATCATCGTCTCCTGATCCCAGCCCAACCGGCCTGCAATCTGGCTCAGCGCCTCGGTCTCACGCTGAAACCGCATCAATTCGGCATAGACACTCATCGTCATCCCCTCACGGATTGCGGCAGCGGATAGCGGGCCAGAAATCGGCCCCGCAGGATCAGGACCCACAGAACCACTGCACCGAACTGATGGACAATGGCGATCTGCACCGGCGCGGAATAAAGTGCAGTCACAATCCCCAGCACGACTTGCGCCAGCAGCATGACCAGCATGGCCGTAAACGCCGCCCGCGTCGCCATCTGCGGCGATTTGCGCGCGCGCAGCCAGATCACAATTCCCAGCGCAAATAGCAGATATCCGGCCATGCGGTGAATGAACTGAACCAGCCCCGCATCCTCGATGAAATTGCGCCAGACCGGAACCCGCGTGAATGGATCCGGCGGAAAGAATCCGTCCCCCATCAGCGGCCAGGTCGGAAAGGCGCGACCGGCATCGATCCCTGCAACAAGCGCGCCAAGAATGATCTGCAGGAATGCCAGATGCATCAGCCCGGTCGCCCCGCCGAATAGTCTCGGCTCGCCCGCGCGGCGCGCCGTTATCAGGTCCGTCTCGCGGCGCCCGATGCGCAGGACATACCATGCAATCAGACCCAGAATCGCAAAGGCAAGGCCCAGATGCGTGGCCAGTCGGGTCGACGGCACCGACACCATCCCCACCTGTAACCCGCCATGAACCATCCACCAGCCGATCGCACCCTGCACGCCGCCCAACGCGCCCACGAGCAGCAGGCGCGCCGTCCACCCCGGCGTAATCCGCTTGGTCGCCCAAAAGAACACAAACCCCACCGCCCAGATCAGACCCATCACCCGGCCCAATTGGCGATGGCCCCATTCCCACCAATAGATCGGCTTGAACTCGGCCAGCGTCATGTCGCGGTTCATCAATTCAAACTGGGGTGTCGCCTGATAGAGCGCGAATTCAGCCTCCCAATCGGCTTGGTTGAGCGGCGGGATCGACCCGGTAACGGGCTTCCACTCCGTAATCGACAGACCCGAATCCGTCAGCCGAGTCATACCCCCCACCGCGATCATCAGCACGACCAGCGCAAACAGGACAGTCAGCCAGCCCCGGATCGCGCCGCGCGCATCGCGCCTGCCCCGGTCAATCCCGCCGGGTGCCGCAACGGGCTTTTGCGTCGTCGTGACCTCTTCGAATATGCTGCGCGGCTTGCTTGCCATTTTGAACACCCTCCGGGTTGCGGGCTGTAACCTATGCCGGGGTCAGTGCGGCGGCAAGGCTCAGCCCCGGTCGCGCCAGCGGACCATCTGACGCATGATGCCATGCATCAGCTGCACATCGGCACGGGTCAGCGGCATCCGGCTCCACAGATTGCGCAGGTTCAACTTCATGCTCGCCGCCTTGTGACCCGGGAAAAAGAATCCCGCCTCCTCCAGCCGTTCCTCATAATGCGCGGTCAGTTTCTCGACCTCGATCTGCGTGGCCCAGTCAGTACCCGCCATCGTGACGCGCGAAGGCGCGGGCGCGTTCAGCGCCAGTTGCCATTCATAGCCTACAAGCAACACACATTGCGCCAGATTGAGTGACGGGAACACCGGATTGACCGGCACCGAGATGATCACATTGGCGCGGGCAATATCGTCGTTCTCCATTCCGGCGCGCTCCGGGCCGAACAGAACCGCCACCTTCTGCCCATCCGCCACGCGGGCTGCCGCATCCTGCATCGCGGCCTGCGGCGTCAGCACCGGCTTGGTCAGATCGCGTGGTCGGGCCGTCGTGGCATAGACAAAGGTGTAATCCGCCACCGCATCCGCCGTGGCATCAAAAAGTTGCGCCTCATCGAGCAAGCGACCCGCGCCGCTCGCCATCGCCACAGCAGCCGGATTGGGCCAGCCGTCGCGCGGTGCGACGATCCGCATCCTATCAAGGCCAAAATTCCACATCGCCCGCGCCGCAGCACCGATATTCTCGCCCATCTGCGGGCGGATCAGGACAAAAGCGGGTTGTGGCGTGTCAGTCGGCATCGCGGTTCCTTCAGGTTGGGCAGGCAATAGCCAACCACACGGTTTCACACAATCGGGCGGCGGCACTTCGCGCAACACCTTGCATCTTTTGGCCTCAAATATCCCCGCCGGAGGCTTCAACCTCCCCAAACCAGCCGTGGTCAAACAGGCTTATCCCGGCTAGAACGCGCCAAACCCGCTCATAGCCGGAACCACAGACCATGACCGCCACCGATGACCTGCCGCAAATCTACCTGATCACACCGCTCGACCTGAGCCTCGAGAGCTTTCCCGATCAGCTTGCGGCATGTCTGGACAGCACCGAAGTTGCCTGCGTGCGCCTGTCAATGGCCACACGTGACGAAGACCGGATCGCCCGCGCCGCCGATGCGCTGCGCGAGGTCACCCATGCACGCGACGTAGCGCTGGTGATCGAAAGCCATGTGCTGCTGGTCGAACGGCTTGGGCTCGACGGTGTGCATCTGACCGACGGCGCGCGGCAGGTCCGCAAACTGCGCAAAGACCTCGGTGCCGATGCAATCATCGGCAGCTTCTGCAGCCAGTCGCGCCATGAAGGCATGAGCGCAGGCGAGGCCGGCGCCGATTACGTCAGCTTTGGCCCGGTCGGGCTCACCCCCCTCGGCGATGGCGCGCGGGCCGAGCTTGAGCTCTTTCAGTGGTGGTCTGAAATGATCGAAGTGCCGGTCGTCGCCGAAGGCGCGCTCGACACGGGTCTGATCCGACTGCTGACACCCCACACCGATTTCTTCGGTCTGGGCGATGAACTCTGGCAAAGCGACGATCCCGCCGCCGCCCTCGCCCGGCTGCGTCTGGCGATGACTCAGGACTGACCCCGGTCAAATCCACTTGCCACCGCTGCCTGCAGCACCTGTGCCAGTACCTTGCGATCCGCATGATCGGCCACGCGCACCGGCGGATGATAGATCACCGTGACAGAACCTTGCCGGAATCGCGCCAGCACCGACAGCAGATGCGGACCAAATCCCATATCGCCCCACCAGCCATAAAACCGCGGATCAACCCCGACCGGCGCAGTATAGTCCACCGTCACCGGCTGGATCTGCAGGCTGCCCAGCAGCGCATCATCCAGAAATGCGGCAAACAGCGTCGGCTTGAACGGCAAGACGCGCTGACCATCCGTCGATGTACCTTCGGGAAAGAACAAGAGGTGATGACCGGCCGCCAGACGGGCGCGAAACACCTCGACATGTTCGCGCGCCTCGCGCGGATTGCGGCGGATGAACACGGTCCCCGTCGCACGGGCCAGCCAGCCAATACCGGGCCAGCCCGCAACCTCATCCTTGGCCACAAAATACACCCGCTTGCCCGCATTCAGGGCAAAGATATCCAGCCACGAGGAATGATTGGCCACCATCGCCCCCGGACCATCGAGCGGCCTGCCCCGCGTCCGCCAACGGATCCCGATGATGCGAAACGCATTGCGACAGACAAACTGCGTTACAAAGGGCGTGACCGGGCGACGCAGACCAAAGACCGGGCGCTCCACCAATCGCAGCGTCAGCAAAACCAACAGTCCGCCGAAAACCAAAATTATGAGAGGCAACGCACGCAACACCACCAGAACACAGCCGGTCAGGCCGATGCGTGGCATGACCGGCGGCTCAGCCGATTGCCAGGTCGGGCTCATATACGACCCGCCTTGGCATAGATCGCCTTTTGCTTTTCATTCATCCGGGCGGTGTCCATCACCAGGCACACATCCGTCGTGCCAAAGGCATGATCCACATAGGCGCCATCGCCCACACATCCGCCGAGCCGCAGATAGGCCTTGATCAGCGCCGGAGTCTCCAGCATCGCCTGCCGCCGGTCGATCGCAGCATCCGGCAGGATATCCATCGGCACATAAACGCGCGACCGCAGGCGCAGCTCTGGCGGGGCCAGATGGTGGCGATGCAGATAGGACAGCGGCTCCGCCAGCGCCTGAACATCCGTGCCGGGAAACGAGGCCACCCCGAACAGGATCTCGATCCCATGTACGGTCACATAATCCGCCAGACCGTGCCAAAGGTGATACATTGCAGCCCCACCCCGGTAGGCCGGGTCCAGACAAGACCGGCCAAGCTCGAGCAGCTTGCGACCAGAGGCGCGCAGCGGCGCCAGATCATATTCATCTTCCGAATAGAACCGTCCCAGATCGCGCGCCACGTCACCGCGCAGCAGGCGATAGGCTCCCACGACATGCGCGCCCCGCGGCAGGTTGAGATCGATCAACACCAGATGGTCAAAAACGGGGTCAAAGGCATCCCGCTCGATCCCGGCGTCATGATCCACCATCGGACCATCCGCGCCCAGTTCCTGCACGAATACGCGGTAGCGCAGGCGTTGCGCCGCCTCCAGATCGGCAGGATCGGTGACCAGACGCACCTCGAATGCCGGCAAAGCGTTGATCATCCGCGCCGATCCTCTCATCAACCTGCGGCTTTCTAGGCCCGGCATCCAGCATCCGCAACGTCAGGACAAAAACTAATCGGCGCGCAATGGCGTTGACTCTTTTTTCGCTGTTGCTACCGTAAGTTGCACGGCAATGTCAGAGTGAGGTTATGATGAGCGCGACCCGGTCCCCGTCGATGACAACCTTGCCTGCCTCCGGAAAATTGACCGTTATCCGCCCGCCGATGTTGGACTGTACCTGCCCTGTGCCCCAGTCGGGGCGCTCAGGATGGCTCACCAGCATCCCCGGTGACAGGATCGCGTTCATCGGATGCATGGGGTTGTTCCTCGGGATACTGTCATGAAAGGGCGGCCCGACATCGCGGCGCTGGTCGGTTCGCGGATCTGCCATGACCTTATCAGCCCGCTCGGCGCAATAGGCAACGGTGTCGAGCTTCTGGGCATGTCCGGCCTCGAACTCAGCCCCGAAATGGCACTGATCAGCGAGAGCGTCGAAAACGCCAATGCCCGGATCAGGTTCTTTCGGGTGGCCTACGGCGCCGCGAGCGATGAGCAGCGGATCAGCCGGGGCGAAATCACCTCCACCCTCGCCGCCGCCGCGCGTGGCGGCCGGCTCAGCTATCTGTGGGAGCCGGAAGGCGATCACGCCCGGCGCGAGGTGCGCATCGCTTTCCTGCTGCTGCAATGCTTTGAAACCGCGCTGTGTTTTGGCGGTGACATTCATGTCAGGCGGAATGGCGCGACATGGGAACTCACCGGCGAGGCGGACCGCATAAAGTTCGACGAACCGCTCTGGGACTCACTCACGAACCGGCGAACACGGGTTCAGATCAGCCCGGCGCTGGTGCAATTCGCCATGTTGCCCGAGGTGCTGGACGAGGCCGGACGCACCCTCGCCCTCAAGATAGCACCCGACCGGATCATCGCCCGCTTCTAGGGACGGACCGAACCATCCCCCGTCACCAGATAGCGAAAACTGGTCAGTTGCTCGACCCCGACCGGTCCTCGCGCATGAATCTTGCCCGTCGCAATACCGATTTCGGCCCCCATGCCAAACTCCGCCCCGTCCGCAAACTGGGTCGAGGCATTGCGCATCAGGATCGCGGAGTCGAGCCGCTGAAAAAACCGTTCGGCCGTGGCGTCCGATTCGGTCAGGATCGCCTCGGTATGCCCCGAACCATAACGGCGGATATGGGCAATCGCCTCATCCACCCCGTCCACCAGCTTGGCGGCAATGATCATGTCCAGAAATTCACGGCCAAAATCATCAGCCTCTGCACGCACCGTGCCCGGCACCTTGAGCAATTCGCCCTCAGTGCGCACCTCGACCCCGGAGCGCAGTAAATCCTCGATCAGTACCGCGCCATGCCTGTTGTAAAACTGCCAGTCGATCAGCAGACATTCGGCGGCACCGCACACACCGGTGCGGCGGGTCTTGGCGTTCAGCACGACGCGACGCGCCTTTTCCAGATCGGCATCGCGGTCGGCATAGACGTGGCAAATCCCCTCCAGATGTGCAAAAACCGGCACCCGTGCCTCACGCCGCACAAGGCCCACAAGTCCCTTGCCACCGCGCGGCACGATCACGTCGATATAGGCGGTCATGCCCAGCATTTCCGATACGGCCGCCCTGTCGCGGGTCGGCACCAGCTGTATCGCCGTCTGCGGCAATCCAGCCTGCTTCAAACCTGTGGTCAGACAGGCATGCAGCGCGACAGACGAATGGAAACTCTCTGACCCGCCGCGCAGGATCACCGCATTGCCGGCCATCAGACACAGCGCGCCGGCATCGGCGGTCACATTTGGACGGCTCTCATAGATCACCCCCACCACACCCAGCGGCGTGCGCATCCGCTGAATATGCAGGCCCGAGGGCATATCCCATTGCGCCAGAATCGTGCCGACCGGATCGCTCTGCGACGCAACCGCGCGCAAGCCATCGACAATCGCCAATATCCGGCGTTCATCCAGCATCAGACGGTCGATCATCGCCGGGCTCAGGCCCTTTTCCTCGGCATAGACCAGATCTTCGCAATTCGCGTCGATGATCGCCTCGCGCCGGTCCCACACGGCCTCAGCCGCGCCAATCAGCGCTGCATGCTTGCGCTCTGACCCGGCAAGGGCCAGTTCCGCAGCCGCAGCACGCGCCCTCTGGCCAATTCCAGCCATCAGCGCGGGGATATCAGTGACATCTTTCATCGGTTCGCCTCGCGGTCAGGGCAGAGTTTGCGTATTTCTGCCAATATGAAACACAAAGATCAAAGCACCATATCATCGCGGTGAATCAGGACAGCACGGCCCTTGTATCCGAGTACCGCCTCGATATCGGCGCTGCGCAACCCTTTGATAAGGCGCGCCTCCTCAGCGGTATAACGGGTCAGACCCAGCCCGATCCGCGCGCCGAGCGAGGTCAGGATCGCCACAGGATCGCCGCGCCCGAACGCACCCGCAACACCGATAATCCCCGCAGGCAGCAGGCTCTTGCCCGCAGACAGGGCGGACTGCGCACCTGGATCGACGGTAATCTCACCCCGCGGTTTCATCGCCGCGATCCAGCGTTTGCGCGCCGCCTGCGGATCGGTCTGCGCCGAAAACCAAGAGGCGCGGGCGCCATTTTCAAGCCGTAACAACGGGTTGAGCGGTGATCCTAATGTAATGGCCATGGCACAGCCCGCCTCGGTCGCGACGCGCGCCGCCATCAGTTTGGTTTTCATTCCGCCCTTGGACAGGCCCGAAATGGCGTCACCCGCCATCGCCTCGATCTCCGGTGTAATTCTCTCAATCGTCTCATAATGATGCGCGGCACTGTTGATGTTGGGGTTGTCGGAATAGAACCCATCCACATCCGATAGCAGGATCAACTGATCCGCCCCCACCGTCACTGCCACCTGCGCCGCCAACCGGTCATTGTCACCATAGCGGATTTCATCGGTCGCGATCGTATCATTCTCGTTGACGATCGGCGTGACTCCCAGCCCCAGCATCGTCTGCATCGTGGCGCGGCTGTTGAGATAGCGGCGGCGGTCAGTCGAATCCTCCAGCGTGACCAGCACCTGCCCGGTGATGATGCCATGCGGTGCCAGCGCCTCTTCATAGGCGCGCGCCAGCCGAATCTGCCCCACGGCAGCAGCCGCCTGCGATTGCTCCAGCGGTAGATCGGTCGCAGGCAAGCCCAGCACGCGGCGTCCCAGAGCGATCGACCCGGAGGACACCAATATCACATCCGTCCCCCGCCCCCTGATCCGCGCCACATCCTGCGCCAGCGACGTCAGCCATTCCGCGCGCAACGCCCCTGTCGCACGGTCCACCAGTAGAGCGGACCCGATCTTGACCACCAGACGGCGGGCATCCTTCAGGGCTGCCACGGCGCATCCTCGGCGGCCTGCTGCGCATCGGTCTTGTGGCGCAGCCGGTCATCGTCGATCCGGGCACGCAGCGCGCGCAAAACATCGGTCACACCTTCGCGCGTCACGGCAGACATCAGCATGACCGGCCCCTGCGCCTCGGCGCGGAGGCGCGACCGGACTTCTTCGCGTTCATCCTCATCCAATGCGTCGATCTTGTTCAGCACGGTGATGCGCGGCTTGGCCGCCAGATCACCGCCATAAAGCTCAAGCTCGGTGATGATCGTGCGGTAATCCACCACCGGGTCTTCGGCGGTGCCATCCACCAGATGCAACAATACCGCGCAACGCTCCACATGCCCCAGAAACTGATCGCCAAGGCCACGGCCCTCGGACGCCCCTTCGATCAGGCCCGGAATATCCGCCACCACGAATTCAACTTCATCGACACCGACAACCCCCAGATTGGGGACAAGCGTGGTAAATGGATAATCGGCAATCTTGGGCCGCGCATTGGAGGTGGCCGCCAGAAACGTGGACTTGCCGGCATTGGGCATGCCGAGCAGACCCGCATCGGCGATCAGCTTGAGCCGCAGCCAGATCGTCCGCTCGATCCCCTCTTGCCCCGGATTGGCATGACGCGGTGCACGGTTGGTGGCGGATTTGAAATGCAGGTTGCCAAAGCCGCCATTACCACCGCGCGCCAGCACGACCCGCTGGCCCACCTCGGTCAGATCGGCGAGGACGGTTTCCTCATCCTCATCCAGAATCTCGGTGCCGACCGGCAGGCGCAGCACAATGTCGGCACCACTGGCCCCGGTGCGCTGCTGGCCCATGCCCGGCGTACCGCTCCTGGCAAAAAAATGCTGCTGATAGCGGAAATCGATCAGGGTATTCAGTCCTTCGACCGCCTCGGCAATCACGTCACCGCCATTGCCGCCATCGCCACCATCCGGCCCGCCATATTCGATGAACTTCTCGCGCCGGAACGACACACAACCGCTCCCGCCGCCGCCAGAGCGGATGTGAACTTTGGCAAGATCAAGAAATTTCATGGGCGGCGGCCTTTGGTGATGTCAGGCACCCGCGATAGAGGATCGGGGCGGAATGCTCAAGTGATGCGTGCCGCCCCGCCCCGCCCCTCAGTTGCCGGTCTTGAGCGCATAGGTCCATGTTGGCACCGTCGCGTTGCGGGCCACTGAAAACGCCTCGGCATCGCCCAGATAGTCAAATCCGCAATTGGTCAATACACGGGCCGATCCCGGATTGTCCTGAAACACCTCGGCAAAGATCTGCGCCGCGCCATGTGGATTGGCGGCAATCAGGGCGCGAACCGCTTCGGAAGCAAGTCCGGTGTTCCAGAACGCCGGGGCGACCCAATAGCTGATCTCGTTCTGCTTGCGGTCCATCCGGGTCAGATGAATGAGACCCAGCACCTCGTCGAGGCCGTGCTCAGATCCGTCCAGTGCCCAGATGTCCTCGGTCCGGTTCGGGCTCTGCGCCCGTTCAACCATGGCAGCGGCGGTGCCGGGGGGCAAAGGATGCGCGATCGACCTCGTGCCACGCGCGACCCGCTCATCGGCGGTGTACAGCGTGATCAGACCGGCATCGGATTTACGCAGCGGTCGGAGCATGAAACGCTCCGCAGCGATCACCGGTTGCACGGTCACAGTTTCCAGCATCATCGTATCCCTCCTCGGAAAACACTCCGGGCACGCTCCCATGCGGTTCGCACCACCTGCGCCCGGTCCGCCTATCATCCAGATTTGGTGATCTAGACCTTCGGCGGCAATAACTACACCGGATTCACTGCAACTTCGTGAAACACCGTAACATTCGGTGCGGGCACAAAACGCAAAGGGGACCGGCCATTGCCGATCCCCTCCGATGTCACACATCATTCAGGTTCGGCTTACTCGGCGGCCTCCGCCACCGGGAGAACCGAAATGAATGTGCGGCCCTTGAGGCCCTTGTGGAATTTCACAGCACCGGTGACCACGGCAAAGATCGTGTGATCGGTGCCCATGCCAACGCCATTGCCCGGCCACATCTTGGTGCCACGCTGGCGCATGATGATATTGCCGGGGATCACGGCCTCGCCGCCGAATTTCTTGACGCCAAGACGGCGACCCGCACTGTCGCGGCCGTTGCGGGATGAACCGCCTGCTTTCTTGTGTGCCATCTGGTGTTACTCCTTCGGCTCGGATTTCGGTGCTGCCTTCTTGGCAGCGGGCTTCTTCTTGGCCGTCTCAGCGACCACCACTTCGATCGGCGCCTTGCCGACCGCGGCCTTGACACCGGTCGCATCGCCACCCGAGGCGAGGATTTCGGTGACACGGACCAGCGTCAGCTTCTGACGATGGCCCTTGGTGCGCTTGGACGAATGCTTCCGGCGGCGACGGACAAAATTGATGGTCTTCTCGCCCTTGATCTGGTCGATCACCGTGGCCTGCACGGCTGCACCGGCCACAAACGGGGCACCAATGGTATCGCCTACCATCAGAATATCGTTGAACTGGATTGTTTCACCAGCATCAGCCACAAGCTTTTCGACACGCAGCACATCGCCGCTTGCCACTTTGTATTGCTTGCCGCCGGTCTTGAGAACCGCAAACATAGGTCGTTCCTTCATATCCCGCGTCATCCTGGTCCCCTTGCGGGCGTTCATGTGCCGGAATTGACCCCGGCTCACCAGACAACAGCGCGCCCGTCCGGGCGTTCGTTGATGTCATGCGCCGGTTCCTCGCCGATATGGGCTGGCGGAATGACGCGCAGTCCCGCACAACTGCCTTGCCGGGATGCGGGCTTATCTGCGCAAGTAGCGGCCAAGTCAACCCCGCAGAAGGTACCTCAAACATGACAATAGCGCGTTTCATGCCGCTCGCCATTATCGCCTGCCTGCCGCTGCTCGCAGGCTGCACCATCCTGCCCGGCCTCAATATTTTCGGCACAGGCGGGGCATTGGCCAGCCCGGCAGACAATGCCGCCTATCAGCAGCGGCGCGGCGCGGTCGAGATCATCGTGAAGTCGGAACTGAGCGCCCTGCTCAACGATATCGCCGCAGGCGGCGGCGCGACTCTTGCCCGCGCTTTCGACACCGCCGGGGTACCGATGCAGGACCGCCTCGCACGGATCATCCAGCTCGAAGGTGACCGGGCGCTCTACGAGGCCAACCCCGGCGCACTGGTCACCGCTCTCATGCTCTATGGCGGCTAAAGCGCCTGCCCGACCATATAGCGTGACGCAGCAAACCCCAGCCGCTCCGACACATCCTCGAACATGCCGTCAAAGGCTGCAAAGATCGCACGGTTAAGGGCCTGGCCGGGCGCAGTCGTCGAAAAGGCAATATAGGCTTCCAGATCGGCATCCGTCAG
>Ga0105054_10008451_pt1 | contig 13618 bp, 18 predicted proteins | sample BON02_FD_78091 | JGI IMG/M metagenome (GOLD analysis project Ga0105054, IMG submission 78091) | Freshwater microbial communities from Lake Bonney liftoff mats and glacier meltwater in Antarctica - BON-02 (megahit assembly) | ecosystem: Environmental > Aquatic > Freshwater > Ice > Glacier...
CAACACCCGCGACACATATCCCGAACAAAAGCTGGACAATGACCTGTGTCAGGCCGTGATCACACGCGGCGGGCGCACGGTGTATCTGCGCGGTCAGTGCCCGCAGGAGCTGGACACTTTCGCCAACATCGACAGCCATGATCCGGCCGATCAGACCCACAAGGTGATGCAGAACATCCGCCAGCTTTTGCACGAGGCGGGGGGCGACATGCAGCACCTGGTCAAGGTGGTCGTCTATATCACCGACGTTCGGCACCGCGAGGCGGTGTATCGCACCATGGGCGAATACATCAAAGGCGTGCATCCGGTGTCGACCGGCCTTGTGGTCAGTGCGCTGGCGCGGCCCGAATGGGTGGTGGAAATCGACGGCACGGCGGTGATCCCCGATTGATCCGGCTTGCGGCGCGCGCCGATGACCTTACCTTTCAAGGGAATTGGTCGCGAAAGGACAGGGCATGACATTTTCACTGGTGGCGCGTTGCGCTGAAACGGTGATGTTCGGGGTTGCGATCTCGTCGTCTTCGCCCGCCGTTGCCGCGCGGTGTGCCTTCACCCGGGCCGGGGTGGGTGCTGTGACATCGCAGAATGTCACCGACCCGGCGCTGGGCCCCTTTGTGCTGGACAGTATCGGACAGGGCCTCAGCGCAGCGCAGGCCATCAAGGCGGTGCAGCACAGCGGCAGTTTCATGGCCTTCCGGCAGGTGCTGGCGGTGGATGGGCGGGGCAGAACCGCCGTCCATTCCGGGCCGAACGCCCTGGGCATCTGGGCCGAGGCGCAGGGGCGTGATGTGGCCTCGGGGGGGAACATGCTGGCCAATGACGGGGTTCCGGCGGCCATCGTCGTGGCGTTTGAAGCCAGCTGCGGCCATCTGGGCGACCGCCTGATCACCGCGATGCGCGCCGGATTGGCGGCGGGGGGCGAGGCGGGGCCAGTGCATTCGGCGGGAATGCAGATCGCCGACAAGCTGTCCTGGCCCATCGTCGATCTGCGCTGCGACTGGACGATGGATTGCCCCATCGAGACGGTGGCGCAGGTCTGGGACATCTACAAACCCCAGATCGGGGCCTATGTGCAACGCGCGCTCGACCCACGCGCGGCGCCATCCTTTGGAGTGCCAGGCGATGCCCGATCTGAAATCTGACACGATCCTGGCGGAACTGGCGCGCTGCGCGGCCCTGCCGGGCGATGCTCCCCGGGGGATGCCGGGGTGTTCTATACCTCGCCGATGTTCTTCGAATGGGAGAAAGAGCACCTGCTGCGCGATCAGTGGCATTGCGTCGGACGGGTGGATGAACTGCCCGAGGTGGGCGATTATCTGACCACGGTGATCCTTGATGAACCCGTGCTGGTGGTGCGCAGCGCTGCGGGGCCGGTGGCCTTGTCCAACGTCTGCCGCCACAGAGGCATGCCGATTGCCACGGGGCAGGGCAGCGCCAGGCGGTTCGTCTGTTCCTATCACGCCTGGACCTATGGGCTGGACGGGGCGCTGCTGCGTGCGCCGCGCATGGAAAACGCGGGTTCGATCCCGCCGGGTGCGCCCTGCCACGGTTCGGGCTGCGCGACTGGAACGGGTTCTTGCATGTCTGCGTCGGCACTCCGCCCGCGATGGAATTGGGCGGGTTGCACGACTTGATCAGCCCCTATCATCCCGCTGAATTTGCCATGTGCATACCGCGACCGAGGACTGGCGCTGCAACTGGAAATGCCTGGTCGAGAATTTCATGGAGGGCTATCACCTGTCGGTCGTCCACCCGACAACGCTGCACGACTACACCCCCACGGGGCTGTCGAGGAAGGGGCCATCGGGGCCGGGATTTACCAGCTATTTCGCCAATTATCCCGACAGCGCCGCGCCGCGCGGCATGGGCGCGCCGGGGCTGGATGCCGCCCAGCAGCGCCGCTCAACCCTGTTTGCCGTGTTCCCGGCCCAGGTGGCCAGCCAGTCGGCCAGCCTGCTGGTGTCGCTGTCGCTGATGCCTTTGGCCGCTGACCGCACGCGGGTGCGCTGGACGATGTCGGCCTTTCCCGGCGATCTGAACGGTGACACGATCACCGCGCGCATTGCCCTGTGGGACGAAGTGAACCGTGAGGACCGTCTGAAGCTTGAGGCGATGCAGGGCGCCCTGTCGTCGCGGCATTTCGACGGCGGGCCGCTGGCGGGGTCCGATTACGAGGGCACGGTGCGCGATTTCCAGACATGGTGCGCCGCGCAGGCCGGTTGATTTCGCGCCGGTTTGGCAGGATGAAGGGGCATGGCCCTGCGGTTCACCCTGCGACAACTGGAATATCTGGTCGCCGTGGGCGAGGCGGGCAGCATCGCTGCGGCCTCGCACAAGGTGAACGTGTCATCGCCCAGCATCTCGGCGGCGATTTCCCAGCTTGAGGTCGAGTTCGGCGTGCAACTGTTCGTGCGCCGCCATGCCCAGGGCCTGTCGCTGACGCCGGGGGGCCAGCGCATCTTCAACGAAGCGCGGCGCATCCTGCATGCCGCCGCCGCGCTGAACGATCTGGCGGGCGATATCACCGACCAGCCGCGCGGCCCCCTGACGGTTGGCTGTCTTGTCACCATCGCACCGTTCCTGTCGGCCAGCCTGCGCCGCTCGTTCGAGGGCGCCCACCCCGACGCCCGCGTCACCCTGCGCGAGGCGCATCAGGGGCAATTGCTGGCCATGCTGCGCCGCGCCGAGATCGACGTGGCCATCACCTATGACATGGATGTGCCGGGTGACACGTCGTTCACCGCCTTGGTCCATCTGCCGCCCCTCGTGATCCTGCCCGCCGGACATCGGCTGGCCGGAAACGACAGCGTGGCGCTGGCGGAGGTGGTGGGCGAACCTCTGGTGCTGCTGGATCTGCCCAACAGCCGCGACTATTTCCTGTCGCTGTTCCATGCGGCGGGGCTGCGACCCAACATCGCCGAGCGTACGGCCGATCTGGCGGTGGTGCGCTCGCTCGTGGCGAACGGGTTCGGCTATGGGCTGATCAACATCCGCCCCCTCAGCGATGTGGCCCCCGACGGCGGGCGGCTGGCCTATGTGCCGCTGGCGGGGGATCACCGGGCGATTGCGCTGGGCCTGATCACCATGCGCAGCGATCTGAAATCGCGGGTGCTGCGCGCGTTCGAGGAGCATGCGCAGGGGGTGATCCGGGCCGGTGGCGTGCCGGGGATGGCGCCTTTCCGGTGATCTGGCTGTTCGGGGCCGATGTGCGCGCTCCGCGCGGGAGTATTTTTGCAAGGAAGAATCATGGGTGTCCGGCACAAACCTGCGGCGCGGGCTTTCGCAGGGAAGGGGCGCGCGCTCCGCTCGGCGCCCGCCCGAATGCTCAGGCTGCGGAAAACGTGTCGAACGCCGCCAAAGCCTTTGCCGAATAGGCATAGGACGGCCCGCCGCCCATATAGGTGGCCATCGCCAGTGCTTCGCAGAGTTCGGCGCGGGTGATGCCCAGCCGGATCAGCGATTTGACATGAAACCCGATGCAACTGTCGCAGCGCGTTGCAATGGCGATGCCCAGTGCCATGATTTCCTTGGTCTTCTCGGGCAGGGCGCCCGACTTTTTCGCCGCCTTTCCCATGGCGCTGAACCCCGCCACGGTGTCGGGAATTTCACGCGAGAGTGTGGCGATATCGGCTGTGATACCGTCCATGAAGGCTTCCCAATCCATGCTCAATTCCTTTCGTCCGACCCCATGCGGCGTTCCAGCCACCGCACCCCGGCACTGATGACCAGCACGAGGATCAGGTATTCAAAGATCAGCAGCGTATAGATTTCGAGGGGCCGGTATTCGGTGACGACGAGCTCATTCGCGCGCCGGGTCAGTTCCTGCATCCCGATGACGCTCGCGAAGGCCGACATCTTGACGATATAGATGAACTGGTTGGCCAGGGGCGGCAGGATGCGCCTGATCGCCTGGGGCAGCACCACATAGCGCATGGTCTGCCCCCGGGTCAGGCCAACGGTCTGCGCCGCCTCGGTCTGGCCGCGCGCGATGGACTGGATGCCAGAGCGATAGATTTCGGCGGTGAACGCCGAATCCGACAGCGCCAAAGTGATCACCGCGCCCCAGAACGGATCGATGGGAATGTTCAGCCCCATGGAGCGGAAGATCAGCGGCAGGCCATAGAACACCCAGAACAGCATCGGCAACAGCGGAATGGCGCGGATGAATTCGACATAGACCCGGTTCACGATCCGCCAGCCGCGCTTTTGCGAAAACCCCGGCAGCGCCACGATCAGCCCCAGCACCATGGAAATCGCCGCCGCCGTCAGCGACACCGCGATGGTCGCGCCCATGCCGTTGATCAGGAAGCGCACGTTGATCCAGCCCTGTGGCGTGCGGGGGTCGATCACATACCACCCCCAGGTGGCCGAGGACGAACAGGCGCCCAGCAGCAGCAGGATTGCCAGAACGGCGGGGGTTTTCACGGCCCCGCTCAATGCTTCAGGATTTGCGACAGGAACTGGCGGCAGCGCGCCGATTGCGGCGCCTCGAAGAACGGCCCCGGCGGCCCGTGTTCGACGATCGCGCCCGCGTCCATGAACACCATCTGGTCGGCCACCTTCCGCGCAAAGCCCATCTCGTGGGTGACGACCACCATGGTCATGCCATCCTCTGCCAGCCCGATCATCACGTCCAGCACTTCGGCAATCATTTCCGGGTCGAGCGACGATGTGGGTTCGTCGAACAGCAGCACCTTGGGCTCCATGCACAAGGAACGGGCAATCGCCACGCGCTGTTGCTGGCCGCCCGACAACTGGCCGGGCCGCTTGTCAGCCTGTTCGGGGATGCGCACGCGCTCAAGGTAATGGCGCGCCCGGTCCTCGGCCTCGCTGCGCGACAACCCCCGCGCCTTGATCGGACCAAGGGTCAGGTTGTCAAGCACCGAGAGGTGGGGAAACAGGTTGAACTGCTGAAACACCATGCCCACATCGGACCGGATTGCGATGATCGAGCGTTCGTCATCGGTCAGCTCGGCGCCATCCACCCTGATCACGCCCTTTTGATGTCGCTCAAGCCGATTGATGCAACGCACGACGGTAGATTTTCCCGATCCCGAGGGCCCGCAGATCACCACCTTTTCGCCTTTGCGCACCGTCAGATCGATGTCTTTCAGCACATGAAAGTCGCCAAACCACTTGTTGACGCCGATCATTTCGATTGCGGTGTCCTGCACGCGATGCTCCTGATCCTGGTGGACCAAGGTTTGCAGTGGTCTATGTCTCCCGACAAGTCCATAATATATGCAACGTCCGTTCAGAGGGTGCGGATCAACAAGGAGACAGGGATGTTCAAGAAAACGATGGGCGCCGCAGTGCTGGCCATTGGTCTGGCCACAACGGGGGGGGCGTTCGCGCAATCCGCGCTGAACGAAATTCTCGACGGTGGCGTTCTGAAGGTCGGCACCACCGGCGACTGGGTGCCGATGACCCAGCGCGACCCGGCCACCAACGCTTACAAGGGGTTCGACATCGACGTGATGACCGAACTGGCCACCGATCTGGGCGTGACGGTGGAATTCGTGCCGACCGATTGGAAAACCCTGGTCAACGGCGTGGTCGCGGGCAAATACCACATGACCGGCAGCGCCAGCATCAGCCCGGCGCGCGCCAAGGTGGCAGGATTTTCCGACAGCTATCTGTCGGTGGAAATCTTCCCGTTCACCATGCCTGCCAATGCCGACAAGTTCGATGGCTATGACTCGATCAACATGGCCGGCGTGACCGTGGGCACCGAACTGGGCACCACGTTCGAGGGGTTCGTCAAGGCATGGTTCCCCAATGCCGAAATCAGGGTGGTCGAAGCCCCGGCCCGCGGGTTCCAGGAGGTTCTGGCAGGCCGGGCAGAGGTGTTCGTGACTTCCAACATCGAGGGCGCCGAACTGGCCGAGAAATTCGGGGTCGTGCGGGTCAAGAACGCCGAGGCGCGCGCGCCTTCGCCCATCGCCATGCTGCTGCCCCAGGCCGATCAAGTCTGGATCAACTACGTCAACAACTGGATCAAGGTGAAAGAAGCCAGCGGCTTCTTCCAGGCCACCCGCGACAAGTGGGGCCTGTGATCATCGGTTTGTGATATCGGTCGCACCTGAAAAGGGGCCGTGCCCGGCGGGGCGCGGCCCCTTTTGCTCGCGGTGGGCAGAGACGCGGATCGCTGACGCCCAACGGTCGCCATGCGCCTTGGACTGGCCGCGCCCGGAACTCCAGCCCGAAACGAAAACGGGGCCCGCTGTGGGGCCCCGTTCCGATCGGCTTTGCCTGCGGCCTCAGTCTTCGGCGGCCTCAGTCTTCGACGGCCTCGGTCTCGCCTTCCACACCGGCGCCATCCGCTGCTTCGCTTTCCGACGACACCAGGCCCGCGGGGGCCGAGATGTTGGCGATCACGAAATCCCGGTCGATCGTCGGGCGTGTGCCCTCGGGCAGGGTGACGGACGAGATGGTGATCGTGTCGCCGATGTTCAGCCCGGCCACCGAGATGACAACCTTTTCGGGAATGTCACCTGCGGTGCATCGCAGTTCGACCTCGGGGCGCACCATGGTCAGCACACCGCCCTTGCGCAGGCCGGGGCAGTCGTCCTCGCCAGTCACTTCCACCGGGATGAACAGCGACACGCGACTGGTGCGCTTGAGGCGCATCAGGTCGACATGGGTTGGCAGATCTTTGACCACATGGCGCTGGACGCCGCGGCAGATCACGCGCACGTCTTCCTGGCCCTCAAGCTTGAGGTTGAACAGGGTCGACAGGAAGCGGCCAGCCTTGAGGTGCTTGATCAGCGCATTATAGGGCAGGTTGATCGGCAGGGGATCGGCGCCCCCGCCATAGACGACGCCGGGCACGAGCCCTTCGCGGCGGGCGGAACGGGCGGCCCCCTTGCCTGTCCCCGTTCTCGGCAGCGCCTGGATGTCTGGGATTTGTCCAGCCATGTTGGTTCTCCATGAGATTCGATGTTTCGGGCGGCCTCCAAGGGTGTCCGCCCATGAACGCGCTCCCTTAGGGGATATCCGCGCCGTTGGAAAGCCCCTGTGGCATCGCACCCGCGGAAAACGCAGATGCCTCCGGCGGGTGAGTTTCCGGTATCGCGTGGCAAGAGCGACAGACCTTTGGGTAATGGGTGCAGGGCGGGTTGAAACCTGTTAGGGGATGGCAAGTGAAATCTGGAAGCCCCGAAAAACCCGGCAGAACAGCGGGATATGGAAAGATTTGTGTTATGGCACGGGGTATGGCGGTGGTTCGATAAGTATATGAAATATAATGTGCAATCCGCTTCAAGACTGACCGTTGCTCCGATGATGGACTGGACGGATCGCCACTGCCGCTTCTTTCACCGGCAACTGTCGCATCGGGCGTTGCTTTATACCGAGATGGTGACGGCGGCGGCACTTGTGCGGGGGGGCGCGCGGCATCTGCTGGAGTTTGACCCGCGCGAACAGCCCCTGGCGCTGCAACTCGGGGGGGCTGATCCAGGCGAACTTGCACAGGCGGCGCGGATGGGGGCCGACGAGGGGTATGGCGAGATCAACCTCAATGTCGGATGCCCATCCGACCGGGTGCAGTCGGGCTGTTTTGGCGCGGTGCTGATGGAACGGCCTGGGCTGGTGGCCGACTGCGTGGCTGCAATGATCGCTGCCGTGCCTCGGGACGTCGCGGTGACGGTGAAATGCCGTATCGGGGTGGATGATCAGGTGCCCGAAGTGGTGCTGCCCGATTTTCTGTCGCGGTTGCGCCTCGCGGGTGTGGGTCGGGTGCAGATCCATGCGCGAAAGGCCTGGTTGCAGGGGCTGAGCCCGAAGCAGAACCGCGAAATCCCGCCTTTGGACCATGGGCTGGTCCACGACATGAAGGCGGCGTTTCCCGACCTGCACATCAGTCTCAATGGCGGGATCGTCGATCTGGACAGCGCCCTTGGCCAGCTTGCTGAAGGCATGGACGGCGTGATGATCGGGCGCGCCGCCTATCACCAGCCCTTCGACATTTTGGGGGATGCCGACCGGCGGGTATTCGGTGAAACCCGAGCGCCGATGCACAGGGCCCAAGTCGTGGCTGCGATGGAGCCCCATATTGCCGCTCATCTGAAGGGCGGCGGACGGTTGCACCAGGTCACACGCCACATGCTGGGCCTGTTCGCCGGGGTTCCCGGGGCACGGGCCTGGAGACGTGTCCTGTCCGAGCGCGCCAGCGCGACGGGTGCGGGGCTTGAGGTGCTGCGCGCGGCCCTCGCGGCGGTTGACGAGGCGCGCATTGACGCCTGACCTGGCCCGGCGCGGCTGGTCCATGCTGCCCCACAGCGCGGCGATGGAAACCTGGGTTCGCGGCGCGGCAGAGGTGGCGCGTGGGCAGATCGACGCGCCGCACCACGCAGAACAGTGGCGCCACGCAGGAACGTGGTGCGTCGGGCTGGACCTTCTGGGCAACGACAGGGCGGGGCGGGTGGCGTCAGGCGCGCCCTTGCCGCTGGACCTGCCGGCGGGCGTGGCGGCGTGGGACGGTGCGCAGGTTTCAGTATGCCGCGCCGGCTATCCGGGGCGCGATCCGGGGGAGACCAAGGGCGCGGTGCGATACCGTCGCCTGCGTGACGCGGCGCATGTCGACGGCCTGCTGCCCATTGGCCCCGGGCGGCGGCGGATGTTGCGCGAAACCCATGCCGTTGTGATTGGCCTCCCGCTGAACGCCTGCGGGGCGGGGGCCAGCCCGCTGGTTGTGTGGGAGGGTGGCGTGGCGATCCTGCGCGCCGCCTTCATCAAGGCACTGGCGGGGGTGGAGGTTGCCGATTGGGCCGAGGCTGATCTGACCGAGGTCTATCATACCGCCCGTGCCCGGTGTTTCGCGGCCTGCACCCGGCGGGTGGTGCATGCGCCCCTTGGGGCGGGATACATGGTGCACCGCCTGGCATTGCACGGGGTGGCACCGTGGGAGGATGGGGCAGAGTCCCGGCCCGAGGGGCGGATGGTGGCCTACTTCCGACCGCAGTTAGCCGATATGGCCGATTGGCTGGCCGCGCCCTGATCGGTGGCCCCTAATCGGCGGCTTGGCCCAGCCGTGCCGCACGCCCGCCCCGGCGCTGTTTCAGCCGCCCGGCGCGGGTCGGCAGGTCGGCCATGATCGCGCGGCGTTCGTCTGGCGAAAATCGCGACCAGCCCCCGATCTCGTCCAGCGAGCGCAAACAGCCGGTGCAGATACGCTCGACCGGATGGACGACGCAGACCTTGATGCAGGGCGATTCAACCTCGGGGCGGGTCCAGACGGTGTCACTCATGGGTGGGCTTTCATATGGGCCAGGCGGTCAAGCGCGCCTTGCAGGATATAGCCTGCGGCGACGTGGTCAATCACTTCGGCGCGGCGCTTGCGCGATATATCCGCCTCCAACAGGGCGCGTTCGGCGGCGACGGTGGACAGGCGTTCGTCCCAGAAGGCGATGGGCAGGTCGGTCAGGCGTTCCAGATTGCGCGCAAAGGCGCGGGTCGACTGGGCGCGTGGCCCCTCGCTGCCGTCCATGTTCAGGGGCAGGCCCAGGATGATGCCGCCGATCTGGCGCCCGGCGACGATGTCCAGCAGGCGGGCGGCGTCGAGCCCGAACTTGCGCCGCTTGATGGTTTCCAGCGGCGTGGCGACGGCGCGCATCACGTCCGACACGGCCACACCCAAGGTGACTGTGCCCAGGTCGAGGCCCGCCAAGGCGGCATGGCGGGGCAGGAGCGGCGCCATCGACTCGACGCTGTCGCAGATCACTGGGCCACCTCGGCCTGTTGCGCGGCACGGCGCAGGGTGCGCAGGGCTTCGGGGTTGTCGGCGAACACGGTCAGGGATTCGCGGAAGATGTCGCTGGCCGTGCGCAAGTCGCCCAGCACGCCGTAGGCGGTGATCAGGCGCGCCCAGTCTTCGGGCGGGCCGCCCTGATTGGCCAGCCTGTCGGCCAGCCCCGCCACCATCGAGCGGATCATCTCGTTGCGCGCTTCGGGTGTCATCGCCTCGGCGGCGGCCATGTCCTCGGCGCTGGGGCCGTCCGGCGCGGGAATGTCGTAGTTCACTCCGGCCAGATCTGCCATTTCGCCGATCTGGGCGCGGATCGGGGGGATCCAGGGTGCAGTTTCCGGCCCCGCCTCCAGCAACCCGCGCCACAGCTGGAACGCCAGATCGGGCCGCCCGGTCTGGGCATAGAGCAGGCCTGAGTAATAGCGCGCCGTGCCATTGCCGTTTTCCATCTGCAAGGCGCGGGTCAGCACCGATTCCGCCTCGGGCGACACGAAACCGCCGGCGGCCAGGATCATGTAATCCGCCAGATCTGCGTGGTCGTCTGCGGCCACCGCTTCGCCCTTCAGGGCGATCACCCGCTGTTGCGCGGCGACGGCAGCGGTGAAATTGCCCAGGCCCGCCTCGTTGCGCGCCAGCAATTCGTGCCCGCGCAGATCGTCGGGCCGGGTGGTCATGGCCGTGCGCAACTGTTCCATCATGGCGATGTACTGCGGATCGACCTGCGAGGTATCTGGTGCACCCCGCGCCGTCGCCTGCGCTTCGGCCTCGGCCTGTGACGGACGTTCGGCGCGGGCGGTCTCGGCCATCTGGATGCGGGTGGCAAGCGGCAGATCGGGATAGCCGGGCGCGCCCAGCCACCAATAGGTGCCTAGGCCCCCGCCCAGAACCACCACCGCACAGATCACCGCCATCGCGCCGGTCAGTGCCGGTGGCCCGTCGATGGGGGCCCTGGCGTTGCGGGCTGCGCGGTCGGCCTCGATCAGCCGACGCGACACTTCGGTGCGCACCCGGTCAGCCTCGTCCGCGGCCAGGGTGCCGCGCGTCAGATCACGCTCGACCTCGTCCAACTGGTCGCGGTAGACCTGAACGTCCGACGCTTCGCCGGGTTCCGCCGTCCCCTGTCCACGGCCCAGCAACGCCAGCACGATCAGTGCCGCCGTCACCCCCGCCAATCCGATCGCCACCGTCCAGAACATCGCTTTCCCTCGCCCTTGGCCTCTATGTGCCGCCTTGCACCGCAAAACACCAGCGCCGCGCGACCTTCGGTCACAGCCCGGTGACGGGGCGATGACGCCCATGTCGCAAACCGCGACACAGGTGCCGTTTGACAAGGTGGCGCAGGCTGCTAACAGGCCGATAAGGGGCACATCCGAACCCCGGGGAGTCTGCCGTTGCAACGCTATTCCATCTTTGCCGTCGCGCGCGAGGCGCTGCGCTTTCACACCGGGTGGGAGCGGGCCTGGCGGTCGCCCGAGCCAAAGAAGAAATACGATGTGGTTATCGTTGGTGCGGGGGGCCACGGCCTTGCCACCGCCTATTGGCTGGGCCGGAATCACGGCATCCGCAATGTGGCGATCATCGAGAAGGGCTGGCTGGGCGGTGGCAACACCGGGCGCAACACCACGATCATCCGTTCGAACTATCTCCAGGATCCGTCTGCCGCGATCTATGAAAAATCCCGCGCGCTCTATGAAACCATGAGCCAGGACATCAACTATAACGTGATGTTCAGCCCCCGGGGCGTGATGATGCTGGCGCAAACCCAGCACGAAATCCGAGGCTATCGGCGCACCGCCCACGCCAACGCATTGCAGGGGGTGAAGACCGAGTTCATCGGCCCCGACCGGGTGAAGGAGCTTTGCCCGATCATCAACATCGACGGCCCCCGCTATCCGGTGCTGGGCGCATTGTGGCAGGCGCGGGGCGGCACCGCGCGCCACGATGCGGTGGCCTGGGGCTATGCGCGGGCGTGCAGCGACATGGGTATGGACATCCTGCAACAATGCGAAGTCACCGCCGTGCGCCAGTCGCAGGGCCGGGTGACGGGGGTGAATACCACCAAGGGCGAGATCGGTTGCGACAAGCTGGGCGTCGTGGTGGCGGGGCATTCTGGCGTTCTGGCCGACATGGCAGGGTTCCGCCTGCCCATCGAATCGGTGGCGTTGCAGGCGTTGGTCAGCGAACCGATCAAGCCTTGCATGGATGTGGTGGTGATGGCCAACACGGTACACGGCTACATGAGCCAGTCCGACAAGGGCGAGATGGTGATCGGCGGCGGCACCGACGGCTACAACAATTACACCCAGCGGGGCAGCTTCCACCATATCGAGGAAACCGTGCGCGCCCTGATCGAAACCTTCCCGATGATCAGCCGCCTGAAGATGCTGCGCCAGTGGGGCGGGATCGTGGATGTGACCGGCGACCGTTCGCCCATCATCACGAAAACGCCGCTGGAAAACTGTTTCTTCAACTGCGGTTGGGGCACCGGCGGGTTCAAGGCGATCCCGGGGTCGGGCTGGGCCACGGCACAGATGATCGCCCAGGGCGAACCGGGGCCGTTGGCCGAGGAATTCAGCATGTACCGCTTCCGCGAGGGGAAATTCATCGACGAAAGCGTGGCTGCCGGGGTGGCGCACTGATGCGCCGCGCGATGCCCGTCGGCGATTTTCCGCTCATGGCCCCTGCCTTTCGACCCCAGATGCAGGCGGCGCACAAGATCCGCCCCCATATGTCTATCACTGTCCCTTTGGTACGAAAGGTAAACTCATGTCCCGCTCGATCCTTCTCATCGTTGCCGTCTTCGTCGCCTTGCTCGCCGCATGGTACTTCCTCATGGGCCCCGGCATGGACGCTGACACCGCCGCGCCCATCGATCCGCCCGCAGTCATCGAGCCGGAAACACCGGCCGTTCCCGCCACTGGCAACTAGGCCCTCTGGCCCGGCGAGTCCCCGTCGGGCGCGTCGGGCCGCGTCCGGCAGGATACTGACAGTTCGATCCGCACCATTGACCCCCCAACGGGTTTGCGTATATCCCCTGCGACGCCGGAAGGAGACGATGCCATGCGCCTGCCCAGACTGCCCTCTGCCGAACGCTTCAGCCGCGCCCGCCCGGCGATCCTCGGTTTCGGCGCCGGGGTCATCGGTATGGTCGTGCTGGCGCTGTTCTCGCAGGTTGTCTATTCCGGCACCGGCATCGGCCAGAGCGCGCCGCAACTGGCCCCCGTCTACACCGTATTTTAACGTCGCCTTTCGGGGCGCGCCGCGCGAGGCCCCGAGATGCTGATCCTCACCTGTCCGTGCTGCGGCGTCGCGGCGGACGAAACCGAACTGGCGCCCGGTGGCCAGGCGCACATCACCCGCGCCGGACCTGAAACCGACGACGCCGCGTTCGAGGACTACCTTTTCCTGCGCGCCAACCCCAGGGGCGTGCATTTCGAGCGTTGGCGCCATGCCATGGGCTGCGGCAAGTGGTTTCACGCCGCCCGCTGCACCGTCACGCTGGAGGTCTTCGCCACCTACAGCGCCCAGACCAACGCCCCGCCGCAAGACGTGACCGACGCCATTTCGGCACGACGTCCCGATTGGCGGACATCGTCGTGATGTTTCTTCTTTGCAAAAATACTCCCGCCGGAGGCTCCGCCGCCGCAACCCGCACAGGGACCAGACCATGAGCACACGCCTTGCCACCGGCGGCCGTCTGATCGACCGCACCAAAGGTGTGAAATTCACCTTCAACGGCAAGCACCTGCGCGGGTTTGCGGGCGACACCCTCGCCTCGGCGCTTCTGGCCTGTGACCAGATGCTGGTGGGCCGGTCGTTCAAGTATCACCGTCCGCGCGGCATCGTCGCCAGCGGCGCCGAGGAACCCAACGC
>Ga0105054_10008453_pt1 | contig 13615 bp, 15 predicted proteins | sample BON02_FD_78091 | JGI IMG/M metagenome (GOLD analysis project Ga0105054, IMG submission 78091) | Freshwater microbial communities from Lake Bonney liftoff mats and glacier meltwater in Antarctica - BON-02 (megahit assembly) | ecosystem: Environmental > Aquatic > Freshwater > Ice > Glacier...
AGGCGGTGGAGGGGCGCGGTGGTCCCTTGATGAGGGCGCGGATGCTGATTAAATGAAATTGAAATGAAATCAGTACCTTTGTAGAAAAATAGGTTGTAAATTAGAAGGGAGATATCAAATAAATTCACATGGCAAATAAATAAATGAACAAATCGAGAAGGGGGAAACATTTTGCCTTTTATTATTTTATTCTGTCCGTTTTCTTTCCGTTCTATCTTACACGCTTATCGTTTACTCACACCCCAACAAAAAACATCCCTCTCCTCAGCGCCAAGCCAAGGCAGGAATGAGAAACCCACAGACAGTCCTACGAGCTACATATTCTACACACAAAATCGTCACCTCTTTCTTAATGTGTGTGCAAGCATATATACACACCAAATCAAACATTCCCACTACTCTTCTCATGTACTTTTACCCTTATCCTCCTCCACCTTCTCCCCCTCACCATCCCCCCCACCGGCAATTAGACAAGGCCAATATTTCCGATGCACCGCAATCGTCCTCTCCCTCGCCTCCCCCGCCTCCTCCCTCATCTCCCCCTCCTCCTCCTCCTCCTCCTCTTCCCCCGCCCCTCCCTCCCTCCCTCCCTCCCCCGTCAATAACCCCCCCAAACAAGCCTCCACACACTCCCCCAACACACTCAACCTATACCCCCCCTCCAACGCCAACACCACCCTCCCCTGCGCACTCTCTACCTCCCTTACCAATTGCCTCGTCATCCACCGAAACCCTCTCTCCCCCGTCACCTCACACCCCCCCATCCCATCCCCCCTTGCTCCATCAAACCCGGCTGACACCAAAATCAACTCCGGGCCAAACGCCCGCGCCACCGGCAGCAACACCCTCCTCCAGACCTCCCTATACTCCCTATCCCCCATCCCCCCCTCATTCCAAGCCACATTCATTGTGTACCCCTCCCCCTTCCCCTCCCCCACCCCCTCCGGCGAGCCCGTACCAGGAAAAAATCTACCATTATCATACCTGTGCACCGAAAAATACAACACTGATGAATCCTTCCAAAACATCTGCTGGGTCCCCTGCCCATGATGTACATCCCAATCACAAATCAAAATCTTTTCGACATTTAAATGTTGACGGGCGAATTGAGCGGCGATTGCCACGTTGTTAAGGACGCAGAAGCCACGGGCGTGGTGTGCCTCGGCATGGTGCCCGGGGGGGCGGATCAGGGCGAGGCCGTTTCGGAGAGTGGGAAGAGGAGGGGTAGGGGTAGTGCTAGTAGCACTAGTCGTGGTACTGCTGCTGCTACTACTGCTGGAGCTGCTGCTGCTTGTTTCGGAAGAGGAGAGAGTTGGTGGTGGTCCACTCTCCTTGCCTGCAGCAGAAGACTGGCGCGATCTCATCACAGCCTCCACCAACAGCATCAACCCCCCCGCTGCCTTCCGCGCACACTCAATCGTAGCTTCGTTCAAGTAGACAGAATCAAACTGCTCCGCTTCTTCTTGGAGGCGGGTCATGACTTTGCCCACCTTCTCCTTGTCTCTGTCCGCCTGGTCAGAATCGGTGATAGTAGCTGAGAGAGTTTCCAACCTCCTAAGCCGTTGAAGGTATTGGGTGTTGTGCACACTCGCCAGAGTATCGTAACATGCCGCATCCGCGCCTCTTAGCAGAGTGAGCTTGTCGAGTAGCCCCCGGCTGGCGAGGTGGGCCATGATGGCCTCTACCCGTTCGGGCTGCTCGGGGTGCTTTCGTTGAGGGTGGTGGTGCCGCTGGTGTACCGCATCGTAGTACAGTCCCGTACCGCCAGAAGGCCGGCAACTTTTTGGACTAGTTCCTGTCGCAATGGCGGACGCTGGCTGAGGCTGAGCAGTGTCCTCGGTGGGGCGTGGTCGCTTGCCGCCTGAGAGGAGCGACCGGTCTGCTTGCTCATCCGCGAGAAAGGAGGCTTGCGGCCGCAAGAATGGAGAGGACGGCGTTTCCGCCTTGTTCTCCTCCATGTCCTGAGCGTGCGCTGTCATTGCGGTCTGCGTCGAGGCTAGGGCTGTGGCGGTGGCGACCCCCAGCAGGCGTGGACAGGCGGGCGGGGCAAGGAGGGCGGCGAGGTCCGTGCTGCTGGTGCTGCTCTCGGTGCTGGTGCTCCTCTTGCCGTCCCTTTCCACGACAGTCTCCCCCGACGCCGCCATCTCCACGCAAGGGCAGCCCACCTACGTCGACTGTAGAGAGGGGAGAGTGGGTCAGAACATATGTGAGGCTGCATTTGGCACGGGCAGAAGGAAGGATCGGGGCAAGGAGAAGGGGCCACGTCGCTGAGCGAGCGAGAAGAGCCCAACGGCAAGGGGGATTTTTTTTACGAAAGGCACGTTCCCTTTTTGTTGTCGTTCGTTGTTGTCGTGTATTTGTGATGTGGCACGTGCTTCCTTAAGATCTAGTCGTGATGCGCTGTAAACTATGTGTGCCGCGTCACCTTTTGTGCATTGGAGTCCAACCCTTACAAAGTCCTCCGCTCATCTCCCGCATTGGGGCACGTATCGGACCCCGCCTCACTCCTTCCCTTCTCATTCCACTACCAAACAGCCTAACCAACCATGAAGTCAAGCGTGAGTCGTGTCCTTTTCATCTTTCTCCTCGCCCTCCTCGTCGCTTCGGCCGCTCGGACTCGCGGGGGCCGCCGCCGCAAATCCCCTCCTCCTCCTCCTGCCTCGACTCCCGCGCAAACGCCGCTCGTCCTGTCCAATTGGGGGTACGCGTACTCGTTTGAGGTGACCAAGGTTGTGGCGCCCACTTCCATTTTCGAAATCCAAACCATTGTCCAGGACACTGTCTTGTACCCAAGCCCGGTCCGTGCGCTCGGCAACATTCACAGCGTGACGGCCTGTGTCGTGAGCAATGGCACCATTGTAGACATGCGTGGCATGGAAAAGATTTTGAGTCTGAACCAAAATGCCCAGGGTCCGCAGACGGTGTCGGCGGAAGGTGGGGTTACGCTGATCAAGGTGCACAACTATCTCGCCGACCAGGATTTGGAGCTGCCCTTTGCGGCCGAGATTGGGGACGCCACGGTCGGGAGCCTCACAAGCAGCATCAGCAAGGACTCGGGCGTTGGCGACCAGGCGTTGACGGGCAGCCTCTACAAGAGCATTGTGGGCGTGACGTACGTGAATCACATGGGTGACCTGGTGACGCTGACTGAGGCGGACAACGCCACGGCCTTGGCGCATTTTAAGTCTAGCGAGGGCCTACTCGGGATTGTCGTGATCGTCGACCTGCTGGTGCGGCCCGCCAAGCTCCTGACCTTTACGAACCGCGTCCTGTCCACGGCGGAGGTGCTGAATCATTATGCCGATAAATCTTTTCAGGTCACTCCTGACACCAACTATTGGTTCTTGCTGCACCCGGAGTATAGTCTGGTGCAGGAACGCGCACTGGCCGTGCAGGGAGCTCAGGAGACGGACCCCGTGACTCTCTCAGTCATTGTGAATGCAACTCGGGCATCTTTTGCCAAGGGGGTGGTGGCCGTGGCCTTGGTCGGCAAAAGCGTCGGAAATGCTCCGCTGCGATGGACGACGTACAAGCACAATATGGTGAACCATTATGGCCCTCTGCCTGCCCCGCTCGGGAACGCCACCGTGGGCCCCCGTTTGGATTTTACGTGGTTTGAGTACCCTCAGGAGCGGTTCCAGGAGGTTGTGGTGGCGTACATGACATTTTGGAACGACTTCAAAGAGACGCACAATGGCTTTGAGCCTGCCGCTGCCGCGACGTACTTTGTGCGGCGTATTCCGGACAAGCCGCACGGGTGGTTCAGTCAGACTGGGAAGGGCTTTGAGAATCCCGGCCTCTCCTTCACGCTGGACCCCATCTTTCACGATCCGAACGATCCGCTGTGGGAGGAGTTCTTGCGGGAGTCGATCAAGTTTGCAATGACACATGGCGGGCGCGTGGCGTTGACGCAAACGCGATTTTTGACGCGCGAGGACTTTGTGGGCGCTCCTGGGAATGTGGCACTGGAGGAGGCGCCGAATGGCCGCTTTACGAGTGCGTACTTCGCCCAGTTTTTGATGGAAGACGACACGGCGCCCGCGGCAGCGGAGGCCACGATTGCGGAAACGACACCTGCGACGCCGGCGGTGACGACGGAAGTGCAGAAAGATGCAACGTAAAGAGAGATTTGTAGTTTGCAAGATTTCGATTTTGTATGTAAATTTGATTCTTTTCTCCGTTTTGTCCCGTAACGATTGAATTTGTGTGCATATAGCAAGTCCTGCGCCCGCCAGCTCTCGCCGTGCCGTCTGGCTGTCTATTGCCCATGTCAGTATCAAGCGCGCCAAACAGAAAACATAGACGCACATACACGCACATAAACGCACGCATGCACGACCCACAAAAAAGAAACAAAGTATCACGTCTCCCTCCTTCTCACTGCATTTGCCAATCGCTCCCACTGTCTTTGCCCGCTGTCATTCTCTTCCAATTCTTTTCTTCCTTCCTTCCTCGCGCCCTCTTTTCTCAAAAATACTACTTCTCACTCACTCACTCCCGCTTACACATCCCCCTTAAACCGCACCACCTTACTCGAGAACGCCGGCTCCGCACTCACCACCTGCGCCCCATGCTCTGCGGGACTCGTGATATACACCTGTCCCTTCACCCCCACCGCCTCTGCCGTCCTCACCATTGCCTCCGCCACAGTCCAATCCACGCGCTCGCTCAACCGCTGCGCAAAAATATCCCCCGATGCCCCGCTCGTAATCGCCATCACCGTCGGCCCTGCCCCCGACAAGAAACACCCATTCGCACCCGCTGCATTCGCAGCCTCGATCAAGGGGTATAAATGCTTGTAGACGGCTTTGCCTCGCTGGGGTTGATGCAAGGCGTCCTCTACGCCAATGTGGAGATTGTCCATATTAGACGTCGACAAGGCATTGACCAACCACGCCACCCTCCCAATATTATACACGGCATCCTTCCTCGAGACCGTCTCAGAAAGCACCCCGCGCGCATCGCTCGTCTTACCAATAAAATCAGGAATAAACAAAACAAGCTGGATCCCCGGGGGGGTGTTCACGCGCTCACTCGTCCATCTCTCCCCCGTGTGCAGCCCCAACTGAATCCCACCATAAATCGCCGGGGCGACATTATCCGGGTGTCCCTCAATCGACGCCGCCAGCTGCAGCAACTCCTCCGACCCCCAACACGGCAGCTGATGCCCCGCCAGCACCAAACCCGCGATCAGGCCAGCGACAATCGCAGCCGACGACGAGCCCAACCCACGCGCATACGGAATACGGTTGATACAGTGATACTTCAAGGTAGGCATCGGCTTCTTAGCAGCGGCAAACGCAGCCTTCATCCCCGTCACCACCAAATTGGTCTCATCCCTTGGCACATCATCCGCCCCCTCGCCCTCCGCAATAATTTCAAATTTATCCGCACGCTCCACCGTAATCTCACTCCACATATCCAACGCCATCCCAATCGTATCAAAGCCCGGCCCTAAGTTCGCGGACGTCGCGGGCACCCGCACGGTGACCTTGCGGCGTTCCTGCCCTTCGCTGTGCAGCTCTTCTTCGGCTGTGGTGATGCGCCCCATGCGTTCTTGCATTTTGCGTTCGTGTTGGTGGGGGAGCTTGATGTTGGGGTGGGATTGCCGGGCTTCGTCGAGGGCTTCAAGGATGGCTTTCTTGACCGATTCGTCGGCGCCCTGTGCGTGGGAGGAGAGGTGGGTGGGGTGGGGTGGGGGGATATGGGGTGTGTGAGTTTGTTGCTCTGCTTCCGGGGCAAGGTGGGATTGGACCGAAGCAGGCGCTGTGTAAATGACGACTAGGGTATGGCTTGGGTTGAAATAAAGGAAGGAGAAGAAGAAAAAATTTAGACACAGCCACAAATGGAATGAGTTTGAGCTGTAGACGCGCGGCAAGTGCAAGTCTCCTCCCAAAGTCATGCTCCGCCTGCACCCTCGCCCGCTCGCCCTACGCCACCTCTCGCTTCCCGCCCACCCCCCACCCCGGCCCCTCCTCCTCATCCTAGCCCTCCGTACGCCAAGCAACAAAGGCTTGCATATGCGTCCCCCCATACCTCTCCCTTTCCCATTGACCAACGCGTACCTGTCCCTTCTCCTTTCGTTTTCTTAGCAAGAGGGCCACGGCTCCCAAGCTGGCTGTGAGGGCCGCGCCCACGAGCATGTCCCCCGCCCGGTCACCAAAGGACTTGGGCATGACTCCACTCTTGTGCTAGGGACGAGAGCTGTGAAGGGTGTGTGTTTGTGGGAATGACTAGCTTGTGATTGTGGTGCTCTGGATGATGATGCTGCTGGTTGAGTCTGTTGCTGCCAACCGACACACGCCTTCCCACCCCACGGACCCCGGCCCGAGCGTCCAGGCCTGGCTTAAGCGTGAGCTGACACACTACGCTAAATGTGCCCAGACAGCGTAGGGGGGCTTGGGGTCATAATGGTGGTGAGAAGATAGCCTGCCAGCCACTTCATGCCTCTCGCCAGAGTCTCGCTGCTCCTGGTCCATGTTGCTTCCGCCTTCACACATGACAAACCCCAGTCACGCTCACGCCACAACGACGCTCCACTCTTCCCCGCACTCTTTACGGGCAGGACGGGACGCGTGGTCGCCAGGGCCAGCACCAGACGCACCAAGGCAAGAGCCTCCCAAAAACCTCCCCACCCCCTATTGGCCTCCACTCCTTCCAACCCGCACACGACGCGAGCACGGCACGAGCACGGCACGACTGAATCGCTTTTACGACGCAGCAAATCAATTTCACCATGAACACTCCGACCCCTTCGTCATGGAACCGGACCATAGCTGCCACTCCTGCCACTCCTCAAAACACGTCTCAGCAGGAGGCCTCCAAAGAGGAAGGCCGCCTGTCCCAAGCGGTGCAGGCCTCGGACGACTCCAAGCCCATCTTCAAAGACACGGCGTTTCTGAGTACGTGGCTTGATCGGCCGGCTTGCTATTTCGCAATTTGTGGCTCTACCAAGGGTCTCGCTCTCCTTCCCCTTCTCCTTGTATGACCCGCGCTTCCTCCCGCTGCTTCTAGCACGTCGCGTCCCCTATTCCTGCTACCCCTTAACTCAAGCCCATTCCCTTCCCAACTCCCGTCCTTTCAATCACCAAACACAATACACAGGGCCTGAGCGCATTGTCCTGCGCATCCCGCCAGCCAGTACCAACAGCAAGCCCAAGTGAAGGAAAGGAACAACTGCATGCACAAAAAGAAGATAAGCCACCCTCTTGTACAGAGACACACATACAATTTGTTAGATTTTGCCTTTGAATACGAAATAAATACATGTACACGATCTTCCACTCCCCCTCATTTGCAAAAATATTAGGCGCTTCCCTTTTGCCATTTTTCCTATTTCTCTCCTCCCTCCCTCCCTCCCTCCCTCCCTCCTCTCAATTTTTAGGTACAACCTTGCTGCTGCCAGTATTGAGGAACATACCCACCACACTGGTCATCGTCTTGGTTTTTTGAATTGATTCCCGAACGTTGGACCCGTCCCCGTCATTTATTCTCCCTCCTCCTCCTCCTCCTCCTCCTTCACCACCACCCTTCCTCCCTCCCCCTCCCGCGCCGCCCGCCCCACCGCCCACCCGATTCATCTTCGCGAGCCGCTGCATGTTCTTCTGCGCCTTGACAATAAACTGCTCTTGCTTGATCGCCTCCATCTCGACGAGCTCCATGAATTTCTCGCTCTCAGCACTTAGGTCCTCGTAGGCCTCTCGAGGGAGGGAGAGCACTTCAGAATAGACGGCGGCGCGGACGTTGAAATCGTGGTTGCCGTCGGTCGTCAAGGCGACTTGCCCGAACATCTCGCCTTTTTGCAGGTTGCTATGGGAGGGAGGGAGGGAGGGAGGGTTAGGGAAATAGAGTGATTTAAGAAAAGAAACGCAGCCTTCCGGCGACTAAGAGCGGGAGAGAGGCAGGTTCAAGCACAGGAAAGCGCGCATATAGAGTAATTAGTGATCAAGTCAGATCCAGCTATCCCACCCACTCATAAGGCACCCACCTGATCACATTGACGTTGTCCAAGGTAATCTCCAGCTGCCCATTCTTGACAAAGTAGAGGAACTCGCCCTTCTCGCCGGTCTTGAAGACGTGCTCCCCCGGCATGTACATGGTGGAGTGCAGCGTCTGCATCAGCCCAATGATCGTGTTCAGCTCCAGCTGCTTCAATAGAGGAATATTTTTTACCAGCTCGCGATTGAGCAACAGGGAAAGGCGCAGCTGAATGGCTAGTGGAAGGTCCGTCAAGATGCCCTGCTCGGAGTGCTTCGCACTCATATAATTATAAAAATCCAAAATAATCCGCTGAAAATAGGCCGGAAGCCGGCGCTTCTTCATATAGGTAATAATGCGGTCCATCAGCTGGCGTTGCTCGTTCTTGTCCTGGTCCATGCTCTGAAGCGCGGAGCCCGCGCTACCAATGACATAGGCGTTCAAGAAGATCCCAACCAAATAACAAAAAATGGTAAAAATGGCCTCAACCATCCTCTCCGGCGGGTGGTAGGGACTAATGGAGAAAGTCGTCTGCACCGTCCAGCCAAAGCAGAGAAAGTAGTTAAGGACGTCCGTGTTGTGGTGGTGGTCGGCGTCGGGGGTCCACTCGGAACTGCCCAGGCCCTGGCTGATGGAGATGTACCAATACAGACACGTGATCACATGCCATATCCAAGTCAGGAGCACAAAGGTAGTAAAGAGACGGAGCATGGAAGGCGTGAAGAACATGGACACCTCCTTTGAATCCATGTAGCGCATAAGTCGGACTAAGCGCAAAAGCTTGACAAACTTGAGCGCGAGGAAGAAGCGTGCCAATGTAGGAGAAAGCGCGGACGAGAACCCACTGATCGGAATAGAGGAGACAAGGTCCAGGAAGAACCAACCCCGCAGGTAGCGACGCGCAATGGCGCGCGGGTTGGTCTGCAAAATGCCCTCCGTCTCGTAATAAGCCGTGAAGAAGTTAAGAAATACGTCCAGTAAAAACACGACGTCGATGAACAGCTCCGCCCAGGCCTCGATCCCACCGTTGTGGGTCGAAAAGGAAGCACGGTACGGCACGCTGTAGCTCGTCCACATGACCAAGACCAGCATCATCATGTCCCAGCGAATGCGCCACTGAGCGCCGGGGTCAATGATCCAGGTGCTCCCTTCTTGGTCCTGCGCCAAGAGCTTCCGCTTTTCAGACGTTCGCAAGTCCTCGCACACCAGCTCGACATACGAGTTGACCAAGCTCTCGGTTTCGCTCAAGCTGCTCTTGGTATCGCCTCGTTGCCACGCCCGTGGTGACCAGGCCTGGGCGCGTTGTGCGGTGGCGCGGTTCTTGGTCTTGATTTGCCGCAGGACCTCGTCCGTGACCGTGAACTTCTGCTTGACTGCCGAGGTTCGTTGAGGAGGCAGTGGAGGAGGGGTGAGGAGGGACGTCCGGCGAGCGCCAGCAGCTGTCGTCGAGGTTCGTCGGTTCCCAGCAGCGGCCACAGGCCCTGTGTTGCTACTGCTTGAGCTAGCAGCTCCGGTAGCAGCGCCGGCGCTTGGAGGTCCGGCCCCCAATGGTGGCGGGGCCGCGGCAGCGAGGCTTGAATTCCTCCGAGACGAAGCAGCCGCGGCCGCCGTTGACGCCGTAGCCATGGTTGCCGGTGCAGTCGTAGACAAGGGAAACGCCACAGACGTTCGCCCTGCACCGGTGGGAGGTGAGGGCGCCTCTGTGGCATCGGAGCTGCTGTTGGCTACGACGGCCATTTGTGCCAGCCTGGCGAAGGTGGAGCGAGATGCAGAGGCGCTTGGTGGTTGTGTTGGTGGTTGGGGTGCCGGCGGTTGAGGAGGCGGTGGCTGGGATGGGCTAGATGCAACGGGTACGAGGCCGTAGTCCTTCAAGGGCGCCTCGAGCACGGAGCCCACCACGCTCTGGCGCTTCATGACGAGTGTGCTGCCGCTGATATTGATGCTTGGGGGGGTAATCGTCTGGCCCACCATGCTCTGCCGGATGCTGATAGGGGTGCTTGTGGGGGTGGTTGTTGGCCCTCCACCTCCTCCGCTGCCGTGATTGCTGCTTGCACCGCTTGCGTCTCCTGGAGGCTTCCCCGAAGGCAAGGATGTGCCGTCGGCAGCAGCGCCCTCGCCACCGCTGCCTGCTCCCTCCTCGCCGGGTACGGTGGGCACGCTAAAGTGCCTGGCAATCTTGCCAATGCCAATCATTTTCCGGCGGGCTTCCCGGATGGCCTGCTTGCTTTTGGAGAGGGTGGCGTCGGCGGGGATCACCACGGCCTCGTCTCCCGTCGTGTCCCCCGCGCTTCCTCCTGGTGAAATGCCGGCCGCATTGAGTGGTGGTTGTGAGGGTGGCAAAGGTTGCACTGTGGCAGACCCGGCCTGCGGCTCGTCAATGCTGGCACCGCCTGACGAAAATGTCTCGGGTAAGCTCTCTTGGATGGGCAGCATGCCCATGGGCGGCTGTCGTGGGGGGCGGCGCTGTTGACCGGCTTGGCCCATCTCCTGTGTTGGCGTCGGTGGTGGCGGTGGTGTTGGTGGCGGTCGATGGACAGGGGGGATCCCCGGGGGCTTCCGCCCGTTCATTGTGCTTAGGCGTGCTGCGCTGCTGCTGCAGGCATGGTTTTGAGGAGGATGAACGAAATGAAGCGATGAAAGTGAGTGATGCGAAAAGTGCAGAAATTTGTTGGATAGGAAAATTGTGCCGTGCTTTTTGTGGGGTCTTGCTTGGCACCAGTACCAAGAATTATCTGTACGCCTCGTCTATGATGAATCGGCAAGACGGTTGTCGTGACTTTCTTGTGGGGTTTGGGGCGGCGCCGTGGGAAGCCTGCGAAAATTGGCCTTGCCGTGGCACGTAGACGCACGCGCGCGAGAGGGAGGTCGATGATGCTGCTGCCTCGCTCCCTTTGCCACCACTGTCTTGCCACAGCCATTCCAAACCAGAGCCTCATCCTCACGCTTCCATGTCCCTTTCATTCCCTATCAACAAGCTTGGCCAGCATCTTGAGCACATGCCGGCACTACGAAAGGACTAGGCAAGCAAAGACTCCCCATCCCCACCATGGCCGACGACGCCGAGCCCAAACCCGCCTGAGCATCACCAGCAGTCCCACCACCGGCCACGATGGAAAAAGCCACGGCTGCACCATCCCCGTCCTCGTCGTCGTGGGAAGGAGAGGAAGCCTCGGTGCAAGACATTAGTGCGGTGCTGGCCAAGCTTTCGTTGGATGAAAGCAACAAATCAAAGAAGAAGCAGCAGGAGGACGACGACAAGGACAAGAGATCAAGAAGAAGAGCTCCCGCACCACCAGCACCACCACCACCAGCTACCGCAAAAGAAGCGAGCACTGGACAGCAACCAAAGCTAGAGTCTCCTATACGGGCCCCGGCGACACCTGTACAACGACGCAAGCCGCCGTCATACCAGCACCAGCTAGCTACTCCTTCTCCGACCCTGAGTAGATACGGCGCGGATTTGGGGGACATTCGAGGTACGTTTTAGCCAGCGGATATTCTTTTGTGCCGGGTTAATTGCGTGGAATGTGTCTAACCTTTAGTCAGGGGACTCGGAGGCGGATTCTTTTAGACTCGTTTAGCCGGATGATTGCTGCTAGCACTCTCCTCTCTTACTCCTATTATGCCCTTCACAGCCTACTCGTCTGGCATTCATCTCCTCTCTTTCGCAACTCCCGCCCACACACAAAGACACACACATATAAACAGACGTCGTCCGCGACCTTCCCCCCGAAGACGTGCTCGCCCACGGCCTTCACCTCTACGGCTTCCCCAACTCTTCCTCCTCCGCCATTGAGCGAGAAACATTAACCGCTTCCTGGACTGCTGTTGGGGCGCTTGTTACATGGTTGTCGCCGCACGACACGTGTGCAGTGGCCATGTTTTATTCGATTCAAACGGCTAATCGTGCAATGCGTCAGGTCCAGGCGCCGGCCGGTGTGATGGCGCAGAGTCTGAAGAGGGCCCCATCTGAGGTGCAGCAGCAGGCATTGGCAGGTAAGAAGAATAGAAATAGAGACAGGAAAAAATGCGGGAGGAATATACAATCAAATGGTATGAATTGTGTATAAGTGCTGACATACACATATATACACATAACTCTCTTAGCGGGACTGGCTATTCCCCCACGCCCCAAGGGCGACACGGCCGTCCCCTCTCGCCTCATTCTTGGGGCGCTTGGCATTCGTTCCTCCAGCTGTACCCGACCTTCCATCGACGGCACGCCTGCTGGAGGGATGCGGCGGTCCAGCAGAATACGTGAACAGCAGGAGGCGGCGGCGGCGGCGGCGAAGAAGGAGGGGGGAGAGGGAGGCGACGGGGGCTCGTGGCGAGATGGATGAATTGGGTTTGAAAAACTGACAGAGCGAAGCTGTGTGGAAAGTACTCGTTACCTACATCCGCGGTGAAGGAGGCCAACAACAAGGTCTCACGGGGAGAGTATAACGGGGACAAGACGATAGACACGTCGACGATCGGGTTTTTACGGTTGAAGTATGAGGGGGAGCTAATGATTGAGGGTCAGGGTTGGGGCCTGGGGCTCAAGGTTGGGGTGGCTAAGACGATTGAGGGGAAGGGTGTCGTCCTGCAGTGGCAATGTCTGTCCGTATAGTGACACCCTTCCCTTCAATCGTCCCAACCACTTCAACCTTGAGCCCCAGGCTCTGACCCTCAATCATTAGCTTCCCCTCATACTTCAACCGTAAAAACCCGATCGTCGACGTGTCTATCGTCTTGTCCTCGTTATACTCTCCCCATGAAATCTTGTTGTTGGCCTCCTCCACTGCTCCCCTCACGATGTCCTCTTTGATGTTCCTATATAAAAGGACAAGGCTTTTTCCCAGATGACCCACAGCCGAGCTGGCGGGCGTTACCTTCACCTTGAACACCTGCCCCGGCTTCGTCTCCGACAGCTCCTTCTGCTCGTGCATCTTCAGCGCCAACCTAAACTGCCCAGTAAACTCACGGCCCTTAGACTGGCCTTCCTTCGGCCCAATCACACAACCGTCCTTCTTGTCACACACGATGGCCGTCACCTGCCACAGGCTCCGCCCGGGCTCCACGCCAACCACTTCCTCTTCCTCCGCCTCTTCCTCCTCCTCACCCATCCCCCCACCGCCACCCGCAGCGGCAGCAGCGGCAGCAGCAGCAGCAGCAGCAGCATTGGTACCAGTAACCCAATCCTTGAGGCAACGCTCCAGCAGAGGCTCGACATCTGCCGCCAACACCCCAGGCACCATCACGGAAAGGGCGTTGATGCGTGCGCCCACAGCCAATGCGGCGGGCGTCACCTTCACCTTGAACGCCTCAAAAAGGAGGAGGAAGAGGCGGAGGAAGAGGAAGTGGTTGGCGTGGAGACCGAGCGGAGCCAGTGGCAGGTGACGGCCATCGTGTGTGACAAGAAGGACGGTTGTGTGATTGGGCCGAAGGAAGGCCAGTTTAAGGGCCGTGAGTTTACTGAGCAGTTTAGGTTGGCGGAGAAGATGCACGAGCAGAAGCAGTTGTCGGAGACGAAGCTGGGGCAGGTGTTCAAGGTGAAGGTGACGCCCGCCAGCTCGGCTGTGGGTCATTAGAAAAATAACCTTGTCCTTTTATATAGGAACATCAAAGAGGACATCGTGAGGGGAGCAGTGGAGGAGGC